>Ga0315338_1000956_pt1 | contig 45334 bp, 44 predicted proteins | sample ASW8metaG_FD_204518 | JGI IMG/M metagenome (GOLD analysis project Ga0315338, IMG submission 204518) | Ammonia-oxidizing marine archaeal communities from Monterey Bay, California, United States - ASW #8 | ecosystem: Environmental > Aquatic > Marine > Coastal | place: USA: California | collected... | reverse complement strand
CGCCCAGCAACAAGAAGATGCCGGCCACATGAAGAAAAAGCGCCAGCACCCAAAGCATGCTATGGACTGGACTTCTCCGCGTCACTGCCAGAAGCGCGCTTACCACGCTGGCCCCGGCCATGTAATAGAAGGCTCCGGTGAGTAAGGTCATGAGCTGAGGTGCGCGCCTACCATGCAACCTTTGTGGGCCGACCACGCAGACACTGGGGTACTTAATGCGAATATTTTCTCAAGACGACCCCAAAAAGTGGGACCAAAACCTCGAGTGTTTGAGTTTGTGAAAAATATCTCAAGCTTGGCAAAAAAAAACGGTGGCCGGGTCAGCCAACCGCTTTCTCACACATTCAGAGCGTCTTAATCGTACCGCCTGGATCGAACCAAGTCAATTTCTGAACTTCGCCAAAGACCAGTTTCTCAGGGAACGTATGGTTTCTGGTACCATGACGTTCGAACGGAACGGACGTGGGACCGGCAGCGTGTCTCCCGTCCCCACCGACCCGTAACTGCAGGATGTCAATTCGAACGGTTGTCGTTTGCGAAGCCCAGGTACCGTTCGTCACCGGCGGCTCTGAATACCACGTTCGAGCCCTCGTCGATCAACTTAAGAAACACGGTTTTTCGACCGAGCTTGTCCGTCTGCCGTTCAAGGAGTATCCCGTAGAAGAGATTCTCCCCCACGCCGCCGCTTGGCGCCTCATCGACCTAAGCGAGAGCAACGGTGACCCGATTGATCTCGTGATCGGTACCAAATTTCCAACATATTTTGTTCGGCACCACAACAAGGTTGTCTGGCTGATTCATCAGTGTCGGCCAGCCTATGAACTCTGCGGAACGAAATTCAGCAACTTTAACCACGCCGACAAGGATGTCGGCGTACGGGAACGAATCATCGACCTAGACCGCCAGATGTTGGGTGAGTGCCACAAACGGTTTACAAACGCGGCAAACACAGCGACACGTCTGCGCCATTTTAACGGACTCGATGCCGAACCTCTATATCATCCACCTCAGCTCGCCGACCGGCTGCGTCCGGGTGAGTACGGCGATTACGTCCTATCCGTCGGCCGACTCGAACCGATCAAACGGATCGATCTTGCGCTTCGGGCCATGCAGTATGTTGATCCACCGACGCGTCTGGTCGTGGTGGGAAACGGGTCCCAACGTAAGGCTCTTGAGACACTTGCGGTAACGCTCCAGGTGTCGGATCGTGTGACATTCCTTGGACAGGTAAACGACAGGCAGTTGATTGATCTCTATGCTGGGGCGCTCACTGTTCTCTACGCTCCGTATGATGAAGACTATGGGTATATTACGCTGGAGGCGTTTCTCTCGAGGAAGCCGGTTATCACGGCCACAGACTCAGGGGGAACGCTCGAGTTCGTGCGCGACGGCATTAATGGGATCGTCTGTGACCCAACCGCAGAAGCGGTCGGGTGTGCCGTCAATGCGTTCGGCTCTGACCGTAAACGGGCTGCCGAGTACGGTGGCACCGGACTTGAGCGGGCTCGAAGCGTCACCTGGGACGGTGTCATCGAAAAGCTCACATCACCATGACGAAGCTGATTATCCAGAATCCCACGCTGACGGTGTGGTACCGCTGCTCATGGTCTGGAATTTCAAACTCCTACCTTCTTCAAAATCGCTGATCCCGCATGACGCGAATTGCTTGGTTTTCTCCTCTGCCATCGTCGTCGGCTAGCCTCCCGTGTCACCGTACGGCGCTACTGGCCAGACTCAAAGATCGCTACGCCATCGATCGATACATCGGAACGGCTCCGGGACAGCGACACAACGTGCCACCTCGAACGTTTAGTGCGCACGACTTTGTCTGGAAGCAACTCCAAGATCCGTACGACCTCACAGTCTACGATGTCGCCGACTCACCGCGCCACGACTTCGTGTGGCCCTACCTCGTACGTTATCCAGGACTCGTAGTGCTTCACGATGAACGGCTCCATCGCTCGCGAGCGAGGATACTGTTCGCCCAAGCGCGCGGTGACGCGTACCATGCTGAGTTTCACTACAACCACCCAGAGGCCAATCCGGACATACCAGAGCTAAACCTGGCAATGCTCGTGGGCGCCACGAGCGAACTGTGGCCCATGCGGCGCGTGGTCATCGAATCGAGCCGACTGCTCGTAGCTCCAAATGCGTGGATGGCGGCAACCCTCAAGACCGAGGCATCGCACGATCGGATCGAGGTCATCGAACCGGGCGCACCCAAGGTCCATCTGTCACCTGAGAACCGTCAACGGATTCGCTCCCAACATGGTATTGCGGCCGACAGCGTGGTCTTCAGCATGGTTGGTCCGCTCACGCCGGAGTGCAGGGCCGATTCTGTATGGTCGGCGATGGCACTACTCCGGCACGAAGTGCCGCAAGCCCATCTCCTGATCTGCGGAGAAGCTGACGACGTGCACCGAAACATACCCGATCAGCTCGACATCACTGCACCGGTGACCTGGCTCAGCAGTGCTGAGACCCTTGACACATCCGCACTCATATCGGCCTCCGACGTCTGCATCTGTCTGGAATGGCCATCTGGCCGTCATGCCATGATGAGTCTCGTGGAATCTCTGGCCGCGGCAAAGCCCTCAATCGTGACCGACCTCGCCGACCGGGTCGACATTCCGTCGTTGGATCCTCGCGACTGGCACCTTCGTCCATTGGCGAGTGTTCACGGTAGAACGGGAGCTTTCTCGCCTGACGCAGCATGCGTCAGTATCGACATTCTCGACGAAGATCACTCACTGCCTTTGGCTATGATTCGGCTGGCCAGTGACCCGGCTCTACGAGCAAAACTCGGCAGCGGGGCGGAGGCACTCTGGGAGCGTCGTTTCACGTTCGACCGCCTCGTCCGGGACTTCGAGGCAGCCATCACGCGAGCCCTCAAAGTCTCGTTGTCAGACGTGCGACAGGCAGAACTTCCCGCCCACCTTCGGGCGGATGGAACCGAACGCGTTCGGTCGATCCTCGCCCCGTTTGGCGTGTGGCTGCCAGGGCTCTCTGATCTAGCGCCCGCCGCAAATCCTGAAGTACCCTCAGAGTCTTGACAATCAAGTTCAACGGCGACCCGATGGTTCTGGCCGGCCCACTAACGATCGCTGCGCTCCTCACGCAACTTGACCTCGACGAGAGACGGGTGGCAGTGGAGCACAATCTCGTCATCGTGAAGCGAACAGTGTACGATTCCCTCGTCGTCAACGACGGTGACACGGTTGAGGTCGTCAACTTCGTTGGCGGCGGCTCCCGCTACCAACTCCGCACAACAACAGCATGGTGAATAGAGACACACTGACGATTGCCGGGCGCACCTTCCACTCGCGACTAATCGTCGGGACCGGAAAGTACCAGTCACACCCGTTGATGGCGCGAGCTCATGAAGCATCCGGGACCGAAATGGTGACCGTTGCCGTTCGGCGCGTAAACATCTCGGACCGGTCGAAGGAATCGCTCCTGGACTTCATTGACACGGAGAAATACTCCCTCCTCCCAAACACCGCCGGCTGTTACACCGCCGACGACGCGGTGCGAACAGCGCACCTAGGACGCGAGGCCGGTCTGTCAAGCTGGGTAAAACTGGAGGTCATCGGCGACGAAAAGACTCTCTTTCCCGACAACGAAGCCCTATTAGATGCAACCCGCCGCCTGGTTAAAGACGACTTCGTGGTGCTGCCGTACACCAACGACGATCCGGTCGTCTGCCGGAAGCTTGAAGACGCAGGCGCGGCAGCGGTCATGCCACTTGGAGCGCCGATTGGATCGGGTCTGGGAATCCAAAACCGGAACGCTATCCGGATCATCAAGGAGTTTGCATCGATTCCGGTCATCGTCGATGCGGGTGTTGGGACACCCTCCGATGCGACCCTAGCAATGGAACTCGGCGTCGACGCCATTCTGATGAATACAGGAATCGCCTCCGCTCAGGACCCCGTGGGTATGGCAACCGCCATGCGGTTGGCCGTCAAGGCGGGACGCCTCGGATATCTCTCCGGGCGGATACCCCGGAAGAGCTACGCCTCGGCAAGTAGCCCGATTGAGGGTGTTGTTGGCCAGTAGGTACCAAAATCGTAAAGTACTCTGCTTATGTTTACACGAACTGTCTCAACCGATGACCTTGCCCGTCTCAAGCGCGAGCGAGAAGACGCCGACCGCGAGTACAACGCCGCTCTGACCGCCCTCGACGGGGCGCTGCTACGTCTGCGTGACGTGCCGCATCCGCCGCCGCCGTACGACGAGCATCAGCTCAGGCCACTCAACGAGCAGTGGAATTTGCTGGCGGTCAGGCCTATCGGCACTGGATGGCGGGGCCGTTTTTGGTCAGCCATCTGGTCAGCTGTGTCACCGCTCTTTGAACGACAACATGCATTCAACGCGGCACTCGTCGAGCACCTCAATCGGAATACGTCAGTTCATCGGGAAGTCGCCACCTCAGCAGCGACCACGCTCACCTTCATGCACGAAGAGCTGATCAAGACGATCGAGTTCCAGTCACGAATCGTTCAATACCTTCAGACCATCACACCGTACGTAGACACGAAAGACCGCGAAATCGCCGGTCTCATGCGACGGATCAACGAGGACGTCGGCGAGTCCCTGATGGGATCGGCTGGTGCCCTAGGGGACGTGGCCGACGAGCTGCGTAAACGCTCGGAATCTATGACGGCGCGGGAACGGCGCTATCAAGGCCAAATTGAGGACGTCCGCGCCAGCTTTGCAGTGGTAAACCAGGTAACCCAAACGCTCAAGCGTGAGCTCGAGCGACTGCAACAGGCAGCGCCGCCGGCAATCACGCCAGGGAGCGACACAAAGACACCCGCCAAAGTGTCCGGCTCGTCGCTCGATAGCCAGAAATATGTGGGGTTCGAAGATCTGTATCGCGGCTCAAGAGAGGACATTCGGAATCACCTCGCTAGCTATCTTGAGGAGTTTGTAGGGGCAACCGATGTCGTTGATATCGGCTGTGGACGGGGCGAGTTCCTCGAGCTACTACGAGACCGCGGGATCGCCGCAAGGGGTATCGATAGCAACCACGAGATGGTCGAAGTTTGTAAGGAACGCGGCCTAGTCTGCGACGAAGCTGATGCCCTCGGCTTTCTGCGTGCACAGCCCGACGCATCAGTAGGTGGGCTCTTCGCAGCCCAGGTTGTGGAACACCTCGAACCGTCGTACTTGCTCACACTGCTCGACACCGCGTACTTAAAGCTCAGGCCCGGTGCGAAGCTGATTCTCGAAACGATTAACGCGGCGTCGTGGTCAGCCTTCTTTTTCAGCTACATCCGCGACATCACCCACGTGCGTGCGCTTCACCCCGAGACGCTAGAGTATTTCGTCAGAGCCAGCGGATTTCAGAACGTGCACATTCGCTATCTGTCGCCGCACCCAGACGATTTCAAACTGAAACCGATCCCAGTGTCCTCTCAGTCGTTGGATGGCACGCCATCGTCGATCGCGCTTGCGATGACACTAAATAGAAACGTGGAGAAACTAAACGACCTCTTATTTGCGGACCAGGACTACGCGGTCATCGCGGAGCGGCGGTGACCTCGCTGTCGACCTGATGGCTGTGCTGGAGACGCTGGAGATCGCTATCGACCATCTTTCCCACGAGGTGGTCGAAGTCAATAGTGGGCGACCAGTCGAGCACCTCCCGAGCTTTTGTCGAGTCACCTATCAAGTGCTCAACCTCGGCAGGTCGTAGGAGCGACGATTTGGTCTCGACATGGTTATGCCAGTCGAGTCCGATGTGGGAGAAGGCAATGCGGACAAGATCTCTCACGGAATGGCTTATACCGGTCGAAATCACATAGTCATCGGGCGCGTCTTGCTGGAGCATTGACCACATTGCCCGGACGTAATCCCCCGCAAATCCCCAGTCGCGATGAGCCTCGAGGTTCCCAAGTGCAAGCGTGTCGGCAAGGCCGAGCTTCACCCGGGCTACACCGTCACTGACCTTTCGGGTCACGAACTCAAGACCGCGCCGTGGCGACTCGTGGTTGAACAGAATGCCGGACACCGCGAAAAGATCGTAGCTCTCTCGGTAATTAACCGTGATGTAGTGCGCGAACACCTTGGAGACGCCGTAGGGGCTTCTCGGGTAAAAGGGCGTGGTCTCCGATTGCGGTGTTTCCCGAACCTTTCCAAACATTTCACTGGACGATGCCTGATAAAACCGAATGGATGTGTCGACCTGACGTATGGCCTCCAGCATCCGTGTTACGCCTTGGGCATTGTATTCGCCGGTCAGCAGCGGCTGCTCCCACGATGCCGGAACAAACGACATCGCAGCGAGATTGTAGACCTCGTGGGGGCGGACATCCTCGATCACCTGGATCAGTGAGAGCTGGTCGAGCAGATCGGCCGGCCGGAGCTCAATGCGGTCAAGTAGATGCTCGATTCGCCAATGATTCGGAGTGCTCAGACGGCGGACCACTCCCACGACTTCGTATCCCTTCTCCAGTAGGAGTTCAGCAAGATACGAACCGTCCTGCCCTGAGATTCCGGTAATAACCGCGCGTTTAGACATGATTGTCTGGCTGGATTCTAGTGCTCGCTGCTAATCCTTCGCAACATCTCATTGTGTCGGATCATTCTGTGGGAGCCTAGACCTTGAATGCGAGCTAGGATCACAGTTTGAAGATATTGTCCGTACCGATACCTTCCCACGCTTCTGAAGTGGCAGCACGACGTTGATGGCCCGAGGCTGGCTATTCAGCGCGTTCATATCCCACGGAAGCCAGCGGATGCCCCCTAGACCAGTCTCATCCTCGCGCAAATTGTCTAGTCGTCTACGATCAACCCAACATGGAACGGATTGACGTCGCTGTAATTGGTGGAGGAGTCATTGGACTTGCGTCCGCCCGGGCTGTCGCCGCGCGCGGACACACGACATGTCTCATCGACCGATGGCCACGGCCTGGGCAGGAGGCAAGCACCCACAACAGCGGCGTCATCCACGCCGGTATCTACTACCCAACCGATTCACTCAAGGCTCGTCTATGTGTCGACGGACGCGAGCGTCTGTATCGTTTCTGCCGGGACCACAGTGTTCCGTACGATCGTTGCGGTAAATTGATTGTGGCAGCCACCACCGAAGAGGTCGCGGGTCTCGAAGCACTCACTGCCCAGGGTCACGAAAACGGGGTCGATGACCTGGAGGTCGTCAACCGGCCGTTCCTCCGTAGACTCGAGCCGCACGTCGCAGGTGTGGCTGCGATCTGGTCGCCTTCGACCGGCATCGTCGAAGCCGAGACACTGGTCCGGAAGTTGACGCGTTTGGCCCAGGGTTCGGTTCATCTTCTACCGGGGACGTGGGTCACCGGAGGCACCCCGAATTCGAGCGGAATCGAAATCCACACGAACCGCGAGCGGCTACTGGCACGAGCCGTCGTGAATGCCGCGGGGCTCTATGCAGACGATGTCTCGACGATGCTCGGCGGCGAGACGTTTACAATCTATCCGGTTCGAGGCGAGTATGCCGAACTCCTCCCGAGAGCATGCCACCTCGTCAAGAGACCAGTCTACCCCCTTCCGGATAAATCGGGACACAGCCTGGGGGTCCATCTCACACGTACGACCTGGGGAAGCGTGATGCTGGGACCGACCGCTCGATATCAGACCGCGAAGGATGACTATGAGGGTGAACGCCTACCCATTGAGTGTTTCCATGAGTCGGCGACACGTCTCCTACCGCAACTCGACCTGGCCGATCTGCGTCACGGTGGCACAGGCATTCGGGCGCGTCCTGCTCCGGCGACCCAGGTATTTGCCGATTTCATTATCCGAGCAGATACACAGGTCCCCACGTTGATCCACGCGGCCGGTATCGATTCACCAGGACTCACCGCTTGCCTCTCCATTGCCGAGGCGATCGTTCCACTCGTCGAAGACGTCATTACCTAGGCTCAGGCGTTTGCCAGACGTGCCCGCGCGTATCGGCTTACTGCATCTTCCCACGTCGGCATAGTGATACCGACCGACCTGAGCTTAGCGTTCGACAACGCGCAAAATTGAGGCCGTTTGGCCTTCATCGTCAAGCTGGACATCTGCACCGGGACGATCTGGGCCGGACGTCCGAGCTCCACCGCCAGGCGCGTCGCCACGTCCACCCACGTACCCATCCCCGAACCAACGCAGTGATAGAGTCCATTTGGCGCTTCGGCTGCCAAAAGCGCCAAAGTCGCATCCACGACATCATCGACGTAGCTTGGGGTGACCGTTCGATCCGTAAAGGCGCGCACCTCCTCCCCGGCAAGAATGGCATCAGCGATCCGGTCGAGGCTGCTGCCACGGGAGGGGGCGCCCGCGTGATGCAGCAGACCACCTCCAAACAGGCTCTCGACCCGGAGAATGTAGTGTCTCGACTCACACGCGAACCATTCCCCAAGAAGCTTCGACATAGCGTACACACCTTGGGGATTCGGCGACGCTTCTTCGGTGTATGGGCGACGGGCCGTGCCATCAAAGACAAAATCGGTGCCAAAGTGAACAAGGATCGCGTCGACGACGGTAGCCGCGCGCGCCAATGCGAGCACACCAAAGGCATTGACTTCCAGGGCGGCAGCAGGATCGTCCTCGGCACCGTCTACGTCATTAAATGCCGCGCCGTTGATGATGACATCAGGACGCTCACGCGAAATCGACTCAAGGACCTCAGCCTGTTGCGTTACATCGAGCTGCGCACGTGTTAACGACACCACTCGATGCTCATCCTGCATCCGCGCCGCTGCCGCGTGTGCCAGTTGACCACCGGCACCGGTGATGAGGATCTTCATCGCGTCCTCCCCTTGACCATCGCCCTGGTCTCACGGTCGACTTCTCGACGTCGAATCGTTTCACGTTTGTCGTAGTTTTTCTTTCCTTTGGCAACACTGATGACGACCTTCACTCGGCCACTCTTGAAGTACATCCGGACGGGAACAAGCGTTAAGCCACGCTCTATCGTCTTTCCGATAAGCTTTCTGATTTCGACCCGGTTGAGCAGGAGTTTTCGGCGACGCAGCGGCTCATGGGTGGTGTACCCATGGTGGCTGTACGGACTGATGTGGAGATTGTAGAGGAACACCTCGCCGTGCACGACCCGCCCGTAGCTATCCTTGAGGTTGACCCGTCCCTCACGAATCGCCTTTACCTCGGTTCCGAGCAGTACTATCCCGGCTTCGAACGTGTCGAAGAGATGGTAGTCGTGCCGGGCCTTTCGATTGTCGGCGATGAGGTGCGTCGGTGGGCGGTCAGTCATGAGAGACAGGCGCAGAAGCGAGCCGCGCGGCGAGACAGACCGCCTCCACCATACTGGAGGGGTCGGCAGTATTTGTGCCGGCGATGTCATAGGCCGTCCCGTGGTCAACCGAAGTGCGAATGATCGGTAGCCCGAGTGTCACGTTGACGGCCTGGCCAAAAGCCAGAATCTTGATCGGGATGAGACCCTGGTCGTGGTAGCAAGCCACAACCGCATCGAACTCGCCGTTCAGCGCACGGACAAAGACCGTGTCCCCTGGTAGCGGACCACACACGTCGATACCACTCGATCGACAGGACGCCACTGCCGGTGCCAGTACGGTTGCTTCCTCCTCACCGATTAGACCATCTTCACCGGCGTGAGGATTCAACCCAGCCAGCGCAAGTCTCGGTGTCGCGATACCAAAGCGCGGCAACTCTGTCGCTGCGAGTTTAATCGTCCGCCGGAGCCGCTCTCGAGTGAGCAGAGTCGGCACCTCGGCAATCGGCACGTGCACCGTCGCCAGCACGACTCGTAGTCGCTCCGTATAAAACATCATGGCCACGTGCGGCGCCCCGGTGAGGGAGGCAAGCAGGTCAGTGTGGCCACGCCACGAGAGACCAGCAGCAGCCCACACCCCCTTGTTGATCGGCGCTGTACTGATTGCATCCAGCCGCCCCTCCATGGCATCGAGCGTGGCGGCTTTGACCGCCTCGAACGACACACGTCCGCCCTCTACCACGCCGACGCCTGGGTGGTAACCTCGACGCTCGGAACCCGAAGGGCCGTACAGAACCGGCTCACATACCGCGAGCACGCGGGAATCGCTGGCCGCCTTTTCAGCGATCTCAGGCCCGATACCGGACGGGTCGCCGATGGTGAGACCGATACGGGGAAGGGGCATCGTTTGGTCCCTGACTGCGCTATGACTCGACCGTCAACTGTAGAAGAAATTGCTGGACCCGCCCGACGGCGTCGAACTTCACGCTAATAAAGGCGTTCGAGGTATCGGTCATGGATGTCCACCAGTCTTCCTACAGTTGACACACGAGCCAGTCAGCAATGACCTTTGGGCTCAGGTTGCGCTCCACGGCGTCGAGTGCCGTGCCAACCGATGCGAATGCCTTGACACCACGCACGCCGCCATACGTTCTGGATAAGGTCTTCAGACCATCAATGACGTCGGTGTTAGCTAATCCTTTTGTTGACCCCGCCGCCACCAGCTCCACGTCACGGAGCAATGACGTCAAAGCACTTAGACGGCGGGTCAGGTCCTGTCTGGCGGTACTGCCGGCGCGGCTCTTGCCTACGAATTCCTTGGCAGCGTCCATCCGACCTCTGGCATCACGGGCCATCGACACGTTATGCAGCACGCCGACCGCCGCGTCGCGAGCCGCGACCAACTCCCCGGAGACGAGCGCCAGCGCCCGACCCGCGCTACCATCGGCGGCCGTCGCCGCCACCTGGACCACGCTCGGGTCAAGATCTGCACCACCAACAATTTCAACCACTTCACTTGCCGTCAGCTGACCAAAGCTCAGGCGCTGAATTCGAGAACGAACGGTGGGGAGCAGAACATCAGGACGGGACGTCACCAAAATAAACTGCGAGGTCTCCGCCGGCTCTTCGAGTGTCTTGAGTAGGGCGTTTTGGGCAGGTAACAGCACCCGGTCAGCATCTCGAATGATCACGACCCGCCGACGTCCCTCAAACGGTCGATAGGCAGACTGACTGACAGCGTGACGTATCTGTTCGATCACAATTGAGCCGTTCTCGCCAGGCTCGACGAACAAAACGTCGGCAAACGATCGACGAGAAATTTTTCTACAGGACGAACAGCTACCACAAGCCTCGACAGCGAACGGCGGGATTTCCGAAACGGCAAGACAGTTTTGTGCCTGCGCCAACGCCACCGCGACCAGCTGCTTACCGACACCGTCCGGCCCGACGAACAAAAGGCTAGGCGGTAAAGTGTCTCGGCTGACTGCTCGGGCAATCAGGCGCAGAAGTCGACCGTGTCCGACGACGCTCCGAAACGGCATACGTGTTCGAATCGTAGCACGGCGGGGGACGAGCGCATTACTCCTCCAGAGCGCACCAACTTAGACTCTAGGACGACCGAACCGGTTGAGATATAACCCAGCCAACTGCCTCAATGAGGTTCTCGAGAACTGCGTCTGCGGTCTCACCAGGGGGAGGATCGGCCAGTTGCGTCACGCCGTAGCCGGTCTTCACGAGGACCGCCTTTGCCCCCACCGAGCGGGCCAACTGAATATCCGTCCAACGATCGCCGACCACATAGGAACGCGAGACATCCAGATCCAGCTCAGCCACCGCCTGTTCGATCATCCCTGGGAGGGGTTTATGACACGAGCATTGGCAGCGATAGGCCTCAACCGGTGCGTCGATCAGGTGCGGACAATAGTAGTGACCGTCCAACCGCTCGTCGATCGCGGCAAGCCGCCGTTGAATCATTTCGAACACATCCGTCACCATCTGCTCACGAACGAATCCGCGCCCGACTCCAGCTTGGTTTGTAACCACGACGACGGCGTACCCTGAACGACGCAATAATCGAACCGACTCAAGACTCCACGGATAGAGCTGTAACCGGTCGAGTCGATCGACATAGCCGACATCCTCGATAAGTGTTCCGTCACGATCGAGAAACACAGCCGGACGAGACATCTCTACTAACAAACCTCGAAAAGCTTCGGGTTAGCCAAAACCTGAGCGGTGATTGTGTACTGTTTGATAGTAACAAGCCTATTCATTCCCGGTTCTGGCCCACGGGTCACGAGCAAATGTTTGGACCAGGAATCTGAAGACACAATCGGGTTATGCCGATTTTATTCAAGGGTACGAAATCTTCCCAATGGGGGTGACCGTGGCTGAGGGAACCGGACTCGATACCACTACCCTCGCGACTGGTTGAAAAGGTACCGTCCTCTAATCACCGCATTACGGTTGGACGTCAGCGCCCACCGAAGAAAAAGAAGAAAAACAGTTTCCGCCCGCACTGGCCACACCGTCGAAGAACCAACCCGACGAAAGAACCCACAACAATATTGACATAATCGCGTGCAAGAATAACCACTTCCGCGTCAGGCTTCGGGTTGCCTGCAGACAGACGGACCATCTCAAGTGTACGTGGTCTAATACCCGGACCAGAACTGGCCATGTATGATCCTGGTGCAGATGCGCTTGACGGTTGTGATTCCGGTCTTCAATGAAGCGGCGACGCTTGAAGAACTGCTCGCGAGAGTCGAGGCAGTCGACATCGACAAAGAAGTAATCATCGTCGATGACTTCTCGACAGACGGGACTCGGGAACTCCTGAGATCGATGAACAAGCCTGATCACATCATCGTCTTTCACGAGTCCAATGCCGGAAAAGGTGCGGCCCTCCGCACCGGGTTTAAACGAGCCACAGGCGACTATGTGATCGTGCAGGACGCCGATCTCGAATACGACCCTCGAGACTACGTCCGCCTAGCAGCGGAGGCCATCCACCACGACGCAGACGTGGTCTATGGCACACGATTCGCCGGTCCCCGCCCACAAATGGCTCTCAAGAACCGGGCTGGCAACTGGGTACTGACGTGGCTCACCAACCGACTCTACGGGGCGACTCTCTCAGACATGGAAACGTGCTACAAGCTGATTCGACGCGATGTGTTGGCCAACGTGACGATCGAATCGAATCGTTTTAATGTCGAGCCTGAGCTCACGGCAAAGCTGCTGACAGGCGGCTCGCGCATCCGCGAAATCCCGATCTCGTATGTGGGTCGCACGCACTCAGAGGGAAAGAAAATCTCGTGGTTGGACTTTTTCTCTGCGGTCTGGACACTTGTCCGGCTACGTGTGCGAGCCGGCTAGTCACCGACGCACCATGCCTGCCGGCAGTAGTCTCGTCAAGGACGACATTACTGCGTCAGCAAGAGGCACGAAGCACTAAGCTGCTCAGTCTTGACTGGGCCGCAGGCTGAGCAGAACGGCTCGACGACCCGGCGGTACCACGACGTCGGTGGAAGAATCGGTCGAAAGCGGTACCTCCACCGAAACCTCGCTCAGGATTTCTCCAGTAAACACATCAAGGAATACCCCGGTCATCCGAGTGGATGGCCGTAGACTGATCCGTGAGGCCGGTCTGGTGCGCTCTAAGTACGCAAGAAATTGATTCGGCCCCTGAAGCCCAAACGGCTGCCCGAGGGAACGGCCCGCGATTCTCACGGGCGTTAAATCTGACCACGGAAGTGAAAAAAGTAGGGCGCGTACCCTTGTCTGGGGAAAATCAGCAATCCGATACAGCCTGTCCGTTCCCTCCTCGGCGAGGAGGACGATCAACTTCAGCCTCTCCATTCGAGCCAGAACTCTGCGGTAACGGTCCGGGTTTCTCAGAGCGGCGGTGTGCACAACCACATGCCGAACCTTGAGTGCCTGCAAGCGCGCCAGGGCCAGGGGCGACGGAAACGTGTTAATCACCTGTGACATCTCGTTGTATCGCGGAGGTCGAAAACCACCAAAGCCGTTAACCAGCGGCCTCCAGTGCGTCGTTGACGCCAAAAGGTACCGGGCGTTCCTGTTAAAACCGGCGCCGTAAATCGGAATCTCTACCACTGGTCCAGGCTCGGCGGTACGCAACGCCTCGTAGATTGGTGGATTCCACTCAAGAGGGGTGTAGCTGATCGGTCCGTGAATACTCTCGACCGTCGCGAACACGATCAGACTGACCGATCCTACAACTCTCCAGTTGGGAGCCACGCGCTGACGCAGCAAGCTCAGCCCCAACCCTGCAAGAGCCGCCAATGCAAAAAGCACCACAATCCCGAAACGAATCGGGGAACGAAGACCTTGAAGCGGTGGCACGGCGTGATACAGCCAGGTATAGACGGGCGTCAGCGGCCCCAACGACAGCGTCACACCGACCAGTGCGATGACAACGAGCATCCGGCGCGTTCCAACTGGTGCGATCCGACGCCTGCTGAGCAAGCAGATGGCCGCAAAGGTTAGCGCGACAACGCCTGGAAAATAGATTCCGGGCGCCCGATCGAAGATTGGCTGACTCCAACCAGCGTGATGCACCCTCGTCGCCGACGACAGATAGCTCTCGAGCGCCGCGCCAATGCTGGCCGCCTCTGGACTCAGCGGACGCCGAAATTGAACCTCCTGATACGGTCGCATGATACTCAAGAGAATCAGGAGGGTGACCACGCCAGATACTGCTACCTGCCACAGAACGCCTACGCGATCTCGTCCCCACCAATCCCTGGTGCGGGCCAGTAGGATGGCCCCAAGAGTAAAGGTGACGAAAATCACGAGGTATCCAGACGTCAACCCAGCACCCAGCACGCTGGCACCAAGCAAGACCGCATCTCGCATCCGCCGTCGAGTCAACAAACGGTCGAACGCGAAGCACGCGAGAGGCAACCAGTAGAGGTGCAATATCTGGAGGTGAGGAAGGCGCGTGAGCATCGGGGTACTGAAGGCTAATAGAGCACCCGCCAAGAGTCCGCCCCAATGGTCTCCGCTCCAGCTCACGACAAGCCCGTACATCGCCAGTGCTGTCAGCGTGAGTCCGAGAAGCAAGAGCAGGTTGTACGTAAGAAGAGGTGAGCCGCTAAGCCAAAAAATTGGCACGCCCATAACACCTGGCACGATTAGTGGTTCGGTGTATGCGAGTGCCTGCTCGTGCGGATAAAAGATGTTTGCTTCAAATAGGCGGAACGGATCGCTGAGCAACTGATGGGCGACCCACGAAACGGCCCATGCATTCAGATACTCGTCATCGTTGTGGCGTGATAAGTGGTCGAGCCCAGTGACAAGGGGCCACGTATGCACCACGGCAAGGAAGAGAAATACACCCGCTGCCCAGCAGGCTCCTCGTCTGGAAATTCGGTGCAAGTGCTCTTCCTGTCAGCGAAACACCGGCGTTCTTGACAAGAACCCCTCCCCTGTCCGAGAGGAGTCCTTGTGGAACCAAATGCTAAAGTATGGCGGGGCCGACGAGACTCGAACTCGCGACCTCCGGCGTGACAGGCCGGCGTTCTAACCAACTGAACTACGACCCCGCATGGGTGTCTTGTAACTCTGCCTGTGCCGCGGTCAGCGAGCCAAGATTTGTGGCGCCAGCCACGGGCAAAGGCTGGTGGGCGGTACAGGATTTGAACCTGTGACAGCCGGCGTGTAAAACCGGTGCTCTACCCCTGAGCTAACCGCCCGACGTATGCCCCTAGTGCCGGCTGTCAACCAAGGCAACATTATATGCCAGAACAGGAAACCTAGAACCGGTGATCAGAGCCAGATTTTTAATCCCAACACACCAAGCGTGGCGACAAAACCCGTGAGCGTCCGATACTCGCCGTTGCGCCTCGCAAGCGAAAGACTAAACCGACGGTCAACGGGATCCAGCTTTCCGCGGGAGTATCGATCGTAGTCAGCCCCGAACTGATCCCGAAGCGTCGCTTCCTCGAGTGTAACCGCCACCCCAAGCATGATGACGAGGTATCCGATAACAACTGTCGCCACGACCATGTTCGCGGCAGCGACCACAAAACCAAGACCCATCACGAAGGATCCCAGATACAAGGGATGACGTATCAAGCGATATGGTCCCGAAGCTGTGACCTCACGCCCCTTACGAATGTGACCAGCGGCCCATATTCGAAGCGCTTCGCCAACCGACGCGATACCCGCACCGGCACCCAGTGACGTCCAGCTCGGGCTGGCAAACCAGAACGCGACACCCGCCGTGACGAACCCGAGCGTCACGCGAACACGGCCGACGCGGTGAAGCAACCGCTGAGATAAACCTGTACGCCGTTCATCCATGGGCGGCCGGTAGGTTCAATCGACGTTGGACTGACGCCAAGACGTCCTCAACTGAAATTTCGTCGAGACAGCGCCGAGATTGCGAGCACTGTCGGATGACAACCCCACGCGAGCTGTGACGCTGCCGGTTGAGACGACATTGACACGCTTCACCCGCCGACACCACCTCGTCCTTGGCAGACCATGGACCATTACGGCCTGGATCACTCGGGCCATAAATACCGACGACAGGTGTCCCGACGGCTGCCGCCAAGTGAAGCGGTCCCGTGTCGGCCGCCACCACAACGGCCGCAGCCCGTATGTGAGCCACCAGATCGGCGACTCCGGTGGGGGGTGCCGCAGCGGCGGCACCATCAGATGCTCTGGTTACCGCATGCGCGAGCGCTTCTTCACCTGGCCCCCACAACACCGCAGACCGCAACCGGTGGTCTACCCAGAGACGTGTCGCCAGTGCACCATACCTGAGCGTCTCCCAAGACTTACTCGGCCACGCGCTACCGGGATGTAACAGGACAAAGTCGTCACCGTCATCAAGTCCCAACATATTCCGAGTTCGAATCAACGCGTCGGACGGACACGTGGTGATCGGAAACTCCCACGCCCCAAGCTCGCCGACCAAAAACTGGACCAGTGCGAGATTCTTTTCAACTACGTGCGTCACACCTGCTACCGGCACCGACTGCGTGTATAGCCAGCAGGCTGCTGGTTCCCGCAACTGTGACCGTTCGAAACCGATCACTCGACCTGGTCGAGAGAGTCGTGCCGCCAAAGCCGACTTCACGAGCCCCTGCATGTCGATCGCGACGTCGTAACGGCGACGGCGTAACGCTCTGGTCGCTCGCCACATGCTGCTCAGCACACCGACGCCGGACCTCTTAAGCGTGATCAGGCGATCGATGGCTGGCACCAGGCCGACCAGCTCCTGAAAACGTTCGTCGACTAACCAATCGATCTCCGCATCGGGAAACCGTCGTCGTAGGGCGGCCACCGCCGGCAACGTATGAACGAGGTCCCCGAGCGCACTCAAGCGAACCACCAGAATTCGCATGTCCGAGATTCCGCTCAAGACCGCGCCGGGTCGCGAAGCCGCTCTGCGATGCGAGTCAGGAGACTCTGGGTTGAATGATTTTTTGGATCACCGACAATCATCGTGCGGCCGCCATAGCGACGAACAATCTCTCGCTCCGGCACGGTGTCTACAGTGTAGTCTGTTCCCTTACAGTGCACGTTGGGCCTGAGCACCTCGAGCAAATCAGCCACGGTCGGCGTCGAAAACACCACAACGTAGTCGACCATACACAACGCCGCAACCAGCTCCGCTCGCTCATCTTCAGGCAGAATAGGCTGACGCTGGCCTTTCAGTGCTGTGACGATGGAGTCGCTGTTGATGGCGACGACAAGGCGGTCGGCCTGTTCTGCCGCTCCAGAGAGATAGCGCACGTGACCCACGTGCAGAAGGTCGAAGCATCCGTTCGCCAGGGCGATCGTGTGTCCAGCCTCGCGGTCGCCGCCGACCGCGTTCAACAACCCGTCAACCGTTACGACTCGTCCCACAGAAGTCCCTCAGCCTTCAGTGTCTGCTGTTATGGCCTCTCGAATTTCATCGCCTGCAACAGTAGATGTTCCTCTCTTCATGACGACTAGGCCGCTCGCATAGGTGGCGAGACGGGCGGCCTCGTAGAGCGACCCGCCCGCCGACAACGCCAGCGTGAGCGTTGCGATGACGGTATCACCAGCACCCGTCACGTCAGCCACCTCGTTGGTGCCATAGATCGGGAGGTGGGTCGTCCGCTGCCCAGGGACAAAGACCGACATTCCTCGACTCCCTCTCGTCAACACGACGCCCTCATCTCCTGTGCGCTTGAGGATCTCTCGTCCGGCACGCTCGAGTCGACGTGGATCGTCGCCGATCGAACGACCAAGCATCGCCTCAGCTTCAGACTCATTTGGTGTGCAGGCGGTCAGGCCGCGATACCGGAGCAGCTGATATCGTGAGTCGACGAGAATCGGAACCCGTCGGCGACGACCGCGCTTCGCGACACTCCGTTTGAGAGCCGCAACAAACGAAGGAGTCACAAGACCGGAACCGTAGTCCGAAACCAACACCGCGTCGCATCCGACCAGTGCCTTGGTTGCGGCTCGCTCGATGTCCGTGCGCGTACCCGGGTCATCCAACGCGGACGCCTCTCGATCGATCCGAACGATCTGCTGCCTGGCTGAATGTAAACCACCGGCCAGGATCCGAGTCTTGATCGGGGTGTGGTAGTTCTTCACGCGCACGACTCCAGCGCGTTCGACGCCCTTCGGGAACGCCCGTAGTAACCGACGGTCGACAGCTTCGTGGCCGAGTACCCCCACAATTCGTGATATCCCTCCCAATGCCGCGACATTAGCCGCGGCATTGCCCGCCCCCCCCGGTAGGATAGTCGTGCGGTCGTATTCGAGAATCAGCACGGGTGCTTCCCGTGATATTCGGGATAGGCGACCGAAAACGAACTCGTCAGCGATCAGGTCACCGACAACGACCACCTGCCGGCTGCGAAAGTCATCAACGAGGCCAAGTAGACGCGCTTTCAACTCCGCGTCGCCCGATGCGGAATGAATCGATCCCGGCAGCATCAAGGCACGTCCTCCTGAGCTGCCGATACCCCTTCTTCCGAGGCTGGTGTGCCAGGCGTAACGTCGGCCGCCGACGTGGGCATACGCCAGCGTCGATGCATCCATAGCCAGAGCTCCGGGTACCGGCGAACGTACATCTCCAAAACGTCAGTGCAGCGCTGAGTGTAAGTTTGGACCGGGTCCGGATCGTCGTCGGCCGGTGGTTCGATCGGCGCTTCGTAGACCATGCGATACCGCCCCCCAGGCAGCGGGAGCCCGAACGCCGGAATCACCGGCGCTCCAGTACGAAGAGCCAGCGCTGCAATCGCCGACGTCGTAGCAGCTGGACGGCTAAAGAAATCGACCGTGACGGCGCTTCGATCCTGAATATGCTGGTCGATCATTACACCGACCGACCCGCAGTCGAGCAGCGCTCTCAGTAACCCTCTGACCGCGCCTTGGCGCGGTACGACCCGGGTGCCGACGCTACTACGAATTCGTTCAAGAATGCGGTCGAGCGTCGGATTGTCGAGCGTCCTGGCGACGACCACCAGTGGCGTAAACCGAAGCGAGTGGTCCATCACGAGCAACTCCCAGTAACCAAAATGGCCCGTGTAGTACATCACACCCTTACCCTGTACGCGTGCCTGTTCCACCCGTTCCTCCCCTTCGACCTCGACCAACGCCATTATTTCTGTCCCTCTCATCATTTCCATGTTGAAGAGCTCGACGACCTGGCGCCCCAAATGCCCAAACGTCGTTCGAAGGATCGCCTTGCACTCGTCCTCAGTGCGTGACGGAAACGCGGCCCGGAGGTTCTCGACCGCGAGTTGCCGGCGGCGGCCATGTAGGAGATAAAACAGGTGTCCCAACACTTCGCCAAGTGCGAGCCCGGCCTGGCGCGGCATCACACGCACGACGGCCGATAAGCACTTCACCGCCACATTCTCAAACCAGTGACGCAGCATTCTAGTAAAGCTCCCTCATGACTCGAGAAGTGAGGTCTCAAAGGTTGCGCCACGTGCAGCTGCCAACCGTTCTGTCAACCACGAGCGAAAATGGTCGGCAGGTTGCACCATCACCTTGAGCGGGACCCACAACAACGGAAATGCGAAGGGTGCATGGAGGCGCAAGCGGACCAGGTCTTTCTCGGTGGTGATCACGAAATCGACTTTCAGACTCTCAGCGCGGTCGGCGATACCCGAAACATCCTTCCGCGAATACGGGTGATGATCGCGTACCTGGATGAGATCCACGACATGGTATCCCGACGCTCTCAGGTCGTCGACGAACGAATGCGGCTTCGCAATGCCAGCGACGACGAGCACGCGCGCCCCGTCCACAATCTCTTTCTCCTGTAGGTCGGTGGCGTCCCGAGGAAACCCCAACGTCTTGACAAAGTGGAATGCCTCGCCGACGCCGAGTCGGTCAGCGATTGCACGTGCATGCTCACGCTCTGCCGCCTGCACCACTAGCGCATCAGCTCGCGAGCTTGTCTCAGGCGGCTCGCGTAAGCGTCCGCCTGGGAGCGTTCTCGGATCGGCCAGGTCGCCGTCACCCACGACGAGTAGATCGACATCACGATGGAGTGACAGGTGCTGAAACCCGTCGTCAAGTAGATGAACGGACGCACCGAGTTGTTCCTCGGCAAGGTGACCGGCGAGATATCGATTCTCCGCGACCAAAACAGAGACCTCCGAAAGATGGGCGGCGAGCATCAGCGGTTCGTCGCCAGCCTGCTGGAGATCTGCCTTGACCACCCCACGCTCGCTCACCACGACGACACCGTCGATCGGATCAGCTCGACGATACCCACGGCTCAGAAGCGCCGGCCGCTCACCAATCGAAACGAGCACCCTCGCGACATCGGCTGCGACGGGTGTCTTCCCGCTCCCACCCACAGTGAGCGAACCAATACTCACCACCGGTTGACGAAGACGACGGCGCACCTCTGGCCGTGTCTCGTACCAGCGTCGACGTCGCATAGCAAGCGCTCCGTAGACACGACTTAGCACGGTATCACTCTACGGTACGGCCCGCAGCGTTTGTATGTCACGCTCTCGACCTCGAGCGCCGATGGGAAGAATATCAACGATGACCTTGAGTGTCTTGAATCGGGCACCCTTGTTCGCATCGACCAGGGCCCGGGCGGCAGCGCCGAGTCCGGCTCGGCGAACTGGGTCGCCGAGCAACGCATTCAGGGTGTCAGAAAGAGCGGCGGCTGACGACACCTGCAAAGCCGCCGAACGATCGACGAAAAGGTTGGCTATCTCACGAAAATTGTCCATGTGTGGGCCGAAGACAATCGCCTTCCCAAAGACAGCCGGCTCAAGGATATTATGCCCGCCAGCCGGGACAAGGCTACCACCGACGAAGACCAACGTCGCAAGCTGAAACAGTCGCGGGAGTTCGCCAACCGTGTCAACCACCACGACATCTGGAGCACGCGCAGTCTCGACCGACAGTGAGGTCCGCATCGCCACGTCGAAGCCGTCGCGAGTCGCGATGCTTCGGGCTTCTTCTGCTCGTTCAGGATGACGCGGCGCCAGGATCAGGACAGCGTCGCTGGCACTCTCTCGAAGTCGTTTGAAAGCCCGGAGTACCGGCTCCTCTTCACCTCTGAGTGTGCTGGCAGCTACGAGCACCGGGCGACCTTCGGTAAACGAAAAAAATCGGAGGGCACGGTCGCCGACATGTAAGTCGGCGCCGGTGGAAGTCACGTCGAGCGCATCAAACTTGAGACTCCCCGTGACCGACAACCGATCTAGCGGAAGCCCGAGGTCTACGAAACGATGACCCCAGGCTTCGGTCTGAGCGCACACGTGGTCCAGATCTCCAAGGACTCGTCTCATCAACAGTCGACCCAGACGATAACCACGAAACGAATGGTCTGAGATCCGGCCGTCGACAATAACCGTCCTAACTCCACGACGCTGGCAACCACGAAGCCAGTTTGGCCAGATCTCGGTATCGACGAAGATCACCAGGTCAGGTGCTATCCGGTCCAGTGAGCGGGCAATAAAAAGCGGGAGATCGAGTGGCGCGTAGAAGATGCCGTCGACGGCGTCTCCAAGCTGCGCGGCGACCTCTTGACCAGTCGTCGTAGTGGTTGAGAGTAAGAGTCGATGGTCTGGGTAGGTCCGTCGAAGATCGTGCAGTAGGGAGCGTGTAGCCAGCACTTCCCCGACCGACACGGCATGGATCCAGATCGAACGCGTGTAACTGGGGTTGATGGTGTCAGGAACTCTCCCCAGCCGGTCCGCAATTCGTCCGACCGGCCTCCCGTGACGCAGGCGCTTGTACGCGACTACCGGAAGGAGCACCAGGAAGTAGACGAGAAGGGCGATACTGTACAGGAGGTACACTGGTTGTCGCATAGGAAGTATAGGCCGCGTATTTGACCGTCCGCAAGGGCGTTCACTAGAATGTCCTGTTCTGGACGGGCATGGGGCCTTGATAGATGGTGTCGGACATTTTGGAGATGTAACAGATGGCCATCAAGGTCGGAATTAATGGATTTGGTCGGATAGGACGCAATATTCTCAGAGCGGCACTCAACGAACCCGACCTTGAATTCGTCGCGGTCAATGACATCACTGACACCGACACGCTGGCCCATCTCCTAAAACACGACTCTGTCCTCGGCAACCTGTCAGAGCCGGTTTCCGTTGATGGCGCTAGTATTCGCGTCGGTGACCGGTCTTTCAAGGTGCTGTCGGAACGTGACCCAGGCGCCCTCCCATGGGGAGATCTTGGGGTCGATATTGTCTTCGAATCGACAGGGCTTTTCACTAAACGGGACGCCGCAGCCAAGCACATTTTGGCTGGCGCAAAGAAGGTCGTGATCACGGCTCCGTCGAAAGGCCCTGATCTCATGCTCGTTCTTGGCGTCAACCACGACCAGTACGATCCGACGAATCACCATATTATTTCGAACGCGTCGTGCACGACGAATTGCCTGGCGCCGATGGCCAAGGTGCTACACGACACGTTTGGTCTTCGGCGTGGTTGGATGACAACGGTTCACGCCTATACCAACGACCAGCGCCTTCTCGATCTACCTCATTCGGACCTGCGTCGGGGACGGGCCGCAGCAGTTTCAATGATCCCAACAACCACCGGCGCTGCCTTGGCGGTTGGACAGGTCCTGCCGGAGCTCAAGGGTAAACTGGACGGAATTGCGATGCGCGTGCCGACACCCAACGTCTCGGTCGTCGATCTTGTAGCGCAACTCGAAAAGCCCACTACAGCCGAGGAAATTAACGCTGCATTTGCAGCGGCTGAGGCCGGCTCACTCAAAGGGATCCTTCACCTCTCAAAAAGCCCACTCGTCTCGATCGATTTCCGTGGAAACCCACACTCTTCGATCGTCGATGCCGATTACACGAAAGTCATGGAAGGCGACTTCGTGAAGGTTCTGTCCTGGTACGACAACGAGTGGGGTTACTCGTCGCGCTGCGTTGATTTGGCCAAGCTACTTGGAGAGAAGGGCCTCTAGGGCTAACCGGCTCACCCGTGCCAGAAATTTACAAGCGTCCTATCGAGGACCTTGACCTCGATGGCCGGCGGTTACTCATCCGTGTCGACTTTAACGTCCCCATCGCCAATGGCAACGTCGGCGACGACACCCGTATCCGAGCCTCACTTCCAACAATTCACTATGCACTCGACCATGGCGCAACCGTCGTGCTCGCATCCCATCTAGGTCGACCAAAAGGCCGGCCCAGGCCTGAGCTAACACTAAAACCCGTCGCGACCAGACTTTCAACACTGCTCGACCGGCCGGTCAAATTCGCCGCTGATTGTATCGGTGAGACAGCGCAGAACGCGGTCGCAGCAGCCGAAGCGGGAGATATCGTCCTGTTGGAGAACCTTCGATTTCACACAGGGGAAGAGCAAAACGACGAACAGTTCTCGGCCCAATTGGCGTCGCTGGCCGACGTATACGTCAACGACGCGTTTGGCGCTGCGCATCGGGCACATTCGTCAACCGTTGGGGTTGTGCCGCGTGTCGATGATGCCGCGGCAGGACTTCTGATGGCCGCTGAGCTGCACCATCTCGGGTCGCTGCTGGCGGCACCCGACCGACCCTTTGTCGCGATCCTCGGGGGCTCGAAAGTCTCAGAAAAACTGGCAGTCGTAGAGAATCTGATTGGCCAGGTTGATACGTTGCTTATCGGCGGTGCGATGGCGTACACGTTCTTCAGTGCCCGAGGGTACCCAACCGGTTTATCGCTTGTCGAACCTGACCTGTTGGAAGCGACCAGGCAAATCGAGCGTAGCGCATCGGAACAAGGTGTCAGGCTGGTTCTGCCAACCGACCATCTGGTTGCCGACCGTCTCAAAGCAGGTGCCCGGTACGACACCATCGACGTGCAGGACCCGGCGATTGAACAACGTCTCGGCCTCGACATCGGCCCGTGCACGAGTGCCGGTTACGCTAACGACATCAAAGCCGCTCAAACCGTAATCTGGAACGGCCCAATGGGGGTCTTCGAGATCAATGAATTTGCCAGTGGCACGCTAACCGTGGCTCGGGCTGTAGCCGCGGCCGAAGCCACCACCGTCATAGGCGGCGGGGACTCAATCGCCGCCGTCAGCAAAGCCGGGGTGACGGACGCCATTTCCCATATCTCGACCGGTGGTGGCGCGTCGCTAGAATTTCTGGGCGGGCGGACGCTTCCAGGCGTTGCAGTCCTGCCAGACCGATAGGACCGCTTGCATCGCAGCGGTACACTTGGGAGGCACCATGAGAGTCCCATTCGTTGCAGCGAACTGGAAGATGCACAAGACGGCCTCAGAGGCGATAAGCTATGTCACTGATTTCAACAGACACGAGCTTTCTGCCACGGGCGTGGAGATCGTGTTGGCACCACCGTTCACCGCGATCCACGCCACATCCGCAGCAGTGGCGGGCACAGCCACCGGCGTCGCAGGCCAGGACCTGCACTGGGAGCCGCAGGGAGCCTTTACAGGTGAAATCAGTGCGCACATGTTGAAGGAGGCCGGTGCCACCCACGTCATCATCGGCCACTCCGAGCGCCGCCACATCTTCGGCGAGACCGACGAAGACGTACAACGTAAAGTTCAGACCGCAATTAAGAATGGCCTCACGCCGATTGTTTGTGTCGGCGAAACGCTCGATGAACGGGAGTCAAAGCAGACCCTGACCGTCCTGAACCGCCAGCTTGAAGGCGGCCTGAAGGGCCTTGACGGGCGGCAGGTTGGCGCACTCGTCGTCGCCTATGAACCAGTCTGGGCAATCGGTACTGGCCGCGTCGCAACACCTGCCCAGGCACAAGAAGCGCATGCCCACATCAGATTACGGCTGGGAAAGTTATTCGGTGAAGAGGTCCAGCAGCAGTGCCGAGTCATCTATGGAGGCAGTGTCAAACCATCCAACGTGGCTGAGCTGACATCTCAGCGTGATGTCGATGGTGCGCTGGTTGGCGGGGCGGGGCTCGAACCAGACAGCTTCAGCGAGATCGTGGCAAAAACGGCGGCTACAACAGTATAATTTGGTCTTATGCTAAGTATGGTGTTGTCGGGAGTGTACGTGGTGATTTGTTTCCTGTTGCTGGTCGTGGTACTACTGCAGCAGGGAAAGGGTGGGGACATCGCCTCCGCCTTTGGGGGCAGCGGGAGTAGCCAGGCAGCCTTCGGAGCACGCGCTGGAGCGACGGTGCTCACCCGAGCCACGACCGTACTGGGAGCGCTGTTCATTGTTGGTGCGATGGTTCTCGGAATCATCGGCCAACGCGGTCCAGGTTCGGTTATCAGTGGACTCGACGCGCCCACCGTAGCGGTTGAGGCACCCGCTGAAGAGCCGGCTGGGACAACGCCAGAAGCTCCCGAGCAACCGTAGCCGCTGGCACCAGCACTCCTACCTCTTTGTTATTGCGGAAGTGGCGGAACTGGCAGACGCACCAGCTTGAGGGGCTGGCGGTGGCAACATCGTGGGGGTTCGAATCCCCCCTTCCGCACCATTGATCACGGAAGGCCAGATTCGCAGGACCTGTTCGATCGAAAACACCAAAATACCTAACAGACAGGTATGATCTCATTCGTTTCTCTGTCGCCGACTGCATCTTGGCGCAGTTGACGGAAGCAGCTATGCTTTCAGTGGTTTCAGTGCATCAATATCCATGTACGGATCCAAACTGACCCCCTTCCCTCACGCACACTCCTCGATCGGCGAAATCTGTTTGGTCGCACTGGGTTTTGCTGTGTTGGCATTACTCGGCACTTATCCGCTCCTGGTCGAGGCCCACCGCGCCCTCCCGAATGACCTTGGCGACCCCGTCCTAAACGCCTGGATTTTGGCTTGGGACGCCGATAGAATTCGCCACGGACTCCAAGGACTCTGGGACGCTCCTAATTTTTTTCCCTCCTCTGGGACCCTGACCTACTCGGAGAATCTTCTGGGCATCGCGGTCTTCACGGCGCCCCTGCAGTGGGTGTTGGGAAATCCGGTCCTCGTCTACAACATCGCGGTGATCTTCTCCTACGTCTTGGCGGGTACGGGTATGTATCTGCTGGCGTTCTCGCTCACGGGTAGCCGCGTGGGCGCTATTGTCTCGGCCGTAGCCTTTGCCTTCTTGCCATATCGCGTAGCGCATTGGCCACACCTACAAATCCTGATGGTCGGTTGGATGCCAGTCGGCTTGTATGCCCTCCACCGGTATTTCGACTCCGGCTCACGCCTGGCGCTACTCGGATTTGTTGCAGCATTCCTGCTACAGTCGCTGTCGAACGGTCACTTCATTTACTTCTTCACCATACCGGTGGCCATGGTGGCGATTGCGGAGCTCTTTCGGAGTCGTCGCACGCTGAAGCGCCTCGTACCTGAACTAGCCGTCGCAGCATTGCTCATTCTGCTTGCGCTAGCCCCGGTTGCCCTGGCCTATTTCCAGACACATGAGCAGCATGGCCTCGGCCGGTCGCGGGCCCAAATAGTCAGCTACAGTGCGGACCTGGTCTCCTATATAGAGGTAACCCCTACGCTGCTCGTGTGGGGTGACGTCCTCACCACAGGAGCTGCGGAACGGGAATTATTTCCCGGTTTCGTGTTGCTTGTCCTCGCGGTCGTGGGTCTGGTTTTTGGAGCGTCACGTTCGCTCAGCGCTATACCGTGGCTGACGCCGCGGCACCATTTGAGACCGCGTGACCTGAAACGCTTTCGAATCAGGTACGTCGTGCGTCTCTATGCGGCCATCGCTGTGGTCGCGGTCGTGCTCTCCCTGGGTCCAGAGCCGACCGTGTTCGGACGTGTCTTGATGTCGAGCGGACCGTACGACTGGTTACTGGCAGCCGTGCCAGGGCTCGACGGTCTCCGCGTACCGTCACGAATCGCCGTTGTCGTCTATCTGGCCCTAGCGGTCCTCGCGTCAATTGGCGTAGCAGGTCTCACGGACGCTCTGGCTCCGCGGGCGGCGCTGGCAGTGTGCCTCGTTCTCGGTGGAGTCGCGTTCGCCGAAGGCTACGCACCGATGCGAATGCGTCCCTTCGACCCGGCGACTAACGTCGATCGACACAACGCTACGAAGTGGCTTACCCAAGCCCCACCTGGCGCGGTATTAGAACTCCCACTCGGGGCTGGATTCCAGCACACCTTGAACAATGCCCAATACCAGTACGCCACGCTAGAGCACCGGCACCCGGTGGTTAATGGTTTTAGTGGGTACTCGTCAAGGCTCATGAACTATCTCAGCAAGGGCACCTCTCCGCTGAACGACCGGAATCATCAGGGTCAACTTCTGCAAGGTCTCCGGAGTCTCGGTGTCCGCTACGTTGTCGTAAACGAAACGCTCTACGATAACGCATCCGATGCAATCGCCCTGCTTGAGGCAATCCGGAGAAATGACCGCCAGCTGGTGACGACGAAACAATTCGGATTAGTCACGGTGTTCCAGCTGACGGATTGGCGTGAACCGATCGCCCCGGATCTCGAAGCTCTGGTCGAAGTTCCACTCTCAACGTATCGGGTCAGCACATCACATCAGCAGTCACGGTGGACGAGGGCCGTCGACGGTAACAAGGCGTCCCGATGGTTGAGCGGCTCCCGACAGACTGGGCGCGAGTGGATCGAAGTCAATTTCGACCGTTCGCACGACGTCGGCCTACTGCGCCTTGGCCTGGGTGAGACTGGCCTGAGTGATTATCCGCGACGCCTGCTCATCGAGACGATCGACGAGCAGGGGGAGGTCCAACAACGACTGTATCGCGGCGGAGTCATGCCCCAGTTACTCCAGGGAATCCTAAAGAATCAGCGATGGGTTGACATTGACGTCTTTCTCCCAGCCAACACCACTCGTAAGCTGAGGATTCGTCAGACCGCACGCACTCGGAAGTGGTACTGGTCGATCCACGAGTTCTCAATTTGGACTCGCTCGAGGATGTGAGTCGTCGCCTCTTGCGTGCTGGGCCCATTGGTCCAGACTCTGCACCAGTCAAGGGAACATGTGATTAGTCGGGCTTTAGCCAAATACACCTCGACTCGGTGGACGAACACCTGCCAGGCCATAACCGGATAAGGACGATCGCCTCAAGCCCTCTCATGAACACTTGATACCAGGAAAAAAAGAGTCAGGTTATCGGTCACGGGCGCTACCGCACCCGAAGGCACCCGCCGTCTCAGGTTAACGTGACGTGACAAGCGGGTGATATACTTCGTAGCTAGCACTTTTTTCCCGGCTACCCTCAGAATCAGGAGGACATCATCGCTTCAAAGATCTTTGTCGGCAACCTAGCCTTCAGCACAACCCAAACAGAAGTCGAAACACTCTTTGCCCAAGTCGGTGAGGTCAACGAAGTTTTCCTCCCAATCGACCGCGCGACAGGTCAGCCCCGTGGATTCGCATTCGTAGAATTCAACGATTCATCATCCATTTCAGAAGCCATTTCGAAATTCGATGGGACCGAGTTTCAGGGCCGCCGACTCAAGGTTAACGAAGCCACGGAGCGAGCTCCACGCCCCCAAGCCAATTTCGGCCCTGACGATCGACCATCTCGCTTTAAGGCTTCGAAGCCAAAAGGAAGCCGTCGCGGCGTACGTGGTCGTAAGCGCGGGTTCTAGGCACGACCCCGACGCCCCTTCCCGAATCCGACGGACCGGCACCTCTCGTGAGGTGAGTGTGGACACATTCTGACCCAGATCGGCCCGGAGTTCCCGCTGAATCACCCTTTGTGATTTAGGATAATGGAGACCTATTCACCACGTTATGGAAGCTACTTCTGTAAGACGTCAGATGCTGACGTGTCTGGTGGCCGGGCTTACGATCGTCATGACGCCAGTCGCGTCAGCGATCCGTAACGACGACTCACCAGAACTGGCGCCTCCGCCCCTCTACGAAGCACTGACCGAGGGTGAACTTGAGTCGGCTGGGCAAATCCGTAACGGCCGTCTCGTAGTCGACCGCTTTGAGTTCGAACTGACCGACGGTGAGCTCTATCTGCTAAGTCCGGTCGAAGGGCACCCGTCGGTAGCAGTCTTTCTTGGAGATGGCATCGTCCGCAGCTATCCACCAGACGGCGTCGAACACCAGCAGCTGGAGAGATTTCTCGATGACGACGACTTTCTTGAAGCGTCATTCGACCGTTTCGTGTTCTGGTTTGGGGACGACACCGGAGTCCGACTCCGCGAGCAAAGCAACGGAGTTACACTTCGAAATGCCGATGACGCACAAAACCTTTTAAAGGATCGACGCCGCCGCCTCCTCGAGGACCAACTGACCAACCCAGACGGCCGCCTCGTCGTCGATCTCCTCGCTCGGGACCGAAGGCCAGACTCGGAACCCACACGATCATTTTTCTCTGCTCAGATTGACAGCGACGATCACGGCTGGCTCACATTAAACATCGAGCCTCTGGAACGCGAAGAGGTGCAGATCGCGCGGTTCGACCGGGGACGTAAAATCGAGGATATCTGGATGGGTTTCCATGCCTCGTCTGACTTCGACGTATCGTTTCAACGCACCGCTTTTGACGGTTTTCCGCGCGACCCGCTTGTGGAAGGGAAACTCGGTCACTTCGACGACGGAGACGACGATGACTGGAACGCCCTCGATCTCGGGTTGTCACCAAGGTCGCTGACACCCGACCACGAGGCGTGGACGCGGCTGGCAAGCGTACCACGGGCTGACGTCGACCTCGCCCTGGAGGGAAATGGTGACGCCAAGGCGACCGCCGCGATCGTGATCCAACCCCACCAGCCGCTCGACACGATTCGTCTCCGTCTCTCGCCAGTGCTTAAGGTGACCGACGTTCGCTGGAATCCGGTCGTGCCAGACGACACGCAGAACGTACACACCATGACACTGCTGACCGGTAAATCGGACGCACCGGATGCACCGGTTGAGCTCGCCGGCGAACCGGTCCGGTTTGTTCGGGCCACCCACGACCGACGTATGGCGGACGACCTCTACGAACCGTGGGTGACTGTAGTGCTCCCGCGAACTGTCGCCCCCACCGAAACTTTCATCGTCGAGGTCGCCTATGAAGGCGAACTCATCGACTACCAACGCGACGGCAGGACATACGTCCTGAAAGACACCTTGCACTGGATGCCGAGGCACCCGCATAGCCGAGGCACCGCTGGGACTCGTATGCGCCTGACCTACCGTGTCCCCGAACGCTTCCGCGTGGCCAGTGGGTCAACGCTTCTGGACGAGTATGTCGTCGATGACACGCGGATCATGCGTTGGGTATCACCCACCCCAGTCGAGAGCATGTCGTTTAACATGGGCCGGTTCGACGTTACCGATGTCGAAGCTGACGCACTCCCTGGGATTACTATTTACGCCGACCGAAGACATGCTGGATTCGCCCCTGGCAACCTCAATAAGACCGTGGAAGACCTCACGGGAGCCCTTCAGACCTATACCGACTACTTCGGCCCATACCCATTCGATTCGCTTCTTTTGACCGAGACAGCGTCATACACTGGCCTGGCGTTCCCTGGTCTCATCCTGCTGTCGTTTCAGGCGTTTGGCGAGCTCCATACTGGAGAGGCCTCACTGTTTCGCGCACACGAGGTGGCCCACCAATGGTGGGGTGCTGCGGTAGAGTTCGAGGACTACCGAGATCAGTGGATCTCGGAAGGATTTGCCCAATACGCCTCCGCTCTCTTCATGCTCCGCGGTATGGAGCGAGAGGACGAGTTCCTCGACATACTCGATGCCTGGCGATTGGACGTACTCGGGGAAGTCAACGTCGGTCAAGGGATCGGCAAGCACTACGGTTTCCAACCCGGAGCGATGCAACGCAGTGATGGCCACGAGTCAGGTCCGCTCGCGGTCGGGTATCGCCTAAGAAGCAGCGACACGCCGTACGACTACCGACTCCTTGTGTACGAGAAAGGTGCCTTCGTTCTGCACATGCTGAGAATGATGCTCACCGACCTTGATACTGGCGATGACGAACCTTTTCGACATCTGATGCGTGGATTTTTCAACAACCATCTGTCGGAGGCAGCGACGACGGCTGCCTTCGAAGCCGCTGTAACGGAAGCCTTCGGTGAGCCGATGGACTGGTTTTTTGAACAATGGATCCACGGTGTGGATGTCCCAACCTACCGACCTGATCTGAAGGTCACTCGACTGATCGACTCTGCTGATCCCTTCGTACTTCATGGTCGCATCGAGCAGCAGGATGTGCCTGATGGGTTCCGCATGCCGGTCCCGATCGTCATCCGGTTCGACGACCGCCTACCGATCGCTCATCGCATCTGGGTCGATACTGGGACCGTGGACGTTGAGATTCCACTGCCGGCGGAACCCACCGCGGTCGAGTTCAACTACCACCACGGCGTGCTAGCGCACGTCCGCTAGAGCAGCCATTTGTAACGTTCGCTGCGCCGCCAACGCGACTGGTCTCTCGATCAGCTGCCCCTCAACGAGCAGTACGCCTCCTTGGTTCGCCTCATAGGCAGTCACGACTTTCCGAGCCCAAGCGACCTCATCGACAGTTGGCGAAAACGAATCCTGAATGACCGAGACCTGCGATGGATGAATCGCCGCCTTTCCCACAAAGCCGAGCCGACGGGCGCGACGGCTCTCCTCGCGAAGCGCGTCCAGAGCCGGCACATCCATGAACGGCGAGTCAAGCGCGACAACACCGGCTACGGCCGCGGCTAACACAACTTGCGATCGGGCGTACACCAGGGCGTCCCACTCCACGGCACATCCAAGCTCAGCAGAGAGGTCGATCGCACCAAAGAAGAGCGCCGACACATTCGTTGAGGCTGTCCCGATCTCGATCGCAGCCGCGACCCCCTGAGCCGTTTCGATCTGGACGATGAGTGGGAGATCAAGTCCACGCGCTCCTATCGTGGCGTCGACAGCCCGAACGTCATCGGCTCCGGATACTTTGGGCAGCATGAGCGCGTCAGGGCGACCTGCAGCGCCCAGCAGTGCGTCAAGGTCACGCTGGCCCAAATTGGTCTTTGGATCATTAATCCGGAGGCTGACTTCAGCACGGGTACGGCCGAGGGAGACCCGGTTAGCAAGCACGGCGAGAGCGGCTGCACGAGCCTCGTCCTTGGCACCGAGAGCAACACCGTCCTCCAAGTCCAAGCAGATCGCGTCAGTTCCAGTCGCCAGCGCTTTCAAATAGCGATCAGGCCGAACCGCCGGAACAAACAACAGGCTACGTCTAAGCCGCACCGGCGGCGTCATGAGTCACCAATGCTGTAGAGATGGCGTACACCACGAAGATAGAGCTCGTCACCGGCAACCGCCGGCGACGCGTCAAACCCTTCGTTCAAAACATTGGTGGCGAGCACCTCAAACACGGGGCCGTGCTGGAGCACGAGCGTCGTACCGTCACGCCCAGTGACGTATACACGCCCCCCCGCACCTACCGGTGACGCGAAGACATTTTGAACGTCAGGTAGACGCTCTAGCTGGTAGTACGGAGCGCCAGTCTTGGCGTTAAACGCTGATAGGATTCCGGAATTACTCTTCAGGATGTACAACGTGTCTTCATAGAGCAGTGGTGACGAAACATATGGAGTATCTCGGTCTAGGCTCCACGCAATCGCGGAGGTTCCCGTGATGTCACCCACCGCCTCGTCAAGGCGAATGGCCTTGAGAACATTGCCGCGGTAGCCGCTTGTCAAGTAGACGAAGCCATTCGCGGCCACTGGCGACGGAATCGGATTCATCGTCAGGCCCTCGCCGTGCCAGATGACGTCGCCTGTTTCGAGATCGTAGCTCACGATTCGTTTCATCGCTCCGACAATCACCTGTGAGCGACCCTGATGCTCAACAATGAGCGGGGTAGCCCATGTGTCAATCTCTTCACGCGCTACACGCCACCGCTCTGCGCCTGTCCGTTTGTCAAGCGCGACAATGAACGAATCACCGAGATGGTCCCACACAACGACGACCGTGTCGCCCGCAAGAGCTGGTGTCGCTCCCTCGCCGAACTCATTCCGCATTCGCTTGTCGCCGAAGTCAGTCTCCCAAACGAGTTCGCCGTTAAGCGTGTAGCAGTAGAGGCCGCGAGACCCAAAGTACGCGAGCAAATGCTCGCCGTCAGTCACCGCCGACCCCGACGCCCAAGACCCGTTCTGCTGGTGCACTCCTTCATGTGGCTGCTCTTCGCGTGCGACGCGCCGCCACGCGATCGAACCGTCGAATCGGTTGTAGGCAACCACGGTAAACTCGTACGCACGTCCGGGGTGTAGGCCAACTTGGGAAACATCGCTCTCCTCCACTGCAACCGGAACCGCTGTCAGAATAAAGACGCGGTTTTCCCAAACGATCGGCGAAGCGGACCCTCGCCCTGGCACCTTGACCTTCCACCGAATGTTCGTCGTCTCGCTCCATTCGATCGGTGGGTTACTCTTGGGTGCCACACCCGAGGAGTTGGGTCCACGCCACGTCGGCCAGAACGGCTTATCCGCTTCGTCGGCCGACCCACCCGCCAAGAAAATGACCAGAATCGCCACGACCCATGCAAACGTCATCCACTCGCGTCTCATCGTTGTCTCCCCACCGCTACGATCTTGCGCCATCCACCGCGTCGCTATCAGGCGAAAATGCCCGCGGCTCGATTCACCGTCTTGAACGGTAGGGGTCAGCCGAACGCCCCATAGCGTTAGTTTCCGTAGAATCTGGCTATCGCTTCGAGTCGCGACTGGATCTCCTCTTCGGAGAACCAGCTTCCATTCAGCATGACGCCGGCACGTCTCGCGACATTCCCGATATCGTCGAACGGATTCGCAGTCAGAAGCAGTAGATCCGCGCGTTGCCCCTCGGCCACCATCCCGAATTTGTCTACCGCGTTGAAATACTCTGCCGGTCGGCGGGTAGCGATCTCCAGAACCTCGTATGGTGTCATGCCAAGCTCGACATAGAGCGCCATCTCCCGATGCATGGAAAAACCAGGTACGCTAAAAATCTGCGGCGAGTCTGTCCCCAGCGCTATCTTGGCACCACCTTGATGCAGCGCCTGCAAGATCGCCCGCCGAAGCGAGGCAACCCGACGATTGGTCTCCACGTCGGTGGCCGCGAACCGATCGTCTACCGCCTGAACCCACCGACCGACTGTCTCCGGCGGCATATATCTGACCTCTGGGCGATCGGACAACAGACCAGCTGATCCTCGGTCGCTGAAAAAAGCCGACTCCCAGAGCACCATCGTGGGAACCACCCACGCACCGGCATCGACCGTCGTGCGCACCAGCTCTGGGATTAGCGACTCATCCACGTTGGCAACGAGAGCGCCTACTCCGAGCAATCCCGCAGGACGCTCGGGTCTGGCGTCTTCAGCCGCAAGCGCCTCGACGTAGTTGTCGAGGTGGTCAATTGATGACTGACCGGATGCCAGAGCCCGCCGTAAACCGACCAGATCTGGCACGTGTCCGCCAAACGGAATATCCACTTCGGCAGCTGCCCGAGCTAACGCGTTGAACGAGTCCACCGTTAAGCCCTCGTGGACCTTAACCAAGTCATAGCCCGCAACCTTGTACTCGCGGACCCGCTGCTCTGCCTCCGCCGCCGTCGACACCCGGTCGCCACTCATCGAAATACTTCCGAGATACAACTGGGGACCGACGAGAAGTCCATGACTGATTTGGTCACGCAGTCTGAACTGAGATGCATCCCCCTGCATACCACGGACTGTCGTCACACCGTTCGAGACGTACAGAAACAAAAGGTTCTTGATGTCGATGTCGGACTGTCGCGGGTCGGGAAGATGACCGTGCATCTCAGTCAGTCCGGGCACGAGATACATGTCGTCCGCATCGATAACATCAGTACCCTGCTCCGGACCAATTTCGTCCGCGCTACCGATCGCGACAATCCGTCCATCCTCGATGATGACAGCCTGGTTTTCCAGGACGCGTTCGCTGTCCATGGGTAACACGTTGGCGTTGACGAACGCGACGTCACCGGAAATTAAGGTGTCCGGACCACCGCAGGCGGAGGTTAGGAGAACCAGCATCGCGACCCCGATCGAGCGGCACGCGGGCAGGTGTGCGAGCATTGGCATCCAGTCTCCCTTGGTTGTCCAGCTGAGTCTCACAGCTTCGAGCGTGGCGTCACCCGTGCGATCTCTGGCGCGCAGCCTCGCTTGTACACCATGAATGTTCGCTTGAACTCGATCACGACCGTGCCGTCCTGATTGAAGCCAGTCGTCCGCACTTCTACGATCCCTACGTTGGTTCGTGACTTCGACTTGCGAGTCGACAGCACCTCGCTCTGGGAGTAAATAGTATCGCCCTCGAACACAGGATTCGGAAGTCGGACCTCATCCCATCCGAGGTTAGCCATCACGTTGAGACCGAGATCAATGACGGACTGTCCCGTGACAAGTGCAAGCGTGAACGTGGAGTCCACCAGTGGCCGACCGAACTCAGTCTTGGCGGCATAGGCATGATCAAAATGAATGGGGTTGTTATTTTGGGTTAAGAGCGTAAACCAAACATTGTCCGCATTGATCACGGTACGACCGACCGGGTGACGATAGACATCGGCCACCTCAAAGTCCTCATACAAACGGCCGGTCCATCCCTCTTTTATCGCCATACTGTCCCTTCTATCAACACGCCTCCGCGGGAACCCGCCAAACCGACCGAATGAAGACTCATTTTGCCAGAAAATCAGCGTGTAGACTCTATTGTGGTGCGTGCCACAGACTTGGTAGTCGAGCCTCAGAGAGATCGCCGAGCCGACGTCGCGCCTGCGCCGTCACCGCTGAGACCGCCGCTCAAGTGGGCAGGGGGAAAGCGCTGGCAACTGCCTTACCTACGAAAGCTCTGGGTCCCGCACAAGAATCGACGGCTGGTCGAGCCGTTTTGTGGCGGACTGGCTGTGGCGCTTGGCCTCAGGCCACGACGCGCGCTTCTCAACGATACCAATCCGCACCTAATTCATTTTTACCAATCGGTAAGGCGCGGTCTCTCTAACGACCTTGCCCTAAAGAATGACGAAACAGCGTTCTACGAGTGTCGGGAACGGTTCAACAGTCTGATTGCCGAAAGTCGATCCGACACGGCCGAAGCCGCCCTCCTCTTCTATTATCTCAACCGTACCGGGTACAACGGTCTCTGTCGATTCAACCGGCGCGGTCGATTCAATGTGCCGTTCGGACGATACACCACAATCAACTACGCCCCGAACTTCGACATCTACACAGCAGTTTTTTCGAGCTGGACGTTTACAAGCACCGATTTTTCAGAGGTCGCGGTGGGGCTGGATGACATCATCTACGCCGATCCGCCGTATGACGTGCCGTTCACGCAGTACTCGCCCGGCGGCTTCGATTGGAGCGACCAAGTACGGACAGCCGAGTGGCTGGCCACCCACAAGGGCCCGGTCATCCTGACGAATCAAGCCTCAGATCGGGTCGTGACGCTTTACCGGAAACTCGGGTTCAATCTTACCTATCTGCAGGCCCCACGAATGATCAGCTGCACCGGGGAACGCCAACGGGTATGCGAGGTACTCGCCACCCGCCATCTATGACGCCTTCCGCGCCGGTTTTACTTGGATCGGATCAACTACTGGCGTCGAACCGGCTCCACGGGCGACACGTGGGACTCGTGTGCAACCCCGCATCGATCGACGCCGGGTTTCACCATGTCATCGACCGCTTGATCACCACACCTGGCGTAACGGTTGTCGCGGTGTTCGGACCGCAGCACGGCTTTGACGCGGTTCTTCAGGACAACATGATCGAGACACCGCATGCACAGCACCCTCAGTATGGCATCCCTATCTACTCTCTCTATAGCGACACCAGGGAGCCAACGGCGGAGATGTTGCGGGATCTGGACCTCCTGATCATTGATCTCCAGGACGTCGGAACACGTGTCTACACCTACGCCTACACCATGGCGAACTGTCTCAGAGCCGCACGTCGTCATGGCGTGCCGGTCATCGTCTGTGACCGACCGAATCCCGTCGGTGGCATGGCAGTCGAAGGACCGATCCTCGAGTTAAGCCTTAAGTCGTTCGTCGGACAGTTTCCGATACCGCTTCGTCACGGCATGACGATCGGTGAGTTGGCCTGCTTATTCAATCAGCACTTCGAGCTTGGCGCCGACCTCGACGTGGTCCCAATGACCGGATGGACCCGCACGATGTACTACGAAGACACGGGGCTCCCCTGGATCATGCCATCGCCCAACCTTCCGACCATCGACAGCGCGGTCGTCTACCCCGGAGCCGTGCTCTTTGAGGGGACCAATGTGTCCGAAGGTCGTGGCACGACTAGGCCGTTCGAGCTGATTGGAGCACCGTGGATCGACGCTGACCGCCTTGTCGACACTCTCGATCGCCTGAAGCTCCCGGGGGTTGTTTTTCGACCGGTTCGGTTTAAACCAGCGTTCCAAAAACACTCGCGCGAGGTCTGCGGCGGGTGCCAGCTCCACGTGACCGACCGACGCGTGTTCGCCTCGGTGACCGTCGCTATGGCGCTGATGCAGTCGATCCAGCGACAGGACCCCCGTGCGTTCGAATGGCGTGAGCCGCCGTACGAGTACGAGGAAGTGGCACTCCCAATCGATATACTCGCGGGTACGGAACGGGTCCGCGAGCAAATGGACCACGATGTGCCGGCGAGCGAAATCGCGGCGGGTTGGGCACCTGGGATCGCCGACTTCGAAGCAACGCGACGTCGGTTTCTCCTGTACTAGTAACGACGGTCTCTTCGCCGTGATACGATCCGCCGCTCATCGATGCTAGGCAAACGGACACTTCAGTTCGAGCAAACGATCCGAGTGACAGCCGCACCAGTGCAAGTCATCGCGGCGTTCTTTGATCCTGAAGCCCTCGCCACGTGGTGGCAAGCGGTACGATCGGTCACGACGCCACGCCCCCTCGGGGTCTACGCCGTCGAGTGGCAAGAAACACCGTTTCAAGACGACGTCCTCGGCTCCCTCGGCGGTGTCTTCTACGGCACCGTCGTGGAGTTTCGGAACGGCCGAGAATTTCTCGTCACCGATGCACACTGGCTTCCACCAGACAGCGACGCGATCGGGCCGATGGCGCTGGAGGTCAGCTGCGAGGTAGCAGGTCCTGCAACCAACCTACGGGTGCGACAGAGCAGCGCAGAAAACGGCGAACGTTGCGCCCGATACTACGAGCTGATCGCGTCTGGGTGGAACGACTCGCTGGGCAACCTCAAGCAGTATCTCGAGCAGGGTGCCGAACCCAGACTGCCCGGCCTCGGGCTCGTCCCCGGATAATGTCTCGGCTGATCGTTATTGTGGGTGGTGGCGTCATTGGATTGAGCATCGCCTACCACCTTCGTCGACATGATCCCGATTAGGTTCACGCGAGGCGAGTTCTTCTGGGACGCCGTGATGATCTAAATGGAGCATCCATGCCTTCAATCCGAGAGCTTGCGCTCCGCATCCGAGATCGACGTCTGACCGCCGAGGACCTGGTCGAGCAATGCCTTGACACGATCTTTCGGCGCGACGACGAGGTCAATGCTTTCATCACCATTCTGGCTGACGAGGCGCGCGAGCGTGCCCGCCGAGCAGACCGCGAACTCGCTCACAACCAAGACCTGGGGATACTGCACGGGATTCCCCTGTCCATCAAAGACCTGATTGATATGGAAGGCCAACCTACCACCGCGGCATCCAAGATCCGTGTCGGGCATCGAGCCACTTCAGATGCACCTGTACTCGCGCGACTCAAGGCCTCCGGCGTCGTTGTGGTCGGAAAGTGTAATCTTCACGAGTTTGCGTTCGGGACCACCGGCGAAGACTCGGCGTTTGGACCGACCCGAAACCCACGAGCACCCCGCCACATGGCGGGCGGATCGAGCAGCGGATCAGCGGCATCAGTGGCCGCCGGTATGGCGATGGCCTCTGTCGGAACAGACACGGGCGGTTCGATCCGTATTCCCGCAGCCGCGTGTGGCGTCGTCGGTCTCAAGCCGACACTGGGTGAGCTGAGCACCGACGGCGTTGTGCCACTCGCGCCGACGTTGGATCATGTCGGACCACTGGGTCTGACGGTCGACGACGTCACGGTCGTTTACCGCATCATGGCTGGCGACCATGTGACGGTCAAGAAAGATCCCCAGGATGGACGAGTCGCTAACCACCGACACGCTACCGCGCGTCTCGGAGTACCCACGCGGTATTTCCTTGACCTTCTGGACACGGACGTTAGTCGTGCCTTCGTGGACATGCTCGCGCGGCTGCGAGAGGCCGGATGCCACATCGAGGAAGTCAACATCCCGCACGCCGACACGATTGCCACGACCTATCGCCACACGCAGCTGTATGAAGCGTTCCAGTGCCACCGGAAAATGTTGGAAACACGCGGCAGTGACTACTCGCCCGAGGTCTACCAGCGCCTGGCAGCAGGACGAGCGCTCTCAGAGGAGGACTACCTACAGACTCAACGGGACCGGCTGGTCTTACGATCGGAGGTTGACGCAGTTCTAGAAGAGGTCGTCGCTCTAGTGCTGCCGACGCTCGCGTTTCCGGCGCCACCCTTGGGCTCGAAACGTCTCGTCCTAGGAGGGCAGTCCAGTGACCTCAGATCCCTGTCCCTTCGCCTGACTCAACTCTTTAATCTGACGGGACATCCCGCCATAACACTCCCCTGCGGCACGACTCCAAGCGGATTGCCGTGCGCCACACAGCTCGTGGGTCGACGTGACAAAACCGCCGCGCTCCTTGAACTTGCATCGCGTTACGAATCGGTTATTGGGATGACCCACTAGCTTTTTTCCGCAACGCCTCATACCCGTTCTCGAGTGGCGCATCACGCTCGACCGGCAGCCCCGCGTCAGCCCAACCTTCGACCACCTCACCGGTCATCCGGTCCTGCGCGCCCCCAAATCCGCCCAGAACGTTTGCAATGTTCTGATAGCCCGCCGTCACGAGGACTTGTCCCGCCTGTGCCGAACGACCGCCCATCTGACACCCGATAAGAAGCTTTGACTCCGGAGGATAGTTGGCTTGCATCACTGCAAGGAACTCGGGATTTGGTTGCATCTGTCCGGTCTGGCGGTCGCGGTTCAGAAGCGGCACGTTGCGCGCGCCGGCCGGATGCCCATTCTCGAACTCCGGAATCGAACGGACATCGACATAGGTGTGATCGTCATTAGATTGAAGCTCGTGTGCCGTCCTAGCATCTACATGTTTAAGACTCATCGTGTCGGCTACTCCTAGAATCCATTCTACTACCAGACCTCAGACTGGCGCGCCAAGCGCGTGACCTTCAATGCGTAATAACGCCCGCTTCGTGTCGAGGCCCCCGGTGAAACCACCAAGCTTTCCGTCGTGCATAATGACACGGTGACACGGCACAATGATCGGAATCGGGTTACGGCCAAGAGCATTACCAACGGCTCGGCTGGCCCGTGGGGAACCGATAGAGCTGGCGACGTCACGGTAACTGAGCAGCGTGCCGAAGGGAATGCGCCGAGTCGCCCGTAACACGCGCCGGGTAAAGTCGGTGACGCCCCGCAGGTCAATTGGAACCGTGAACGCTGACAATCGCCCCTGAAAATATGCATCGAGCTCCTTCAGGGCTGGCGCGACGACGGCACGATCACGCCAAACATCGGGAGCGTGTCGGGTTAAACGAAGTCGGTAATCCTCCTCGTTCGGATCATCCAGGGTCACGTCGCACACGCCTCGATCCGAGACCCCAACGAAAATTCGTCCGATCGGCGTTCGTAGCACGTCGAAGCTCACCACCGGGCACCCCAACCGGCTGAAGGCCAGATGCAGACGCTCTCATGTGTGCGCGATGGCAATCTCGACACCCTAGTCGCTCTCAGGCTCCGGAATGACCTCAAGCAGTGATCGTACACAGTTTCAAGTTCAGCCATAACTCGATCAACACCCAAGGTGCTCCAGTGTAGCTCCGGAAAACGGCTCCAACTCCGCAACATCAACCGCCCGAACTGTGTCTATCTGCTGATTGAATTCTCCACACGCCATGACCTTAATTCATGTCGGTCAACCGGTGGTAGGAACGTCTCCTGAAAAATAGATGTTCAGCCTCAGTGGGATCGCCGGTGAGCCGGCATAGATACCGAACCACCTCGGCTTGACGCGCATCGACCACGTTGCCAAACGGTCGACTTAAATTAGTAATTACCGATTCAAGCACCAAAGTCGGCCAGGTGTGAAACCCACACATGGCACCCCCCGTATGCTACGCTGACCGCGACTTATGGCACCCTCCGGACCCACCGCGCCCGCGGTGGCTTCGTTAACGACACAGGATGGTGGCTCGCCTTCGCCACCCCGCCTCGCGCGATCGGCTGGAATTGTCGGCACCGCCACACTGGCCAGTCGGCTACTCGGCTTGGTCCGCGACCAGGTGCTGGCGTATCTCTTCGGTGCCAGCAACGCGATGGACGCCTTTAACGTCGCCTTTCGAATCCCGAACCTGATGCGAGACCTCTTCGCCGAGGGCGCGATGAGTGCCGCTTTCGTTCCTACTTTTACCAAACGCCTGACTCTCCAGGGTAAAGCGGCTGCCTGGAGAGTCGGTAATCAGCTCGTCAATGCCTTACTCATCATTACCGGGTCGTTCGTCCTTCTCGGTATCGTTTTTGCCGAACCGCTGGTCAGACTGCTGGCCGGCAGCTACGCGGATGTTCCCGGAAAACTTGAGCTCACGGTGTTCCTGACAAGGATTCTGTTGCCCTTCCTGACCCTGGTTGCTGTTGCCGCCGCGGTCATGGGGATGCTCAACTCCCTCCACCGATTTTTTACGCCGGCGCTATCACCCATTATGGTCAACGTCGGGATTATCGGCAGCGTTGTGCTACTGGTCCCGCTGATGCCACGCTTTGGCCTGCATCCAATCACGGCCGTCGCCATCGGCGCAATCGTTGGAGGAATCGGACAGCTCGCTCTGCAACTGCCTTCTCTGTATCGCGAAGGATACCGATATCGACCTAGGTTCAACCCGGCGGACCCAGGTCTACACGAGATCCTTGGCTTGATCGGTTTTGGGACGATCGCAGGCGCGGCGGTACAAATCAACCTGCTGGTCAACATGGTCCTCGCCACAGGAGAGGGCGCGGGTGCCGTCTCGTGGCTCAGTTACGCCTTCCGCGTGATGTACCTACCGATCGGGATCTTTGGCGTATCGATTGCGACGGCAACCCTCCCCGCAGTGGCACGCCACGCCGCGCAAAACTCAACGGAAGGGATCCGAAGCACGATCTCGGGTTCCCTTCGGATGATGCTGGTCCTGAACGTACCCGCACTGGTCGGCCTTATCGTTCTGGCCGAACCAATAGTCGCGTTGATCTTCGAGCGTGGCAGCTTTCTCCCCTCAGACACCGCCTCCACTACCGCTGCCCTCGTGTTCTACGCACCTGGGTTGGTCGGGTACTCTGCGGTACGGATCGCGGTGCCGTGTTTCTACGCCATGCGTAACAGTCTCACTCCAACGCTCGTTAGCGTCGGCGCGGTCGTGTTGAACATTGTGCTCAACCTGGTCCTGGTTCGCGTCATGGGGTTCCGTGGCCTCGCCTTGGGAACGTCCATCGTGGCCCTCGGTAACGCGCTGGTCTTGTTGGTACTGCTGCACCGCCGTCTTGGTGGACTCGATGTCCGTAGCATCCTTGAGACGGGTGCCAAGATAATACTCGCCTCGACACTCATGGGTGGCGCGGTCTTAACCAGTCACGCCTGGATCATCGACGTCCTGCCTGGAGCTGACCTCGTCCACCGTCTTGTACAAGTCTTTGGCAGTATCGCCGTCGGGCTCGTCGTGCTCGCCGTCGGAGCGAAAATACTTCGGATCGCCGAATGGAACGATGTGTGGCGAACGCTAAGCCGTCGAACCAAGGCACCGTGACATCCTACCGTATCAGCTATCGCGCCCCACCCTTACCTTCCGGTCCGTGGTACGATGGCATTGGTCTCCCCCGAAGTCGTTCACTCGCAATGTCGAACGCCGGTAGGCACTACTAACATGCGACGTGCATCCTACGATAGCTCCGCCCACTACCAGTTCGGTTCTGGCTTGATGACGCCAGTGGTCAAGGCCCTCATTGTGGCGAACGTTGCGGTGTTCCTCGTTACCCAACTGATCCCACCAGTTTCCCGACTGATGCTGTCCTTTCTTGGCCTGACGCCGCAACTTGTTGGAACGCGCTTTATGCTTTGGCAGCCGTTCACCTACATGTTTCTGCACGGCAGTGTGGGGCACATCCTGTTCAACATGCTGATTCTGTGGATGTTCGGCGTGCAGCTGGAACGGCTCTGGGGCTCAAAGTTCTTTCTGCGGTACTATCTCGTCGCTGGGTGTGGAGCCGCGATCGTCACACTTATAGCATCACTCCTGCCATTCTCATTTAGCGCCGCCACCTATACGACGGTCACGATTGGTGCGTCGGGTGCGATCTATGGGCTACTGATGGCATTCGCGATCTACTACCCCAACGCACCGATTCTCATGTTCTTCCTCTTCCCGGTACCGGCGAAGTACTTCGTCATGATTCTGGGTGCAATCGCGTTTATCTCGGCGCCCAGGTACGGTGACGGCATTGGGCACATCACCCACCTTGGCGGATTGCTAGCCGGCTACCTGTACTTGAGTCGTCTTCATGGACTCTCCGCTCGCCGATTTGGGTTCGGCCGGTTCGGTATCATGGCTGACATAAAGTACCGATACGTCAAATGGAAAATGAGTCGTCTCCGCAAAAAATTTAACGTCTACTCGGGCGGAAACGACCAGGACTGGGATAAAAAGATTCACTGATTTTTTTCTAGTCCCTGTCTTGTCACTCTCGACTCCTTGTCCGATAGCACTGCAAGCTGAAACGTGTCCTCCAACGCCTCGGCCTGGTGCCTCACGCACGACGGAACGTGTAGCACTTCGCCTTCCCGGACGAGCATCTCACGTCCACCGACCACCCATCTCACGATGCCCTGCAACACATACACCATCTGCTCACCGTCGTGACTGTGAAGTGGAACGTGGGCGCCACGTTTGAGATACACCTGGACCATCGTCTGAAGGTCACCGGTCACGACTTTCCGCGAGACCATCTCGGTTACCTTCTCAAAGGGAAGCTCATCCCATCGATAAATACGTGTGTCAGTCACTCGGTCGCTCCTTGGACATCGGTCCTCAGTCCAGCCCAATGTTATCCTTAGCGAAACGCGTCCCTCCCCCATGGCCACGCCTGGCACCCCTACGCCCCCGAGGTTCACCACGACACTCTGTCTCATCGCGATCGTGGCCTCCACCGCGAGTGTCGTCGCTCAGCATGGCCGCAATGTAACTGTGATCAGGTCTACCGGTGGGCTGCCGGCGAATGTCGTCGGCCTCTTCCGTCAGCCGGTTGCGTTTCAGCAATCGGTCACCGGCGACTACTATGTCCTCGACCGCAGAGAGCAATCCGTGTATCGGGTCACGCCGGCCGGTGAGGTAGAGCAACTCGTACAGATCGGACCCGAACAGGGTCGCCTGCTGGGTGCGACCTCCCTCCACGTTGGACCAACCGGGCGGTTCGTGGTCGCCGATGCTCCTGGCGGTCGCGAGCGAGTCCAAATTTTCGAAGCCGACGGAACACCGGTCGGTCGGTTCACCTTACCAGGTCGGGCGACACCCCGCCTCACCCTTGGCAACATGGTGCTGAACGGTATCGGGTCACTCCACTTCACTGACCGATCCATCGTGATGAATCAGCCCGAGCTGGGTGGTCTGGTCACGGAGTTCGGCTTGACTGGACACCCGTTTCGAACCTTTGGATTCTTTAGACGGACCGGTCATGAAGACGATCGAGACGTCCATTTGTCACTGAACAGCGGAATTCCGCTCGTCGATCCGACCGGAGGTTATTACTTTGTGTTCCAAGCAGGCGTTCCGATGTTCCGTAAGTACGACCCTTCAGGTGCCCTTGTCTTAGAGCGACATATCGAGGGACCCGAACTTGATCCAATCATCGCAGCACTTCCAACGACGTGGCCTCGACGAACTGACGAGCGCGGACGCGAGTTTCCTGTCATCACTCCGACGGTCAGAACCGCTACCGTCGATCGTCTAGGACACCTGTGGGTCGGACTGACGGTCCCCGTCATCTATGTGTACGACCTGAACGGCGAGAAGACGCGGACGGTAAGACTCCAGGCTGCCGGCATGATTAAGCCGGACAGTCTGTCGTTTTCGAACACCAATTCCCTGCTGGTAACGCCTGGATGTTACGAGTTTACCGTTTGGTGATTCACTCCCTCTG
>Ga0315338_1000954_pt1 | contig 45490 bp, 43 predicted proteins | sample ASW8metaG_FD_204518 | JGI IMG/M metagenome (GOLD analysis project Ga0315338, IMG submission 204518) | Ammonia-oxidizing marine archaeal communities from Monterey Bay, California, United States - ASW #8 | ecosystem: Environmental > Aquatic > Marine > Coastal | place: USA: California | collected... | reverse complement strand
TTACCCTTCAGATTACTCAGCTAAAATTTCCGTCGTAATTCTATTTTACCAAAGGTATGAATCCAAGTGTCCTGTGTGTTGGTGGGTCTGTAACTTAGTCCTGCGCACTGGAGATTCTGTTACGCGCAAATTGCTCGAGATCTGTAAAAAGTTCGGTATCATTAATCACCCGCGGGACTTTATTCTGTCCGCCGAGCTTGCCGCGTGATTTCATCCATGATGCGAAAGTCCCAAGAGGCACGGGGAAAATTTTCGGCGCGCCGATCACGCCGTAATCCATGCGTTCGATGCGGTAATCGTCATTTCGTGTGCATAAAACATCCTCAAGCGCCTTTCTAAATTGTGAGGTCTCATTCTTGCTTAACGGGTAACGTATAAATTCCACGATATAGAGGTGGTACCCAACGTCCTTGGTGCTCTTTGGATAAACGGCGCCAAGGGAAAAGTCGCTTAGCGATGTATTGATTTTTTCTGCGCCGGCTGCGACAGCTTCTTCGATTTCCTCACCAATTAGGTGTTCGCCAAAGGCCGACATGAAATAGCTTGTCCGGCCAGTCACCAAAATACGCGGTGGATTGGTTGAGACGAAACGTACCGTATCACCGAGAATATAGGCCCAGCAGCCCGCGCAAGTAGATAAGACAATCGCATAATTTACGCTTGTTTCTGCATTGGCCAATGTGTGACGTGTGGGATTTGCATTCTGAAGTTCGTCAACAGGAACAAATTCAAAAAAAAGTCCATTGTCTGTCGTAAGGCGCAGGCCCGCTTCGGGTGTTTCGTCCTGTACGGCAATGAAACCTTCGGACGCGGGATAAACTTCCCGTGTTTCCCCTATTCCGTCGAGAAAGTCTACGAACCGCTCACGATAGGGTTTAAAGTTCACACCGCCATGCACTAGCAATTCCAAATTGGGATAGAGCCTGCGACTGCTCAAGTGCGATCCCGCACGATTTTTCTGACGCTCAATGAGATAAAGCAGCCATGACGGCGTTCCGCCCAAGATGCGTATGTCTTGACCTGGTAGAATATCTATAATTCTCTCAACCTTTCTCTCCCAGTCTGGTTCGTTCACCACATCGTTCGGAGGAAAAATAAAGGGGCGATACCATTTGGGTGTCTGGCGTATCGCAATCCCTGAAAGGTCTCCAGCAAGAACTCCTGGGGCGCATTCACGCAGCACGACCGAGCCACCAAGAAAAAAGTTCTTTCCACCGGCCGCCCGGCTTTGGGGCTGTTGGACTAGATGATGCAGTACAACGTCGAGCGCACCGCGTGTGTTGGCGCGATTCATCTCATGAGAAACAGGGATTTTCTTCGACGTGCCAGAAGTTGTACCTGATGTTACCGCGAAGAATGGAATTTTCCCCGGCCATGTTACGTCCACAAGATTAGGATAATCATTTTCCCAATATTCCGACCAATGTGCCTCATAGCGCCGAAGCGGAACTGCGTTTTGGAAATCGGAAGAATTTCGAATTGACTGGAAGGCGTGATCACGACCAAAACGCGTATTTTTAGCGCTGTGAATGAGCTTTTGGAGCACACGTTCTTGGGTGACTACGGGATCTTGCGCGGCAAGCTTTCTGACTCGCCGCCGAGCAAAGTACCGAAAAGCAGTGTTTATGAGGGTCACGGATTCAAAACAATTCTATGGCGGAACTCTGCCTGTATTGTCTCAAGCCGCATCGGAAACGGAATGGGTGTACTCGAACGAAATGCTTCGAGCTGATCAAGGAAGTTTTCCGAATTTATCCAGCCATCATTTCCCCCAAGAAGCACAAACCAATTGGAATCAAGATCCGTCATGTCGGAGATGTGACGGGCTTGTGCGCCGAATCCGGCCCTCACCGCCTTGGTCGAAAGATCATGGCTGGCGCGCCAAAGTGTATCAGTTGAGCCGGGCCATGGGGTGTCGATGAAGCGATAGCGTTTTCCGATCAGTGGAAGCATGCTGAAAGTGTGCTCCAGGACAAGTGTGTGCATGGTGCCCCATGTTGGATAGGCGTCAAGAGATTGCTTGGCGCCGGACAACGCAGCAGTAATATGCGGCTCGATAATGTTGGCTGGGGAAGCTTCGACAAGTTCTGCATAATCCTGATATTCGGTGCCCCCCGTTTCAATAATGGTTTGGTCAATCTCGTCTACGAACAATGGAATAAGAATTGCGACAATTGCCTGAAACGCAACCGCGCCCTTTGAATCGACATCAAAACGCCCATTCCAATTCTCAAGCATTTCAAGGCTTTGCACCGCTTCTAGGGGGAGATTTAGGATGGCGCGCGCGCGCGCTGCAATGATATCGCGCAACGCTACAGCCGAGGCCATATAGGTGTCGCTTTGCACTGCCTGAATGTCGACGACGCTCATTTGTGCTGCAGCGGAGAGAAGTTCTTGCATGCGTAGAACACGATCATCCCCAGAAAAGAAATAACCTATGGGATAGGGTGTTTCGGCAGGCTTGTTATTTGCCGAGGCAACGAAACCACTGACTGGGTTATATGCGCTCGGTAGATCGCGCGAGGTCAGAATTATGTTCCAAGCAGCGGTATCGCTCAAAGGACGAACAATATCGCGCGGCAATTCAATGGAACGCATAGGAATATGTGTTGTTGTCAGCTGGCCAACATTTCCTTCTCTATCAGCATAGATAAAATTTTGCGCTGATATTGCAAAGGGTTCGAGGCTGGCACGAAATTCATCCCAGTCGCGGGCACGATTGATATCTAGCATTGCCGTTACTTCATCGCTTGGCTGGTGTCCGATCCACTTTAGTGCAAAGACCTCACCCTCTCTCGCATTGATGATTTCCGCATCCGAGAGGATGGGGCCATGGGGCGATTCACGAATTATATAATCCTCGTCAAACCACCAGCGAACCTCTGCGGTTTCTACACGCGAAACGATCTGTTCTGGAGGAATCTTAGAAACATCAATCAAATCGCTTGCCGCAGAGCGCATATTGGTTCCGCCCCAGGCAATGTCGGCGTTGCGCCCAACGGCAACAAAAGGGAGGCCAGGAATCATCATCCCAATAACGTGGTAGGAGGGGGATTTCAGGCCCGCCAGCACCCAGAGGTTAGGCAGGTCGATGCCAAGGTGCGGATCGCTTGCGATGATGGCGGAGCCTGAAGAGGTTTTGCTACCTCCAATTGCAAAGCTGTTCGACCCTGTTCTCGCAGTACCAGCAAGGATGTCATTCAGATATTGTAGCGCAGCCTCTTCGTCATTTTTTAATGTCTCATCCACATTTCCAAAGGAAGGTGAAGAAGCACTGCCATTCTCGAGTGCTTGCGTCCAAATCTCGGGCCAATCAGGCCGATCTCGCAATTCAATGAGACGAAACCAAGTGAGCCAAGAGACATCGATTGAGGCAAGGCGGCTAAGAGTCAGAATTTCTTCTGCCTGCCATAGCTCGCGCCCAATCCCTAGTAAGCCAAATTCATGAGGAAGCCGAGTGACGTTCTGTTGGTAGAAATTGATGCCGGCAACGAAGGCATCAAGAAATGCTTTCGTATGAACTGGCATGGCGGCGTATACATTATCTGATGTCTTACCAAGATTTAATATCCGCAACGCGTGTTCAGTTTTGCTTATGCCTGGCAAGGGGCCTGTAATCTCACGTAAACGTCCCTGCGAGACGCGGCGCAGAATTTCCATCTGGCCAAGACGAAGATGTGCATGCGTCAATCCAAGGGCAAATGCACCATCGTGGTCAGTTTGTGCTTCGATAAAGGGGATTTGCTTGTCGTTCCAATGGATGGTGACTGGGAGATTTAACGGGGCGCCATCTAGGGGAATCATAGCAAGCCGCTGCTCAGTCGATGTCGGATCAGGAAGTCCACGCACAACTACGCAAGCACTCAGAACTATTGCCGCTGCAAGTAGAGTAATTAAAGGTCTGGTGCGCTTCATAGATGACCCTGTTGTCTTGATTTTGCCATTTGATCTCGACATCGTAATCAAGGTTTTAGCTTATGTCCGTAGGGACAATGCGTCGTTAACGTAACTTTGACAGATCGTGGCGCGTCGCCTAAGAAAAAAATTCTTCTAGTTCTTGGGATATTAGCAAAATGCAGTGGATTTATGGTCCCCAATATTGTGAGACACCGATCAGGACGGCTGCAGTGTCCTTTCCGGTTGAACCCTTTAATACTTATTCAAATCTCACAATAATTCTTTTTGCGTTGGTTGGTTTTGCCATCGTTAGACGGCGTACGCCGCGATCAGTTGATCTCTACATTCTTTGTACGCTTCTTATGGCGACCGGCATTGGAAGTTTTTTCTTTCATGGACTTCGGGAATGGTGGGCATTACGGCTGGATGTCTGGGCTGGCGTTCTCTTTCTTATGTCGTTGTTTTTTCTTTGGGCCCGCCGGGTTATGCCGCTTTGGCAGGCAGCCCTTTTATTTGTCGCGTTCTTTTTGGTCACTCGATTTTCGGATGAGATCAATTTGATTCCTTATGGGCGCTGGGCATCGATGATGCCGGCAGTGCTCCTGTTTGGAGGATTTATTATTTACCGTACGGCCGCTTTTTCCAAGCAGGGTGTTTATCTTGGTTGCTTCGCTATTTGTTCAACTTTATTAGCGCTTACTTTCCGTACATTGGACCGCTTGGCCGTCGATCAAGCTGCTTGCGATTCTTTTCCAATCGGAACGCATTTTCTCTGGCACTGCTTCCTATCAGCTGGCGCTTTTTTGGGGATCTTGGCTATGGTCAGCATCATTCACTCCGGCGAAACGCATAAATTAGCAGAACGCTCCGCCTCCCTTACAGAGCCAGCTGAGTAGGCGGCTAGGTAGTTTACGCCGCTCCCACTAGCCGAAGAAAACGTTGCTCTAGCCTCTCATTGTCTTTGAAGCTGCCTGAATAAGACGCCGTAATTGTTAGCGCGTTCGCTTTCTTCACACCGCGTGTCACCATGCATTGATGGCTCGCTTCGATAAGTACCGCCAAGCCAAGGGGCGCCAGAACGTCTTCGATGGTACCAGCGATTTGCGCAGTCAGAGATTCTTGAGTCTGTAGGCGGCTTGAAAAAATATCTACGACGCGCGCGAGCTTGGAAATGCCAACTACACGTTTTCTCGGTTGATAGGCGATGTGAACCTTTCCATAGATGGGCATCATGTGATGTTCACAATGGCTCACAAAATCAACATCTTTCAGTAAAACCATTTCGTCATAGCCGTCGACTTCTTCAAAGGTACGCTGAAGAGTTGATTCAGGATCAGCGTCATAACCACCGAAAAAATCTTCCCAAGCACGCAATACGCGATCGGGGGTATCACGCAATCCTTCGCGCCCGGGATTTTCTCCGATAAAAGCAAGAAGGCTACGAATGCATGCCTCTGCCTGTTGTCGCGTCGGTCGGCGTAGTCCCTCTATGTCATCCCAGGCCTCGAGGGTTAAGTCAGGTATAGTTTCATTTTCGGGGATCTTGCGGTCCATATTTTGTCATCCATAGTGGCCCTAGTTTTCTGGGCTTGTTGAAAATCTCGCCGCGCTGAAAAGCGGGACCGCAGTGTCGTATTTATCTGCCACTCTCTTTTACGTTCCTAGGCGTTGTCTAGATCACTTCTGCTTTTGTTGCGCTGCACCATCTGCCCCGCATCGCCTCGAAGGGCCATATAGCCGCCACAACCACACTATGTCGATGAGAAAGGAGGTGGAGAGAAGCACAACTGCCGCCAGAGCTAAGATTTCGGAGTAGTCCGGCGGAAGCAGTGGGCTCGCGCTTGCAATCAATGAGGCAACCACCGTCCCGCAGATAGTCCGCCTACGTTGTGAAAAGGGGAGTGCATTGCGAAAGGCTGGAAATGCCCCTCTTAAGCCATGGAAAAAATAGTGCCAGCCACCTGCCAGTAGAATCCATGCGCCCGCGATTTCCATGCGAAATATCGCAAGGGATAGTGTCATTGTAAAAAGAGCATCTAGTTCTTGATCGAGGCGTGCACCAAAGCGGCTCGAAATGGATAATCGACGTGCAACCCATCCATCCACACCATCAAGCGCATATGTGATCAACATAATAGCGGTTACAGCCAGTTCATGGGCCGCAAGGATCGTGGGGAAGGCCGTGGCGGCCGCGAGGTTTGCCACAAGGGCTGCCCGGAAAACCGTGATCCGGTTGGCGGCACCTAATCGCCGATAAGGGGCGTGTTCGGGAAGCCAGAGCAATATGCAGCCCATGAAGAGCACAAACAGGAGCCCTGCGATTACGATCTGAGTCGAAGGAAATTCTGCCCAAACCACAGCCAACCAGCCCAAAATGATGGTGGTGCCCAGACCCACGCCAACCTGCAACAGGGCTTCGCGTTTCAATGCTCCATCCAAATTTCTGGCTGGTAGGATATTTTCAGGCTTAGTGTCCATTGTGGTTCACTTTATGATGGCAGGTCGCTATTGGCGTTTGTGGTTGATACGCTTGATCATTAACACGCAGGAAGGCAATGCACGAAAATTCAGCACGCGCATTTTGGATTACTGGGCCCTTGCGGGGTGAATTACGTGAAACCGCGCTGTCCCGGCGTAAATCCGATCAGGTTAGAATTAGAACGCTTTACGGCGCTGTCAGCCGTGGAACTGAAACGCTTGTCTGGCGTGGTGCGGTACCGGCAACTGAACATGAACGCATGCGTACCCCATTTCAGGAAGGAGATTTTCCCTGGCCACTAAAATATGGATATATCGCGGTGGGCAATGTGGAAGCGGGGCCACCCGAACTTTTGAACCAAAAAATATTTTGCCTTCACCCACATCAAGATCGCTTTGTTGTTCCGGCGTCGGCGGTCTCAGTGCTTCCTGATGGATTACCGCCAGAGCGTGCTGTACTTGCAGCAAATATGGAAACGGCAATCAACGGACTGTGGGATGCGCGTCCGCTTATCGGCGAACATATAATCGTGATCGGCGCCGGCGTTGTTGGATTACTCGTAGCATATTTGGCATCAAGAATCCCTGGCACGCAGGTGCAGATCGTCGATCCGCTTGAGGACAAAATGAAGACCGCTGAAGAGCTCGGGTTTGAATGCGTCTTGCCTGAAGATGCAATTAGTGAAGCTGACCTCATATTTCATGCCAGCGGCAACCCTACGGGATTGGAGTTAGCGCTGGAACTTGCTGGATTTGAGGCGAGAATCGTTGAGCTATCCTGGTATGGCGATGCAAGCGTAGAGTTAGCTTTGGGTAGGGCGTTTCATTCTAAACGCCTGAAACTAATTTCTTCGCAAGTGGGCCATCTGCCCGCTGCACAAAGGCTACGCTGGGATTTTACTAAGAGGATGAGATTGGCGCTGGAATTTTTGTGCGATCCGGTTCTCGACGCACTCATAAGCGGAGAAGACAATTTTGAAAACCTTCCAAACATCCTGTCCAAGATTGCAGAAGATCATACGATTCTATGTCATCGTATCCGCTATGCCGCAGGCTAGAAGGAAAATTTAAGGACTAGGTTCATGTATTCTGTCACCGTTCGAGACCATTTTATGATCGCACATAGTTTTCGTGGTGAAACCTTTGGCCCGGCGCAGGCACTGCACGGCGCAACCTTTGTTGTGGATGTCGAATTTCGTCGGTCTGTACTTGATGCAGATAATGTCGTTGTCGATATTGGCAAGGCGAGCGAGGTCGTCAAAGATGTGCTGGCTGGATGGAATTTCAACAACCTCGACGTGGTTGAGGAATTTTCTGGAGCCAATACGACGACGGAATTTATGGCGCACGCAGTGTTCGACAAAATCCGTGCGCGGATTTCCGCTGGAGAGCTCGGCCCGAATGCGAATGGCCTTTCTGCGCTAAAAGTGACTCTTCACGAATCACATATTGCTTGGGCCTCCTATGAAGGTAATCTCTAATCTCTATTTGTTAGCCCCCCTGGGCAAGACTGCCTCGTGAGTGGATCTATCCATTTCGTGGTACCGGGCTCGCTTGCGACCAGGACTGGTGGTTATGTTTACGACCGCAAAATCATTGATGGCCTATGCAATATCGGTTGGATTGTTACGCCGGTCGAACTGAGTGGTAGGTTTCCGGATCTAGACGAACAAGCTCTTGCTAATGCGAAAAAGCGCTTCGCCTCATTTCCTGACGGGGCGCTGGTGGTTGTTGACGGTCTTGCCTTTGGTGTGTTGCCAGAGATTGCTTTACGCGAACATGCACGTCTGCGCTTGTTTGCGCTGGTGCACCATCCCTTGGCCGATGAGACAGGGCTTGAAAATGAGCAAAGAGCAAAGCTTATACGAAGTGAAACTAAGGCATTAGGGTTTGCACATCATATTTTAGTCACCAGCAAATTCACTCAGCGCCGTTTGATGGAGCTTGGCGTTGTAGAAGAAAAAATGTCTGTCGTTGAGCCAGGTGTTGTTCCAGCATCACTCAGCACTGGCTGTTACCGTGGTAGAGGTGGGGCGCCGATGCAAATGCTTTGCCCTGCATCCTACATCGCACGAAAGGGGCATGCAGATCTCTTGCGTGCATTGTCGGAGCTAATGGATTTTCCATGGCAAGTCATTTGCGTAGGCAATAGGAATTTAGATTCGTACTGTTATACGGAGATTTGCGCATTACGCGTGGAGCTTGGATTAATCCCGCGAGTAGATCTACGCGGTGAAGTGAACGATAGCGAGTTAGAGCGGTTATATTCTAAATCTGACTTAGTAGTTTTGGCTTCACATTATGAAGGATTCGGCATGGTTGTGACTGAGGCTATTGCCCGTGGCCTCCCTGTCATTACGACCACAGGGGGGGCGTTGGCCAACACTCTACCTAATGGGGCGGGGCTTGCGAGTACGCCCGGCGATATCAGTGCACTAAAAAAAAATCTATGCCAGGTACTGAGCGACGAAAGCGCTTATGCACGTCTCGCCAAGGCTGCACGTACCGCACGCGATAGTTTGTCCACCTGGGATAAGGCATCGCACAGATTTGCGGAGGCGCTAAAGCAATGAGTGGCTTTTCTAAAGAATGGCTAGCGTTACGTGAGTCAGCAGATGCGGCTGCGCGAGATATTTTACTTCTTGAGCGCATGCACATCACACCGGTAGAAGAATTCCGTGTTATCGATCTCGGCACAGGCTGTGCTAGCAATCTTCGCTATCTTGCACCGCTTCGCAACATTTCCCAGCATTGGACTTTGGTCGATGCCGACCAAGACTTGCTGAATAGTGTTGTCGCACCAAAGATTGAGCTAAAGCTACGAATTGAAAAGCGTGTGCTTGATTTGGCGCATGATTTAGACGCGTTGGATATGACGAAATGCAATCTCGTGACTGCCTCGGCGTTCTTTGATCTTGTATCTAAGCCGTGGGTCACCCACCTAGCGACAAAGTGTGCAGATGCGAAAATTGCTTATGGTCTATTTGCACTCAATGTTGATGGGCGAGTTTCCTGGACCCCTCAAGACCCGGACGATGAGGAGATACGTAATATTTTTACCGCTCATATGAGTAGGGATAAGGGATTTGGTCCCGCGCTTGGAGTGCATGCAACTGACGCCATAGAAAATTGTTTTAAGGCTGCTGGTTATCATGTTTTTTCCGGAGACAGCTCCTGGCAAATATCGTCAGACTCTGAAAAGTTGCAATCTGATTTTATGCAGGGCTATTTGCAGGCGGCCTTGGAACAAGATTCAAGCAAATCTGAAATGATTGAAGCATGGGCCAAGCGGCGTGGCTTCCATATCATGGCTGGAAAAAGCGAACTTGTGGTTGGTCATCGCGATGTCTTGCTGTGTTTGGACTAGCTGATGGCTGACACTACCCCTACCAGTAATGAACGCATGGTAATGTGGTGGAAAATTTTTTCACGTATGTTGGCATCTGCAACTCTTCTTTTTGCCGTACTTTTCTTTATCGATCTAGATATTTTGTTTGAGCGTATTGCTAGCCTTGACCCAATATGGGTCAGCATCGCTTTGCTTGCTACATTGCCTCAATATTTTCTTTCCGCTGCGAGGTGGCAGCTTACGGCGGAGCGCCTCGGGGCAAAACTTCTGTTTCGTGTGGCATTACCAGAATATTACTTGGCAGTTCTCACTAATCAGTTGCTGCCCGGAGGCATTTTAGGTGATGCCACGCGTGCTGTTCGGCACGGGCACAGACTCAAAACACGTGATTCATCTCTTCGCTATGGTCCGGCGATCCGTGCGGTGATTTTTGAGCGCGCCTCAGGACAGCTTATCCTGTTTATTTTCATGCTTGCGGGCCTCTTCTTTTGGCCGACTATGCCGCAAGGGCAAATGAGCTCCATTGAGATCGGCGGGACTGTACTTTTCTTTGTCCTGATTGTTGGGGCTTTGTTGTTCATCTTGATCAAGGGCCCCTTTAGGCATTCACGTTTTGGTATTTCTACGCTCGTTTTTTTTAAACAGGCAGGCCACGCACTTTTGGCACGTGATGTCGTGTTTTTGCAGTTTCTTTATTCTCTGAGTGTTCTTACGACCTATCTTTTTTGTTTTTACTGTGCTGCCCGCGCGATTGGCATTGCGATGAGTTTTTCTGAAGTTGTTGCGTTTGTGCCGGCAATCTTGTTGTCGATGACTATCCCAATCACAATCGCCGGTTGGGGCATTCGCGAGGCAAGTGCGGCTGCAATATGGGGACTCGCAAATCTTACGCCCACCAACGGCGTCGCGATTTCTGTGACCTATGGAATAATCGTCTTACTCTCTGCCATGCCAGGAATTTTCTTTGTGTTTCCGCGTTTAGGTCAGAGAGATATCGGCGACAATCGGTAAATGGTCGGAGGTAGAGCGCACTGGACCCTCGGTAAATGCGCAAACTGATTGGATCACCTCTGCCGGCCGAATATTCATTGCGTTTCTGCTTACCGCAAATCGCAATCGAACAAGACATCCTTACCCATTTTATACTGCCGTCCATTGAGTCTTAGCGCATCTCGAAGCGTCTCAGCGCCTCGATGTGTAATACCGCGTCGTCCTTTACCTATAAGAAGAGGGGCGATAGCAAGATGAATCCTGTCAAGAATGCCGGCATTGAGAAAGCTCGAAACTATGGTACCGCCTCCTTCGATGAGGATGGTTCTGCAGTTGCGTTTCACCAGTAAATCAATCACCGATTTAGGAACGGCACGCCCATCGGCCAAATCAACCAGCTCGCTTTCCACATTCTCAAGCGGAGGCACGCCAGTGCCTGTAAGCCGCAAGACACCAGGGCCTTGCGATGAAAATACGTTAAAGTCGGCAGAGAGCTTTCCCTCGATATCGATGATGACTCGTAGCGGGTCATTGCCGTCAACGTGACGAACGTTGAGCTGTGGGTTGTCAGCTTTGACCGTTCGCCAGCCAACGATCACCGCGTCACACAGTGCACGTAAGCGATGAAGGTGAATAAGGCTTTCCGGACCCGTGACGTAATGCGATTCGCCAGATTTGGTTGCAATAAATCCGTCGAGGCTTTGTCCTAGTTGCGCAACAACAAGGGGTGTCTTTTCTGGCATAGACAATGGTCCGTAAAGGCCTAGCAGTTCGGAGGCGAGAGAGCTTTTTTTTTCGGAAAATGGCGTTCTGGTTAGAAGGCACTTCCAGATTTCGCACGCACCTGAGGGCAGCTCGACAGAAAATAGATCACTCACTGTAGGCCTTCACGCAAATCAGATAAATTGAACGCCGCGAGATCGTCAAGCGTCAAACTAATCTTTGTCGCAATATGGTCCAGCATCACGGCGCCGCGTTTAGCATCAGCGTTTGCCGCGTTGCCCGTTACACCTGCGGCATTGAGATCTTGCGCCTGCCATGCAAATGCTGTCCCGCCTTCGGCGCGTAGAGATTGATTGTCCTTGGCCAATTGCTCAGCCGTGCTAGAAAAATTCTCTGCTACGCTCATATCCACCAACTCCGGCGCGATGGCCAGCATCATTGACGTTTCCACCTCGCCGCCGTGATAGCCGTACGCCAGCTCATCAGAAGAGAAAACCCCCTCTGGAACGCCCAGCAGAAAAGTGTTGATCCGCCCGACCAGCATATGAAACTCGGCACGCAGTCGCTGTGCCACAATATCAACAATTTGTGGCTGCCCGCCATGGCTATTCACAATGGCTAGTTTGTGAATGCCGGACTTGGCTACTGCCTCACTGATGGACATCCAATTTGCAATCAGTGCTTCCGCGTCCTGACTCAAAGTGCCGGGAAAATCATTATGCTCGATGCTGTCACCGATAGACTGTAACGGGAGCACTAGGACTTCTGCTTTTACTAGTGGTAATTTGGCAAGCCGCGCGAGCACAGCTTCCAAGATGTAACTGTCGGTGCCGAGGGGAAGGTGTGGCCCATGCTGCTCCACCGCTGCGACGGGCAATAACGCAATGCGTGAACCAGAATTGCCCCTAAAATCCGTTGTTTTCAAATCCGCCCATCGTTGGACTTTGCTGCTCACACTGTTCTCCATAGGGCACGACGAACACTTTTCCGAACCCGGTTATACTTACGTCTCATCTATTCGCGGTAAGCCCCGTTGCCTTCAGAACCACATCACATTTCTTTTCAACCTCAGGTGTTGCCGGCATCATCGGCAGGCGATGAAAATTTCCGCGAATCACACCTAATTTTTTTGCCATATATTTTATTGGGATCGGATTGATGTCGTAGAACACCGAACGGTTGAGCTCGAACAAATCGTAATGTAGTCGGCGGCCCTCTATCATGTTCCCTGCTGCAACCGCTTCATACAGATCGGCAATTTTGCGCGGCGCGATATTGCTGACCGCATTGACCATGCCGCAGGCCCCCATTGCCATCATTGGAAAACTGAGTTCTTCGAGCCCAACAAAAATACGAAATTCCGGGCCAAATTTGTCCAGCGCTTCTGAAACCAGCGCCAAATCCAGCGAGGCATGCTTGATGCCAACAAAATGTGGCGTCGCTTCGGCAATCCGTTCCAATGTCTCTAATTGCACTGTCACCGCAGCGCGCCCTGGTATGTGATACATTAGGAGTGGCAGATTGCTACGTTTTCCAAGCTCATTGTAATAGGCAACTAATCCGCGTTGTGGTGGACGGATATAATAGGGCGTGACTATAAGAAGCGCGTCTGCTCCCTGCTTAGTCGCGTGATCGGAAAGCGCCGCGGACTCAGCAAAGCTTTGCGAACCCGTAGCGGCCATAACCGGCACACGGCCCTTTGCTACGCGCATGCTGATTTCAAGAAGTGTTTTACGCTCTTCTGTGGTCAGAACTGCAGGCTCGGCCGAGGTACCATTGACCACAATGCCATGGCTGCCCTCACGAATTTGCCAATCGACAAGATGCTCATAGCCGTCATAATCGACATCGCCATTCTCCAGGAATGGCGTAATTAGCGGCGGATAGGAGCCGCAAAGATAACCCGGTTCGAGTGAATTCATTATTAGCCGCCCGCTTTCTTGCGATTGGTATCGAAACCGACTTGAGTCCCTAGAAGAGCAGGTTCAACTTTCATGTTTTCTTGCCAGAGGAGAGATTCCATCAAGATATTCAATGGTTGGTCCTGCACGGTCAGCTCATAGACATAATCATCATGCGAAGCGTGGTTATGCACGACCCAGCCGGGCGCCGACAGCATCATATCGCCTGCCTTCCATTCATAGACATTGCCGCCAACCGAGCTGCGTCCAGTACCGTGAAAATAATAATTGATTGCAGCCGAGACATGGCGATGTGGACGATCGACGATTTTAGGCGGCCGCACCGTTATGGTAGCAAAGAAATTTGGAGTGGTACCATTAGTCCGCCCAGTCATTGGATTATACAGAAGATAAAGTCTCCGTCCGACATAATTAGCACCAAGATTTTCGAGCTTTTTCAATTCACCTCGAACCTGTTCCCAAGGCCAGAAAAGTGGCGTGGACTCTACCGGTGGCGGATTTATCAGGCGCTCGTATGGCATGAGCATGGCGCCGTCATCATTGATCTCGAACGTACCGTAGGGAGAAGTATGGCGTGGGTTGTTCTCCTCTCCGCTATCCTCTGTGGCGGCTTTCACCAAGGGCGGATTCGTGTCCCACAAATAAACCTGCATGAACTGCAGTAGCGGTACATTCGAATATGTCAGGCAAACTTGTAAATCATTGCCGTCATTGACTCGCCAATAGGGCGTGTAAGAGGGGTTGTTCCAGACATCGTATTGGCCAAAGTCAATGCGTCTTCCGGTGGTAACGGTGTAGCCCGATCCTTGGATACAGAAATTAACCTCGGTCGCGTTGTGGCGAAACGGCTCGGATTTCTCGCCCGGTTTTAGAACACTTAATGTCACTTGAATTCCTGGAGCTAAGCCCGGAGCATTTGGTAAAGCTGAAGGGTGAACGATCAACGAAGCACGGCGTCCGTCGGCAGGTACAGGGAGGGATGCAAGCCGTTCTATCTCGGCATCAATCTCTTCCTTGGTGATCTTCACTGGCGCCCAAGGCGCGTTCTCACCTCGTGCCCCACCGGTTTGGTCAGAAAAAGAGGCCGTCGAATCGGCAAAGACCATTTTTATATCGCTTCTCATTTACTCCTCCTCACGCCTTGATCCATTCGACGCGGTTTCTCCTTGTAAGCGGTTTTATGGCTCACCCTTAGGCACCCTCAAGACCGTTGGGATAGATTTACATGCCAGGCACCAGATCGGAAATTAATATTCCAGTCGCTGGAAATGCCCGACAGCCGGGGAGAATTAGCTCGGATCGCTGGACCTCTCACTCGCTATAGCAGGGTAGAAACGCTATGTTTATTGCAGGATAGGAGACCCACCGCTTGAAGAGACGCATGACATTGCGCTTGTTGGGCATATTTGTCGCCGCATTTTTTGCACTGCCTTTGGCGCAGGCGCAAAGCGTCGAGGAATTCTATGCTGGCAAGGACATCACTCTCTACATCGGATTTTCTCCTGGTGGCGGCTACGACACCTATGGGCGTTTAGTCGCGCGGCACATCGGAAAACACATTCCCGGCAATCCAACAATCATTCCAGTAAATATGGAAGGTGCGGGTAGCCTGAGGCTTGCCAATTGGCTCTATAATGCTGCGCCGACGGACGGCACGGCGATCGGAGCGGTCAATCGCGGGATTCCGTTCGAGCCGATGCTAGGTAATCGCAAGTTTGCTCAATTCGATCCAACAAATTTCACCTGGCTTGGAAGCGCGAATAATGAAACTTCCATCTGTGCATCTTGGGAGAGAACTGGCATCACCAAGATCGAGCAGTTGTATGAGCAAGAATTATTTGTTGGCGGAACAGGACCCAGCGCCGACGATCATGTGTTTCCTACATTGGTCAGTGGCGTATTGGGCCTGAAAATGCGGCTGGTAACAGGTTATGCCGGCGGCAATGACGTAGATTTTGCCATGGAGCGCGGCGAACTCGATGGAAGATGTGGTTGGTCGTGGTCGAGCGTAAAATCCACGCGTAACACCTGGCTAGAAAACGGTAATATCAATATTCTTCTTCAGCTTGCGTTACAGAAGGCACCGGATCTTCCTGATGTTCCGCTGATTATGGACTTGGCGCAGACTGAAGAAGACCGTCAGATTTTGCGGTTGTTTTTGTTACGCTTGGTTTTGGGTCGTCCCTATATTGGTCCGCCTGATATTCCCGATGATCGCGCCAATGCCCTCCGCAGCGCCTTCGACCAAATGCTGGAAGACCCGCAATTCATAGGTGAGGCGGCACGAAGCCGCCTTGAAATATCGCCAGTCACAGGTGAGGAGGCACAGCGCCTTGTTGAAGAGGCCTACGCTACGCCGCGCACACTTGTGGACCGTGCGCATGGGCTGGTCAATTGAAGCGTTAGTGGTTGGTTTACATTATGTGTTGCGTCGTTCGTTTGAAACGGTAGCGGTTTGCTAGCCTGCTATTATCGCTTTTGCAGGTTGTTTGCGTGTGTAAGAAGAAACATCATGTTGAGAGCTTTATACTTAGCCGGTGGATTTCTTTCTCTAGTTTTGGGCGGCATTGGCGTGGTTCTTCCTCTTCTGCCTACTGTCCCTTTCCTGATCTTAGCAGCTTTCCTATTTGCACGGTGCAATCCAAGACTTGAACAATGGCTGTTAAACCATCCCCGTTACGGACCAGCCATTCAGCTATGGCGCAAAAAAGGAATAATCTCTGTTACGGGTAAGCGTGCGGCTTTTTTGGCACTTGCGTTTACGCTCACAGTATCGCTGATTGTGCTGAAATTCCCGTGGTCTCTTATTCCGGCGTTACCAATTCTGGTCATCGGCGCTTGGATATGGCACCGACCAGAATCATGACGGTGATACTTGGAAAGTCGAATGTTGATGACTATTTTTGTTAGAACTTCCCTGAGAATTTAGCTTCCACCAAAGCGTTAAATCCCAATTCCACCTCAAACTTTGTATTCACCCTGCAATTGCGGCGGGAATAGCTCTTCCACGGAAAGGCGCTTTTCGCACACGCCTTGCTCGAAGGCATATTGTAAAAATGCATCCAGCGTTCGGCGGTTGGGCTCGATCCCATAGGAGAAAAAATTTTCTCCCATGAGCGCTTTTCCTTCGCGGGCAAAATCATTACCCCAGGGAATTGGCGCCAGCGATACGGTAAGGTCAAGCACACGCTCGATGCTGCGTCTGCGGGCATCTTCAAAAGCGGTGAAAAGATTGCGCGCCACCCAAGGGTGCGCATCGAGAATTTCTTTTCTTACAGCGATCACATGCATGATCGGGAAAATGCCAGTCTCTCTGTAATAAGCGGTTTCGACCTCGCGGCAATTATCGAAAAAGCGTTTCACTTCCCCATTGCCACTAGTGAAGGAAATGGGCGGGCGGGCGGCAAGCACGGCCTCGAGGTCGCCTGCCAGCAGCATATCATTCAACGAACGATCAGTGATACGAGTGAGATTTATTCCATCGGGCAGTCGAATTTGGACTTTTTCGATACGACCGGCCTGATTAACACCCGCCTGAACCCAATCGATGTCCTTTAGATTAAGCCCATATTGGTGGACAAGAAATCCGCGTGAATAGACTGCTGCAGTTTGTGCCCATTCAGGAATGCCGACTTTTCGGCCCTTGAGGTCGGAAATATTTTTAATCGGGCCATTGGCCCGGACATAGAGCGAAGATTGCCGGAACATGCGTGAGGGGAAGATCGGCAATGCAATAAAACGATCATCGCCTTTCGCTTGCAGCGAAACATACTTCGCGAAGGAGAGCTCGGAGACATCCCATTCTCGGTTAATCAAAAAGCGGTAGAAAATTTCTTCAACTGGCGGGTTGAGGCAAGTTAGATCAATGCCCTCAGGCACTACGCGTCCCATTGCGAGATCACGCATATGATCGGAATCGCAGAAGGCAGCAGTGAGTGGTAATTTATGCAATGAAATCCCCAGGGCTTGGTAATTTAGGTTTTTAGACCAAATCCGGTCTTAAAGATCCACCACACAATAGCGAGACAGACAAAGAGAAATGTTCCGGTCATCGCAAGACTGAGTTCAACACTCACATCAGAGCTTTCATAGAAGCTCCAGCGAAACCCACTGACGAGATAGACAACGGGATTAAAGAAAGACACATTTTGCCAGAATGGTGGCAGCATATTGATCGAGTAAAAGCTTCCACCGAGAAATGTGAGCGGCGTGATAATTAGCAGTGGAACGATTTGAAGCTTATCAAACCCGTCAGCCCATATGCCGATGATAAATCCCAGCAAGCTAAACGTCATCGCTGTCAAAACCAGAAAGGCAAAGGTCCATACCGGGTGAAGAATTTGTAGATCCACGAATAATCCGGCAGTGGCCAAGATAATCGCGCCCAAAATCATGGATTTTGTTGCCGCGGCCCCAACATAACCGAGCACGATTTCAAGCGGCGAGATCGGTGCAGATAAAAGCTCGTAGATGGTGCCCGTAAAACGCGGGAAATATATCCCGAAGGCGGCATTGGCGACGCTCTGTGTAAGCAGAGATAGCATGATTAGGCCTGGGACGATGAATGAGCCATAGCTGACGCCGTCGATTTCGGCGATGCGTGAGCCGATCGCGGAACCAAAAACAATAAAATAGAGTGAAGTCGAAATGACGGGTGAGACGATGCTTTGGAACGCTGTACGCCGCGCGCGAGCCATTTCGAACCGATAGATTGCGTTAATTGCCCTAAAATTCATTTATTTCTCACCAGGCTAACAAATATTTCTTCGAGGGAGCTTTGTTCGGTATTGAGGTCACGAAAGGAGATCCCATGTTCATTGAGCTCTTTCAGCAAGGATGTAATGCCAGTGCGATCGCTTTGCGTGTCATAAGTATAGATTAAATTGTTGCCGCCATCGGACAGCTCCAAACGGAAATCTTCTAGGCCTGCCGGAAGAGATTCCAGAGCATTATGTAATTGTAGTTTCAACTGCTTCTTTCCAAGCTTTTGCATGAGCTTAGCTTTTTCTTCGACCAAAATAAGCTCACCATGATTGATGACGCCAACGCGGTCGGCCATCTGCTCAGCTTCCTCAATATAATGTGTCGTAAGAATTATCGTCACACCGGATTTCCGCAATCCGCGTACAATTTCCCACATGTCTTTGCGCAGTTCGACATCAACGCCAGCGGTCGGTTCGTCGAGAAATAAAATTTCAGGTTCATGCGCGAGAGCTTTGGCGATCAAGACGCGGCGCTTCATGCCGCCCGAGAGTGTCATGATCTTACTGTCTTTTTTGTCCGCAAGCGAAAGCGATTTCAGAACTTGTTCAATGTGCTGTGAGTTGGCTGGTTTGCCGAATACTCCACGACTAAATTTGACCGTATTCCAAACCGTTTCAAACGTGTCTGTGGTGAGCTCTTGCGGGACCAACCCAATCATCGAACGAGTTTTGCGATAATCCTTTATGATGTCATGACCATCTACGCTGACTGTACCCTTGCTCGCATTCACGATTCCGCAAATAATGCTGATAAGTGTAGTTTTACCGGCGCCGTTTGGGCCGAGCAGGGCAAAGATATCGCCTTTGTGAATTTCTAAATTTATATTCTTCAGCGCTTCGAAACCGCTGGCATAGGTCTTGGAAAGATTTGAAACGGAAATGACGGATTGCATGGCGAGGTTGGATTAAGGGTTGATGGGAAGGTGGCGTGGCGCGCTTGGCAGTTCTGCGCTCCTATAGCCCAAAATGAGGTTGAAGTCCTATGTTTAAAGCAGGGATTTCTAGGGAGTTGCGCAATTCTACTGGCCACCAATGATTAGCTGAGCCTTCAAACTCACTTATTTGCTGGTTAGAGTGTTCGAAGACTAAGTTTCAGCGAATATAATATCATCACGTTAGTGGGAGCGGTCGCACAAGAATGCGCGCAATTATCTGGTCGGTACTTTTTTTTGGCCTCGTGCTCGGCATTTGGTTTTTGGCGAGTACCTTTCCTGGCAGCCTGTCATCAGATTTTGAAGTGGCCCACTTGGTCAGGCTTTTTGCAATTCTAGCTTTGGTTACGACTGGCATTGCCTTTGCTCCGCGCGTACCTCTTGGTGAAGCAATGCGTAATCTAGCAGTCTGGGTTGGGGTCGTTGCGGTCCTTGCCCTGGGCTTTAGCTTTCAAGATGAGTTAGGATTTGTCTGGCAAAGAGTCCGGAGCGAACTAGTGCCGGGCTATCCAGCTCAAACTGCACCAAATGAAGTGGTCCTCGCCGAAAGTGCCGACGGACATTTTCATGTCATTGGTAGAGTAAATGGGCTGGAAGTGAATTTTCTGGTTGATACCGGCGCCAGCGAAACCGTATTGACACCGGCTGATGCTGAACGCGTGGGCATTAATGTTGAGGATTTAGATTTTTCGCGGTTTTATGAGACGGCCAATGGCTATGGACGAGGTGCGCCTACCGAGCTGGCCACGCTTTCTATTGGCTCCTTGGTCTTTTACGACTTTCCAGCCTCGATCAATGAAGCCGATATGAGTTCGTCGCTTCTTGGCATGTCTTTCATGCGGCAGTTGGATTCGTATGAAGTACGGGATAGACGGCTATATCTTCGCTGGTGAGTGTCATATGCAAGGTGTACATCCGTGAAGGGTTTCTATGAACGGATCTACATCAATGGCACGCTTGTGGATGCGTTTTATTCCGCTGCCTCTTTCAGCTCGGCGCCTAGCGCAATCGCATCGTCTTCAGTACGCCACGCGAATGTATTTTGATAGCTCGCCAATATCGCCATGATGAACGATGCCAAATAGGGCCAAGCCTGCAGTGTGATCACCGCAATCCAAAGCTTAACATCCAGCCTGGTTGTGTTTTGGGTCGTGACAAGAATTAGGGCCGCGCCACAAAGCGCGAAAAGAAGAACAAGTTCGGCGCGCACCGCTATGACACTGCGCAAAAACCTTGGGGCAGGCCGAGCCTTGGGGGTACGCTGAAAGCGTGCTTCTTTGCGCCACATTCCACAGATCACCGCGCGCGCAACAGAAAACGCCAGTGCACCGCCAGCTACCATTGCGCCCAGCCGTTTGCTTAGGTCAGCTTCTACGAAGCGACCATAAAGCCACCAAAGTCGGAGTTGACGTAGCGCAAAGACGCTAAGAACAGGTATCAGGAAATGGGCTTCGGGTGGTTCGAAGTGCGCTGGCCAAATAGCGGCAAGTATTGACCACACAATACTGCCCGCGACGAAAATCAATCCAGCGGCGTCACCCACCCAAGGCAGCCAGCCGGCTACAAAATGATAGCGCTGAGCGAAGCTTAATTTTGATTCTGCCCGGCCGAAAATGATCCCTGCATGGCGGCGCAATATCTGAATTGCGCCAAAGGCCCACCGAAAACGCTGACCGCCATAGCTTTCGGTATCGTCGGGCATCAAACCGCGACCCAGCGTCATTGGCAAATAGACCGCTTTCCACCCCGATGCGAAAAGACGAAGTCCAAGCTCGGCATCTTCGGTAATGCAGTGTTCATTCCACTCGCCGACATCTTCAAGCGCGCTACGACGAATAATGGTCATTGTACCGTGTTGGATGATCGCATTGTCTTCGGCACGAAATATCATTCCTAGGCGGAAGAAGGCGCGATATTCCCAATAGATACCCCTCTTGAAAGCTGATTCTTCTCCATCACGGTAATCTTGCGGTGCTTGCACAATGCCGACATCAGAATTTAAGAAATGCGGGACCGCAGTTTTTAGCCAATCTGGTTCCGCCACGTAATCACTATCAACGACGGCGACAAGAGTAGCGTCCGGTGCCGTTCCTGTGAGCGCGTGGTTGAGGGCGCCGGCCTTGTAGCCAGGGCATTGCGGCAAATGAAGAAAGTGAAAGTGGGCCCCAAGCGCGTTACAATGGGCGGCAATGGCATCGCTGTCGTTTAAATCTGATGTATTGTTGTCGATCACCAGAACCTCAAAATTTGAATAGTCCAATCGCGACAACGCATTGAGTGTTTGGCGTAACAGCGCTGGTGGTTCGTTACAGCATGGCACGTGAATTGAAACCTTTGGCCAATGCGCTGTTTCGAGATTTGCAGCAGCTTGAATGTTTGGTTTTGAGGAGAACAAAGCGGCCGCCTCGACTATTTCAATCGTCAGTACAAGCAGCAGAAGCAACTCGCCGAGCATCAGCACGCTCCATAAGAGCCAATCACCACTGTCGAAATAGCGCTCGCTCGCCAAAAGCACACTCAACGCGATCATTGCCCCGACAAATTGACCAATGACGGCAAGAGAAAGCGCAGCTCGTAATTTAAGTTGCGGACGAAGACGAAGTGCTAAAAGAAGCGGTAGCAAACCGATCAGAGTGGCAAAAAGGCTCCAGGCGGGCCATGTTGTTCGCTCGGCTACTGCCTCGTTCCAAGAGAATTTTAAAACGCGATTAGCATCGAATATTCCCCAATAGGCGCCGGCTAGCCCTTCCAAATCTTTTTTCCAGGGCTGATCGAACGCTTCAACCAAAAAATAGGATTCTAGTTCTGTGTTTTCGGCGTAATTTACGAAATCACGTAGAATCTTGGCCTGATTTGTTTGCGATGCCACAGCCTTTCCGATGCGCACGCCGTCACTTGGCCAACCCATTTCGGCAAGAACAATCGGTTTGCTGGGGAAGGCCGCACGCAAATCTTTGAGTCGTGCATCGACAAAGGCTAGTGATTTATCTGCTGCAATGCCTTCCCAATAGGGAAGGATATGAACGCCGAGAAAGTCTGAATTTTCAGCAAGCGTGGGGTGGGCAAGCCAGACATGCCAGGGTTCTGCAGTACCAACAGGAACACTGACCTGTGCCCGCGTCTCATTCATTGCCGCAATTAGAGTTTCGACGCTGGCATCTTCACGATAGAGCGCTTCATTGCCCATAAAGATGCGCTCGACATTACCGTGTCGATTGGCGAGGGCTATGGAGTTTTCTCGTTCCAATTTTGTGCGCACTTCGTCTGTGTCGATCCATGCGCCTAAAGCGACGCTGAGACCGTGCTTTGCGGCTTCTTCGGGAACATTTTCCAAACCGCCTGTGACCGCGTAGGTGCGCACTGAGCGCGACTTGTCTGCGACAAGCGCCAGATCATCGCTTAGTACGCTGGGTGCAATAAAATCGTCGGGCTTCTGGTCTCGGCCATAGGGGCTGAAGCTGAGGCCCGAAACTAAACCTGACGCATTTGATAGTTGTAATGGGAGATGCGCATTTGCCCAAACAAAGACCTGGAGCATTGCAGCAAGCGCAACAATGCTAAGGATCATGAAGCGGTGTCCGAGCATCAGTTTAATCGCCTCCCGCAACAATGCTTGTTGATGAGGTTTTTTCTAACGCCTCCAATATCAAAGCGTTTAATTCATCGATCCGGCCAATGCTTTGCCCTTGGGGAATCATGCCATCCACGAAGCCTGTTCTTTCAAAAGGGGCAAGAAGAAGGGCATCACGTGCAAAGACGTGAATGGGAATGTCCCATGGTGCATCTTCGCCACTGATCGCTGCAGGCGGCTGATGATCACCAATTGCAATAATGATTGCACTCTCGGGCGCACGCTCCGAGATGAAACCGCTTACGGTCTCAAGGTTGTAAAGGATCGCGCGGCGATAAATGTCTTTCAGGTCACCGCTAAATGCATCTCCAAGCGCAATGCTGCGCGCCACGTTCTCTTCGTCGAATGGTGTAGGAGTAGAAAGAGCGTTCCAATCTTCGAGATAGGGCGGTACCGGCCCAAAGGGGAAGTGGCTCATTATTGTTGGAAACATCACAAAGAGTGGGTGCCTCTCAGGAGTGTTGATCTCCGAGCTCGCGAGCCAATCAAGGCTGTATTGATCAGGAATGTGCCACCAGCCAAAGCCTTGCCCCTCATAGGCAATATCCTTAGCCGCAACGATTCGATCAAAACGTAATGCCAGCCCCGCGGGCCAGTGGCCGCGTATCCCAGGCGTCAACAGCACACTGCGATAGCCGGCTTTGCGGAATCGATCGGTGAGGATTTCATTCCGGCTGTGCAGGAAGGCCTGATAAAGGTCGTGGTTATCGATCGTGCGCCCGGCCAAGAGTGAGGAGTGGGAGAGCCATGAAGCACCACCAAATGTTGGTGCAGTCAAATAGGCAGAGCGCGTATCCCAATCCTGTTCGTTAAGTGTGGCGTCCAGCTGTGCCAGTTTCTCGCGCGTCGAACGCGAATAAGCTGGGTTGTCGAGTGCAATGCGACCATACGATTCTAGAAAAATAACAAAGATATCAAGGCCGTTAAGCTCAGCATATTGGCGCAGCGGCGTGGGAAAAATTTGTGCTTCGGCAGAGAGCCCAGAGACGCGTGCAGTAATCTCACGTGCTTGTTCGAAATAGACTGGCGTGATTGGGATGGCAAAGCGGCGCTCCCACGTCAGAGCGTCAGAATTCATCCCAGCGCCATAGAGGGCCAGCAATAGCACACCGGCAGAAAATGCAATGCGCCTATAAATAGGGTGATCGATGGCACGGCATATCGTGCCAAGGGCCAATCTGATGATAAGAAGCAGCGCTGTGAATAAGCTAAGAATAGCAAAACCAAGAAGCGCCAGGGAAAACATTGACCAGCTTTCAAGCACCATGCCAGCAATCGCAGGGACATGCTGTGTGTCCCAGTAGAGATCGATGCGCCGCCCAAATAGTGCTGGTGCGGTCACATCAACATAGCGAGCTAGCACAAAAAGAAGCAGTAATATGGACAAGGCCCACTGTACTCGGCTGCTGATCTTGTGGCCGAGGGCTGTAGCCAGGGCAATGCCAGTCACAATGAAAATAAGTTCAAGTGAGAACTCTGGCGTCGTTCGAACCCAGAGTGTCGGCCAAATATTTTGGTGTGCTAAACTAATATTGAGAGCAATCAGCGCCAGCAATGCAGGAATCGCTAGTCGTAAAATTTCGCGCAAGCGCATGGCAAGCTGTGAATTCATAGCTAGGGTAACGTGCATCCGATGTTGTCAGATCACGCCATAAAGACGAATCATCAAAAGAGTTAGGCCTCTATTTTGAGGCAGCAAATGGTCTAATACCATGGGTTTGGGGTCCATTAGCAATTAGTCATCTCTGTGATGGTGGGAATCGCACGCGATTGGGGGTAAACTAGCTATAACTGGGTAATTCTAAGTCTCAAAGGTGTGACGTGGTCCACAAATACATGGTCTCATTTCTCGCTAGCCTGGCTGTCATCGCACTGACAAGCCTCGCTTTGTTGAGGCCGGCTGCGGCAGAGCCACGCAGCTACAGGCTCGATCACGAACATATGAGTATTGCCTTTTTGGTGAAGCATTTGACTTTTGCACGCGTGCACGGATTTTTTCATGAGGCGGAAGGAAGTATCGTCTTTGACGAAGAGGGCCGGGAACTTTTTTCAGTCGATGTGAGTGTAGCAACGGCAAGTGTCGACACGCGGCATAACGCAAGAGACGATCACTTGCGCAGCGGCGACTTTCTCGATTCCGATAATTATCCGGAAATGATTTTTAAAATGACGGGCGCGCAGAAAACCGACGAGCGTACCGGAACGATCACAGGTAATTTAACATTGGTCGGCGAAACTCGGCCCATGATTTTAGACGTGACTTGGATCGATGCCGGGTATTATCCCTTTGGCGATCGCCATTATGCCATCGGTATTTCGGCACGCGGTTCTATCTTGCGCAGCGAATGGGGAATGACTTACGGCATTGCATACGGTCTTGTCGGCGACGAGATTGAGATCATGATCGAAGCCGAATTAATTCGCGAAGATTAGCTCGAGCTATTCCTTACCTCTCCCAAGTGGGGATGCAAAGATAACCAATTGCCTATTCAGGCAGCGCAGTCGCCGCATCCAGCACATTTTCAATCGCATGTCTGGCGCAGGCATCGCCACCGCCACCGCCAATGCCCATTGCGCCAATGACAATCCCGTCCATTACAATCGGAACGCCGCCGCGTTGCGGGAAATCACCTGCCCAGACAGGTGCCACATTATCCCAGTTTTCGACCCTTTGATTTAGCTCCTCTGTTGAGCGCCACCAGCGGACTGAGGTTACGGCCTTTAGGATCGCAGATTCTCCCGCGATGACATTAGTGCCCTCCATGGTGTGATAGTCGAGAAGGTTGCCGTAAGGATCAACCACGGCAATGCCAACCCTGAGATTATTCTCGTTCGCATATTCAAGGCAGGAATCTACCAATTCGCGGGCACCGGTGCTGAGCACCGTGCGTTGATCGCCAACATAGTCCCGAGCCAAAGCGAGGGGCATGGTGAGACTAAGCGCTGCAAAAACTAAGAGCGCCTTATTGAAACCACCGTGTATCATTTGCGTGTCCTTGCCAAAGCGCGACAGTTGTTTATGGATATTCTTAGAGGAGCGTTTCACCTAGGATTCCTCAATCTGGTTCAAACTCTATCGCCGGGGGCATTGCCGAAGCAATCAGTCCAGCTCTAGGGTAGACAAATGGGCGCTTTTGATTGAAATGCGCCGGTCTGATTACTGTTTATCAAATAGAAGGCCTCATAGATGTCTGCACATGAATTCGAATTTTCCTCGATCGACGGTACACCGTTAAAACTGGCTGATTTTGCTGGAAAGTCAGTTTTGATTGTGAATACCGCTTCTGAATGTGGCTCCACCCCGCAATATGCTGGGCTTCAGGCGCTGTGGGAGAAATACAAAGATCGTGGGCTTATCGTGCTCGGCGTGCCGTCAAATGATTTTGGAGGCCAGGAACCAGGCACGGAAGATGAGATCGCTGCATTTTGCAGGGCGAATTATAATGTAAGCTTCCCTATGTCAGCGAAGAATGCTGTCCTGGGAGATGCAGCCCACCCTTTTTATCGTTGGGTGCTTGCTGAGGTCGGCGAGGTAGCGGCGCCAAAGTGGAATTTTCATAAATATCTGATCGATGGAAGTGGTGCGTTGGTAGGGAATTTCGGAACCAAGATTACGCCGGAAGATGCCGAGCTAGTTGCCGCGATAGAGCATGCACTTTCTGTTTCACAAGCTAGTAGCTCAACATCCTGATCGTCTGAAGCTTGTTACCGATCTCTAAGATTTTCTCATCAGCAGTAAACGCTGGCCAATATGGTAGGCCTTCGCCATTCGGATTTCCGTGTTTGGCAAAATTGGTCCAATAGCTGATGATCGTGTCGCTGAGAGCCATATCGCTTGAAGCGTTCCATGGTAATTCCACTGCGTAGAAGAAAATCGGAGGTGGGAAGCCAAAAAGGTAGATCAGCTCTGCACCATGTCCTGCGATGCCATGAAATCGAAAAGGCGGGTAGGGTGGTACCTTGGTGAAATAATAGGCAAAAACTGCGCCGTCATTTTGTGAGTGCAGTCTCGCCCAATTGTGCCCTGCGCCATGATGGAAATCAGGATTATCGCCTGCATTATAACCCATGAGCAACGGCACATTATATTGTACGCCTTGTGTGTATAACGCACGGACTGTATCGGTCAGAACAAATCCATCGATATTGATTTCATGGGCACCACGTGGCGTTCCATTGTCAAAAAAATCGATAAAATCGTTGGTAAGGATTTCCTCCGCGGATATTGCACGCAAATCTGCAATCGAATCCGCCCCTAGCTTTTCGGCAAAAGTGATCCCGGCCTGTTCGGCTTGTGCCAATGATCGTGTCACAGGAGTGGTACGAAGGTCTCCGCCGCTTTGGGCAATCGCACGATGGAACAACTTGTCCGTAATCGGTGAAACCAAAAGCTGTGAAATGCTGGTTGCTCCAGCTGATTGACCAAAGATGGTTACATTTCTTGGGTTGCCGCCGAATCCTGCAATATTACTTTGTACCCATTGAAGCGCAGCAATTTGATCGAAAAGCAAATAATTGCCCGATGCATTATAGGTTGTCTCGGCGCTTAGCTCAGGATGGGCTAGCATACCGAACGCGCCCAAACGGTAATTGATTGTGACCACCACCACATCTTTTCGGGCGATACGCTCACCCCAATAGAGCCGCGCCGAGCCCGAACCCACGTGCCGGCCACCGCCATAGAGCCAAACCATAACGGGCAGGCTCTCATTAGCCGTGTCGGCGGGCGTCCAGACATTTAAGTAAAGACAGTCTTCGCTTGTTGGCTCGATACCAAGACCGGGCACGGATTCGCCTTGCTGCATGCAGGCCGGCGAAAACGCGCTTGCATCCCGCACGCCTTCCCATGATACCAATGGCTGTGGCGTCCGCCATCGCAAATCACCGATTGGCGGAGCAGCAAAAGGGATTCCGCGATAAACCGAAATGCCGCCTTGCGTAAGGCCTTGGACTAACCCACCTTCAACACGGATAGTCTCGCTCCGCGAGGCAAAAATAAGCGGTCTCCAAAGAAAAATATTGACAATGACAAGGCCAACGAGGCCGAGCGCCGTAGCTACGGATAAGGTGACAAAGATGCATCGTGTGCGTCGCTTCATTGAAGGCTAAGACTGCTTTTACGTGCGGAGAAAATAGTTTTAGGGTCTCACTTCACAAAGCGCTTGAAATTGGTACCGCCGGTATATCCGACATACACATTTCCTGCAGAATCGGAGGCAATACCTTCCGGTGTACCTGCCATCTCAGGCCCTTGAATAAATTCTCTTACGACGCCGTCTGAGGTGGTTCCAATCCGAATTCCTTGGTTAAAACCTGGATTAAGCGTCTCATCTGATTGTGAATCTGCTACATAGATCATGTCATTGTCGTCGATATAAAGTCCGCTGGGGCGCCCGAATTGCTTCCACTCTTCGAGGAAATTTCCCTCCGCATCGAAGATTTGAACTCGGTTGTTAGCGCGGTCGCCGACAAAAAGGCGTCCAGTAGAATCAACCGCCATAGCATGGGGCTGATCAAAATTACCGGGTTCAGTGCCGAGCTGGCCCCAGGTTTTGATAAAACTTCCATCAGCATTGAACATCAGCACACGTGAGTTCGAATTGCCGCCATGGCCATCACCGACATAAATCTCGCCATTCAAACCAATCGCAACCGATGACGGACGGTTGAAATGGTTTTCGTCATTGCCTGCTACGCCTGGCGTACCTAAAGTCAGAAGTACCTCACCCGTCGGGCTTAGTTTTCTTACTGTGTGGCCGTGTCCATTGTCTTCTTCTTCCGTCGCATCGGTGGTCCAAATATTTCCGTCATCGTCAACCATCATGCCATGTGGATAATTACTTAAACCGACGCCAATTGCGGCCACAAGATTGCCGTCCGCGTCGAATTTCTGAAGTGGCGCAATCTTGGATCGGCTGCAGCCAAAGCCACCACAGCGGTCAAAGACCCAAATGCTTGTGCCATCGATATCGGCAGAAATGGTGATAGTCGATCCAAAATTTCGCCCCATGACCGTCTTCGCCCAATCAGGATCTAAACGATATGGGTTGGGTGCATCATTTGGTCCGGAACCAGCACCTTGCGCATTGCTCCCGTCTCCGCATGCACCAACAGCCAATATAACCGAAATGCTAAACGCATATTTCAAACCACCAGCATGGCGCATGTTAATCACTCCTTAGGCTTGCGCCCGCAAAATGAGGCGCTGAAGCCTTAAGTTTAGTTCACACAGGCAATGCCCGCCAGAAGGGTGGATGCCTTTATTTGTCGTTCTGTCAGCCTATATTTGCTTTGATAGTCAGGTTTCTCCTCAAACGGAGTATTATTGTGCTGCAGCGCTTTATCCCAGTCGCCGCGCCGCGCGTTGATAAGAAAATGAGCCGATTCGAGCTCGGATTGGCGGCACGTAGGAATGTGTTAGAAATCATACCAGCACTTGCCTATCGCCAGCCCATAGTTACAGGTGAGCTTCTAATCCGTTGGCACATGATGGCCGATCCAAAGGGGATGCGCCGCGTGATGCTGGAAAACCTTGAAAACTATCCCAAATCCGAAATCATGCGCCGCATGTTGCGGCCTGCCATCGGCAACTCTCTATTCAATGCCGATGGCGCAGATTGGAATTGGCAACGCCGCGCTGTGGTGCCGGTCTTTACCCATCGCAATGTCGTTTCGCTTGCACCAGCTATGACAGCGACAGCTGAGCGGGCCTGCGAAAGATTGATGGGTTGTAGTGGACACGCTGAGATCGTCACGGAAATGTTAACCTCAACCTTTGATGTCATTTGCGATGTGGCTCTTTCTGGGCGGGACCATTTTGACGCTAAAATCTATGGTGCCGCCATCACACGTTATTTCCAAACTGCAGGGCGCGCGTCGTTACTCGATTTTCTCGGTGTACCGACTTGGATGCCGAGGCCCGGTGAATTGATGGCAGGTATGTCGGTCCAAACCATGCACCGGATGGTAGCAAAAGCGATCGAAGAAAGGCGGCGCGAGGCGACAGGCAACGCCGATGACCTTTTGGATTACATGCTGGCGGCAGAAGATCCGGAAACGGGGCGCAAGATGAGTTCGGAAGATCTCCTTTATAACATGCAATTCTTCATTGTTGCCGGGCATGAAACAACTGCGCTAGCGCTTAGCTGGGCACTTTATCTTCTTGCCAATTCACCTGAAATTCAACAACGGGTGCGGGAAGAAGTAAGTTCTCAATTGCAGGGCCGGGCAGCAAACGCGTCTGATCTCTATAAAATGCCTTTTGTCGAGCAGGTGTTAGACGAGGCGATGCGGCTTTACCCCCCTGTAGGGTTGCTCGCACGCAATGTCGTTGCTGAAGACGAATTATGCGAAAGGCAGATGAAGCCGAACGATACGCTTTTTCTTCCCATTTGGGCACTGCATCGCCACGAGATGTGGTGGGAGAAGCCGGATGAATTCAATCCGGATCGGTTCGCGCCGGAAGCCCGCGCCCGGCGCAATAAATATCTTCACCTTCCCTTCGGTGCAGGGCCGCGTGTTTGCGTCGGCGCTGATTTTGCCATGACGCAAGCGCGGATCATCCTTGCGACCCTCGTACAACGCTTTCGTTTTTCACCGACTGAGCACGGCCCGAAGCCGATCATGACTATGACGGTCAGGCCCGAACCTGGTGTGTTTTTAAATATCATGCCGCTGAACTGAATCGCGTTTGTGTAAACTCGAGCACTTAATGAGCTCGTTTGATGTAAAGAAATTTATTCCCCTGGATAGAAGGATTTTCCAAATTATTTACTATGCTACTTCAACTTCAGTCTATCTCCTGCAGCGCCGATGCCATTGAGATAGAATTCCCATACCAAAAGATTTTTTCGACAAGCTTCAACCACTGCATCTTCCATATGCAATTTACGTGCAAATTTTGCGACCGTATTCCATCCAGCGTTGGAATGTTCGATGTCGGCCTCTTCATGCAGCTCGAAGAAATCGAGCATGGAATCGTCGATCTTGAACAGCCTTTTCCAGCGATTGCGTTCCAAGCCAAACCACCCCTTCTTTCGCATCAGGCCGGTTCCATAGCCGGGTGTATTGGCGCGCTCGGCACAGACATTTCCAACAACACCTTCTAGCCAATGTGTGTTGGCCATCAGCCCTTCCCAGGCAGCCCAAGCAATTTGAGTAGTGTTTAAGGGTTTAGCCGCACGAATATTCTTAAGCTTCATACCAATATTGATGCCGAGACCTTCGAGGATCTCCCAATGGGCCTTACCATGGCCATGTTCATGGTCAGCAATGACTTCCTGGCTGCAAGCATCTAGAATTTGCATGCGCGTGTCCCAATCGGGGCAATTGGTGGCAACCCGCAGTTTCAGCACTGAATTTCGTTGCCGCGTATTGAGCCGATGCTGCATGACAAACATGCGTGCACGGGCCTTTGTCATTGGCTCGTTGAAGTAGCGGGTGCGGCGACAAAAATCGTCTACCTCCGCGTCGATGCGGCGCAATACCGGGTTTTTGGATGCCATAATACCTCTAAAATCCGTTGTGAAGTGAATTGTACCTCGCTGATAAACTACATACGGTCAATAGTAGAGTACAGGGAGAGTAAGATGAGGGCATTAATTCGTATTGCACACGCTTTAGCGGCCTCTTTATGCTTTCGCGACCACGATCAAGTTTGAGCATGGCTTTGATTGATATGCCGGTTTCCAATTTCCTCAATGTACAGAATCTTGGTATGCGCTTCGGCGAGTCTGATGATCCAATCATTGCCATTGATGATGTTTCTTTCTCAGTCAGTGAAGGTGAGGTGGTTTCGATCATCGGTCCCTCGGGTTGCGGAAAGTCAACGCTTTTAAACGCGATCGGTGGACTCATAAGTGGATTTGAGGGTGCAGTTTCGCTTTCGGGTGAGGCGATCAATGGGCCGCACCCCTCAATCGGGATGGTGTTCCAAGAGGAATCTGCCTTTCCGTGGCGTAGTGTGTTGGAGAATGTCATCTTTCCTTTGGAAATATCAGGGATGGCAAAAAATGAGCGCTTAGAGCGCGCGCACCATTTTATCTCTCTCGTTGGCCTGGATGGTTTCGAGCAACGCTACCCGTCTGAGCTTTCTGGTGGGATGCGACAGCGCGTGGCTATTGCGCGTGCGCTCGCCCATGAGCCAAAAATCCTTCTTATGGATGAACCCTTTGCAGCGCTTGACGAACAGACGCGCATTTTGCTGGGTGAAAGCATTCTTAATATTCAGCAGGCCTTGGGCCAAACGATTTTGCTGATCACGCATAATCTCACCGAAGCCGTGCAACTTTCTGATCGTGTTTTGGTTATGACTTATCGGCCGGGTCAGATTAAAACGGAGATCGGCATAGAATTACCGCGCCCGCGCTCTTCTGAAATTCTGGCAAGTGATGCCTTTGGGCATTATGTCGCGCAGATCTGGGGCTATTTGCGCGAAGAGGCTGGGCGAGGCATGCATCAGGCGGATCGCAAATCCGAGAACATCAAGAAATGAGCGTGCGCAGTACAAAGTTGGTACCAATTGCGATCGGTCTCACGACAGTCTTCGTGGTAATCTTGCTGTTAGAATTTCTTATCAGCGTCGATATAATAGATCGCTTCCTAATGCCGCCGCCTTCTGATGTGTTTGGTGCGTTTGGGCGTCTCTTTGCGCAGGAAAATGTTGTAAACCGTTTTTTCGTAACTGCTGGCGAGACCCTTGCCGCAGGTTTTTTGCTTGCAATCTTTGGCGTTGCCGGTGGGGCGCTGTTGTTTCGCTTTACGATCTTAAGGAGTGCTTATGAGACCTGGATTGCAGCCTTAGCTGCCGCTCCTGTTGTCCTGAGCTACCCACTATTTCTGGTGATTGCTGGGCGTGGTTCGGCAACAGTTATCCTGGTGGCATTTCTTGCTGCGCTTCCGGCGGTTATTTTGAAAACGCTAGAAGGTTTTTCTCAAACGCCGGGCGTTTATGTTTTGGTCGGAAAGAGCCTGAACGCATCACGCTGGCAAATCTTCTCGAAAGTGATGTTTCCAGCAGCGCTGCCTTCGATTTTTGTTGGCCTGCGGCTGGGGCTTTTATTTGCGATGCTGAACATTGTCGGTGTGGAATTTCTGATCAACACCGGCGGATTAGGCCAGTTGGTCAATGAACTTTCCGAGCGTTACGACCTTGCCGCAACCTATGCGGCTATTCTGTGCGTTATATTGGTCAGTGTTTTGTTTTTCACTGCGAGTGAATGGCTTGAGCGCAGATTAAGGCGCGTCACATGAGCAGCCGTGGTCAGATATTCGGTATTAGGTTGTTTAGCGTTCTCATGGTTCTGGTCCTTTGGGAAATCATTGCACGCTCCGGACTCCTCTATCGCGATGTGGTCCCCTCGCTGATCGAAATCAGTATGGCGCTGAAGAATCTACTCTCAAGCGCAGACACTTATATCCATATCGGTTGGACCGCTTGGGAAGTTGCCTTGGCGCTTGGCATCGGCGGGATTGCAGGAATTGCAGCGGGTATTGTGCTAGGCGCCAATGATCTTCTCCGTCGCGCCTATGAACCCTATCTTTATTATTTCGGCGCAACACCCAAGCTGATCTTCTTTCCTGTGATGATCATGTGGTTCGGAATTGGTCCAAGTTCAAAAATTGCTCTAGCAGCAGTGTCCTGTTTTTTTCCTGTGGCCCTCTCGACGCTGAGCGGTATGCGCGGAATTAATCCAGTGTTTCTTCGCGTTGGCAAAACCTTTCGCGCTAATCTCTGGCAGACTGTAGGTAAAATTTACCTTCCTGCAATGCACCGGCCCATTCTTACCGGGCTTAGGCTTGGTTTAGGCCTCGCCGTCGTTGTGACGCTTCTCGCCGAGACAAAATTGTCCAATCAGGGTCTCGGCTATCTTGTAATTCAGGCCTTCACCATTTTTGACATGCCGCGTATGTACGCTTTGCTGCTAACGATTTTTGCATTTGCGATTGGCGCGAATGTTCTGCTGGCGCGTTTGGAAGGCGGGCGTGGTGGTACCCGCGTGGGATTTTCCTCGGGTTATTAGTGCTGCTCGTTATCGAGCCGAACAAAGGAAATTGCCAACGCCCCAAGTGCAGCCGGCCCGGCGGCGAGCGCTAAGAAATATGTCCAGCGCTCCAGCTCGGCGGCGATCATCCACCCAGCAGCCATCGGACCAAATATTGCACCCAGTCGGCCAATGCCAATGGCCCAGCCAACGCCGGTATTGCGAATCTCGGTCGGGTAAAGCCGCGCGGCAACGGAGTACACTCCTACCATTCCAGCCATCTCGAGGCCCATGAGAAAAGCAAAGACCATCATCAGGGAAGTCGGAAGCGGTACCGCCGCAAATACCATAATCATGACGGCAGAGAGTGCCAAAAAGAGTTGTATCAGGCGCTTTAATGCAAAACGTGCAGAGAGCCATCCAAGGAGCACCATCATGATCGCGCCTCCGAGATTAAGTAATACGCCCGCAAAACGTCCTTGGTCATTAGATAGTCCAGCATCAACTACAACCGTCGGCGTCCAACTTAAAAGGAAATAAAGCGCAACCATGCACATAAAAAATGTGAACCAAAGCGCAATAGTAGGTGCTAAATATTTCCGCGAGAACAGTGCGAATACGCTGATGTTAGCGTTCGGGGCAATAGGTTGTGGCTCAGGCAATTTGTCGACTGCCGGACGTCCCATGCGGGCCATAATGCCGTTGAAGTCTCTAAGGGCATTAGCAGGTTGCTTTTCAATTAAATAACCAAGTGATTCGGGCAAATACAAAAGCACAAGCGGAATCATGAGCGCAGATGCCGAGGCGCCAAAGATAAAAACAGCAGGCCAACCGAAGTTACCAATTAAAACGACGGCAACGAGCCCGCCCAAAAACGCGCCCACCGGATAGCCCATGTGCAAGACCGAGATCGCAAGATTACGGTGTTTGTCTGAGCTATATTCAGCGGTGATTGTGGTGAGGCTGGCGAGGATGGTTCCAATTCCAATCCCGGTAAAGGCGCGCGCGGCCACCATCTGAATTACGCTATCAACATAGGCCGTCACAAACATGCCGAGAGTGATGATTGCAAGTCCGATAAGGATCATTGCCCTGCGACCTATGTAATCGCCGATGGGGGCAAGGAGGAGCGCGCCAGCCATCATGCCAAACAGTCCAGCACTGAAAACTATGCCAAGTTCGGCCGGCATCAAGCCCCACTCACCACGTATTTCTGCCGCGGTATAAGCGATTGCGAGAATGTCGAAACCATCAAGCATGTTGATGGTCCAGCAAATGCCGATGGCAAGAATCTGGAAGCCTGACATCGGGCCAAGTTCAATCTCGGCGCGAATATCTTTTCCCGTGTTCAACGCGGCATCGACCATGCGTCGCCCTCTTTTCTCGTCAAAGCTCTGTCACTTAAGGGGTGGGGATATTGGGGAGGGAAAGTGCTCTTACTTCAGGAGGATAGGGCGAAGAGCTGTCGTCGATTTCATCAGCAAGAAGCGTCGTAGTAACGCCATTGACGATGGGGTTACGCTGATTTTCGAAAACCGGAACATTTTCCATCCGTGGGTATTCATCCTCACGCTTGTTATAAACACGTCTCACGCTCCACGGCTCGGTCAGTGCAATTGGGTCTTCGATGGTCATCTGGTTCTCAAAGACGGTCTCGCTTATTTTTTGAAAACGCTCGGTCACGCGCAATTCGTCGCTGAACACCAGTCCAGTTCGATCAACTGGAATGCCGCCCTTAATGCTGACAGTCTCGACCACAAGCGTGTCGCCTTCCCAATGGCCAATCGAATAGCCCTCGAATGTCGGCCAGAGCTCATCCGCCGGTGGAAAGGGTCGTCCATCGGTATAGATATATCTGACATGTGGGCCTTCATGGATGATCCAAACCATTTCGGGCCGGAGAACGATCTGAATGCCAAAAGGCATGTTCATGTTACGCAGCATGCCAGGCGGATAGCCCAATGAGAGGGGATCGGAAAACCTGCCTTGCCTAACAACCTGCTCTAAAAATTCTTCATAGGCCGCTTCCCAATCTGGACGATAAGGCGGGAAATCCCGCGCATTGCTGCCTCCTAGTCGTGGTGATAGAGCGGAAAGCCCTGCGCTACGATAGGTATTAGTATTGGTGTTTGTCTCATCTCTTGACTGATCAAAGAGGGTTCCGGTTCCCATCCACACGCCACTCCAATCGGGGAGTACAGCAAAATCATTCTCAACCATTGAGGGAGCTTCTGCAGTGCAAGCCGAGATCAGAACAGAAATAACAAGTGCTGTGTAAAATTGGTGAAACCGCATTTTCGATTATCCGCCACCAGTGAAGCGTAAGACCGAACCATCGAGTTTCGTGACATTGATAATCAGTGCGCCTGGCTGACCATCTACCATGGGATGTGCACGTACTGATACCGCTTCGCCGGGGTTAAGTGAGGTCGGTTTAATGCCGCGCCGCAATAGCACATTGGGAGCCGCGCCCTCGATGCTCCATTCGACCATTTCACCATTCTCGTTCTCTACTATGACCTGTACCCAAGAATGCGGGGCCGTGTATTGAAACTCTTTCACCGTTCCTGCGAGTACAACCTCACTTGTGCGGTCGAACATCGCCGCGGAGTGATGAGCGAGCGACGGCGTCGTGGCGAGTAACACGCCTGCGGCTATTAACTGGAGCTTCCAGGATTTCAGCACTTCGTCCCTCCGCTTTTGGCGTCATAGCTCTAAGTTTAGCCGAACCGAGTTGTTGTTTCGACTCTAGTCTTTGGTTTCATTAAGACTACAGGCTTTGGAGTATTTTGGTCTAGGGAGGCGGGGTTTCAGCCAGCCAATCTAAACAGTCCTAGCCAGATTGGCGCGTCTGTTCTATGTCAGCGCGTCGCGAGCACGGCAGTTCTCGTGGTGTTAATGAAAGTATGCGGGGCAAAACTTGGAAGGCATTTCACTTAAAAACATCGGCCAGCCTGTCCGGAGGAAGGAAGACGCGCGTCTTCTGACCGGAAAAGGTAAGTTTACCGATGATTTTAGCCTGGAAGGGCAGGGCTATGCGGTGATGGTCCGCTCGCCCCATGCCCATGCATTGATCAAGGGATTTGATCTTAAGACAGCTTTGGCAATGCCTGGTGTGATCGGAATTTTCACTGGGGGTGATTTGGCTGCTGAAGGCATAAATCCGATCCCGCATAGCCCGGTTCCCAAGACTAAATATGACATGAAGCTCAAAGGCCCCGGTGGCGGACCAATTTTCATTGGACCGCATTTACTTCTACCGATTGATAAGGTGCGTCATGTCGGCGAGGCGGTCGCGATGGTAATTGCCGAAACTTACAACCAGGCGATAGATGCAGCGGAACTCGTGGAAGTCGATTACGAGACGCTTCCACATGTAACCGAAACCGCCAAGGCATTTGAGCCCGGTCAGCCGGCAGTTTGGGATGAGGTGGAGAACAACACATTCGTTGATACGATTTTTGGAAATGTTGAGGCGACTGATGCCGCTTTTGCCAAGGCAAAACATGTTGTCAAAAAGGCTTTTCATGTTGGGCGTGTTACCGGTGTACCGCTGGAGCCGCGCGCGGCACTAGCTGACTATGATGCCACCAATGACAGCTACACCATTTACGCCGGCAGTGGTGGTGCAGTACGGCAAAAGGCTGAGATGGCTAATGTCATCAATGTCGATCCAGATAAATTGCGTGTCGTTTCTCTCGATGTTGGTGGCAATTTCGGTACCCGCAATCGCGTCTATGTTGAATTTCCTCTAGTGTTATGGGCTTCGAAAAAGGTCGGCAGACCAGTTAAATTTACAGCGACTCGTTCTGAATCCTTTCTCACCGACTATCAAGGCCGCGATCTTCTAACCCATGTTGAGTTGGCTCTCGATGAGGAGGGAAAGTTTCTAGCCTTGCGTGCCGACAATGTTAGCAATGGTGGCGCGCGCTGCGTCTCGCTTTCGCCCTTGGGCAAAGGCTCGGCGCTGATTACCGGCTCCTATGATCTTCCAGCAGCGACATTGCGTGCCCGTTCGGTATTTACTAACACCATGCCGACCCAGGCCTATCGTAGCTCCGGCCGGCCCGAAGTGACTTTTGCGATTGAGCGGCTTGTTGAGCATGCTGCGCGTCAATGCGGTTTTGATCCCCTTGAATTGCGGCGCAAGAATCTCGTTCCTCCGGAAAAGATGCCTTACATCAATGCAGTCGGTGCGCGTTATGACAGTGGCACTTACCGCACCAATATGGACCGCGTGCTGCAACTTGCTGATTGGGACGGCTTTGAGGAGCGTCGTATCGAGGCTGAAAAGCGTGGTGTTCTTTTAGGGCGGGGCTTTGCCAATTATGTCGAATCTTCTATTGGCTCGCCGCGGGAGCGCGCGGAGATCACTGTGAAATCTGACGGCAAAGTTGAGGTAGTGATTGGTACCCAGCCCAGCGGTCAGGGCCATGAGACTAGCTTTGCCCAAGTGGTTGCGGACATGCTTTGCAAACCGATTGAAGACGTTACGATCAACTATGGCGATACCAAAGTTGTCACCGTCGGCGGCGGCTCGCATTCAGGCCGCTCCATGCGCCACGCTGGAACGGTGATAATGATGGCCTCGCAGGACTTGATTGCAGAAGGGTGTGACCGTGCGGCAGATCTCTTTGGCGAGCCTGCAGAAAATGTCAATTTTGAAAATGGGCGTTTTTATATCTCTGGTACCAATCACGCCATTTCGCTTGATGAATTGGCGGCGCAGCACCCTACAAATTCCCTTGCCGCAGCGCGTACCAATGAGATGCATGACCCGGTCTTTCCAAATGGGGCAGCGGCATGTGAGGTTGAAATTGATCCGCAGACCTGCGCAATCGAACTGGTGCGTTATACGACCGTTGATGATGTTGGTCGCTGCATCAATCCCATGATAGTGCATGGGCAAACTCATGGTGGGATAGCTCAGGGCGTTGGCCAAGCCATGTTTGAAGATTTCTATGTTGAGCCTGATTCGGGCCAACCGATGAGCGGCTCGTTTATGGATTACGGCATGCCGCGTGCGAGCACTATGCCGAGTTTCAAGACAGAAATTGCCGAAGTGATTTCACCAACCAATCCGCTGGGGATTAAAGCCGGCGGTGAGGGTGGCACCACACCGGCACTGGCTGTGATCGTGAGTGCGGTGGTGGACGCGCTTAAAGATGTTGGCGTCACCGATATTCAAATGCCAGTTTCGCCATTGACGATTTGGAATGCCATGCAAGCAGCAAAAAAAGAAAAACAACTGGAAAACACATAGGGAAAATCATGAACTCTTCTTTGCATAATCTGCGTGTCATTGCCTTTCCTGGTGCACCAAACTTACCTGTCTTTGCCGCGATGGAGTTCGGTTTTTTTGCTGATAACGGCGTTAGCGTTGATCTTTCTACGACGCCAAGTTCTGTATTTCAGTTCGAGAAATTTTCTGCCTGTGAATTTGAAATCGCAATGACCGCCTATGACAATGTTGTTGCCTATTCCGAAGGGCAGGGTGCGGTCGAAGTGCCGGATGATTTCAATATACGTGTTATCATGGGTGCGACACAGATCGCACTCAGTTTTGTAACGCAGCCAGATGTTAAAACCTATGCTGATATAAGGGGGCGCACTCTTGCCTTGGACGCGCTTGCCACTGGATTTGCCTTTGTCCTTTACGAAATGCTCGTTGATGGCGGGTTGAGGCCGGAAGATTATACAAGGGTGCCGGTGGGCGCGACGCCTAAACGCTGGGAGTCAGTACGCGAAGGTGAGCATGCCGGAACACTTACCATCGAACCGTTTACCAGCATAGCAAACGCGCAAGGGTTTAATGTTCTTGACGACAGCTCTCGTCTCTATCCTAATTACCAGGGCGGTGTAGTTGCTGTGCGTACCGATTGGGCTGCCGCTAATAGTGATGCGGTTCGAGGATATATTAAGGGTTACCTCAAAGGTCTCGACTGGGTATTGGACTTACAAAATACAGAAGCCGCTTCAGCCTTGCTTTTGAAGAATATGCCGGCGATCAAGCCGGGTGTTGTCGGCGCGGTGATGAAAAGCCTTTTGTCACCGAAATCAGGTTTAACGCCGAAAGGTGCGATTTTGCGTGAGGGAATGAAGACAGTGCTCGAGCTTCGTTCGGCACACGGCAAAGCTGGTACAGAGCTTACCGACATCGATAAATATCTCGATCTATCTTTTTATAATGAGGTGACGAGCTAGTGTGACGGAAAGTTACGTTCAGATACAATCGAAATTGCGTTTGCGTCGTTCCTGCCAAGCACGTTGCACGATTGCAAAATTATCTTTACCTCCTTGCTAGTGGGAGGTGAGGTTTTGCGCATTTTTCTTGGCAACAATACTTATATTTTCACTAACTGAAAAAATCTGATTTATAAATTTCAAAAAGCACTTATTTTTTTTTGCTTAGCGCCATTAATTCGCTGGCGATCAAATCAGGCATTTCGAGAGGTGTCAGATGGCGTGCCTTGTTGATAACAAGTAAGCTCGCGCCAGGAATGGCATCGCGCATCGCTTCGGCCATTGCAACTGGCGCGGCGTAGTCTTCCTCGCCAACAATTACGCGTGTTGAGAAATTAAAGTTTGGCATTGCGGCACGCATGTCGCAGGCCCCCAACATACGGCAGGTTTCCCCATAAGCAGGAATGTCATTGGCCAAGAACACGGCAATCGCTGCGTCGAGTACGTCTGGGTTGGCTTCGCGGAAAGCATCTCCGAACCAGCGGCTCTTTTGAAAACCAATCAGCTGCTCCATCCCACCTTGGATTGCCTTCTGCGCGCGTTCTTCCCAAGCTTTCTGGGCATCGTCACCATAATAGGCGGTAGTATCGATCAGCCCCAATGCTTCGACACGTTCCGGATAAGCCTTCGCAAATGCAAGTGCTACGCATCCGCCCATCGAACAGCCAGCAACCAGCGCCTTGGGCCAGCCAGCATCGTCCATGACAGTGGCGAGGTCATCGGCAAAGAGTTCAACTGTGTAAGGACCAGCCGGTTTGCCGGAATCGCCATGGCCGCGGCAATCGACGACTAGGACATCCGCTGCACCATCAATTTTTTCGATCACGGGTATCCAAAATCTATGATCCATCGCTAGTGAGTGCAGAAGAACGATGCATGGCAAAGGTCGGGAGGGCTCACTACCGGGCCAAATCTTGTAGCTCAACTTTGTTCCGTCCTTGGCACTGATTTCAGCCGATTTCATTTATATCTCCCCAATTTTTTTGATGTTAGGGTGCTTCTTAACTCACAAGAGAGCGTGCTTGCCAGTCCTACCGAACAATGGCACCTATCTAAAAAATTCCAATTCGCGTTGAGCGCGTACCAAACAAATAAAGGTCAGATAAAAAATGGTGGATGCGCGCAATAAGTGTAACATTTCTCTTAAAGTAAATGGCGAATTGGTGTCGCTCGAAATTGAATCGCGCACATTGCTCGTAGAATTGCTGCGCAATCATCTAGGTCTCACTGGCACACATGTCGGTTGTGATACTAGTCAATGCGGATGCTGCGTCGTGCATGTCGACGGGCGCTCAGTGAAAAGTTGCACGATGTTAGCGGCGACCGCTGCAGGAACCGAGATTGTTACCATTGAAGGAATGGCAACGGGTGACAAGATGCATCCAGTACAAGAGGCTTTTCGTGAGCATCACGCCTTGCAGTGTGGGTTCTGTACGCCGGGTGTCGTTATGAGTGGAAGTGAGTTGATCGCGCGAAATAATAATCCCTCGGAGGAAGAGATTCGCAAATGGCTCGGTGGGAATCTTTGCCGCTGCACCGGATACCATAACATTGTGAAAGCCATTCAGGCCGCCGCCGCCCAAGCGCGAGGGGGCGGCTGATGTACCCCTTCAATTATTATCGTCCGAACACCATTAATGAGGCGGTCGAGAGCTTCAAATCTTTTGAAGAAGTACAATGGCTTGCAGGCGGCATGACATTACTCCCGTCGCTGAAACTGCGTTTGGCTGCTCCAGGCGCGCTAATCGATTTGAACCATATTGAAGAGTTGCGTGGCGTTGCGACAAAGGCCAAGAAGATAACAATCGGTGCGATGACGCGTCACGACGACGTAAACAGTTCGATTGAAATCAAACGTGCCATTCCAGCACTCTCATTCCTGGCCGGCGGTATCGGAGATTCGCAGGTACGCAATCGTGGCACGATTGGCGGCTCGATTTCGAACAATGACCCCGCAGCCGATTATCCCGCGGCCATTCTTGGTCTCAACGCGACTATCAAAACCAATAATCGCGAGATCGCGGCGGATAATTTTTTCACTGGGATGTTCGAAACAAGTCTCCAGGAAGGCGAGATAATCAAAGAGATAGTTTTCCCGCTCCCGGACATTGCTGGCTATGTAAAATTTCCGCACCCGGCCTCTGGCTATGCTATCTCGGCGGTCATGGTGGCACGGTTTGGAAAAACCGTTCGGGTAGCCGTCACGGGGGTCGCGTCCTGCGTGTTTCGCATGTCCAAATTAGAAGAAGTACTTGCGCAAAATTTTATCCCGGAAGCTGCTGATTACATCGAACTTGATCGCGATGATATCAACAGTGATCTTGCTGCTAGTGCCGAATACCGCGCAAGTCTGACGCGCGTCATGGCGAAGCGCGCGATCGAAGTGGCACAACAGAATGGGTAGTTCCTAGCGCCTAGGTATGCTGCCAAGTATGTTGCGAACGACCGCGTGGCCCGCTGGGCTGCCATCCGTGGCATTTTATCGCCAGTATGCTTGGTGTGTCGCCAAACTTACAGAACTAGGCTTGATGGTTCACCCTTAAGGCGTGCTGGTTGCCGGCTCCGGTATGATTTCCCCGTCTTCGGTACCTTCTTGGGTGAAGGACATGAATAACGGGGTTAAAGTAATGAGCCAGATTAAAATGCAAAAAACGATCAGAAAGCGAACAGCGCTGATAGCAAATTCTCCATAGAAGGCTAGGTCCCCTTTATTGCAAACCTCCGAACCTAAGGAAATAGGAAGCAACTAATGGGGATATATAAGACAGAGTATAGTTACTGAGGCTCTTGACCCCGTACCGATGATAAGGGATGTCGAAGCGAGCCAATCAATGGTCACTGGAGTAACAGATGAGCCACAGTCGTCCATTCCTACCCTCATATGGCATTGCTGCGATTCTGCTGATCGGCGCCATATTTGTCAGTGGTGCTCTGTGGAAGCTTGGGGACGTACGTGAGATACAATTATCTCAAGCTTCTGTGCAAACTGGTGTTGCGAATGTCGGCGGTCCGTTTTCGCTGATTGATCAAGATGGTGTGCGTAGAACGGAGAAAGATTTTCTTGGCCGCCACATGCTGGTGTTCTTCGGCTTCACCTATTGTCCTGATGTTTGTCCAACTACATTGGCGGTTCTCTCTGCGGCACTCAATGAAATTGGGCCAGCGTCAGAAAGCATCGTGCCCGTCTTGATCACGGTCGATCCAGCGCGGGACACTCCGGAGACCCTAAGGCCTTACCTTTTGTCCTTTGGGTCCAATTTTGTCGGTCTGACCGGAACAGCCGAGGAAATCGCTGCCGTTGCGAACGCGTATCACGTCTATTACGAGATCGTGGAAAATGAAGGTGGCGATTACACGCTTGATCATTCGGCTGCGATCTATTTGATGGGGCCAGACGGAAAATTTGTGACCAACTACACCCCTAACATGAGTCCTGACGCCATTGCGGCAGACTTAAGGAAATCAGCCTTAGGCGAAAGCTAAGGTTGCGAAAGCTAGCAGGCCGCAACCTACGTGGCGACTTTGGATCAATTCCACGTCAAAAATCGTCAAAATCCATCACCAGTTTTTATTGAATGATGGAGGCCGTATTAGCAACACTTACACGCATCTGCCTATCAGCAAGCCATTGATGATATTGCTCTTCGCTCACGACTTCGATCTCAATTGGGATGAAAACGTGGGAAGGCGAGCACAGCGCGTCATACTCGCTGTTGTAATGACCTTCAGAGGAGGCACTAAACAAGGTCTCATTGGGCCGTCCAGGTAGAGCATCGACCAGCGCCCCGATTGCCGGGATGCTCCAGCGGTAGATCACGCTTTCGCCCTTGGTCACCAGGCGAACCGTTTTTCCCACAGGCACCACCAGGTGGTTGTTCTCGCCAGTATATTCTTCAGGGAGGCCCGCAAGGCGTAGTTCGCCGGTGATAGCGTCCTCCAGCATAGGTGCCGAAAAACTGTAATCCCCGGCCTCGACATAGCGATAGGTCCAAAACCACATATTTCCTGTCACCTCGACCGTGATATCGGCGCTCAAGGGCCCGTTGGCGAGGCTAATAAGTCGTTGGATTGGAACAGATATTATCGCGATGGCGATAATGGCGAGGACGATCCACGTTTTTCTGTCGATTGCCTCGGCCTCCGACGCAGCGGGTGCGCTAATAGTCTGCATATCATGACGTAGTGCAGCGCGGATAATGAGGGACAGAATCGTCAGGCACACCAATGCAACCGGCACGATAGCGCCCCATAAAATGACCTTGTCTGCTTCACTCATGACTTTACTCGCATCACCTTGTTCGAGGTCCACATTTAATATCCCCAGATATGCAAACTGGTATATATTGTGCTGAAATACCAGTGTGGTCGAATTTACAATTTTTCCGGTTTTAGCAAGGGTTTATTGCGACCTTTTGCCGCGCGGATTCACAATGGATGCGTGTGACCGTCAATCGTTGGTAGCCTATGTATAGGCGAAGAGAATCTTGGGGGATTTCGGTTTGCAAATAGCTATTGTCGTCGGCGCGTTGATCATTGGTTCAGTACTCTTTCATTTTGTAAGCCCATGGTACTTCCTGCCGATCGCTTCAAATTGGTCGTCGATTGACCTTGCTATCGACATAACTTTTTGGGTCACTGGCGCAGTCTTCATCGCGATCAATGGTTTCATGGTTTATTGCATTGTGAAGTACCGTCAACGTGATGGCGTCAAGGCAAATTATGAGCCGGAAAATGCGAGGCTCGAGACGCAGCTTACAATTTGGACGACGGTAGGCATTGTGGCGTTATTGGCACCCGGCCTTTGGGCTTGGGGGCAGTTCGTAAACATACCCGAAGATGCCGAAGTGGTTGAGGCTGTAGGTCAGCAATGGCAATGGACTTATCGGTTTCCAGGTGAAGACGGCATATTGGGTACGACCGAAGTTCAGTATATCGGTGGCACCAATCCATTCGGCATCAACCCTGACGATCCCTATGGTCGGGACGATGTTCTTGTTCAGGATAGCACGGTCCATATTCCCATTGGGAGCCCACTCAAAATTGTAACGCGCTCCAAAGATGTGCTTCACGATTTTTTTGTGCCTGAGTTTCGCGCACGAATGAATTTGGTTCCGGGATTGGTCTCCTATTTCTGGTTTACGCCGAATAAGCTTGGGAGCTACGAAATACTTTGTGCGCAACTATGCGGCACCGGACATTATGGAATGCGTGGCATCGTTGTAGTCGATGAGGTTGATGATTTTGAAAATTGGCTGAGTGAACAACCGACCTTTGCGTCAACTGTCGCTATGAATTGAGGGTTCGTTTATGGCGGATTGTTGTCGAATTAGACGGTGTCTAAGTGGTCACTGTTCATGCGGGCGAGAAGGGAATATTTGAATGGCCTACGCAGCACTAGCTGAGGACAAGAAAGAGCTACACCATCCAAAGACTTGGATCGGGAAATATGTCTGGAGTCAGGACCACAAGGTCATAGCGATCCAGTACATGTGTACCGCAGTTGCCATTGGTCTGGTTGCTTTAGTGTTATCGGGTCTAATGCGGATGCAAATTGGTTTTCCAGGCTCTATAGGGTTCGTG
>Ga0315338_1000953_pt1 | contig 45504 bp, 40 predicted proteins | sample ASW8metaG_FD_204518 | JGI IMG/M metagenome (GOLD analysis project Ga0315338, IMG submission 204518) | Ammonia-oxidizing marine archaeal communities from Monterey Bay, California, United States - ASW #8 | ecosystem: Environmental > Aquatic > Marine > Coastal | place: USA: California | collected... | reverse complement strand
TCCCCGGTTTTGCCGTCCTGTGAAAGCGTAATGAATGCTGATTCTGCCGAGTCTGTGGCTTGTGGCCTTGGTGAGGCTGTGCTATCGCAGCCGCGAACAAAGGGACAGGTCGCCTTGCGCGGAAAGTCTCGTTTATTAAATCGTTGAATTTCAAGTGCTTGTGTCTTTCGAGGCGAATTCGAGCACGGGTCCAAATCAGAGAGCGACGTCACCTTGAATACCGGCGAAGATGGCATGACAGCAAATGCAGCAGGTCGCTATGCGACGGCTTTGTTTCAGCTGGCCAAGACATCCAAGGCCGTCGAGGCTGTGGAGGCTGATCTTTCAGCCCTTCGCACAATGCTCGACGCGTCTCCTGAACTGGCTGAGGTAATGGCCTCCCCGCTGCACGGCGCGGACGTCAAGGAAGGCGTGCTCGGCAAGCTTTCCAAAAAAGCCAAGTTCAATTCACTCACAAGCAACGCCCTCGGCGTCGCGGCTGTTAATGGTCGCGCCGGTGAGATCGGGTCGCTGGCTTCGTCATTTTTGGCGATGGCTGCAGCAGACCGCGGCGTTATCGCAGCGGATGTGGCTTCGGCTGCGGCGTTGACGAAGAAACAGGTCGAGGCGCTTGCCGCCTCGCTGAAAGGTGCCTTCGGGCACGATGTTGAGGTTCGTACGGAAGTACGGCCAGAGCTAATGGGTGGGCTGATCGTGAAGGTCGGTTCCCGCATGTTTGATTCATCCCTCCGCACAAAGCTGGACGGTATGAAAAACGCAATGAAAGAGGCGTAGCTCCATGGATATCCGGGCTGCAGAAATTTCTGCGATCCTCAAGGATCAAATTAAAAATTATGGCTCCGAAGCTCAGGTTTCGGATGTTGGCCGCGTGCTGTCCGTCGGTGACGGTATTGCACGTGTCTATGGCCTCGATGAGGTCAAGGCGGGCGAGCTCGTTGAGTTCCCTGGCAACATTAAGGGCATGGCCCTCAACCTTGAGCGCGACAATGTTGGTTGCGTGATCTTCGGTGATGACCGGGGTATCAAGGAAGGCGACACCGTCAAACGTCTCGGCTCCATCGTCGATACGTCTGTTGGTAAAGGCCTGTTGGGTCGCGTCTGTGACGGCCTCGGTGAGCCGATCGATGGCAAGGGTCCGCTGACCGATGTGGCTGAACGCCGCCGGGTTGACGTGAAAGCCCCTGGCATTATCCCACGGAAGTCCGTGCACGAGCCAATGGCGACTGGCCTGAAAGCCATCGACGCCATGATCCCTGTCGGCCGTGGCCAGCGTGAGCTGATCATTGGTGACCGTCAGACCGGTAAAACGGCTGTGGCGCTCGACACGATCCTCAATCAGAAAGCCATCAACCAGTCCGATGATGAGAGCGCGAAGCTCTATTGCATCTACGTGGCTGTTGGTCAGAAGCGCTCTACCGTTGCCCAGATCGTGAACGTTCTCGAAGAGAATGGCGCGCTTGAGTATACAACGGTTGTGGCTGCGACCGCGTCCGATCCGGCACCGATGCAGTTTCTTGCACCGTTTACCGCGACCGCGATGGGCGAATATTTCCGCGATAACGGCATGCATTGCCTGATCGTCTATGATGATCTGTCCAAGCAGGCTGTTGCTTATCGTCAGATGTCCCTGCTGCTTCGTCGTCCTCCGGGCCGTGAAGCGTATCCAGGTGACGTGTTCTATCTTCACTCCCGCCTGCTGGAACGTTCTGCGAAGCTGAACGAAGACAATGGATCCGGTTCACTGACGGCTCTGCCGATCATTGAAACCCAGGCGAATGACGTTTCCGCCTACATCCCGACCAATGTGATCTCGATCACTGACGGTCAGATCTTCCTGGAAACAGACCTCTTCTACCAGGGCATCCGTCCTGCGGTGAACGTGGGTCTGTCTGTGTCACGGGTTGGTTCTGCTGCGCAGACCAAAGCGATGAAGCAGGTTGCCGGTAAGATGAAGGGTGAGCTGGCTCAGTACCGCGAAATGGCGGCCTTTGCCCAGTTTGGTTCCGATCTCGACGCTGCCACACAGCAGCTTCTCAACCGTGGTGTGCGCCTGACGGAGCTGCTCAAGCAGGCTCAGTTCTCGCCACTGTCCATGGAAGAGCAAGTCTGTGTGATTTATGCGGGTACGCGTGGTTACCTCGACAAGCTGCCGCTTGGCGATGTGAAGCGCTTCGAAGCTGACTTGCTGCGTCACCTGCATGCTGAGCATGCCGATCTTCTGGCCGCGATCCGCGACGAGAAGAAGGTGAGCGACGATAGCGAAGGCAAGCTGAAAGGCCTGCTGGAAACATTCACGGCGAACTTCGCGTAAGCGTTGAGCGACCTATAGGAGAGCCATATGGCGAGCCTCAAGGACCTACGCACCCGCATTTCCTCGGTGACTTCGACACAGAAGATCACCAAGGCGATGCAGATGGTGGCAGCTGCCAAGCTGCGACGCGCACAGGAAGCCGCTGAATCGGCACGCCCGTACGCGGAGCGCATGGCGTCTGTCATGGCGAATTTGTCCACGGCCATGTCGTCCAATCCGGGAGCCTCACCGCTTCTGGTCGGGACTGGCAAGGACGACACATATCTTCTGGTGGTCATGAGTGCGGACCGCGGACTGTGTGGTGGTTTCAACACCAACATTGCCCGCCTCGCACGCAAGCGCATTGAAGAGCTCCGACAAGCCGGCAAGACCGTCAAGGTTTTGTGCGTTGGCAAGAAGGGTTTTGACCAGTTGAAGCGGACATTTGCGTCGCTGATCCTGGAATGCGTCGAGCTGAAAGCCGAGAAGACCCTCAATGGTGCTGTTGCCAGCCGTATTGGCGACAAAATCACCGACATGTTTGCGGAGAATGGTTTCGATACTTGCGAAATCATCTCTTCGGAATTTGTCTCGGTGATTTCCCAGAAGCCTCGCGCAACGACATTGATCCCTGCGGTCAATGCCATTGACGAGGGCATGGAGCGCCCGGACCTCGGAGGCGGCATTTATGATGCCGAGCCGGATGAGGAAGAAATTCTCGACGTTCTGCTTCCGCGTTACGTCACCACCGTCATCCTGTCATCACTGCTGGAAAACAGCGCTGGCGAAATGGGAGCCCGTATGGCTGCCATGGACAATGCCACGCGGAATGCCGGCGAGTTGATCGACAAGCTGAACCTTATTTATAACCGCACACGTCAGGCGCAGATCACCACGGAGTTGACTGAAATCATCTCCGGCGCCGAGGCTCTCTAGGCGAGAGGAAGAACAATCATGAGCACTCTTAAAGGCCGCATTGTCCAGGTAACCGGCGCCGTCGTTGACGTCGAGTTCGAAAACGGACTGCCCCTCATCCTCAACTGTCTGACATCTGAAAACGATGGCAAGCCGCTGAATTTGGAAGTTGCCCAGCACCTTGGTGAGAACACAGTTCGCACCATCGCGATGGACGCGACCGAAGGTCTGCAGCGCGGCGTCGAAGTTTTCGATACCGGCGAGCCGATCATGGTTCCTGTTGGTCCGGGTACTCTGGGCCGCATCATGAACGTCACCGGCGCACCGATTGATGAAGCTGGCGACATTCCTCACAGCTCCAAGGCTCCGATCCACCGTCCGGCCCCGTCGTTTGACGAGCAGGCTACGGAAGCGGAAATCCTGCCAACCGGTATTAAAGTTGTTGACCTGCTCTGCCCCTACGCAAAGGGCGGTAAGATTGGTCTGTTCGGCGGTGCCGGCGTTGGTAAAACCGTTCTCATTCAGGAATTGATCAACAACATTGCGAAGATGTTTGGTGGTTACTCTGTGTTTGCCGGTGTGGGTGAGCGTACCCGCGAAGGTAACGATCTGTACTGGGAAATGATCGAGTCCGGCGTGAACAAGAACCCGGCTGAAAACGAAGGCAACACCGAGGGATCTCGTTGTTCGCTCGTATTCGGTCAGATGAATGAGCCTCCCGGAGCGCGTGCCCGTGTTGCCCTGTCTGGTCTGGCCCAGGCTGAATATTTCCGCGATGAAGAAGGCAAGGACGTTCTGTTCTTCGTCGACAATATCTTCCGGTTTACTCAAGCGGGTTCTGAAGTGTCCGCGCTTCTCGGTCGTATCCCGTCTGCTGTGGGTTATCAGCCTACCCTGTCCACAGACATGGGTGCGCTGCAGGAACGCATTACCTCCACAAATAAAGGTTCGATCACATCCGTGCAGGCCGTTTACGTGCCGGCCGATGATTTGACCGACCCGGCGCCAGCCGCCACCTTCGCCCACCTCGATGCGACCACGGTTCTGAACCGTGCGATCTCCGAGAAGGGTATCTACCCGGCGGTTGACCCGCTCGATTCCACATCACGTATCCTCGATCCACGGATCGTTGGCGACGACCATTACGAAACTGCACGTCGCGTGCAGGAAACACTTCAGCGCTATAAGGCGCTGCAGGACATCATCGCGATCCTCGGCATGGACGAGCTGTCTGAAGAGGACAAAATGCTCGTCACCCGCGCGCGTAAGATCGAACGTTTCCTGTCACAGCCTTTCGACGTGGCCGAAATCTTTACGGGCTTCCCGGGCATTCAGGTGCCTGTTGAAGACACTGTGAAAGGCTTTAAGGCCATCTGTGACGGTGATTATGATCACCTGCCAGAGCCTGCCTTCTACATGGTTGGCACCATTGAGGATGCTGTGAAGAAAGCTGAGAAACTGGCGGCGGAAGCGGCTTAGGTTCCAAGCGATATAAATTCAATCAAGGCCGGCCTCGATGAGGCTGGCCTTTTTTGTGCCTGCAAGGTTAGGATGGCCCTTATTTCGCGGGGGTAAGGGCAATGAAACGTATCGTCTTGGCATCGTGTCTGGCTGCGGCCGGGACTGTCGCCGCTATCGCCAACATTCCGCCCCCGGCGCAACCGCCGGAGAATTTGCCAGAGACAATAGCGGGTCTGCCCGGAGCGACTATCTGGTATAATTATTCGCACTGGGTTCGCTTTGCCGCGGTGCGCCGGGCCTATGTGCATTTCGAGAACAGCCTGCCCGCGAGCCGGTCGGAGACCGAGGGTGATTACCTTTATCGGATAGGGCCCAGCATTACGTTTGGAACGACCTATCAAAATATGACGCGGCTGGCGCGGTTTGAAAATATGTGCCCGCCGGGATCAAGGGCGGGAAGCGAGACATGCTATTGGCAATATCGGATGGTGGGTCTGCCATCACTCAACGAGATTGACGATGTCGGCCGGGCCAGGTTCGAGCCCGCTGAAATCGACGCCTATCTGTCGGCGCGATCGGTGACGTCAGAGACCTATGCCGGCGCTGGCGATGACCTGTTCGGTCAGGATGTTGCGATGTACCCTGCCCTCGATGCCATCGTGACCGACCAGGTTGTGACCGAACAGGAATGCGCCGCTGTTCGCGAGGCGATTGAGCACACATCGACCCTCAATCCGGTCTCGCTGAGCGCCGTTTCACTGCCCGATGCGCAGCTGATGGATTTCGACGGACCACCCCCGCCCCCGTCGCCGCCAATCGGGGAGCATTTCGAGTTTATATTTCCGATACATGCCTATTCCGGAATAAGCGGAGAAGTCGTCCTGAGAGGCGGCGCGACAGCCGATTTGACGGCGCTGTCCGCGCAGCTGCAGGCGGATGTCTGGGCCTGCCTGTCGGACCGGTAACCGGCTTGCAGTGATCAGACCTTTTCAAGCTTGGTTTTAGGGGCTAAAGGGACGGAAAAGGAGCCTTGCATGTCTGATACTCTACATTTTGATCTCGTCTCTCCGGAGCGTCGCCTGTTCGCTGGTAATGTTGATCAGGTTGTTGTGCCCGGTGCCGAGGGTGACTTTGCCGTGCTGCCCAAGCACGCCCCCTTCATGTCAGTGATCCGCCCCGGCGCGATCACCGTCACCGAAGACGGCAAGGACACACGCACTTTCATCCGCGGCGGCTTCGCCGAGGTGACACCGTCAGGCCTGACCATTCTGGCCGAAGAGGCCATCGATCTGGCTGATGTTGACGCCGACAAGCTGGCGCAAGACATCACCAATGCCGGTGAAGATGTGGGTGCTGCCAAGGACGATGCCGAGCGCGAAACTGCTCAGGCGGCTCTTGATGCGCTGACGGATTTGCAGGATGCGCTGAACGGCTAGTTCTGTCGCTGACTGAATGAATTATAGAGAGGCCGCTCCGTTTGGGGCGGCCTTTTTCGCGCGCAACGCGCGCGGCCCGCCAAAGCTTTAGCGTAGGCGTGGGTCGGAGGGGGTAATTTACGAAATTCAGGCCCGCGAAAACTCTCCCTCAGTCATCCCACCCTGCCGGTGTGCCGACAGCTCCCCCGCACGCAGGGGAGCCCGGTTGTTCCTCTACTATCCAATCTGAAACCCCCTCTCCCCAAGAGGGAAGAGGGGGTTTTCGGATTGCAATATCGGACGCCCGCGCGCTAACCTGCCGCTATGAAATCTCCCAAATTCTTGTTCGCTTTTCTCGCCGCAATTGGCTTTGCGCTGACCCTATATGTCTTCGGCATCGAGCCGCGCCTGCTGGTCGTCCGCGAATACAATATCGCCACGCGCCATTGGGGCGGAGAGCCGCTGCGGATTGCCATGATCAGCGATACGCATGTGGGTGGGCCGCATGTGAATGCGGAGCGGATGGCGCGTGTGGTGGCGCGGATCAATGGACTGGAGCCGGATCTGATCGTGCTGCTGGGCGATTATGAGCATGGGCATTTGTCGTTTGATGAGAGTGATCCGGCGTTTCGTGATGAGGTTGAGGCGGGGCTGGTGGCGTTTGGCGGGCTTGAGGCGCCGTGTGGAATGGTGTCGATCCTGGGCAATCATGACTGGTGGTATGACGGGCATTTTGTGCGCGACACGCTGGAAGCTGAGGGACTGATTGTGCTGGAAAATGAGGCTGTCCGGGCGCCGTGCGGCGGCCGCGATTTCTGGATCGCCGGACTGGCCGACCGGATCACGCGTTATCCGGATCATGAAGCGGCGATGGGGGAGATCCCAACGGGTGAGAACATCTTGCTTCTTAGCCACAACCCCGACGAATTTGCCGATCTGGATCGCGATATATCCCTGATGATGGCCGGACATAGCCACGGTGGCCAGGTGGTGCTGCCGCTCCTGGGTCGCCCGATTGTGCCTTCTGATTATGGCCAGCGTTTTGCCTACGGTCATATCGAGGAGGGTGGGCGCTCGCTCGTCGTCACCAGCGGGATCGGTGAAAGCAAATTGCCGCTGCGCTTTGGCGTGCCGCCGGAAATTGCGGTGGTGATACTGAGTGGTGCGGGGGATTAACCGCAATTTGCCTTGCGCCAGGCGCTGGGTGTTTCGCCAGTTTCGTCCTTGAAGGCTTTGTTGAAATTGGATTTGGTCTGGAAGCCGGCATCGAGCATCAGTTCGACGAGGGCGCGCTTGGGGGCTGCGTGCATCAGGCGCTGGGCCTCGGCGATGCGATAGCGGTTAATCCAGCGGCTGACGCTGGTGCCCTGCTGATCATTAATTAGCTCGGAGATCTGGCGTTGCGGCACGGAGAGCTGGCGGGCGAGGCGGGCCAGAGTCAGTTCGGGATCCAGCCAGGGCTTTGCGCTTTGCATGTGAGCGTCCAGACGCGCGCGAAAACCTGGGTCGGCCGAAGTGGTGCGCAGGCGGGTAGCGATCCAGCTGAGCGGGCCGTCCTGATGCAGGCTGGTGAGCAAGATATAGGCGAGGAAGATCAGCAGGCTTGAGGCAATCACCAGCATGCCGAACGACTGGTCCAGCGTGTCGAGCCCGGTCATTTCAAACAGCAAGATGAGGTCGGCCAGGATCATGGCGATTATCCAGATCAGCACGATGCGTTGCCATTTTTGCTGCCCGGCTGCGGTCGGGTGGAGCGTTCTGGCGATCAGAAGTGCGTAGGCGCTGAGGCTGGTCAGGATGATGGCATCCAGATGCGAGCCGTCGGGGATTGCCAGGCGCGTGAGGATCATCGCGACAGGGCCGAGCAGGTGCAGGGCCGAATACGGTGTCAGCTGAAAAGTGGGTGTCTCTATGGCGCGCAGATGCAGGTAAAAGAGCGGTCCGATCAGCGTGGCCGCCAGAGGACGTAGCCACAAAATTGGCTGGTCGATGCCGCTGACCTGCATGCCGGCGAGGGTGGACTGGATGGCAAATACGCCAAACACCGCCGCCAGCAAGCGGTGGGCGAGGCGAGGCTGGGCCTTCAATGTGGCCAGATAGACGCCGAACAGGCCGGCCAGGGCGGCGGAGACAAACATAAGCGTGCTCATTTTGTCTTGATAAGGCGCGCCGCCGCCAATTCCAACCGGGTGTCCTTGATCAGGTTCCAGGACGGACGAGATCGCGATTGAGGACGCGTACCTGCGGGCCGGTGCGCTAGCGAGGGGCAGAAGGAGATTTTGATGTTGCGATTTTCAAAGACTGTACCGCTGGCCCTGACGACCTTGTGTGGGGCACTGGCCGCGCCCGATCCTGCCCTTGGCCGGGCCGCCGAGGAAACCCTGATCATCAATGCCAATTTGATCAGCCCGGAACGGGTCGAGATGCTGGAGGATGCCTGGATCCGCTTGGATGGAGAGCGGATTATTGGGGTGGGCAGTGGATTGGTCGATGTCGGTAATGCGGCTGTGGTTGATGCGTCGGGCGGCTATGTCATTCCGGGTCTGATCGACAGCCATGTGCATCTGTTTCACGCCACCGGTCTGAGGCGCGGTCTGACAGATGATTATCAGGCGCTGTATGCGGCGTTTCAGGAACAGCAGCCGCGCAGTTATCTGTTTCACGGTTTTACGACGCTGGTGGAGCTGAGTTCCAATCCGCGTGTGACTGCGGCGTTTAATGCAACACCGCGGCATCCCGACGTGGTGCATTGCGGCAGCTGGACGGTGTTGTCGGATGGCTTCATGGCGCTTGAGGAGCCGGTGACGGAGCGCTTTCCAAACTATCTGATCGACCATTATGCGGATGGTCATGTGCCCACCGGGGCGGACCCTTCCGCGCATACGCCGCGGGCGATTGTTGAAGGGGTGCTCGATGCCGGCGGACGTTGTGTGAAGCTGCATTATGAGGAGGCGTTGTGGTGGCCGGGTGGGGCACCGGAGTTTCGCCTTCCGTCAGTGGAGATTGTGCGTGATGTGGTGAATGAGGCGCATGCGTCCGGCATACCGGTTGTGCTGCACGCGACGACGCCGGACGGGCATCGCTTTGGCTTGGAAGCGGGCGTGGATGTGTTTGCCCACGGGATGTGGGAATGGCCGGGCCAGGCCTTCGATGCGCCGGAACCGAATGCGGAAATTGTCGCCGTCGCCGATGCGGTCGCGGCCAGTGAAATTGGGCTGCAGCCAACGATCCGGACGATCCGCAATACCGCGTCAATGTTTGATCCGACCGTGTTGGAAGACCCGGCCTGGAACGATGTGATGCCGCCCGCCTATATGGACTATCTGCGCACTGACGCGCAGGCGCAGCGTGATATCTTCGTAGATATGTTCTCCAGCCTGTTGCCCGAGGAGCGCTCGTCGTCAGATTGGCCTTCGATGCAGACGGCCTTCTCCGAGCGCTATCAAAACCTGATCGGGTCGATGGTGGCTGACGGGGCCAATCTGCTGTTTGCCACGGATACCGCGGTTGGCGGCTTCGGCTGGGCCTCGCCGCCGGGACTGGCCGGGTATTGGGAGATGCAGGCTCTGAGAGATGCCGGCGTGCCGTTGGCGACGCTGTTTGCGGCTCTGACAATCAATAATGCCCGCGCCTTCGGCTTGCAGGACGAGATTGGCACCGTCGAGATCGGCAAGCGGGCCAATCTTTTAATCCTGCGAGAGAATCCTCTGGCAGACGTGACGGCTTATAATTCTATCGACCGCATCATCCTTGCCGGCGAGGTGATCGAGCGCGACACGCTGTCGGTGTGGCAGTTGGGCGAGGGCGTTGCGGACGTGCGCTAGGCCTCGTCCGGGGTCTTCATCGCCACCATCCAAAAGCCCAGCGCGATGACCAAATGCCCGATCACTTCGGCATAGGGCAGGGTGGCGTTGAGACCGATGACGATGGCCCAGCCGCCGATGATGAAGACACCGGTCAGGCGGGGCAGCCAATTGGTAATGAGTGCGGTCAGGGCCAGGATCAGCATGCCGGCCAGCATCAGGGCCGGGGCGATCTGGGTGAAGAGGAGCTGTCCGGCAAAATCGCTGGTGATGGCGCTGCGGGCGGCGCTGGCAGCGGGCGCGTCGAGGGATGTTGCGAGGGCGCCATAGACAAAGTCGAGGGCGAAATTTCCAAGCAGGGCCGCGAAGCCCGCGATCAGCAATGTGCCGATGACGGCGCCGAAGCCGCTATGGGCCGGGCCGAGCTTTGCGACGACACCGAGCGCGGCACCGATATAGAGCAGGGCGGCGACGGACAAGAGAATATGACTGTTGCGCCAGGAATCCGGCTCAAGCGCGAGGGAGCGCAAAAAGCGGTCTGAGCCCTCCAGAGCCTGCAGGGCCGCGATCTGCGGCTGCATCAGGGCGAGACCGCCGGCAAAGGCCAGTGGCGCGGCAAACAGGCAGGCGAGCAAAAGATATCGATACATCAAAATTCCCCATTGTTTGGAGGTAGGATGCGTGATGGAGGGGGTTTGGATGCACCGCCAGCCTAGCTGCTGGCATATACCCGAAACTCTGTCGCGACACGCTGATATATCGCGCGTTTCCAGGGGATGATCAGGCTGGTGATCTCACTCAGCTCGGCCCAGCGCCAGGCGTCGAATTCGATATCGTCGTGACGGTCGAGGGCAATGTCGGCATCCGTGCCTTCAAAACGGTAGGCAAACCAGCGTTGTTTCTGGCCGAGATGGCGCTTGCCGTGAAATTTTGGGTCATCACGGACTTCGGGTGGATAGTCATAGGCGAGCCAGCCGGGAATATCGCCAAGAGGCTTGGCCAGGCTGGCGGCAACACCGGTCTCTTCGGTCAATTCGCGCAGGGCGGCTTGCGCCGGGTCCTCACCCGCATCGATACCGCCCTGGGGCAATTGCCAATTATAGGGCGGTGGCGCGGCATCACGGCGACCCAGCCAGACATGACCCGTCTGATTAAACAGGGCTATGCCGACATTGGCGCGGTGTTTTGGGTAGGCATCGGACATATCAATGCCCGGAGGAGGCGGCCGGTGCGTGGTCCTCTTCCGGCGCGGGGCGTGACTGACGCGGAGGTGATGGGGGGCGGGCCGCTTCGAGTTCGGCCTGACGGTTGGCGTCGAGGCGACGTCGCGCCATAATGGCGGAAGGCGGGGCCAGCTGATAGCCCCGCGCGCCCAAATCCTCGGCCCAGTTTTGAACCAGCTCGACCGTTGCCGGGTAGGCAAATCCGGATCCCAGGGCCACGCCATTTTGCAGGGCGAGGGCTTCCAGCGATAGAAGGCGGCTATCAATCGTGTCGCGGCTAGGCTCATCATCGAGTATGCGGTCGGCGATAGCGTATTCGATATTGGCGGCATTCGCCGCCGTGGTCAGCGTGCTGCGTCGGCCAGCTCCGTCATGCAGAAAAGCGATTCCGCGATCCTCCAGTTCGGAAAACAGGGCTTCAAGGGCATTTTCCGAGGCCGAGAAGCGAGCGCCAAGATAATTGGTGACCGCATAATAGCCTGTGACTCGGCTGAGCAGCCAGGCCAGGCGCCGCTGGTTTTCAGCCGCGGAACCGTCGGCGAGCAGGGTGTTGGGACCGGGATCGTTATTGGGGTAGTCAAACGGTTCCATCGGGGCTTCGATCAGCACTTCATGTCCGGCAAGACGGGCGCGGTCGATCCAGGTTTGAAGATCCTGCGTGTAGGGCGCAAAGCTGAGAGCGACTTCGGGCGGTAAATCATCGATCGCGCGCTGGGTAACGGCTGCGTTGAGCCCCATTCCGCCAATCACCAGGGCAATGCTGGGCGCTGTTGGGTCGCCGTGGAAGGGGCGGGCATAGGCGCGTGATGGCCGCATTCCATTGGCTGCGATTACCGGCATTAACCCGCCGGGACCGGGTTCGGACAGGCCGGGGCCGGGAGAATATTGTAGCGAATCCGGCGTGGCAGAAAATAGGGCCCGGCGCTGGTCTTGTTCTGCGGACCGGCTTGTTTGCCCGGGTGATCGAAACCCATCTCCAACCCCGTCAAGGCTGGCTTCGCTGCCATCGCTGGGCTCTACGAATTCGATGCCGCGATTTCCCTGGCTTCCATCAACAATCTGGATATTGGGCGACGGGCCGGCATCCGCGGAGACAGGCGAGACATTCCCTGTGGCGCTCGGGGGTGCGATTTGGTCATTGCCAAAGAGTGCCACGAAACCCAGGCCGAGCACTAAAATACAGGCGGTTGCCGCACCGGCGATAATCGGTGCGCGTATCGACAATAAAGGGGCAAGGTGCCGGAATAACGGTGTTATCCGTTCCATTATCGGTGTGACATGGCGGAGGATGGCAGCGGTCATCGGGCGATCCGTACAGGTATCAAAACAGACAGGGCAATGTGCGCACCCGAGGGGCGCGCACTGATTCTCCGATAGAATCGCTGTTTTGCATGTAAGGAAGCGTTAACGCGGCGCGCCTTCGCCGCGTGACAATTCCTGTGGAGGCCGCCTAAAACGCTATCCGCGCTCGGCGATCATTGCGCGCAAGATGTCCTTGGCACGCGCCAGCTGGTAATCCTCGGTTTCAACCCAATCTTCCGGCGGCTGCTCGACATCTGCAATAATCGTCTCGGTGCGCGTTGCACCGGTCTCGTTTTCAAGCGCGCCATCGAGGCTGTCTTCGCTATAATTGGCTGCGTCTTCTTCCGGATCGATCGGGAAGGAGGAAATCTGGATGTCGGGAATAATCCCGGTACCTTGAATGGACCGACCCGCCGGCGTGTAATACCGGCCTGTTGTCAGACGCAGAGCGCCATTGTTCTGGCCCGGAAGACGGACAATGGACTGAACGGATCCCTTGCCGAAGCTGGTCATCCCGATCAGCTGTGCGCGCTGGCGATCCTGCAGGGCACCGGCGACGATTTCTGCGGCACTGGCAGAGCCGCCATTAATCAGAATGACGATGGGTGAGCCCGAAAGCCGGTCGCCCTGGCGCGCATTATAACGCTGGGTATCACGCGGCTCGCGATTGCGGGTGGAAACGACTTCGCCGCCATCAAGGAACATGCTGGTGACGCCAACCGCCTGATCAAGCAATCCCCCGGGATTGTTGCGCATGTCGAGGACGAGTCCGGGCAGGGGGCCACCGATCTCGGCCTCGAGGTCGACAATCGCCTCGAGCAGGTTTTCGGTCGTGCGCGCATTGAACCCGGCAACGCGGATATAGGGGATGTCCTCTTCCATACGAGAGGCGATGGAGCGCAGTGGAATGGTATCGCGCACGAGGGTGACATCGAAGGGTTCTTCGGAGCCACGGGAAATTGTGATGGTGATCGGGTCGCCAACGGCGCCGCGCATCAACTCAACGGCATCCGCGACGGACATGCCGGCTATGCTGGTTCCATCGACCGCAATGATGCGATCATTGGTGCGCAGTCCAGCGCGTTCGGCCGGCGTTTCGGCGATCGGTGAAACTACGGTGATAAAATCGTCGCGGGAGGTCACTTCCATGCCCAGGCCGCCATATTCACCCGAAGTGGTGACCTGCAAATCGGCATAGGCATCGGCGTCGTGATAGGCGGAGTGTGGATCGAGTGATTCCAGCATGCCTTCGAGCGCCGCGGTGATCAATTCTTGCTGGTCGACCTCGGTGACGTATTCGGACTCGATGCGGTTGAGCACATCACCAAACAATTCAAGCTGTCTGAACGATGCAGAACGGTCTGCCTGCCGGCCTTCGGCAGACACTGCCAGTGCAACAGCACCGACCGAGAAAGCCACAATTGAAGCCAAGACATTGATGCGCATTTCAACTCGCGTCCTTTGAGCGCGACCGGTCTAACCGGCTTGATCGGATACCCTCAGCCAGGGCCGCGGATCCACTGCTGTATTCCCCCGACGTATCTCCAGATACAATTCTGGTGCCGGTTCACTGCTATCGGGCATCGTGCCCACCGGTTCCCCGGCCAACACACTCTGACCGGCCGTGGCAAACGTCGCCGAGAGGCCGGACAAGATCATATAGTAATTGTCACCCACGTTCAGGATCAAGAGCCCACCATAGGTATTAAACGGGCCAGCAAACTCGACACGGGCGTCGAAGGGGGAAATTACCTGCGCACGCGCTCGAGTGCGAATGAAAATTCCTTCAGATAACGCTCCGTCGGTATCTGCATCACCAAAATTGCGGACAAATTGACCTGTCGCTGGCAGGCTCAACTGCCCATGTGCGTCAACGAATCTCAGGCTCTGCAGGGGGGCTGTCGGCGCGCGTGCCGCCACAAGAGTTCGCGTGGGTCGCATGCGTGGTTCAGGCGCGCCTTCTAGAGCGGACCTGCGCCGTGGATTGAGTGTTGGCATCACCTCTGCCATGCGACTGAGTTCACTGATAAGTGATCGGATCGATTGCGCGCGTTCACCCAGACGAGACGCGCGACTGGCAAATGCATCGGCTTCATCGCGGCGCTGCGATTCCAGCGCGCGTCGCCGCAAGATTAGAGCCTCGATTTCGTCACGTTGCTGCAACAGGGCTGTTTCGGCGACGGTCAGTGTCTCGCGCTGGGTCAGTGTTGCGGCGCGGACCGACCGCAATTCATCCAACTCATCAGCAAGCAGGCGGGCGCGTTCACGCAAATGGGGCGCGAGGGTTGCCATGAGGGACGCTGCGCGTGCGGCCTCTGCGGCGTCATCGGGTGCGGCCAAAATAGCCGGGGGTGTCTGGGTTTCGATGCGTTGCAGGGCGGCGAGAACATCGATCAGGCTCTCGCGATCGGCGTATAGGCGCGCCAGAATTTGTGCTTCCTGTTCCGTGAGGCCGGAGATTGCGGTTTCCGCTTGCAGGGCTGCGGCTTCACTGTCTGAGGCGCGACGAGCCGCGTCCACGAGCTGTCGCTGCAGGCGCGTTATTTCGTCGGCCAACTCGGCCGCTGCCGCAATAGATGCTGCGGCGTCGAGCCGCGCCTGCTCCTGCTCGGCTTCCAGACGTGCCGCTTCGGCTGGATCGGGATCCTCCGATTCAGACACGTCAGGCGGCTGGGTGAGACCCAGGGTCAGGGCGAGCAAAAGGCTGAGCATGGCAGGCGCAATACCGGTCTTGTCGAGCGAGAAAGATCAAGAGGGCATGAAACCTCTTAACTATGTCCAAAATGGTTCGGTTAAGTCTGTGAACCTTATCAGCCGGCGGATCTTCTTCGACCCCGACGGCGATGTCCGGTTCGTTGTGTTGTGCCGTCGCCCAGGGGGCCGGTGGAAAACAGGCGGATCGAGATACCGCCATGATCAATGACCGGTCCGGGCTTGCGAAACGGAAGACCGGTGACCCGGGCCAGGGAATTGCCAGTGGTGATGATCCCGACCCGCCAGCCGACAAACCGGCTCATCAATGTCTGGCCAATGGCGCTGTAAACTTCGTGGAGCTGTTTCTTGCTGCCAATCCGCGCGCCATAGGGTGGGTTGATGATGACAATTCCCGGAGAGCCTTCGGGCGGTTCCAGATCTTTGACCTGCTGACGGGTAAATTGCGCCAATGAGTCGATGCCCGCTCGTTGGGCATTTGTTTGGCTCATGTTGATGGCAGCAGCATTGCGGTCGGAGCCGTAAAACCGGACGGCGGTTTCGGTCGGTTCACGCGGAGCTGACAGTGTTTGCCAGGCCTTGTCGTCAAAATTGGCCAGCAATTCGAAGGCAAAATCGCGTGATCGGCCGGGGGCAAGGCCGGCGGCGATTTCCGCGGCCTCGATGACAAAAGTGCCTGAGCCACACATTGGGTCGAGCACTGTCTGGGTGCCGTCATATCCCATTTGCCGCAAGAATAGGGCGGCCAGATTTTCCCGCATGGGGGCTTTGGCGACGGCGGATTTGTGGCCGCGCTTATGTAGGAGTTCGCCGGAGGTATCGATGCTGAGTGTGCAGATATTGTCGTCGATCCGGGCGCGAATTGTCAGCTCGGCATCGGGGTCAATGGGTGCGCCCAACATTTCATGGATGGCGGTTTCAATGCGCTGGGCGGCGGCTTTGGCATGATAAATTTTCGACCCCTTGCAGGTGGCCTGAACCCGTACCGGCACGGTCTCGCGGAGGATTGATGCCCAGTCGAATCGTCGCGACAACTTGTCGAGCTGGGACAGGTGCACGACGCGAAACTGGCTGATCCGTGCCAGCACTTTGCTGGCACCTCGAATTTCCAGATTGGCGCGCCATACGTCCGGCCAATCTCCACGGATGGCGACGCCGCCCGCTTCAATTTTGGGGGCGCTGAAGCGTTTTTCGACCAACTCGTCGCGCAGGGTGGATTCCAAACCCGGATGGGTGACAAGGAAAATCTCAAAGTCAGTCGGCTCTGTCATGACGAATTCTCGGCGATGGATGCGGGTGCATGCGGGGGATCCGCCGGGAATTCAGGCGTCCTGACTATTCACAATCATCAGTGGGGTCGTCGTGGGTGATGGCGCACGCCATGCGGTTGCCATGCTCAGCGCCGTAAGTTTCAACCAGACGCTCGCGGAATGTGGCCCATTTATCGGCACTGTCTTCGATTGCGGCTTCCACCGCCCGCCGGAAATTATCACCGATGGCGCCGCGTTCGGTCGTTCCGACGCCGATTTGTGGATCGATGGGCCCGGTATCCTTGGCGAGATTGAGATGGCGAACGCGGTGTGCTCCCTCATTTCCATAAACGCAGCCGCTGGCTTCATCGATGAAGCTTTCATTGTCGAAACACCCCGAAATCAAACCCTCGGGAAAGTCGATATTTGATTGGCGCAGATCAAGCCATGGTGCAGGGCCCTCATTGCCAAGTCCGGGCGGGTTTTCAGAACCGATCGGTCGTGATGGGTCATGATTGTCGACCCAATTACTATGAGAATAAAAATCCTGGGATGCATGGAGGATCAAACCGAGATGGGCCAAGACGTTGCACTTGGCGCGACCATGTTGGCTACCGGCGTAAACACACGAAATGAAGCCGGGAATTTGGCTTGAACGGATATTCCCGTCATCGTCCAGCAGATCAGCAGCATCGATCACGGCGTGATCCAGGTTCGACATCATCTGCTCGCGGCATTCGGTGAGGCTTGCTTGTGCCTCGGCCTGGCTGCGGGGGTAACCGGCGATGTCGAGATAATCACCGGCGCTGCAATGCGCGTAGGACGTCAGCATACCGCGGCCACGATCGGGGGCTCCGACGGCCCCGAAACTGCCCGGGTCGCCAGCGAGGCTATCGAGAGAATCTTCCTGGAAACAATCATTACCTGAACGGGTTGCCGAGCAGGCGAGGGCATGACGCGTGATGCGGCCGTGTTCTGCATCCTGGCCCATGCCGCGAACCGTGCCGAAACCGATCGCGGTGGCAGGCAGGGCAATAGCCAGACAGGCGGTGGCGACGATCAAGCGGCTTGCCTGCGTTCTAAGTGATTTTTGCATGCGTATTCCCCCCGGTAATAGATCGGACAGATGTATATCATCTGGCGATTATTGCAGCATAGCCCGGATTGGCGGACAGGAAACGCCTAATCGCGGTGGTAGGGTGTGCCGGCGAGGATCGAGGTGGCGCGGTAGATTTGTTCGGCGAGCATGACGCGGACAAGTTTGTGCGGCCAGACCGCGGGGCCAAAGGCGAGCATCAGATCCGGACGGGGCAGGCTGGCATGATCATGACCATCAGCGCCGCCAATGCAGAACACTGCTTCGCGGCAGCCATCATCGCGCCATTGGCCGAGTTTGCTGGCGAATTCACGGGATTTGAGCGCCTTGCCCCGTTCGTCGAGCAGAATGACGCGCGCGCCGTCTGGCAGGCTGTCTGCCAGCGCGCGCGATTCATCGTATTTGCTTTTGAGAGTGCGGGCGTCGATCTGGGTTTCGCTTAGCGGGCCCAGACCGATGCCACGTCCGGTGGCGGAACAGCGCTCAAGATACTCGTCGAGCATGTCGCGTTCCGGGCCGGAACGCAGGCGACCGATTGCGGCGATGCGCAATTTCATCGGCCTACTCCTAGGCGGCGTCGTTGTCTTCGGGCTCGACGGACCACATTTTTTCCAGATTGTAGAAAGAGCGGACTTCTGGCCGGAAAAGGTGGATGACGATATCGCCGACATCCATCAGCACCCAGTCGCAGGTCTGCAATCCCTCAATGCGGGTATCTTTGCGGCCAGCATCCTTGAGCGCCTGGTGCAGGTGCTCGGTCAGCGCGTTGACATGACGATTGGACCGCCCGGTGGCGATGATCATGAAATCGGTGACTGAAGATTTTCCGCGGAGATCGATGGAGACGACGTCTTCGGCTTTGTCGTCGTCGAGTGATTGCAGGACCAGGGCTTCGAGAGCCTCGATGGGTCCGTGATCGCCAGTGACGTGGACGGCGGCGGCCGTCTCAGCTTTGTTCTGGCGCGATGATTCAATAGACAGGGCGGGTGTCCTTTCTGACAACCAAAAATACAATAGCGAAGACTATATCACGTTTATGCGCTGGGTTCGAGCCAATGCAGCGAGAATAGATCAGCGCCGTCGGACCAGGTCTGAATTCGGTCAAATCCGGCGTCGGAGGCGAGCTTGTCGAAGCTCTCCGGTGTGAATTTGTGGGAGTTTTCGGTGTGCAAGCGCTCTCCGGCGGTCATCGAGAAACTCTGGCCGGCAATCGTGAATGCGGTATCAGACTGGGCTTCGAGATGCATTTCAATACGTTCGCGCTCAGCATTCCAAAGAGCTATGTGTTTGAAATTGCTAACATCAATATCCGCTCCCATTGCAGTATTAATATGGGTCAGTAAATTCAGATTGAAGGCGGCAGTGACGCCCATACTGTCATCATAGGCCGCGACCAGCATTTCGGGTTCCTTCACCCGATCGGCACCAATCAGCACAGCATCGCCGGGACGCATGCCTTCACGAAAAGCGCGCAAAACGTCGCGCGCGGCTTCGGGTTCGAAATTGCCGATGGTTGAACCGGGGAAGAAAATCACTCGGCGACCATCGGGCAAGGGCAAATGATCGAGATGAAGGCCGGCGGTGAAGTCGGCGCAAATGGCTCCAATATTGAGGTCAGGATAATCATCGGCCAGATCAGCGCAGGCGGCGATCAGATGGTTTTCCGATATGTCCAGGCCGACATAGCCCGCCGGGTCGTGCAGGGCATCAAGCAATTTGCGGATTTTCAACGAGGAGCCAGAGCCGGGCTCGACCACCACAGCGCCGGGTCCGGCCCTTTGTGCCAGTAAAGGGGCAATGCGGTCCAGCAGGGCCAGTTCGGTGCGCGTGACATAGTATTCCGGCACTTCGGTAATCTGATCAAACAGGGCCGAGCCAGCCTGATCATAGAAGTATTTCGGCGGCACGGATTTGGTTGGCAAGGCGAAACCGGTCAGCACATCATGCATGAAATCGGACTTGGGCGGGTGCTGATTGTCGAAAAAATCGAGCTGAGCCGCCAGCGCTGAGTGGGTATTGGACATTGAATTCACGGGCCGGTCCTATGGTTTCGACTTCACGTCTTTAGCTGTAACCGCAATTGAGTGGAAGAGTCTGAATGTAATGGCTCATTTAGATAGGTCCAAGCGGGAGCGGTTTTTAGAGGCAGGATGTGTGCCTGGCGCTCACGAATTCGTGAACTTGCGAAGCTGCGTGCGGCGCGCGACAGGCGTGAGCGCAATTCATCCTGGGGACGGGACAGCACGGCGACCGGAAGGGCGTTGAAGACATCCCGCCATCGCGCCCAGCGATGGAATTGCGCCAGATTGTCGGACCCCATCAGCCAAACGAAATGAACATCGTGATGGCGTTTGCGCAAGGCCTCGACCAGATCGATGGTGCGCGATGTGCCCAGGCGTGTCTCGATGTCGCTGACCACCATGCCCGGCTCGTTCGCCAGTTTCTGGACGGCCTGAAAGCGATGATCAAAACTGGCCGGCTGGCGCGATTTGAGCGGATTGCCCGGGGAGACCAGCCACCAGACACGGTCCAGGCCAAGACGCCTCATGGCTGTGCGCGCGAGATGTAAGTGGCCGGGGTGAGGGGGGTCGAAGCTTCCGCCCAGCAAGCCGACTTTCATGCCAGATGCCAGGGATTCACCGCGCAGGCCTGAAGCCGGTGCGCGGGTGGGCAGGTGGATGAATCCACTAAAATTAGCGGGCGATGTCGGTGTTTTAGTCACGAACCTGCCCTGTTCCGCGAACCTGGTATTTATAGGTTGTTAGCTGGCGCGCGCCGACCGGGCCTCGCGCGTGCAGGCGCGACGTGGCGATGCCGATCTCTGCTCCGAAGCCAAACTCTGCCCCGTCGGACAAGCCTGTTGTGGCATTGACGATGACCACAGCGCTGTCCACTGCATTGAGAAATTGCTCGGCGGCCTGATCATTGGCCGTGACGATCATATCGGTGTGGCCGGAGCCGAATTGCGCGATGTGATCAATGGCCTGCTCGATGCTGTGGACGGTTTTTACCGCGATGATGGAATCGAGGAATTCACGGCCCCAATCGCTGTCGGCGGCGCTGGTGACGGTGGGCCAATGGGCCTCGGCCCGGGCGTCGCCGCGAAGCCTGCAACCGGCGGCTTCCAGATCTGCGGCGATCAGCGGCCAGAGCGTTTCAAGATGATCGGCGTGGATGATCAGGCATTCCAGAGCATTGCAAACGCCCGTCCGGCGCATTTTGGCGTTGAGGATAAGGGCGCGGGCCATGTCAGCATCGACGGTCTTGTCGACATAGGCATGACAGACACCGTCGAGATGGCCGAGCACGGCGACGCGCGCGTCGGCCTGAACACGGGCGACCAGATCGCGGCCACCGCGTGGGATGACCAGATCGATGTGTCCGTTGAGACCGGTTAGCACGGCTCCGACAAAGGCCCGATCCGTGGTGTTGGGATGTTGCACTAGATCCACCGGCAAGCCGGCCTCTCCCAAACCTGCGCGGATCGCTTCGACTAAAGCCAGGCTGGAATGCTGACTGTCGGAACCGCCGCGCAAGATAACGGCATTTCCGGACCTTAAGGCCAGTGCTGCCGCATCGGCGGTAACATTGGGCCGGCTCTCATAAATCACGGCCAGCACGCCGATTGGTACGCGCACCTGGCGAATGTCTACACCGCTGGGGGCCTGCCAGTTTTCAATTGTCTCACCAAGCGGGTCATCCTGACCGGCGACATCGCGCACCGCCTGGATGATGGCGTTGAGACGGCTTTCATCGAGCTGAAGGCGGTCAATGAAGGCGGCCGGGCGGCCGGAGGCCCGGGCATTGGCAATATCGCGGTCATTGGCAGCAAGAATTGCGGCTTGATGCGCCTGGATGGCGTCGGCGATGGCGCGCAGGCCGATGCTGCGTCGAATATCGCTGAAGGGTGCCAGCGCTGCACGCGCGACCACCGCACGTGTTGCCATGTCGAGGGCCAGTTTTTCGGGATCCATGCGTGCCGCTGGATCTGTGGCGACTGGTTTGGTTCTAGGGGCCGTCTTGGATTCTGGGGTCAACGTGTTCACAACCTTGCTCCGAATTTTAGACCAGGACGATATCGTCAGTATGGACCAGTGCGGCGCTGCGTCTATAGCCCAGAATAGCCTCGATCTCACCCGTCTGGCGACCGAGGATACGGCGGGCATCGGCGGCGTCATAGGCGGAGATGCCCCGGGCGATCAGCTTGCCGCCCGCTTTTGTGATCTGAACCGTGTCGCCACGCTCGAATTTTCCGTTGATTGAGATGGCACCAATCGGCAAAAGCGATTTGCCCTGCAACACCGCGCTCGCCGCCCCGTCGTCGACACAAATTTTGCCGACCGGATTGAGCGAGCCGGCTATCCACTGCTCCCGGGCTGACGCGGTCGACTGGCTGGGGTGAAACCAGCTGCCACAAGACTTCGACGCCAGGCGCAAAACGGGTTCTTCGACGCTGCCCAGTGATATTGCGGTGGCGCAGCCGGAGGCGGCGGCCATTTCGGCAGCGAGGATCTTGGTTTTCATCCCGCCGGTTCCAACGCTGGAAACAGCATCGCCAGCCATCGCATGGATGCTGGCATCAATCGTGGGTATGTCACCGATCAGGCGCGCCGCGGGGTCGGTACGAGGATCGGCGTCATACAGACCCTCGATATCGGAGAGCAGGACCAGCAAGTCCGCGCCGATCAATTGAGCCACCCGGGCGGCGAGGCGGTCATTGTCGCCATACCGGATCTCGTCGGTGGCGACGGTATCATTCTCGTTGACGATGGGGATGGCCCCATAGCCCAGCAGCGTGTTGAGCGTGGCGCGGGCATTGAGCCAACGTCGGCGTGATTCCGTGACATCGAGGGTTATCAGGGCCTGAGCGGTGGTGATGTTGTGGGCGGCGAATGCCTGTTCCCAGGCCTGGATCAGGGCGGGCTGACCGGCCGCTGCAGCGGCTTGCTTCTGCTCGAGACTGAGACGGTCGGTCTCACCATCGCGATTGATGCCCAGGCGCGGGCAGCCCAGGGCAATGGCACCGGATGAGACCAGCACCACATCAACGCCCGTCGCGCGCAAATAGGCGATGTCATTGGCGATAGCGGCACAGGCCGGCGATTGGCCATCAACAAGGGCGGAGCCAGCTTTAATAACAATGCGTCGGGCGGCAGTGAAGGCAGGCCGGGTCATGGAGACCAGGTCTCTTCCTCCGGCGTTGGTGGCTTGCGGTCTTCCTGGACCAGCTTCCAGGCTGTGCCGCACAGGGCTTTGACGCCATCCCCGGAAACGCCGGAAATGCGCAGCACCGTCTGACCCAGCTCGGCTTCCAGTGCGGCGGCGCGTTCTTCAGCCTCCGCCTCGGTCATCGCGTCGGTCTTGTTGAGCGCGATGATTTCCTGCTTGCCGATCAAACCGCCACCATAGGCGTCGAGTTCCTTGCGGACGGTCTTGTAGGCAGCGACCGGGTCGTCCTGTGTGCCGTCGATCAGATGGATCAGAGAGGCGCAGCGTTCGATATGCCCGAGAAAGCGATCGCCGATGCCCGCGCCTTCATGGGCACCCTCGATCAGGCCTGGAATGTCGGCCACGATGAAGCGTTGGCCGGGGCCCAGATCCACCACACCCAGATTGGGATAGAGCGTTGTGAAGGGGTAGGAGGCAATCTTGGGATTGGCGCGACTGACGGCGCTCAGAAATGTTGACTTGCCGGCATTGGGAAGTCCGACAAGACCGACATCGGCAATCAATTTTAGGCGCAACCATAACCAGCGCTCTTCACCGGGCCAGCCGGGCGTCGCCTTGCGCGGCGCACGATTGGTAGAGCTTTTAAAACGGGCATTGCCCTGGCCGCCATCACCGCCAGCCGCCAGCAGAACGCGCTGACCGATCTCGGTCATGTCGACGAGAATCTCGTCCTTGTCGCCATCCAGGATCTGGGTGCCGACGGGCACGGAGATATTGACGTCATCACCGCTCTTGCCGGCGCGGTCCCGACCAGCGCCGGGTGTGCCGGTCTTGGCTTTGAAGTGCTGCTGGTAACGAAAATCGATCAGGGTATTGAGGCCTTCAACCGCCTCGATCCAGACATCGCCACCCTTACCGCCATCGCCGCCGTCCGGGCCACCATACTCAACAAACGCCTCACGCCGGAACGACACACAGCCGCCTCCGCCATTTCCGGATTTCACAAATATCTTGGCTTCGTCGAGGAATTTCATCGGTCTGGTCTTTTTAAATTTCGTTGGTTTCGGGGTCTCTATATAGCGCTCTCGTGTAAAAGCCAGACCGAACGGGCTTTTGATGCGGTGTTATTCGAGCCGGTGCATCATCCTGGATGGAACGTCATCGCCATATCGAGGCATTTGGCCTTTGCCATTCGACCCATGGAGAATTGGTTGCACGCCTTGCCTGTATAACGAAACCCCAACTTTTCCAGGACGCGGCCCGAGGCAGGGTTGTCGTCATAGTGGCCGGCGATGATCCGGTCGGTTTTCAGGCCATCGCGCGCATAATCGATCAGGGCCTGGCCGGCTTCGGTGGCATATCCTTTGCCCCAGAAAGGTTTGGCGATCCAATAGCCGATCTCCCAATCACTCTCGGGCGTGCGTCTGAAAATGCCGGCCATGCCGCCCATTTGCACGTCACCATCATTCTTGATGTCGACGACCAGGTGAGCGTTGAGTGATTTCTGGGCGGCGATATTGCGGATCAAAACCCACATTTCTGCTGCCGGGGTCGGGTAGGGATGGGGCACAAGCGCGGTCATGCAGGCGATGTCGTAATCGCCGGCATATTTGGCAATGAATGGCGCATCCCGCATTTCTGGGTGGCGCAATATCAGTCTTGGTGTCTCGATACGCGGGCCCATCTTGACCTCCGTCGGGCGTTGGGGATTTTACGCGGGTAAACGCGCAAAACAAAAGGGGAGGCGGTGGCCCGTCTCCCCTTTGCGTTATTACGCTCTCGGACCCCGCTTATTCAGCGACCGGTCCGTTATGTTCAGACCGTTTATTCGGCTGCTTTGGCAATCGGCTGGACAGAGACAAAAGACTTGCCGCCGCGCTTCTTGGCAAATTCCACATGACCTTCAACGAGTGCGAAGAGCGTGTGGTCTTTACCCATGCCAACATTGTCGCCCGGATTCACCTTGGTGCCGCGCTGACGCACGATAATATTGCCCGGGATTACAGCCTCGCCGCCATATTTCTTGACGCCAAGACGGCGTCCAGCACTATCGCGACCGTTGCGGGAGGAACCGCCTGCTTTTTTATGAGCCATGAGGGTTAGTCCTTCTTAGCTGTTTTAGTCGCGGCCTTCTTAGGCGCGGCTTTCTTCGCGGCGGGCTTTTTGGCAGCCGCCTTCTTGGGAGCAGCGGCTTTCTTGGCCGGAGCCTTCTCAGCAGCAGCCTTTTTCGCCGGAGCTTTCTTGGCAGGTGCCTTGGCCTTTGTCTCGGCTTTGGCTTCAGCTTTTGGAGCCGCCTTTTTCGCAGCAGCCTTCTTAGGGGCAGCTGTCTTAGCTTCAGCCTTAGGCGCAGCGGCCTTCTTCGGCGCGGCAGCTTTCTTGGCAGCCGGAGCGGCCTTTGTTGCAGCCTTTGGGGCAGCCTTCGGGGCCGCTTTAGGGGCCGCAGTCGACGTCTTCAGGGCTGTCTTGGCTTTCGCGCCCGGCTCAACGATCTCGGCGATGCGGAGCATTGTGCCCCACTGGCGATGACCGGCCTTGCGACGGTAATTCTGACGGCGGCGCTTCTTGAACACAATGATCTTGCGATCCCGGTTTGTGTCGAGCAATTCGCCAATAACCTGCGCACCATCGACGAGTGGGGAACCAACGGTCACACCCTTGTCTGTACCCAGCATGAGAACGTCGCCAACAACCATTGTGTCGCCGGTCTCACCTTCGAGTTTTTCAACCCGGATTTCGTCTCCGGCAGCAACACGGTATTGCTTGCCGCCTGTCTTGATCACTGCAAACATGATCTTTGTTTCCTTTTTCAGCGTCATCTGCGTCTGTTGGCCAGGCGTCAGTGAGGCTCTTTTTCTTCGCCTCGTATGCGTGAGACGTTGTGCCATAAGATAACTGTCCGCACAGCGCACTGAACGGGCAAGAGCGCGCGTTTATACGCATCGTGATTGCGGAGTCAATGAAGGACCGTCGTTAATATGCGGTCGCCACTGAAAAGACGCGGATGGCAGGGGCGTTGCGCGTCGCAACGCCCCGCATTTGTCTAGCTGCCAGGGCCGCTATATTCGGCACCCCGCGCATCGCCACGCGAGCCGCTCTGGATTTCACGCACATTGGCCTGGGTGTCGCGCACCATGGCTTCCCATTGCTCACGGGAATAGCAGATGCGCTCGTAACGGCGCGTTCCCGTGACCTGGATCCGCTCGCAGCGAAACGGCGTGCCCTCGGCAGTGACACCTTCATCGGGTGAGGTTTCAGCGCCAGCTGCAGCTATGACATCGGTATCTGTACCCGCCGTCATGTCTGTTTGCGTGGTCGTCGCGCACGCTGTCACTGTGAAGGCTGCCGCCAACGCAAGCGTGGTCAGTGAAATGAGTTTCATAAGGGTCCCCAAGAGCAAAATTCTGAAATAATTGTATCTTTAAGATTGGCCCACTGATCGGAGCCTTGGGTGAACACTATTCACCCTGCGTTTGGCCCACTAATTAACTTTTCGTTAGGTTTTCAAGGAAACCGAGTGGAGCTGCGCCGCGCTTGACCGCGCAATGTCTCGCGCCCTTGGCAGACTTTTACGGCCGGCAGGCCAGCCGGCAAGGATGGCCTCTTAGCCGGTGGTCACCGGGTCACCAAGGCTCTTGATTTTGATCCAGCGCTCGTACAAAAGGTCCATCCTCCCTGACGGGAGCTGCGGAGAGGTGCCAGAGTGGTCGAATGGGGCGGTCTCGAAAACCGTTGAGCTTTCACGAGTTCCGAGGGTTCGAATCCCTCTCTCTCCGCCACCCGATTTTGATTTCAACCGGACTGCCAGTTTGGTCCGATATTACCCGTTTCTATTCGGATTGTTCGGCTTTGAAGTTTTTCCAGCCGACGGCGGCGATGCTGAGTACGATGCTGGAGAGTTGGGCGGCGGCGGGTGAGATGGGTCTGTCTTCTCTTGTGGCGACGACACCAGTGATCTGGAGTTCTGAGAGACCTTTTACTTCGGGCAGGATAGCAATTCGGCCGGACTTTATTTCGGACAGAATCGTTGCCTCGGGGATCAGGCCGATAATGTTGGTAGATGATAGCAATTGGCGCATCAGGCCTAACTCATGGGTTGTCAGGAAGACGCCCCGGATCGATTGCAGGGACGGGAAATGTTCCGGGAAGGCCGCGATGAACTGCATCAAAAGCCAGTCGGGCACGTCACCGCCGCCAAAGGGAAACCGCATCAGATCGTCCATCTTCAACGATTTTTGCTGAAACACTTCATGATCCGCACGGCAGGCGAAGACCGGTGGTGTGAGCGGGAAGTCGACATAGTCAAATCGATCCGATCTCATATCTGGAGCCAGGCCGATAAAGATGTCGATCTTATTGGTGGCCAGAGCCTCATCCATCGAGCGCCAATTGAGTGGCCAGGCCGTGAATTGCAGAGATGGATAAGTGGCCAGCAAGGCGGCGAGTGAGGGGGCGAGCAAGCCCTCGCTCAACACCGGGTCGATGCCGACATTCAGCCTGCCGGTCTGAAGATTGCGCATGAGCGACATCTCATCGCGGGCCTGGGAGACGGTGGATATGGCCTCCCGTGCGGCTCGCAACAGAGTTTCTCCGTAGGCCGTCGGCACGGTTGCCCGCTTTTGCCGTTGGAAAAGCGGTGCCCCGTATTCGCGCTCGAGCTTGGCAATTGTCTGACTAAGCGCGCCGTGCGTGATACCCAGCTTGTCGGCGGCTCGCCGAAAATTCCCGGTCTCGGCCAATGTGACCATCTGTTCAAACCGCCAAAGGTCAGCCATGGCAACGCTCTCTGGTTAGTAATTCTATCCTTATTGACCATCTTTGTTAGGTTGGCAATAGTTTTGGCAAGGAAGTGGTAAAGAGCAGGGTCGGAGCATTCTTCCGAGCCTTAATGAGGGGATATAATGATGATGAAACGACAGCTACGATTAGGCGTTGCCCTGGCGACACTCCTAACGACAGGGCAAGCGGTTGCGCAGGAACAAGCGCCGGCCGAGGGGAATGTAGTCACCGACGTCATCACTGTGACATCAGAGCGACGTGAAGCCAGTTTGCAGGACGTTCCGATTGCCGTCTCGGCATTTACCGCGGATCGCCGGGAACAGCTTGGCATCATCTCGACCCAGGATATCGCTCGTGCCACACCGGGTATGAGCTATTCAGAATTTCCCAACCGGATCTTCTTGAGGGGCATCGGTCGCTACATCAATACGCCCGGTAATGATGCGGGTGTCGCAACCTATACAGACGGTGTCTATACGTCAGAAGCAACCGTTATTGGTCTGTCTTCGATGTTTGCAGAGCGGGTGGAAGTTCTGCGCGGACCACAAGGAACGCTGTACGGACGAAATTCTATTGGTGGTGCCGTGAATGTTATTTCGCGCCGGCCGACCGAGGAATTGGAAGCGGAACTTCGACAGACATTCGGCAATTTCAATACGTCGATCACTGAAGCGGCGGTTTCTGGACCGGTCAGCGACAATGTTCGGTTCAGAATTGCCGCCTCCCAGAATACGCGCGACGGCTATATCGAGAATGATGCCGGCGCAGATCAAGGCAGTTCGGATGTCCTGTATTACGAGGCTCAACTTGATATCGACGTAACCGATAATCTGGACATCTGGGTTAAATATAGCGGTTCACTCACGGATTCCATTCCCAATACCGGCATTCAAATCGATCCCTATGAGACCGGCACCTATTTTGGTGGAACAAGTCTGTTGCCATCTCCGACCTTTGGCTACGCCACCGCCAATCCAGCCGTTATGGATCCGCATCAAGTTAGTTTTGATTATGATGGTCGCCTGTTGCTGGACAATCAGCACTCCGTGAACACGGTTGTTACGTTGAATATGGATGAGACACAGCTGCGCTATACCGGCGGCTGGCAGACTTATGACTACTTTCAGGATAGTGATTTCGATCGCTCATCTCGTGGCTCCTACGCCGCATTTGGCGTGGGACCCATTGTGCAGTCTGGCCGGGTCGAAACGATCTTCGACCAAAAAGAATTTTCCAGCCACGAGCTCATTTTGAGTTCAACACACGGACGCCCGCTCCAATGGATTACCGGGGCCTATTATTACGAAGAGACGCAGACCCAGTCTTATGACCTTTCAAGCCCGAACCAATCTCAGCTTGGCGTCATATTGAACAGTTTCACCCTCGCCCCAACCGGGGTCGCCAATCCAAATCTAAATTATGTTGATTTGGATGCAGATCTTGAGGCCACATCCTGGGCGGCGTTTGGACAAATCGACTATGATTTGTCGCCGGAATGGAGCCTGACAGCCGGCCTGCGTTATACGTCTGATGAAAAAAGCGGGCAGGAATCGCGACAGTATGTTTTGTGGGCTCCCTATTTGGCTTCCACGCTTGGTTACGGGCCATTTTCGCCGACGGTTGAGGGTGCCTTTGCGACCTGCTGTGCACTTGACGGCTCCGGCTCAGCAACCGGGCAAGGTCCGGTGACAAATGATGTTTCGGGTGAGTGGAGTGGTGTGACGGGACGCATTGGCGTGCAATGGCGTCCAAATGACGAAACCATGGTGTTTGGTAATATCAGCCAGGGCTACAAGTCTGGCGGCTTCAATCTCTACGCCTTCACACCGGCCGTTGATGAGGAGCAGCTGACCGCTTACGAAGTTGGCCTCAAGCGAACATTCGGATCGAGCTTTCAATTAAACGCGACCGCCTTTTTGTATCAGTATCAGGACCTGCAAATTCCGGTTCAGGTATTGAATGGACCGGTTGTTCGCGACAACTTCATCAACGCAGACGAAGCGCAATCGATGGGATTGGAAATCGAGGCCATCTGGGCACCGACTGATCATCTCGAATTTTACGCTACATATTCGAGCCTGTCGGCTGAGTTCACCGACTTTTGCTGTGTGATCGACCTTGCCAATGCTGGCGCTGGTCCTCAGGATCTTGACGGTGCCACACTGCCTCAATCACCGGAAAACAAGTTCAATCTAACGGGTCTCTACCGGTTTGACTTTGAGGCGGGATCTCTCAGCCTAGTCGGCTCCTACAGCTTTGTCGGCGATCAGTATTTCTCGCCTTTCAACACAACAAACTATCTTGCTCCGTCCAATGAACAGATTGACCTGCGGGCCATCTGGGAAGGTGGAAACGGGCAGTATGACATTGTTGGATATGTCCGAAATGCGACCGATCAAATTGGCTATAATGGCCTGGATATCGGTAGCGAGGATACCGGGTTTGCCCGTCGCGTAACGGTCAACCCACCGCGCACTTACGGCGTTGAGCTGCGCTTGCGCTACTAGAATGGACGGTCAGATTCTCAGCAGAAAGGCTCGAATTTATGGCGCAGGCGAAAACATCATTTCTCACGAAACTCACCTATGGATTTGGTGCGGTCGCCTATGGTGTCAAGAATAACGGGTTCGACTACTTTCTGCTGATTTTCTACTCTCAAATACTCGGGGTAGACCCGGGCCTGGTTGGCCTGGCTCTCCTGATAGCCCTGGTGTTTGACGCGTTCTCTGACCCAATCGTCGGCTATCTCAGCGATCATACCCGCGGCCCAATGGGGCGGCGACATCCCTGGATGTATGCCGCCGCCATTCCGGTGGCCATTGGATATTATTTCCTGTGGTCACCACCCGCGAGCATCTCCGGCAATGACCTGTTTTTATATCTGGTCGGCATATCTATTTTTGTTCGATTGCTAATCACCTTTTATGAGGTGCCCAGCTCGGCGCTCGCGGCGGAAATTAGCCGCGATTATGATGAGCGCACTTCGCTGATGGCCTGGCGCAATTTTTTCGGGTGGGTCGCGGGCACTTTGATTGCGGCCTACACGCTGGTGGTCATTCTCGCCCCGAGCGAGACCAATCCCGCGGGTTTGTTTAACCGGTCCGGATTCCAGACCTATGGCTTGATCGCGTCGATCTTGATTCTGGTTTCGATTTTGACGGCCAGCCTTGGGACACAGCATCTTGTTCCGACTTTGCCAAAGGCGGCTGAAAAGACGCAGAAAACACTCGGCAGCATTTTCTCAGATGTGATTGAGACGCTGAAATTCAGATCGTTCTTTTCGGTCTTTCTTGCAACGATCCTCGCCGCCATCGCGACCGGCCTTTCGATGAGTTTGAATCTATACCTCAACACTTATTTTTGGGGGCTCACCTCCGACCAGCTCAGCGTCATCATCCTGTCTGTACTGGCCGGTGCGCTGCTTGCCTTGATGCTGGCACCGCTGCTGTCCCGCACCTGGGGGAAAAAGAAAGCGTCGATTATCTGCGCCACTTTGATCTTGTTCCTGTCACCGGTGCTGATCTCGCTGCGTCTCGCCGGGGTTTTGCCAGAGAATGGGGATCCGGTGCTGTTTCCGATCCTGGTTGGGGTCGCCATTGTCGAGATGACACTGACGATCACCGTGCAAATTTTGATGATGTCGATGATTGCCGATCTGGTCGAACAAAGTGAATTGAAAACCGGCCGACGCTCTGAAGGCGTGTTTTTCGCAACCATCACATTCACCCGCAAAGCGACCCAGGGATTGGGTGTCTGGGCGGCGTCGCTAGTGCTTGTTTTTGCCAATTTTCCGACCGGTGCCAGTCCGGACGAGGTGTCTGCCGACAGCGTTACCGCCCTCGCAAATCTATATGTGCCCGCCATCCTGGTTCTCTGGATTTTGAAGGTCGTTGCGATTGCCATGTACCGGATCGACCGGCGCAAACATGAAACCAATCTGGCTCAAATTGAAGCCGCCGGTACCAATTAACGGATAAAATCAAATGCTTAAGTTTGAAGCTGGCAGGGGCTATATGATGCCTGCCCATTTTGGTCCGCGCTATATCGGGCCGGGGACGTCGGGTTGGTATCACGATGTCACTGCGATGACCGTGCCCTATCTCACGGACCGCGTGAAACTTGAGGCGCTCTTGCCGCCCAAATTTATCGTGGCCGATGAGGCGTTGGTGACGGTATTCTTCGCCTGCAACAAGCGTGTCGATTGGCTGGCGGGGCGCGGATACAACATGGTCGGGGTCAATGCCAATGTTGTCTATCAGGGGGCAGAGGAGCGCCTAGAGGGCAGTTACAGCCTGGTGATCTGGGAAAATCTGGCGGACCCGATCCTGACCGGCCGAGAATTGCAGGGCATTCCCAAAGTGTATGCCGACATTCCCGATCACAGCATCAATTCCGGCGTCTGGCGCGCCGGGGCGAGCCATTATGGAAACGGCATTATTGATCTGGAGGTGTCTGGCTTGCGGGCACCCGAGCTTGAGGAAATCGCGGCGGCCCACGCGGTTCAGCAAAGCCGTGATAATCCGATGGCCTGGCGGTTTATATCTCCGAGCGGAAACGAGGGTGATGGCGTCGACGAGTACATGACGTTTCCCAGCGAGAACAAGATCACGCAGATGCATCTTGGTGAGGGCAAGCTGGCCTGGAACACATTGAGTTGGGAGCAGAACCCCACCCAACATCACATCGTGAATACACTGGCAGCCTTGCCTATTCTCGAATATCGGCCGGCCATGGTGACACGTGGCAGCACCAATCTGATCTTGCCGGATCGGCCAACGCGGGTCCTTACTTGATGGCAAGCGATGCGGGACATGTCTGTTTTGTCGGTGGCGGAACGATGGGGTGTTACAACGCCATCCTGTCGGCCCTGGGAGGGCACCAGGCGACGATTTATGATGTCTCGGAGACGACCCTGGCGGCGGTGCCCGCAGCGCTGACGGAAATGGCGAAGCAACTCATCGGTGCCGGCCTGGTTCCGGTCGATGCGGTGGCGCCAGCCTTGGAGCGCATCCGCACGGAATCGGATGTTTCAAAGGCGCTCGACGGGGCCTGGCTGGTGAGCGAATCCGTCTTTGAAGATGTCTCACTGAAGCGTCAGCTGTTTGCCGAGATCGAACAGGCGTGTGGAGATGAGGTTTTGCTCACCACCAATAGCTCCGCCCTTCTGGCGTCCGATATCGAGAGCGCGCTCACCCATGGCGATCGCTTCGCGGCGCTGCACTCCCATCTCGGGGCCATGTTGTTTGATATTGTCGGGGGGCCTCGCACCAGCACAGAAACCATCGCCCGCCTGAAAAATCACGTCCTCAGTTTGAATGGATTTCCGCTTGTTCAAAGCCGGGAAAACCGGGGCTATGTGTTCAACGCGATGATTGGCCCGGTTCTGTCGACGGCCATGTATCTGGTGGCGACGGGCGCTGAAACGATCCGCAGTGTCGATCGCGCGTGGATGTTGCGTACGGGTGCGCCGATGGGGCCATTCGGGATGATTGATTTGTTTGGTTTGCGGCTGATTTATGATGGCTGGCACCAGCGAACGCCGAGCCGGACAACAGCGCAAATGCGGGAGATGATCTTGTCGTTTCTGGCGCCGATTGTTGGATCGGGTCGATTGGGTATGCGCAGTGGTGGTGGGTTTTACGATTATCCCGATCCCGTCTATGCCCGTCCAAACTTTCTGAAATACCAACCGGCGACAAGTTCGGCGGACTACGCTTTGACATCAGCCTGGACGCAAAATGCGGTGTTGCTGGCCGCCAATGATATCGCGACCTGTGAAGATATTGATCGGGCGTGGATGGTCGCCACGCGGCAAGCAAGGGGGCCATTCGGCGTGCTTGACGATATTGGTGTGGACCGCGCGCTCATCCTGTTTGGTGTCACAGGGCCGATGGTTGATATTGCCGACCAGGGGCGTTTGCCCGCCTATCTGCTCGCCAAGGTGCAACAGGGAAAAATCGGCAAACGTACGGGCACCGGCTTTTACCAATATCCCGACCCGGCTTTTGAGTCGGCGGCGTTTTTGAAAGTCTCGCCCGTTGAATCAGAAGAGCCGCCGGCGCTCCGGCGGGAAGTGATATGACAGACCTGTTTGATATCTCCGGCAAGATCGCGGTTGTCACCGGAGGCGCGACCGGCATTGGGGCGATGATCACAGAGGGTCTTGTGCGCGCAGGGTGCCGCGTTTTTATTGCCTCACGCAAAGTCGATGTGCTGCAGGCCTTCACCGCCGAAATGAACGAAATTGTGCCCGGTTCCGTCGAATATTTTGTGACGGATTTATCGACGAGTGAGGGCACAACCGCCCTTGTTGAAGCGATCGCAAAGCAAACCGGTCATATCGATATTCTGATCAATAATAGCGGGGCGTCCTGGGGGGCTGAATTTGATGCGTTTCCTCGGAGCGCCTGGAATAAGGTGTTGGAGCTGAATGTGACGGCCATCGCCGATCTGACCCGCCTCATGCTTCCATTGCTTGAGAAGAGAGCACAATTTGATGCGCCATCGCGGGTGATTAATATCGGATCGATCATGGGCTCGCTGGCGACGCCGTCGGTCACCAATAGCGTGGGTGCCTACAGCTACACTGTCAGCAAGGGCGCTGTGCACCATCTGACAAAATTGTTCAGCAATGAGCTCGCCCCGAGGCACATCACAGTGAATGCGATCGCGCCCGGTCCTTTCCCTAGCAGAATGATGGCGTTTGCCACGGATGAGGAAGAAAAACGGCAGGCCCTGGCCGACAATATTCCGCTCGGTCGCATCGGCGCCGCCGAGGATATGGTGGGAACGGTGAGCTGGCTGTGTTCCCGGGGCGGCGCCTATATCACCGGTGCGATCATCCCGGTTGATGGGGGTATGTCGGCTTCGGCCTGACCCAGTGGAACAACCCATGGGGCAAGGTAAACAGATGAATTCAATCGCGACAGAGCGGGTCGACCCGGAGCTTCGTGCATTGCTGGATATCGTGCCAACGGTCGATTTTTCGGATGCGCTGCTCGAGGCTATCCGGGAGCGACCTTTATTGATGCCCGTGGATGACTCACTTCGCGATTATGTCGATGTCTCGACCTTCTCTGTCGCGGGAATTTTGGGAGGACCGGATGTGTCGGTCCGGATTTCCCGACCCAAAAAGCACTCCGAAACTCTGCCCTGTATCCTGCATATTCATGGCGGTGGATTTGTCGCGGGGAGCGTTGAGGCGAGTGCGCCCAAATGCGATAATCTGGCCCGTCAGCTCGATTGTATTGTCGTGTCGGTGGATTATCGGCTGGCACCGGAAACCCGTTTTCCCGGTGCTCTGGAAGATTGCTTTGCCGTCTTGCTATGGCTGTATGCCGAGGCGGAGCGTCTGAAGCTGGATCCAGTGAGAATCGGGGTTATGGGCGAGAGCGCGGGCGGCGGCCTGGCGGCTGCCCTCGTTTTATTGGCGCGCGACCAGGGCGGCCCGGCCCTGGCTTTCCAGCATCTGATCTATCCGATGCTGGATGACCGGACGTGTGATCAGCCGGTTTCTGATCCCGCCGTTGGCGCATTTATCTGGACGCCGACCAGCAATCGATATGGTTGGTCCAGCCTGCTGGGCGAGGCACCCGGCGGCGAAGAAATTTCGCCATACGCAGCCCCCGCGCGGGAAACCAATCTGACTGGCCTGCCCCCAACCTTCATCGCTGTCGGTGATCTGGACCTTTTTGCCGCGGAGGACACGGCCTATGCGCGTCGCTTGTCACGGGCCGGAGTGGACGTAGAGCTGCATGTCTATCCCGGATGCTTTCACGGTTTTGATTTGGCACCCGACGCCGAGATTTCGGCGACAGCGCGCGCAGACAGCCAAAAAGCGCTCGCGAGCAAACTCCACCCGGCCCTTTAGTTCAAAAGGAATTTCACCCATGTCCTCGGTTCTTCTTTCGCGCGACCTCCTCGAATTCCAGCTGTTTGATTGGCTGCAGATTGATCGCGATGGCGATATCGATCGGGAGACGGCCATGGCAATGATTGAGATGGCCAGTCGTCTGGCGGAGGATGCCTTCTTGCCGCATTACCGCGCCGCGGACACAGAAGAACCGCAAATGACCGCTGATGGTGCGACAGTTCATCCGACTGTGAAGGCCGCATTGCGCCAATACGCAGAGATGGGCCTGTTTGGCGCCAGCTTCCCCGAGGACTTGGGCGGCTTGGGCCTGCCGTCGGCTCTGGCCTCCGGTGTTCATGCGATATTTGCCTCAGCCAATGTCTCGACCGCCGGATACGCCATGCTGACAGGGGCGAATGCGCGGCTGATCACTCAGTTTGGGACCGAACGGCAGATAGAGGCATTTGCCTTGCCGGAAATCGAGGGGCGTTGGTTTGGCACGATGTGTTTGTCGGAGCCGCAGGCCGGGTCCAGCCTCGCCGATATCACGACACGTGCGCAGGCCGATGGCGAGGACGAATTCGGTCCCCGTTATCGCATCTCGGGCAATAAAATGTGGATCTCTGGCGGCGATCAGGATGCCAGCGAAAACATCGTCCATCTTGTTTTGGCCAAGGCGGCGATGCCGGGTGAACCCTTGCCGCAGGGAGCGAAGGGGATTTCGCTCTTCATCGTCCCCAAAATCTTGCCGGACGGTACGCGCAACGATATTTCACTGGCCGGCCTCAACCATAAAATGGGGAATCGTGGCACGACCAATTGTCTGCTCAACTTCGGCGAAAATGAAGGTGCGATCGGCTGGCGTGTCGGCGAGGAGGGGCAGGGACTGGCTCAGATGTTTATGATGATGAATGAGGCACGCATCGGCGTAGGCATGGGTGCAGCGGTGCTGGGTTATCGCGGCTATCGCCACTCTGTGGCCTATGCAAAGGACCGTGTTCAAGGTCGAAAGCTGGGTTCGCGCGACAAGGCCTCGGTGCCGATCATCGAGCACGCCGACGTCCGACGCATGCTTTTGCAACAGAAGGCCTATTCTGAAATCGCGATCGCAATCTGCCTTTTCTGTTCTCATCTGCAGGGACAAAACTCGGAAGAGTCTGAGTTATTGCTCGGGATTTTGACCCCGATCGCAAAGAGCTGGCCATCCGAATTTGGCCTGGTCGCCAATGATCTTGCCATTCAGGCGCATGGGGGATGCGGCTATACCCGCGATTTCGATGTGGAGCAGCTATGGCGCGATAACCGCCTCAATCCTATCCATGAGGGAACGACAGGGATTCAGGGTCTGGATTTGCTCGGGCGCAAGATACTGCGTTCGGATGGCGCGCCGCTGGCAGCCCTAAAGGCGAGAATCGCTCAAACAGCCTTGCAGGCGGAGCAGGGTGAGACCTTCGCCCCGCAGGCCAGGATCGTCCGCGAATATTGGGCGGAGATTGATGCCACGATCGAAGGCTTGAGCGCCGCCGACGGTATGACGGCCTATTATGACGCCACCCTGTTTCTGCGTGCGTTTGGTCATGCGGTGGCCGCCTGGATCTGGCTTGATCTCTCGCTCAGCGCAGAGCGGGCCGGATCACCAAAACGTCTGACCGAGGCCCGCTATGTGCTGCGGTTTTTCACCGAAAGCGAACTGCCGCTCGCACGATCCTGGCTTTCAGTCGTCAACCAACATCTCGATACCGCAGCCCTGGCGCCGGATGAAGTTTTCGAATGAAGCGCTGACATCGAGAGCACGATCAACATTGCTGCGGAACCAAAACCGACGACGCAAACTACCCGCTCTTCTGAGCAATCATAAGCCGAAATTTGCCACACAAAGTGCTACATATGATTGAAATGTAAATCAGTTAGTCCGTTGAATTTAAAAACTAAAAACTTTGTGTCGGTGAGTCCCCCTCTCTCCGCCATATTCTTATGATCGTTTAAATTCCACCAGTTATGCGTGTCGCAAGATCTTTTGTGTGTGCAGGCACTGAGCGATGCATAAAACGTCCGGTCTGCTCATCGTCGGGGTGTTTCTCCGTCTCTCCTGCGCCCTGCCTCTCATTCGAGAGTGGCAGAGGGTATCCGCAGCACGGCTCGCATCCGCGGGGCGTCCGCTCCGTAAATGGTTCAAGCTCGGGCAAGCACTCTGGCTCGAGGCCCGGTTTCCCGCGATTGCGGACGCCGTTCCGTTCCACAGGCGTATGCGGAGCGCCATAATAACTGGGACAGACACAATTATTCAACAAACCGGTCGACCAGCGGCCGCGAACCGGAATGGGGCAGAAAGTTGTGTCTGTCCCGGTTAATCCTGCCGAAACCGACCTGCTCAAAGCCGACGTTTTTGGCGGCTCGAGGTTTCGCGTCCGCGGTAACACTTTTCACGTGCGGGGATGGACCGGAATTCCGCCCGTTCTGGGCGACGTGTGGATGCGTCTGAAGTTACCGATTTCAAACCAAATTTCCCGTGCCCAATGACAGGTATGGTTAAAATTTGATGGCCGGAACCCGTGGCGGCCCTTTGCAACTCCCCTGAGCATTGCGAAATGCAAAAATATCGATGCGAAATGCGATTAAATGGTATCAAAATGCAATAATTTAGAAAATTAAATCACAAATGACGATTTATGTGGAAAAAAATACTTATATCATCCACACTTTACTCGTCGAAGGGCTAAATCCGACCGGTTCGGCATTTGTGTAGCAATAGTGGAGTTTGCAATGTGTTTGAGAAAAACAATTCAAGGTTTGGCGGTCTCGGTGCCGCTCGCTGTCACGGTGGTTGGCGCACCGGCATCGGCCCGGCAAGACATAACTTACAGCCTGTCTGCGACCGTCGATACGGTCTGCGCAGCCTATCATGAGACCAGTTCTTCGACGTCGATCGATTTTGCTGAGCTCGCCCTGACCGAGACGAGCTCGCCTGTGACGGTGGACGGAGGAGAGGTCGCTTATACTTGCAATGCCCCCGGAGGATTCGATCGAACAATTTCGTCGTCCAATGGCGGTTATCTCTGCCGGGCCGGTGCGGCGTCGTGTGATCAGTATAACCGGATCGCCTACACCGTAAGCCATGATGATAATGGCGGGTCGATCGATTTAAGTTTTGCGGCGGTGCAACTGACTTCTGATCAAGTCGATACATTCGCGGCGGATGATTCCTTATTGCTCGGTGAAGATGGCGATATGGAGTTTGTAATCCAGGGTGTCCGGAATTCATCTGTGGCCGGGATCAATAACGGCGATCAAACCACAGTCTATGCCGGCTCATATGCCGATACGGTCACGGTCACCATCACCGCAAACTAGCGCCCTCTCCCCCCGGGGGTACAGACGTGGAAACACCTACATGATTAAAATCCCGACGCTACATAGTCTCGTTCCCGCAGTGTTGATTGCGGCAATGACCATTCTCCCCATGGACCGGGCGATCGCGGATGTCGCTCCAATGCGTGTTGTTCTGGATGTGGAGAATGAGCGCCCAAGCTTCGTTGTCAGGGTTACAAACCCGTCTTCAAGCCCGCTTCCGGTCGAAATGAGTGTTGGGCGGCGCTTCGTCGACGCGGATGGCACGCAAACGGTCGAAGTCGTGGAAGATGCATTCATGATCTTTCCGCCCATGGCATACATACCGGCCGGCGGCGTCCGGACCGTACGTGCGACCTATATGGGGGATCTGGAAATGGCAGAAAGTCTTGCCTACATCCTGTTCGTCAAGGAAGTCCCGCTTCCACCGGAGCCAGGATTCAACGGCGTTGTTTTCGCTCATAATTTCGGTGTCGCAGTTTATCTTCGCGCGCCGGGTAGTCGCGCAGGACCCTTTTCGGCGGATATGGATGAAGCCGGAAATCTCGTGATTTCTAATACAGGGCGAGATTATGCGCTGGTGACAGATCTGGGAATTCGGATCTTGGGTGACGCATCAGGCCGCGCCAGGCCCGCCGGTGATCTGATCACAGCCGGCCAAAATCCGATTATCCCACCGGGGGCGTCGCGCGTGTTTTATTTGCAGGAACCGATCGCCCCGGATGATGAGCCGCCCGGTCTGCGAGTGATGTTGCTCAGGGCGCGGTAGGTCCGATCAGATGTGTGTATGCGTAACCGGATGTATCAGGACAATCATGGCCGCCATACTTCTGGCGCTTTCCGTCCTTTGGTCTGTCGCACAGGCCAATGACGCACCCGAAAGCGCTGCAGACCGGGCCCTCACTCACAGGATCCAACCCGGCGATACTCTGGACGAGATTGCCGCGCTGTATGGCACTTCGATTGTCTTGCTGGTTCAGCAAAACAATATCGTTGATCCAGACCGGATCCAGGTGGGTCAGGAATTGCTTCTTAGCGCTCGCACCGACAGCGATACTTCTCGTGTCACGGCAACGGCCGATCTGGTGCGACCCGTGATTTCATCGCGTGCGCATAATGATGGCATCCATCGTGTGGTCCTTCCGCTGCGATTCAATCAAAGAACACTGGGTTATCTCGCGGTCGATTCCAGCGTTGAGCGTTTACATTCAGTAGATGGAGAGGCTGCGCTCGAGCTTCTGTCTCCGTTTCTAAAACCTGATGTGTTCGCCGAGATCAGCAGTCACCTAAATACACTTCGGCCGCTGGATATGTTCGAGACTTATGGGATCGACCTGACCCTCGACCCAGTGCTGCTCGCGGTCGTGGCAAATATTGCAAGTGAAAGTTTCGCCCCCAACGCCAATATCGGTGCGTCAGGGCCTAACGACGCTGGCTCCGAGGCGATTTTTGAGCCGGGGGGGTATGCCGCTGGATTGTCGATGTCTCTGCGGCTTCGCGGGCAAGTGGATGCGCCGGATGCGACGACGATCGATTCTGACTGGCGGGGCTTTTTCGCCCTTGGCGGTCGTGACGGGGTCAGCGTCACCGCGAGTGGTCGTTCCGTGCTCCGTGACAGTGATGCGCGGTTTGTACGTGGCCGAATTTTAGCGCTTAAAGACTGGCCCGAGCAGGCGCTCCAACTCAGCGCCGGTGACCTGTTGCCGAATATGCCAGCACTCGCCGGCGCACCGCAAATGTTGGGGCTCTCTCTGCAACGCAATTATGCCAACCTCCAACCGGAGGGCGGACTTTCACGTCCGGTTTGGGATGCAGTCATATTGGAGCGACCGGCCGAGATAACGGTTCGGCGCGAGGGTGTTTTGATCGAACGATTCCAGGCGGCCGCCGGTCGGCTGGATTTGCGCCGACTGAATCGTTTGGCCAATTCGGAGATCCTCGATGTTGAAATTGAGGACAGCTTTGGTCGGCGCGCGGTCATTCCAACGCTCACAGCCGGTTATAGCGGTGCGCTGCCAGTCGATGTTTCGGAATTTTCGTTAAGTGTCGGGGCATTACGTAAACCCGTCGGGGGAGCCTTTGATTACGGTGATACCTTGGCTCTGCTCGGGCGCTATGAGCGCGGTGTTTCTCGTGGAGCGACGGTGTCGGGACATGTCGCCGTATCTGATCAAAAATGGAATGCGGGAGGTGGGGTGAACCTCAATACCGGTATTGGGCGCATCGGGGCCCGCGTGGTCACCAGCGGGGGGGAGAATAGACCGAACGCCTATGGTGCCCGAGCGAGTGTGTCGGCCTCGCCGCGTGTTTTGCCCGGAGACCGTTTGTTGGTTGAAATTGAAGCTCTTGAAGATGGTTTCCAGCGCTTCAATGATTTTGAGGCGTATTCCGCGGCGCGGACTCTAATGTCGGTCAGCTATGGCGGTTCTGTTCGGCCGGACCTGTCGGTTTATTTCAACTGGGTTCAAACGAGCGATGACTCAGCTCTCCAGCTTGCGACAACGAGCTCGAGCCTTACGGTTACCGGACGCATTGGCAGGGGATATCTGATGTCGCTTGGAGCGCGCCATGAGGCGCGAAGCACGGGCGATCAGACGGGCGTATTCTTCCGCGTGTCACGCAGTTGGGGACAAAGAGGCTTTTCAGCCAGCCATGATACGGCAACGGCGCGCTCCCGCGCGCTCTATCAAGCACGTCCCGATCTGGCAGCTTATGGCCGTTTTGACCGAATCTCGATTGACCGAGGCCCGGCCAGTGATCGTCTCTCTGGCGATGTTCGATTGACCTCATCGCGAGGCGAGGTGCAATTTTCTGGGTATCAGCACTGGCGACAGAATGCGGTCGATCGCACGCGCTACAGCGCGCAAATCCGCAGCGGCATCGCGATTACAAATGGGCGCTGGGGCATTGCCGCGAACCCGGGTGATGGCTTTATTCTTTTCGACAGATCGACCGGGGCAGGCGATTCACATCTGCAGGTGAGGCGGTCAAGTGCGGGACCGGTGCTGGCACGCTCAGGAGTATTGGGTGCGGCCGTTATCTCATCGAGAGCCGCCCACCGTGTTGAGACGTATCTGGTCGAACTGCAAGGACCGGAGGGCCTGGACGGTTTGGGGGAGCCAATTGTGCAGGTTCGCTCCGGCACGACGACAGGGCTGGCCTATGTGGCGGTCAACTCGAACACAACAAGTCTTGACTTCGTGGCGATGAGAGAGGGAGAGCCGGTTGTTCTGGAGCGCGGCACCCTGGAATGCGACGGAGCGGACCTACCCTTTTTTACCAATCGGAATGGCCGGGCGTTTGTCATGGGCCTTGGTGTGGGAACATGCGTTATTCGTTTCGGTTACGGACCCGAAAAAGCGATCGATATACCGTCGGATGCCGGCGCATTGCTGAGACTTGGCGATCTCGAATTTGGTGACGAGAATGCTTAAGGGCTTCCAAATCCTAATCGCGGTTTGTTTGGCGGCACTATCAGCCGGTACCGGCTATGCGATTGGAAAATGTGATGATGTCGTTCTGGACGTGCAGCAATCTTCCTCTGAGCCCTATGACGTGTCCAGCGATACTCCATTGGCGATCTATTTTCTGATAACCGTTGATATTCTGGACCCGCCGGGCAGTTGTGACCGGCTGGACAACCTGCATATCACCGCACCTGGAACTCGTGGAAATTTCGAATTTTCTCTGCAGGGTAATAGCGATGAATTAGACGTGGCGCGGGCGTCTGGTGCCCCGTTCAATAAGACGCGAGGCAATCGTCTTCAATTGCACCGAGATGAGCGAGAGCAATTATTTGATAATGGCAGTATCGAAGTTGTGATGTTGGACATTGCGCCAGGTCAGGCGGTGTCAACAGGAACCTATTTAGAAACCGCGACCGCGGAAATGGGCGATGCAATCACCGATTTTGAGGTTTCGGCGACGATCGGGAGTGCAATTGAAATTCTCGAGGGAGCCGATCTTCAGGTCAATGTCGTTGATTTTGGTATTGTGGATGGTCCGGTTGCGCGATCGGCAGCGTTTATGTTGCGGTCCAATGTGGCCTATATGATGCAGATCCAGTCAGAAAATAACGGCACTCTGGTTCACACTAGCAGAACCGGTGCGGGGGCTTCGATGGCTTATGAAGTGTCCGTTGATGGCGCGCTGATCGATCTGAGCCCGGTCGGCGGGGTGATGATATTGAGAGATTCGACCGGCGGCTCTGTTCGCGCAGAGGAAATCGATTTTTTGTTGATGCCAGCCGCGCTGCAGTGGGCGGGGGAGTATGGCGACACCGTCACCTATACGATCACGGCCTATTGAGGCCCAGAATGCGCAAGTTCCCGGAAGGGTTCGTCTGGCGGTTTAGCCATTGCACACCGGCATACCCGACGAAATTTTCACATCAAACACAGGCCGTGGGATCACAGCCGAGACGGCTGTGATCCCCTCTATTTTGTGAAAATGGGAGAGATTGTGTGCAGTTTTAAGAACGTGATCTTATCGAATATTTTTCGTTAATCTGCTGTTTTAATTGATATCAACCATCGTCGGCATTCACGTTTATTCCTCGCCGCCGCGAACGAACCTTAATGGATCGACGCCGCGGTTGACGTCCTCCAGGCCCTCAAACTCCACAGGGAGACTCATCGATGTAAACGGGTCAGGACCGGCGTTGAGCTGGAAGTGGAGGTGGACGGTCAATGTGTCTCCAGTGTCGCCCACACGGCCAATGGTTTGTCCGCGTTCGACCCGGTCGCCGATGGCCAGTGAGATGCTACCGGTGGCGAGATGGCCATAGCTGGAGTATTCGACCTGGCCGTCTTGTTCATGGCGCAGGACGATCAGATTGCCGGCGACGGCGCGCGGGAAATCGGCGGCCATGCGCTGGAAGTTTTGTCGTCGGATGCGTTGGCCGGCGGCGTCGCGGCTCTCGCCTTGCATCGGCAGTGAGGCGAGGCGGTCCTGGACGTCATCGGTGATCGCAAAAACAACTTCGCCATCGGCCGCCGCCATGACCGGCGCGCCGTAGCCGAAATAGTTCTCGGCGCGCTCGTTTCCTCCTTCGCGGATGTCTCCGTTCTCGTTGAGTTTGAAGAAGTCGACAGCGAATTCTGTTCCGGGATTGAGGCGGTGATGGCCCTGAATACTGGCACCGGCAGTCATCAACCAAACGCCATCTAGGGGGCTGGAATAGGTGATAGCGCTTTGGTGACGGCGAACGGGAAGGGTTTCACGTAGTGTGGTTTGCGTGCCGTCGGCCATCAGAACTGAGGCGGTGACGACGATTTCGTCGGCCATGAAATCGAGACTGAAGTGATGGCGACCGGTCAGCAGGGCTTCATTGGCGGATAGGTTAGCGCTGTCGGCAAGGGTGATATCGCGGCCAAACAGGCCGGGCAGGCCGTCAGCGTTGAGGACCTGGCCATTGAGCATAGCGCCGAGACCAAAGCCGACCATTTCGCCAATGCCGGCGGTTTCGCCGACCATGCGCTCCACAGCGATGGTCTTGCTCAGGACGGGCGCGCCGCCCTGGTGAAAGGCAATCTCTAGGGATTGAACGGTGAAGGCTTCGTCCGGCTCAGCGGCGATGGCGATGGCATGGACGACGGCGTCGTAATAATTGCGATTGGGATTGGTCGGGTTGAGGATGATGGCGCTGCCGGGGACGATTTTCAATTCGGCGGCCTGGGTCGGGGTTTGGGGAATGGTGAGACTCGCGATTGCCAGGGCAGTGGCAAAAAAGGCCTGTTTGATAAGCGAATGCGTCATGGGATTTCCTTCGGGTTTCCAGATTGAGGGGAATCTGGACGAAGGCGGCACGCGCGGCGTCTTCAAACGCGAAGTCGAACGTTTTAGGTCGCAGTTTTACGGTATTGGCTGGGCGTTAAACCCATCTGTTTCTTGAAGAAATTATTGAATGATGATTTCGAGTTGAAACCAACCGCCAGGGCGATTTGCAGGACGGTTTCCGGGCCATTGGATTTGAGTTTTTGGGCCGCCGCCTCGATGCGATAGCGATTCACATACTCAAAGAAGGATTGCTCGCCGACACTATTGATGGCCTCGGAGAGCTCTCGCGGTGTGGCGGCGATGTGATTGGCCAACTGGCCCAGGGTGAGGTCTGGATTCAAATAATGACGGTGTTCGACCATGCTGTTTTGCGCCGCCTCAAACAGAGCTTTGCGCTCATCGGAGGACAGGCTGGACGCGGCATATTTCAGGGAGGCGACCGACTTGTTATAGGCCGTCGGCCATTTGAGATGGCTGACAATGGCGGCCAGCATCAGGGCGTTGATCAGTAGCAAATGCAGGATATTCATGGCCTCGAAGGCGAGCATGCGGACCAGGCGCATATCGGTGAGGGCGGAAAAAATGATGACGGTAAAGTGCGTCAGAAAGATCAGGGCCCACAACACAAAGATCCACTGCAAGCTGCGTATGGTCTCGTCTTCATTGCCGGAGAACCAGTTCTTGAAGGCCCCGCCCTGTTGTTTCAGGAGTTTGAGCGCTGCGAAAATATAGACGATCTGAACCAGGTCCGCGGAGGCAGGGATGATCACATTGTCGATCGCCCCGGTCAGAACGCCGGATGCGATCAATGCGCGGATTTCCTCGACGTCACGGCCGAAAAGAAAACTGCCATAATAGAGGTAGAGCAGCGCCGCTGGAATCAGATGGTAGAGATAGCGGGGCTGAAATCGAAAGTCCGCATCGACCTTTGCCCGCACAAAGAAATACAGGGCAGGAGCGATCAGTAACTGCAGGGGAACCAGCCGAAATCCGAATTGCGGATGGCTCTCGAGCCCGCCCTGCATCTGATAGATCTGATCCAGCTTGGCGGTGATCAGCAGGAAAAACAGAAGGGCTAAAATCTGATTGGATGTTGAGGTCCGATACTGAGATG
>Ga0315338_1000951_pt1 | contig 45584 bp, 42 predicted proteins | sample ASW8metaG_FD_204518 | JGI IMG/M metagenome (GOLD analysis project Ga0315338, IMG submission 204518) | Ammonia-oxidizing marine archaeal communities from Monterey Bay, California, United States - ASW #8 | ecosystem: Environmental > Aquatic > Marine > Coastal | place: USA: California | collected... | reverse complement strand
TGGAGCCAGAACATGAAGCCCAGGTTCTGCGGACCCGCCTCGAATCCCTGCTCGGCGGAAGTGTCGTAGTAGACCTCGTACATCTCCTTGGTGGCCTCGAGCGTGGAGCCCAGCATGATGTAGGGGTAGCGGTGGTTGGCTGCCCACTGCACGGTCTCCCGGCTGGCGGTGCCGGGCACCCATATCGGCGGGTGCGGCTTCTGCATAGGCACGGCCCACGGGTTGACGTACCGGTAGTGGTAGTGCTTTCCCTCCCAGCGGAATGGGCCAGGGGTGGTCCAGGTCTTGATGAGGAAGTCGTGGGCCTCCTCGAATCGCTCGCGGTTGTGGTGGGGCGGCGCGTTGTGGGGGAAGGTTTCCGCGCCACCGCCGCGCACGACGCCTGGGATCAGGCGGCCGTAAGAGATTAGGTCGATCATGGCGAGCTGTTCGGCCAACCAGAGCGGGTCGTCGTGAATCGGCAATATGTTGCCCAATAGAAGGATCTTCGCCTTCTTCGTGACACGGGCCATGATTGCGGCTTGGACATTGGCGACTTGGTTCATGCAGAAGGCAGCCGAATGGTGCTCGTTGATCATGAGCCCGTCGAAACCCACCTCCTCAGCATATATCTTCTCATCGATATACCGGTTGTAGAGCTGCGCGCCAAGCTCGGGGATGTACTCCTTGTTGCTCACCAACTGGCCGGAGCCCCATTCTTCTTTCCACTCGGGATGCTGCCAGGGCTCTTCGGTGAAATGGCCGATGAACATATCGTGTCTCCTGTTCGGTGATCCTGGTGGGGTCTAGCCCAAGAAGCCCGTTACCGCGTCGACGAACCGGTCCGTCTGCTCCATCTCTGGCAGGTGCCCACAATCGTCGATGATAGCGGTACTGGCGCCGGCGATGCCCTGCTGATATCGCTCGCAGCTATCGATAGGCACGATGGAGTCCTGACGGCCCCAAATCAACAAGGTGGGGGTCGCTATGGCAGGCAGCAGCTCGTGCAGCGTGAGGCTGTGCATGTATGGCCGCCATGTGAGGCGGCTCGTCATCTCGCGGTTGTTCTCGACGGCTTCGGCCTCTTCGGGGGTCCAGTCTCTGTCGTAGTACTTGGCGTACTCAGGGACGCGCAGGGGATCTACAAAGGCATCGCGGAACGCATCTTTCGCGGAGTGCATGAAGTAGTCGTAGATCTCGCCCTGCCGGGGCTTCAGTCCTGCGGGGGCGACGAGCACCATCTTCTTGAAGATGGCAGCGTTGGCCGCCGCGATCTCCGCGGCGAGCCACCCGCCCAGAGAGTGCGCGACGACGTTCACCGGTGCTGGAAGCCCGTAGTCGCGAACGAACCAGCTTACCCAGGCCGCCATGTCGCGCACGCCCATCATCCAGCTAGCCTCAGACGAGGCGCCGAAGCCCGGAAGCGTGGGCACGTGGACGGCATAATGCTGTGCCAGAGCCTCGTGTGCGCGCAGCCAGCCGGGCACGCCGAGCTCGCCGTGGAGGATAAGCAGCGGCTCTCCGCTCCCTCCACGGCGGACGTGAACGTTCGCTCCTGCGACTTCCAGTGTCTCTTCAGTGACGGTGCCAGGGGTGGTGGTCATGGCGGCGGCGTCCTTGTGTGTGGGGCGAGAGTTCGATCAGGACGTATAAGACGGGTCTTTGGCGTCCAGTAGGCGCAGCAGTGCAGGCCATTCGTTCTGATTGTTCTTCCGGCCGTTGAGCTGCTGCGCGGTGCGCTCGCAGACCTCGGCGGGTGGCATGTGCAGCTCGTGGCCAGTGGCCATGGCCTGGACCTGGGTGACGCATGCCTTCTCGAAATTGTACATGCGCATGAACGCGCGGTCGATTGTCGGTCCGACCGCGAGCAGCCCGTGGTTGCGCAGGACCATGACGTTGAGGTCGCCGAGGTCGGCCACGAGCCGCTCGCGCTCGCCGGTGTCCAGGGCGAGGCCCTCGAACTCGTGATAGGCCACGCGGTCGTAGAATTCGAACGCATCTTGGGTCATGGGGACGAACCCGGCCTCCAAAGCAGAGACGGCCAACCCACCGGGCGTATGCGTGTGCATGACGCAATGGACGTCGCGCCGTGCCGAGTGCACCGCGCTGTGGATCACGTAGCCAGGCTGGTTGATCTCGTCGGGGCCGTCGATCACGTTGCCTTCGAGGTCGATCTTGACCAGGCTCGAAGCGGTGATCTCACCGTAGTGCCAGCCGAACCGGTTGATCAGGAAGTGCTCGTCCGCGCCGGGAACGCGAGCGGTGATGTGATTGTAGATCACCTGGGAGAACCCGAAATGGTCGGCCAGACGGTAGGCCGCGGCCAAATCGACCCTGGTCTGCCACTCTGCCTCGGCGTATCTAGCGACACCGGTTGTTTTCGTCTTGGTCGCCATGGCCGCCTATCCCTGGTTCATCTTGCGGCGGGTTTCCGCGTCCTCGCCGCCGGCGACGCCGCGTGCGGTGAGGATGGGGCTGTACTTCGCTGCCATCCCTTGCCTCTGGTAGCCAAGGCCACCGGTGCCAGTACCGCCGAGGTCGCCCCCAGCCCGCGCCTTGGCCAGCTCCGGAGGGAGCTCGGTGGTCATACCGTGATAAACGTTGGTGGCGGGGTCTCGGAAGGTATTCATCGGGTCGCCTCCGTCCTCGACGATACGTATGTTCTCCTCGAGCATCTGGCGGAACATGATGACGCCCTTGTCGGAGCGGCCAAGGTTCTCCCCCGTGCGGTCGGCGATCGCGCCCTGTGTGATCCAAGCCGCCACGTCCTGGGCGCTGTTGCTGTCGAGGATGGAGTATTGGGGCTGGCCGTTGGCGTCGAGCTGGATCACGGGTGGCTGGAAGTAGGGCACGTCCTCGGGGCGCTGGTCCGCTTCGCCTTCGAGCTTGAGATGGCACATCACCCACCAATGCCCCGTGGTGTAGTCGTCGAGAGGCACGCGTATCTGGAATGCCGGGCCGGTCATGTTCCAGTGCTCGCGGTGCGTGCCGCTGCCACCTTGGCGGAGGAAATAAGGGAAAACGATGGGATGGCCCTCGCGCCAGGAGGTGTCCTCTTCGGAGCCCCCCTGCATGACGCGCTTCTTGTAGATGCCCCACTCGAAGCGGTCGAACTGAATCTTCTCGTGTTTGCGATGTGGACGAGCATGCTCGGGCTCCTCGCGCATCTCAGCGATGAAGTTGGTCCAGTACGCGTGCAGCCACTCGAGGTGGACGGGGTCGAGTGAGTTCTCCTGACACTGGAGCCAGTTGCAGGGAAGCTCTGCGTATCCGATGTCGCGCACGACCGCTTCCGCCGAGAAGACATCCCAGTTTGGAACCAGCGGCGCGGGCTGAGGTCCTAGGTAGGCGAAGAGTAGGCCCGCCTTCTCCTCAACCGGGTAGGCCTTCATCTTGATCTTGTCCTTGAAGCGGGCGTCGGGGTCCTCGGTCTCTTCGTAGGGCTGCTCGATGCACTGGCCGGTCTCGTCATAGCGCCAGCCGTGGTAGGGGCATCGGATGCCGTGCTCCTCCGGTATGCCGTAGATGAGATTCATACGGCGGTGCGCGCAATGCGGCTCGATCAGCCCGAAGGTGCCGGAGCGATCCTTCCAGAGGATGAGGTCCTCGCCGAGTAACCTGATCTTCTTCGTATACTTGTCGCTCATCTGGGAGACGGCCATGATCGGATGCCAGTAGCGGCGCATGAGCTCGCCCGTGGGTGTGCCCGGCCCGACGCGGGAGTAGCGATCGTTGGTTTCGGCCGTAAGCATGCGAACCTCCCGAGGTCGTTCCTATCGTTCCTGGGAAACCAAACGTGGCCGCATGGTACCACCGCGCTTCCCGGTAATCATCCGCCCAATCACCGGCCTCTAGGTCGCCGTGCGCCGGGCGAAGCATGTATCGTGGGCGCGCATGCGATCGCACTCCGCGTCCGCGCTAGGAGCACGTCAGTGGCCGAGCAACCCTCCCCTGCCCGCATGACGCTCGCCGAGCGGCGAATCGTGGCATACACCAGCATTGCGCATGGGCTCAGCCATGCGGTGGAGCTGGTGTACGGCACGGTGCTGGTGGTGATCGCGATCGAGTTCGACGCGAGCCTGGCGTTGCTCGGCGCGGTCTCGAACGTGTCGGCGCTCGCCTACTCGGTGATGGCGGTGCCTGCGGGGCAAGCCGCGGATCGGCTGGGGTCGAAGCGGATGATGGCGTTGTCGATCGGAGGCTCCGGAGCGGCGGCGGCGGTGGCGGCGGCCTCGCCCAACGTGGGGGTTCTTGCGGTCGGCCTGGTCGTGATGGGGCTCCTAGGAGGCCTGTACCACCCGGCGGGGTTGTCGTTCATCACACGAGGCGTACGGCATCGCGCCCGTGCGCTCGGCCTGCACGGCGCAGGCGGGAACCTCGGCACGGCGCTGGCGCCGCTGGTTGCCGGCGGGGTCGCCGGGCTCTGGAGCTGGCGAGGCTCGTTCCTCGTGTTCGCGGCGTTGGCGTTGGTGGTGGCGGCGCTGACGTACCGCTCCACGGTGGGCGAGGCGGACGACGCGGACGGGCCGCTCAAGCCGTCATCGGGGTTGCGAGCCGATTCGCTGCTGGTGCCGCTGGGCCTGATGTTCGTGATCCATGCCTGTTTCGGGTTCATCTTCCGTGGGCTGACCACGTTCCTGCCGCTGCACCTGAGCACGAACCTGCGATTCGACGTCGTAGGATTCCAGCCGGTGGTAGTGGGAGGCGCCTTCGCGACGGTCGCGCTGTTCTTCGGCGTGGCGGGGCAATACGTGGGCGGCGAGCTAGGCGAACGGATACGCAGGGAGCGCTTGTTGGTGCCGTTGGCAGCATTGGCCATTCCGGGATTGCTGCTCATGGCCGCGGGGCACGGCTGGCTGCTGCTGGCGGCGGCTTCGGCCTTCGTCTTTGTGAACTTCACGGCGCAGCCCTCGGCGGTTGCGCTGATATCGGACTACGCCGCGGAACGATTGCAGGGGCGCGTCTACGGATGGACGAACCTCACCGGATTCGGAGTCGGCTCGTTCGCGGGCATCGTGGGCGGCGTGATCGCCGAGCGCCACGGCGTCGAATGGGTGTTCGTGCTGCTTGCAGGCGCGGCGGTAGTCATCGCAGTGACAGCGATTGCCCTGAACGTATGGCTCCGGTTCTCGGCGGACGCGAGCCGCTGATCACGCGACAACAACCGGCTCGCATTCCTTGGCCATCATCACCGCGATGATGCCACCCAGGAGTAGCAATCCGCCCAAGACGACGATCAGCCACGGTACCAGCGTACCGAGTCGGTTAATTTGATCGCGCGACGACTTTGCGTCCGACACCAGCTCGGCAATTGCATCGTCGGTCTACACGACGTCAGTGATGAACCGGACGTGCTTGTCGCCAGACAGCAGGATCACGCTGACGGTCTCGAGGTCGACAGCCTTGACTCCGGATCCGGCCACCGGCTCCACTCAGACCGTGGCGGTCGAGTCGATCACCGAGGGCAATCTCGTGACCGTGTTGGGCGTGCCGAGATCGTGACTCGCCGTGTCACGTAGAGGTACGTGGGCAGGCCAAGGATCTCGTCCTCACCGACGGTGATTGCGGGAAGCCGCGCCGCAGACAGAGTGGCACGCGTACGCGAATCGATGGGATTGGCGTGAGCCTCCCAGCCGTATACTGTCGCCTACATGCTCAGCACCCGGCTCGATGGCATGATCACGATCACGAGGAGAGACGATGGCCGCGTCTCATTCCGGCTCGGCGCCGCTCAGCTTCGGCATATTCGACCAGGTCGAATGGGAGGATCGCCCAGCTGGGGAGGTGTTCGAGGAGCACCTCCGTCTCGTGGAGTATGCAGACGACGCGGGTTTCTACTGTTACCACGTGAGCGAGCACCATGGGACCTCGCTGTCGCTGGATACGTCGCCCGGGATCCTGCTCGCGGCGGCGTCGCAGCGGACGAAGCGCATCCGGCTCGGTCCGCTGGTGCTCGCCTTGCCTTACTACAACCCGTACCGGCTCGCCAACGAGATCAGCATGCTCGACCACCTCTCCGGGGGCCGGATCGAGATTGGGCTCGGGCGGGGCGTATCGCCGCTGGAAGCCGTCTATTTCGGGGTCAAGAACGTGGAGGACTCCCGCGCAATCTACCGAGAGTCGTTCGACATCCTGCTCTCGGCGTTCACCTCCGACGTGCTCAACTACCACGGCGAGCATTTCACGTACTCGAACATTCCCCTTTGGATCAGCCCGGTGCAGAAGCCCTACCCGCCGCTGTGGTTCCCGAGCAGCAACGAGGAGAGCATCCCGTTCACGTCGAAGCACGGCCTGAACACGGTTCTGAACAACACGTTCACGAAGGAGGCGATCGCGGACCTTGCTGCGAAGTACAAGGTGCAACTCGAAGAGCACCGGGGCGATCCCGACCGGATGAATGGCCACGTGGCCACGCCCAAGATTGGTCTCTCCGTGAAGGTGGTGCTTACGCCGTCGGACGCAGAGGCCGAGCGGATCGCCCGTCCGGCCTTCGCGACGTGGGCGGAGCACATCGCCTATCTCAACAAGCGCTCCGGGGCCACCTACCGTGCCGAGCGTGGTGACTACGACGGCCAGCGGTCGAACAGCACGCTGCTCGTGGGCTCGCCGGAGCGAGTCAGCGATGAAGCCGCGGCGCTGGTCGCTGAGACAGGGATCAACTACCTGTTGTGCTCCTTCGCCTTCGGCGACCTCGCGCACGAGCATGCCATGCGCTCGATGCATCTGTTTGCAGAGCGCGTGATGTCCAGGCTCGCTGATGGATAGACCGATTCGACTGTGCTGCGCATGCAGCGCCTACATGGCGTGGGACACTGGCGAGTCGAGGAGCTCATAGGGGTCGCCGTACTCTGCGGCCAGGGCGCGCAGCTCTGGGTCTTGCAGCAGGAGCAGCCGTCCCTCGTCCATTACCGGCTCACCATCGATCCACACGCTGGCGCGGAACACACCGCCGTCGGGTGAGATGCGAGACCACGTTTCCGACGCGGCTCCCATGCCCACCCAAACGGCCTTGGAGTTGTGCGGCCAATGCATGTAGTCCTGGTCCGCGAGCCATTGGGGCGCTTTGGGGTGGAACCCGAACATGATCTCGTCGAAGACAAGCGGCTTGATGTCCTTGCTTCGATCCATGATGGACCTGACGTGGGTGGCGGCCTCCCCGCCCTCGACGCTGACCACGATGTTCTCCTGCACCGTGACCTTCATCGGCGGGTCCAACACGCCGGGGATGCCCTGGATGCAGCTCATGTAGACCACGCCGTCGGCCACGCCGGCCCCGTGAAACACGCCGCAGCGCCCCCACGGGAAGTGGCTGCGGCCCCCCGGCTCCACCGGCCGCGTCTGCATCGCGTACAGCTTCGACGGATCGTACGTGGAGGTCAGATCGCTGCCCAGCGGGCATTGGACGTGGATCTCGTGCCCGCGGCCAACGACTGCTTTGACCTTCTCACCGATGGCCCACAACAGCTTGTTGGGGTAGCGCGCGTACTCACTGGTGAACATACCAGGGGCTGCTTCGAGGTACACGAGCTTCGGCTGTCCCGGCACGCCGGTCGACGGGTCGACGTCTGACGTCGAGGTTCGTGCCTGGCGGATCTGGTTCAGAGCCGAGGTCATGAAAACCGGCCACACCAGCACGAAGCAGTCGGTCTCCTTGGCCGCCGGCAGCGCCTCGGGTGGGACCGTGCGGTACCTGGCCAGGTGATCCATGATCATCACCGTGGGTATTGCGCCGATCACCTTCAGAACCATGCAGACGGCGGAGAGGGATGCGGCATCGGAGCGCGTGTCTGCAAGCAGGAAAACCTTGTCGTTCTCCTTGATGTCGGAGCTCTCGATGAAGTTCTTGATGCCCTCCACCATCTCCATCTGACTGAGGTCCAACTGGCTTGCGAGGTTCATGGATACCTTCTCTTGCTGTTGATCAGAGCCGCGGCTACTTCACGACCGTGAGCAGCCGCTCCTCGATTGGGATGTTGCTGAGGTGGCGTGGCGCGCCGTCCGTCGTGATGATGCAGTAGCCCCCGTGGACGTGCTGGGGCTGATTGCCACCGGGCCCGATCTCCACCATGAACGCCATGTTCGGCTGTATCTCGGTGGCACGTGGAACAGGGTCGGGGCCGCCCATGCCGGCGGGGCTGTTCAGCGGGTGGAGCGCGTCGGCCAGGCCACCGAGCACCGCGCGCGCTTTCTCGATGACGTCGTCGCCGGCGTGCCGCGCTTCGGCGAGGGCGTTCCCCGGGCGCAAGAAGTCGGCGACCTTGTGGAAGATCTCGGCGCCGTACTTGGCGAGTTCTTGCATCTCCGGCGTGGGATCGCCGAGGGTGAGGCACTGCAGCCCCTGCGCCTGATACCCGGCCCATTTGGGGCTGATCTCACTCACGATGACGTCGCCACGCTGCAGGATGCGCCCCGAGGGGATCGGGTCGCCCATCAGCGCTTCCCGCGGCATGGGGCCCGAGTTCATGAGGAGGAACGTCGGAGGCTCGGCTCCGGCGGCGTCTGCGGCGTGCACCATGGCGGCGTAAACCTCACGTTCCGTCATGCCGATCCGCGTGTGCTCCACGTGCGCCTTGAAGGCGATGTCGCAGAGAGCGGCGGATTTCACGAGGCAGTCGACCTCTTCGTCTGTCTTGATGGTGCGCAGATCGAAGAAAATGTCGCTCACGTCGACGACGCGCAGGTTGGGGAGTCGCTCTCGGATCTCTTCGTAGACGTTCCAGGGGATGCCGAACTGCTCGTCCTCGCGGAACGCCATGCCTGCGAGGCCCAGCGTGCCGCCCGTGAGGCCCAGCTCGTCCAAGCGCTCCGCCACAATCTCTGGCAGCCGCTGAGTTGCGCGAGGGCGGATGTCATGGAACCAGGATTGCGCCTGGTTGGAGCGCTTCAGCATCATCTGCAATACGAGGGTGCCGTCGCCGCTGCTCGGGAACAGGGCGTAGGTCATAGTGGAGAGCGGATCCGCGTAGTTGGTGATGTAGCGGACGTTCGCTTGCATCTCGTTGTAGCGGGCGGCGCTGCCGTTCACCAGGAGGCAGTCGACCCCCCGATTGGCCATTTCGTCGCGCACGTGCGCCCAGCGCCGGTCGCGTTCGGAGAGAGTAAGTTGGTTGTAGTCACCAGGAACGACCTGCTTCTGCATCGCGTGCTCCGTTACTTGCCGAGGTTACGCTCCAAGAATCCGAGTGCGACGGGCCACGAGGCGGTGGAGGCAGGCTCCCGGTAGCTGTCTTTGGTGAAATCCATGAACCCGTGGCTGGCGTTCGGGTACGAGTAGATCTCGTGCGGCTTGTTGTGCTTCGTGAGCATCTCGTCGATCTGCCGCATGTCGTCGAGGGATGGGTTCTGGTCGTCCTCGCCGGAGAAGCCGAGGACCGGGCAGTAGGCATTGGCGAGCCTTTCGATGGCGGGTGGATCGCCAGCGCGGTTCGAGAGGCTGAACCCGCCGTAGTATGAAACGGCCGCCTTCAACTCAGGGCTCACGCCCGCCATCATGTAGGAGACCCGTCCGCCCAGGCAGAAGCCGATGATGCCGATGGCGTCCGACCGCACGTTCGCATCATTCTGGAGCCGCGCGATGGTCGCCTCGACGTCCTGGATGATCTCCACGTCCAGAAGGCGAAGCGGACTGCGCTCAGCGGGGTCCTGCCGGTGGAACAGGTCGGGTGCGGCGCCCACGTAGCCCTCCCCTGCGATCCGCCGCGTCATCTGCATGACGAACTCGTCCACGCCGCCGGCGTGGCAGATCACCACAACGGCCGGGCGCGGGCTCGCGCCCTCCGGTGACGCGACGAAGAGTTGCATCTCCCGGCCTGCCACGTCGCGGGCCTCCCATGCTTCGGACATATCACGCCTCCAGCCTATCGTGCCTTGGCGTAGAAACCAGGCACGATCGGCGGATAGTTTGCTTCGATGAACGGAACGTCCGGGATCTCAGAGGCTCCCAGTGTTCCCAGATTCTCCGCCAGCTTCGTGTCGATCATCTCGTGGTCCGGATCACGGAACACGCCGACCGGGTCCTCACCCTCCAAAGTCTTCATGATGTTGGCCTTCACCATATTGCGGAACATCACCAGGCATTCGTCCGAGGCGCCGAGGTTCTCGATGGTGCGGTCCGAGATGGCACCCATGGTCTCCCAGCACATGTAGTCCTGGAACGCCACGCGATCCATGAGGTATGTGGGCCGGGCGCGTAACCCGTACCCGGGCACCTTGTGCGGCTCGATATAGTTCACGATCACGTCGTCGTCGTCCTCGCGCAGCGAGCCGTCCTTGTTCGGCTTGAAGTTGACCCGGATCTCCCAGATCGTGTAGTCGTCGATTGGTTGTCGTAACTGCAGCCCCTGTCCCTGGCGAAGGATCGTCGGCAGGATCAGCGGATGCTGGTCCTTCAGCCCGTTCTTGAAGTGGCGAACCTTCATGATGCCCCCGTACCAGAGTTCCACCAAGTCGTTGCCCCAGATGTCGTCGATCCGTCCCCTGGTGGTTTGAGCAGGCTCGCGCCCCTTCGGGCTGCCGATGTATTCCTGGTGCAGGATCTGCCGGTGATCGGGATCGGCAGAATTCTCGATGGACTGGAGCCAGTTGCAATCTATCGGCTGATAAACGTTGACCTCAAGCCGTCCGTCCTTGCGCTCCAGCACGTCCCACTTGGGTATCTCCGGCGCGGGATCGGGGCCCATGTACGCCCAGTACAAGCCGGCATACTTGCGGGCGTGATAGGCCGGGTGCTTGATGCGACCTACGAGCGCTTCGTTGCGCTCTAAGGGCGTCTCGAGGAGGTTGCCGTCACAGTCGTAGAGCCAGCCGTGATAGGCGCAGGCGATGCCTCGCTCTTCCACGCGCCCGTAGACGAGGGAGGCTCCACGGTGCGAGCAACGATCACGCAGCAGGCCAACGTTGCCTGACTTGTCCTTGAACATCACCAAGTCTTCGCCAAGGAGCCGGACGTATCGGGTGGGGGTCTCGGGGGTCAGCTCAGTGACGGGGCAGATGGGATACCAGTAGCGGCGCAGCCACGTTCCGGCCGGCGTACCAGGCCCAACTCTGGTAAAGAACTCGTTCTCTTCTTGGGTTAACATTGCGACTCCTGCAGCGGGCATCGGATGGATCGTGAACGCGCCCATGACATCAACCCGGTTCGATACGCGATGAGTGTATTGACCCAGGGATGGGTGGTCAACGACGTGTGCTATCGCGGCCGCCGTAGGAGTGGTCCGTGGAGCCAACCGACATTCGGGTCCGCGTAGGGAAGGACGTTCAACCATGACCAGCAGGGATTATTGGGTCACCCACAACGCCGGGGTACCGGAGGAGTTCCGAAGCAGCGGCGGTAAGGTGGCGAACCGGCCGGGCCAGCCGATCCTGTTGCTTAACACAGTCGGTGCAAAGACAGGACACCCCCGCACCAACCCGCTCACCTACCTGCAGGGCGAGGACTGCCTCTACGTGTTCGCCACCAAGGGTGGGGCTCCCGCGCACCCTGATTGGTACCTGAACCTGGTAGCGCATCCCACCGTGACGGTCGAGGTGGGCAGCGAGACGTACGAAGCCACGGCGGAGTCGATCACCGGCCCCGAGCGCGAGCGTATCTATAAGAAGCAGATCGAGGCGCGTCCCCACTTTGGCGACTATCGTGACAAGACCGACCGCGTGATTCCCGTTGTGGCGCTGCGAAGGAACGCACCCTAGCGGCCACGCGCCTCCTCGACGATCCGAGTCACAACGGATGGTTCCGGGGCGAGCGCTCCATGGTCTATCTCGTGCATGACCTCCACGATAGCGTCGTTGTAGGGCGTTGGAATCCCCATTTCGACGCCCCGGCTGGAGACGAAACCGTTCATCTGGTCGATCTCTGATCTGCGACCCTTGGTCACGTCCTGCGCCATGGAGGCCTTCCAGTTCGTCCGTCCCAGCCGCCCAGCCAGGTGAGCCGCCAGCTCCTCGAACACCTCGCCGTGGTCTGCTTGCGACCATGACCGGGCGGGCTTGTTGTTGATCTCCACGACGTCTAGGCCAAGGGCGAGTCCGACCTGTGCGGCCTCCTTCGCCAGATGGATAGAGATGGACCGGCAGATCGGGTCCGATGCGAGATCCTGCGTTCCAAGGCCGGTGGCGGCTGAGATGGCGTTGCCCATGGTGTTCTGGCAAAGCTTCGCCCAACGCTCGCCCCAAAGGTTATCCGTGGCGTAGGCGCCGTCGATGAGGTCCAACAGCTCTACCACCTCTTCTACCTGTCGCGTCACGATTCCATCGGGCGCACCAACCCGAAACACGTAGTGTCCCGAATCGCGGCCCACCGCCCCTCCTCGCTCGACATGGCCGGGCTCCCACAACGCCACCTCGATGTGCGAGGCGATGCAGCCGATCTCCCGGCCAGCGCCGGCGATTTCGCCAATCACCTCATCGTTCCAACAGTTCTGGAGGGAGACGAAGACCCCGTCGGGGTGGACGTGGCGCTTGACGAAGTGGGCCGCCCATTCGGTGTCGTAGGACTTCACCGCAATAAAGACGAGGTCGAAGGGCTGCCCGATGCGCTGAGCGTCGGTAAGGTGGAGCGCAGAGACCGGCACCGTGAAATCGCCTTGGCTGCCGCTGGCCCGCAGGCCGCGGCGGCGCATGGCTTCCACGTGCTCCGGCCACATGTCGATAAGCGTGACGTCGCGCCCGTCTCTGGCCAGGAACGCGCCAACGTAGCTCCCCAGCGCGCCTGCCCCCATGATGGCAATTTTTCCGCTCACGGAAGCACTCCTTGGATTTCCAGCAGCACGTCGATGGCCCTCATCGAGGTCATGGGCTGCTCCTTTCGACTAGAACGCGGCGTACATCTCGGCGACGAGCTCGCCGGCGGGGCCGTAGCGGGCGGCGGAGCTAGCGAACGAATCCTTGCGGAAGGCCCCCCGATTGTATTTGTTCTGCTCTTGGGGGAGCGTGATGTATTCGTTCTTCTCCGGGTCCCGGACGGTGTTCATCGGATCTCCGCCGTCCTCCACGACGCGCGCCTGCTCCTTGAGCAGCTTGCGCAGGAGGATGATACCTACGTCGCTCATGCCCAGGTGCTCGTGCGGCCGGTCAGAGACCGCGCCCTGTCCGCCCCAAGCCATGATGTCCTGGTTGTTGGCTGTCTCCACGTTGAACCTGCCCTCCTCATCCCATACGGGCTGCCAGAAGTACGGCACCGACTCCTGCCGCGGCGCCTGCACGCCTGGCGGGGCGAAGAACGCGGTGTAGAACATCTGGAGCGTGTGGTGATCGTCGAGCGGTGTGCGTATCTGGAATGTGTTCGCTCCTCCACCGCCCACGCGCAACATGCAGGGAAACACCAAAGGGTGCCCCACCGCCCAGTCTTCGTCGTCCTTGGTCTCCCCCTCCACGAGCCGGCGTTTGACAATGCCGTGCTCAAACACGTCGAAGGCGATCTCTTGGTGCCGCCTGGTGAACGCTTCGAACGACGCCAGCAACGCAGGATCGGGGTTCGGCTTGCGGCCTAAGACATACTTCCCATACCGCCCGTGCAGCCACTCGACGTGCACCGGGTCGAGCGCGTTCTCTACGATCTGCAACCAGTTGCATGGGATGACTGACAATCCCACCTGCCGCACGGCATTCCGCTCCACGAAGAGATCCCATCGTGGAAGCAGCGGTGCGGGGCTTGGGCCCATGTAGGCGAAGACAAGGCCGCCGATCTCCTCGACCGGATAGGCCTTCAGCCTGACCTTTTCCTTGAACCGCCCGTCGGGGTGGACGGTCTCTTCGAAGGGCTGCTCGATGCATTGGCCAGACTCGTCGAACATCCAGCCGTGGTACATGCAACGGAGGCCATTCTCCTCGGGTATCCCGTAGGAGAGATCCACCCGGCGGTGCGCGCAGCGGCGGTCGATCAGGCCCAGCGTGCCCGAGCGATCCCGGTACAACACCAACTCCTCGCCTAGCAGCTTAACCGCCAACGTAGGCCGTTCGTCGAGCTGTCCCGCCGCGGCGATCGGGTGCCAATACCGCCGGAGCAGCTTGCCCATGGGCATGTCGGAACCGACGCCAGACAGGAGCCTGTTCTCTTCAGCGGTCAGCATGTATCAACCCCCTTGGCCGGACCCTCAGATCGGAGAGATGGACCGAGAATGGAGGTAGGGTAGTCTCGCGCCATGCCGGAGGCAATCTACCGCCTCACTGTCGCTTCCGAGCGCCAGTCGATGCGACCACCGTATGATTACGCACAGGCCGGACAAGCACCACGCACTAGGAGCACGAGCAGATGACCATCAAAATGAGCTGGGAGGGCCGCTTCCTCGAAGACTTCGAGGTCGGCGACGTATACCGCTCCGCCATTGGCCGCACCATCACCGAAACCGACAACATCTGGTTCACCCTTCTTACCAACAACGACAATCAGATCCATTTCAACAGCGAATACGCCAAGCACACGCCATGGGGCAAGACTCTGGTCAACAGCGCCTTCACCATCGCCGTCGTCACGGGCCTGACCGTCAAGGACGTCAGCCAGAACGGCTTCGCACTCGGCTGGGAGCGCATCGTCCTGCCAAACCCCCTCTTCAACGGCGACACCGTGTACGCCGAAACCGAGGTGCTCGATATCCGCGCGTCCCAGTCGGACGAGCGACGGGGCATCGTGAAGGTCCGCACCCGCGGCATCCAGCAGGAGGGCGTGGTCGTCATCGAGTTCGAACGCTCCATCATGGTGTGGAGGCGCGAGCATGCACCCAACATCGGGGTCTTCCCTGAGATCAAGGAGCGCGGCTAACAGTGGAGACACTGTCGGCCCTTGACCGCTTCACCCAGCTAGCGGACTTGCCGGATCAGCAGATCGACCTTGCCCTCGGCGCCCTGCTCATTGCCGCACACACCGAGCCGGACGTGGATGTCGACGAACAACTCGCGTTGCTGGACTCGCTGGCCGCTGCCGTTCGTGACCGCATTCCGCTGGCCGACGAGCCGCTCGCCAAGATCAATGTACTCAACGACTACCTCTTCGACGAGGTCGGCTTCGCGGGCAACGTGGCCGACTACTACGATCCGCGCAACAGCATGCTGCACCACGTCCTGCGCCGCAGGCTCGGCATACCCATCACGCTGGCCCTTGTCTACGTGGAGGTCGGCGCGCGTCTCGGCCTGCCCTTGGTCGGTATCGGCATGCCGGGGCACTTCCTCGTGCGCCACCTGGGCGACCGGAGTCTCTTCATCGACCCCTACAACCGGGGAGTCATGCTCTCCGAGGTCGAATGTGCAGAGTTGCTCAGGAGCATAAGCGACAGCATCCGTTGGGATCGATCGTTCCTCGATCCCGTCACCAACCGCGAGGTCCTCGGACGGATGCTCCGCAATCTTGCCGCCATCTGGGTACAGCGCGAGGAGCTGGCTCAGGCCGTGGCCGCACTCGGCATGCTCATCGTGCTGCAGCCGGAGGAGCCGGGCCACCACCGCGACCGCGGGATGCTCCTCTATAGACTCGGTGACAGAGAGACGGCGCTCAGCGACCTGGAAACCTATCTTGAGCTGCACGACTTGGCACCCGATGCCGCATACGTGCGGCGGACCATTGCCGACATCCGTGAGAGCGAGTAGCTAATCGCTACGAGATAACGTCGGCGCCTGCCTGCGCCACCAGTTCGTCCTGCTCCGGCGGCCCGCCGCCCGCGGCCACTGCGCCGATCACCTCGCCGTTCCGCTTGATCGCCACGCCGCCCTGCACCCACGTTACCCGTCCGCCGTAGAATCCGCTGACCGCATCGCGAAGCTCCGCCGGGAACCGCGCCGCGGACACTCCGCTGGCCGCCCCACGTGTGATCACGACTGCGACCGCCTTCCCGCGCACCACGTCCGGCGTGAACGCGTTCGTGCCGTCCATCCGCGAAAGTGCGACGAGGCTCGTCTCGGTGTCCACCACGGCGACCGCCATGCTCATACCCAACTCCCGGGCTTTTGCGAGCGATGCCTCGACCGCCCGGTCCGCCTCTTCAAGCGTGATGCTGCTCATGCGTTCCTCCTGGTCGTTGATCGCTATACCGCGTAGCGCTGCTCCAATGCTGAGATCTCCTCCAGGCCGAGCGCATTCGCGATGGACAGCCGCAGCTCCCCGCCCGTGCCCCAGCGCTGGATCGCCGAAATCGCCCCTGTCTCCTTCAGCTCGACCATCATCTCGCGGATGATCGGGTACAGCGCGAATACCGGCCCTCGGTGGATCTGCACCTTTAGGCCCATGGCGCTCACCTCGGCGGGCGGCTCCTCGCCGTTGTACATCAGCGGCAGATCGCCGAGCCGTCGCGTCAGTTCCCTCAGATCGTCCAGCGTGCGCACGCCATCCACGAAGATCAGGTCCGCGCCCGCCTTGTGATAGGCGCGGCATCGCCGCTCCGTATCATCCCAGCCGTTGACCGCCAGCGCGTCCGAGCGCGCGATCACCACGAAATCGTCATCGCTGCGGGCCTCGACCGCCGCTCGTATCTTGGCCGTCGCCTCCCCGGCGTCAATCACCTGCTTGCCCTCGAAGAAGCCGCACTTCTTCGGCGCCACCTGATCCTCGATGTGCACCCCGGCGACCCCGGCGCGTTCGTACTCGCGGATCGTGCGGCCCGCGTTGATCGCATTGCCGTACCCCGTGTCCGCATCGGCGATCACCGGCACGGACACGGCAGCCGTGATGTAGGCGGCGTTCTGCACCATCTCCGTCTGACTCAGCAGCCCCACGTCAGGCATCCCCTTGGACATGGACGTGCCGAAGCCCGACATGTAGACCGCATCGAAGCCGGCCTCCTGGGCGATGCGCGCGGTGAATCCGTCATAGGTGAAAGGCGCCAGCAGCGTCTGGGGACGCGCTAGCAACTCGCGGAGCTTCTTAGTGGTGCGTGTCATGTGCCCTCCCAATCACCCTTTCAGTAACGCGGAAAGACCCTCGCGGAGCACCGGCAGCCACTCGTCGAGGGGTGTCGTCGCAGGCAGCGTAATCTCGATCACCTCCCGCTTCATCATGCCTCCGACCCCCGTGCCCCAAGCCCCCGGATCTTCCTTGCCGAGCTCCACGTTTATGGACTCCCGGTCGATGCCGAGCTCGTCCGTGACCTCGTAGACGGCAGCCATGTCCTCCATGGTAATGATCTCGTCCATATGACCTCTCTATACGGAAAAACGCTCGTTTATGTGCGCCGCGCCACGTTTGGATGGCGCCTGCGGATGCTGCCCTGGCTATAGCCCAATGTCAACTGGCGCACTGCAACATGGCGAGCCCGTCCCACCCACCCGCCTGGCGTTGGAGAAGTGAGGAGGCACCCACTTTCTGCCGCAGTGCATTAGCCGAGCCGGAGCGACGCAAGCCACTACCTTTGGCCCTAGTACCCCAGGCCTAGTGCATCACGAACCTGTCGGTGGCATCAGATATGATGAGCGGGCACGTGAGCGGCCTACCCAGCGACCGCTAGGCCGCGGGCCGTGGCGAAGCGCAGGCGCGCAATCAAACAGGAGCAACATGGAGATCCGCGGCATCAACCACCTGGCCTTGGTCACCAGTGATATGGAAGCGACGGTCCGGTTCTATCGCGGCGTTCTCGGCTTCCCCGTCGTCTTCACAACGGGGAACAAAGAAGGCAGCTACCCCTACCGTCATTATTTCTTCAAGGTTGGACCGCACACCACCATCGCATTCTTCGAGTGGCCTGACATGGTCGAGCCCTTCCACAAGCCCGCCGGCCAACCCGCGACAGGCCGTTGGCAGTTCGATCACCTCGCCTTCGATGTGCCCGACGAGGCAGCCTTGCTAGCCCTTCAGGCGCAACTACAGCGAGAAGGCGTCCCGGCGACGCAAGTCGTCGATCACGAAGCGATCCGATCGGTCTACTTCACCGATCCGGTCAACGGAATCGCGCTCGAAGTGAGCTACTGGGTCAAGGACGCCACCGAATACGAGCCCGGCGATATGACAGACCCATTCTTGTTCGCCGACCCCGATCCCGTGCCGGCTCTGCGTGAGCAGGCTCAGCAGGTGCAAAGCATAGGGTCGGTCGGGCACGCGGAGCCTTCAAAGCCCTAATCCGGCGTATCGGCCCATAGGCGCACCGATCCGTAGAGCCCGTCATAGCCTGGTGCGACCACCAAGTCGCCCATCCTGGCCTTTACGATTCCCTCCGCGATGCGCTCACCCGCGGCCGTTGCGATCGCTCTGGGTGACATGCGCTCCAGTACAGCAAGCTCGTTGCCGCCTGCACGGACCAGGTCAAGGTAGAGCGCGTCTACATGCTTCGTATGCGGCCCCTGCTTTATCGCCTCGGCGATGATGTCGCGCAGGGGAACCAGGCGTCGGAACGGCGGTCGGACGCCTGACGGATCGTGCAGTAACCCGTCCTCACCTGGCATGACAACCGTTGATACTCGGGTGGAGAGCGCCTCCATCCGGTGCAGCACGCCCAGCGTCAGCTTGCGCCCGCACACCGGGCAATGCTCGCCGAGCTCCAACGTTTGCGCTGGATGGCGGCATACCGCGCACTTCCGGTGACCGTCGTAGTGATACTTCCCCTCCTCGGGGTAGAACTCCACCGTGTACTGAACCCCTTGGCTCCGCAACTCCTCTCGGAACGACTCGTAGCCCGGCTCCCCTGTGAACACCGTCAGCTCGCGCCCCATGCGCGCGGGCGCGTGGGCGTCTGAGAACGATACGATCGCCAGATCGTCCAGCTCGGCCACGCGCCAGTTCATCGCGGGATCGCTCGACAACCCCGTCTCGATCGCGTGCACTTGCGGGAGCATGTCGCCGAAACACGCCACCAGCGAGTCGAAACCACCCTTGGATCCGTATAACGAGTACCACGGGGTCCACGCATGTGCCGGGATGACCTCGCACCGCGAGTCCGCCGCCAGCGCCGCATCCACCACGTCCCGGCCCGATAGCCTCAGGACGGGCCGCCCATCCGAGGCGAGATTGCCGTAGGGCCTGAGAGCCACGCAAAGTCGATCGACCGCCTCGAAGTCTGGCGCGAACACCAGCAGGTGCAGCCGGTGCGAGCGCCCATCCTGCGGGTAGACGCAGCTCAGCTCGGTCCCCAGCATGAAGCGGGCACGCGCGTCCGGCTCGCGGAGGGCATACAGCCCATCGCCTGCCTGGACCAGCTTACGTTTCAGCTCCGCCAGCCATAAGGGATGCGTGAAATCGCTCGCCGAAAGCACGTCGATTCCCTTGATCGCGGCCCACGCCGCCATGCCCTCCAGTGTGATCGAGGGACTCGTCGCCATCGCGTACGACGAGTGCAGATGGAGGTCCGCTGCGTAGCTCAATGCCAGCCCCTGCCGCGCATCGCCGTTACGGATCTGCCCGCCAGGCGTGCATTCGGGTGGGCGCGAAGCTGATGATGACCACTTCCCAGTCGAAAGCGCGCACCCACGCTTCGCCCGCGGGACCGCGATAGCGCTTCGTGATGCGTATCGCGCGCTCCACCGCGTCGTCGAGGGTCACGTCGGCGATGCCGTCGGCCGTCACGTACGTGTACGGCTCATCTGGCGACGCGATCGAAATGGCGATGCGCGGGTCGCGCTCCAGATTCAACGTCTTGACCGAGGTGGCCGCCGTGAAGAAGGAGAACCGGCCACCCGCGTACTCGTACCACAGCGGAGCCACGTGGGGTGAGCCGTGGGCCCGCAGCGTCACGACGTCTACGATGCGCGGCGCATCTAGGAATGCGACGACCTCGCTCTCCGTCAGCTTCGCCATGGCGCTAGACCTCCGAAGTCGATGCTATGTCCGGTGACCCGAGCGCTGCAAGCGCCTGGCGAGGCACGTGAACGCCCTCGATCTGCTCTCGGATCCGGTTGACCGAAACAGCGGTAAATGGTACGCTAACAAGGTCGTGGCCTGCTAAACGCCCGACTGGGTACCCGAATTGGGCCCTTGGATAAATCACCCGTCCGACCGCTTGGGCGGGATTTCTTTTGAAGGGACGCACCATGCGCTTGACCGGTGGCAGCGCGGTCTGCGAGGCCTTGCTCAAAGAGGGCGTCGAGGTCATCTACGGCTTCCCCGGTGGTGCCATCCTTCCCTTCTACGACTCCCTTTGGCACTATCCGAAGCTGCGGCACATCCTCGTGCGGCATGAGCAGGCCGCCGCCCATGCGGCCGAGGCCTACGCCCGCGTCAGCGGACAGGTCGGCGTCTGCGTGGCCACGTCCGGCCCCGGTGCCACAAACCTCATGACTGGCCTTGCCGCCGCGAAGATGGACTCAACCCCCATCGTCGCGATCACAGGCCAGGTGGCCCGACCCTTCATGGGCACCGAAGCGTTCCAAGAATGCGACACTGTCGGCATGGCCGCCCCGGTCGTCAAGAAGGCGTTCCTCGTCATGGACCCCAACGACATCGCCCGCACGATCCGCGAGGCTTTCCAGGTCGCCCAGGAGGGCCGTCCTGGTCCCGTGCTCGTCGACCTGCCCAAGGACGTCCAAGCCGAGGAGATTGACTTTGAGTATCCGTCCGTCGCACGCTCCTCCCTGGTGCCGGCCGCCGACGTGTCGCTGATCGAGCAGGCGGCGCAGCTCCTCAACGAGGCGCAGCGCCCCATCATCATCGCCGGCCGAGGCGTCCACATTTCCCGTGCTTGGGACGAAGTCTACGCTCTGGCCGTGCGGGGCAACGTGCCCGTGCTGAACACGCTGCACGGCACCAGCGCCTTCCCTCGGCACCACGAGCTTGCCATCGGCATGCTCGGCATGCACGGCATGTACGCTAGCAACCTCGCCACCGTGGAAGCTGACGTCCTGATCGGCGTCGGCGTTCGATTCGACGACCGCGTGGTGGGCAGGCCCGGCTCCTTCGCGCCTGACGCCAAGGTCGTGCGCCTCGAGATAGAGCCCAGCCAGGTGAACAAGAACATAGCAGCGGATGTCCCGCTCGTTGGCGACATTCGGCAAACCTTGGACAGGTTGCTTCCCCTAGTGCAGCGTGCGCCGCGGGATGCCTGGTTCGAGCGCCTTCGTAATCTCCAGCACGGGCACCCCAGCATCGACGTGCCCGACGCGGACGTGATCACGCCGCAGTACGTGTTGCGCGAGCTCAACAAGATCGTGGAGCACAGCGCCGACCCGATCGTGGTCACCGGCGTCGGGCAGCACCAGATGTGGGCTGCACAGTTCATGTTCATGCCGACTGCCAACAGCTTTGTCTCATCGGGCGGGCTCGGCGTGATGGGATTCGAAGTTCCCGCGGCTATCGGTGCCCAGGTCGGGCGCCCTGGTGCCACCATCTGGGCCATTGCGGGCGATGCCGGATTCCAGATGACCCTCCAGGAGCTCGCGACCATCACCCAGGAACACCTGCCGGTGAAGATCGCCATTATCAATAACGGCTATTCCGGCATGGTTCGCCAGTGGCAAGAACTCTTCTACGACCACCACTACAAGTCAGTGGCCATTAGCGGCCCGGATTACGTGAAGCTTGCGGAGGCCTACGGGATTCCGGCGCTGCGCGTTGCCGACAAGGCTGATGTGGGCATGGCGCTGGCCAAGGCCGCAGAGTACCACGGGCCCTTCCTCATCGACTTTGAGGTTTCCCCCGAGGAGAACGTCTATCCGATGGTCCCACCGGGCGCATCGTTGGCTGAAACCGTCGAGGATCCTCGCGTGGTCCACCACCGCGTGCCGATCCACATTGGCCCTGAGGGTCTCGTCAGCTATCCATAGCGCGCGGATCGGCCGTTTCGCCGTTGCGATCTCCTGTGCAACCAACGTCGTAGATGGTGCCGTTTTCCGCGGTGGTTCGATAACAATTTGTCCGATAGCGACGTGATTCAACTCTGTGGTTCGGACGATTAGGCTTGTTGCGGCTTCTTCGCCAGGCCGGTGGATGGGCGGCGCCATTTCAGAAGCTGAAACTCCTAGTGAAAAGCCTGGCAAAAAGCAAGTGGCGAAGGTTCCAAAATTCATCGGACCTTCACATTGACACGGGCCTACGCTGCCTCTAGAGTGCCATCCGCTGCTCCTACGGAGTTCCTTCAAGCGAGTGGCATCGTCCCTGACCAATTCACTTCTTCCCATGGTTGGTTAAGTCCCGTTGGAAGCCACCCCGACTACTCCATCAGCACGCGTTCAGCCGCGCCCGCGAGCAGGGTCGGGCGCCAGCGGACGCACCTCGCTCAACATAATCTCAGACGGCACCATCAAGATTGATGGCGGCGTTATGTTCGGCCAGATTCCCAAGGGCCAGTGGCAGGACTGGATGCCGGCGGACCGCCGCAATCGCGTTAAGCTCGGCCTCAACTGTCTGCTGGTCCGCGTTGGCGAGCAAAATTTCCTGGTGGACACCGGTGCAGGACAGAAACAATCCGTGGCCGCCCGCGATATGTTCGGGCTGTCCACCAGCCAGCTTCTCACTGGCCTGAAGAACCATGACCTGGCCCCCCAGGACATCCATGGAGTGATCCTCACCACTCTGCACTTCGAACACTCCGGTGGTGGCACACGGATCAATCGCCGTGGGGAGATCGTCCCCACCTTCCCAAAGGCTCAGTACTACGTGCAGCGCGCGGCCTACGAAGAGGCCCTTTCACCTACCGAGCGCCACGTGGATGGCTTCGCACCCGAGGATTTCTTACCGCTGCAAGAGCGCGAGCGTCTAGAGCTGCTCGACGGGAACGAAATGATTGCCCCCGGCCTGCACGTGCGCCTCGCCTCCGGCCCCTGCCTCGGACACCAGATCGTCGTCATGACGCACGGCGGAGAGCGCGTCGCTTTCCTTGGCGACCTCGTGCCGACCCCCTACCACCTGCAGCTTCCCTGCATCTCCGCCACCGACCGTCAACCCGAGGAAACCCTCCAACGGAAGCGCGAGATCCTCGGCGAGGCCGTCAAGGAAGGCTGGCTTCTTGTGTTCAGCCACGGCGTCAACGAGCGCGCAGGTTACCTGGAGAATCGCTCCGGCCGCCTGTACCTGCGCCCGGTGAGGCTCGACTAGCGGCCTCGGCATCATTCGCCCCCAAGATCGACTTCATCCACACCGCTCGAAACTTGAGCGAAGCCCTGTGCAAGGCCGGGCTCGAGCCTGAGCTGCTCGGGTAATCGACCCTACGACGCCCGCGTCGGCAGCGCGATCTCCCCGCTGTACACCCCGCGCATCGTCGCTATTAGCAGGCTCGCTACGGCCACGCCTGCGAACCCGAGCCCCATCACGGTCAACACGACGGGCGCGCCGTACCAGTCGGCCGCGAACCCGTTCACCAGATTCACCAGCGCCATCGTCCCGCCCACGTTGATCTGGTTAAGTCCGGTGATGCGCCCTCGCATCGAGTCAGGTGCAAGGGACTGGATCATCGCTCCGGCCACGGCCATGAATGACGCCTGCGAGCCACCCATCACCGCTGCCGCGAGCAGCGCCAGCGGCGCGGTCTCCGCTGCTGCGAGCCCGGCCATCGACGCGCCGCTGGCCAGCCCCGTCACCAGCAGGATGCGGCCTCGGTGGGCGGCGTTGCGCGATCCAGCCACGGCGAAGACCGCGAGCACCGCCCCGGCTCCCACCGCCATCATCAGGTAGCTGACCCCTCCCATGCCCAGGCCTAGCTCGTCCCGGGCCAGCACCGGAAGGGTCGACTCGAAGGCCATGGTCATCGAGCAGTGCAGCGCCACCAGGATGAACATTGCCCGTAGCTGCGGGTGGCCCCACGCGTAGCGCCCAGCCTCCAGCAAACTCGCGCCCAGGCGCGATCCGCGATCCAGTCCGCCTGAAGCCCGTGTGCGGATCGAGAGCACTCCGGCGATGCCGGCCACGTAAAACAGCGTGCTCACGGCAAACGCCGCCTCTGGGCCCGCGAGCAACATCGCCGGCGCGACCAATCCCGGCCCGACCAGCCGCGATCCCTGCTGGGTCAGCTGGTTCATCGCGATCGCGTTCAGCCAGTGCTCTCGAGGCACGAGGTTGGGCGTCAGCGCCTGCACCGCCGTCATCTGGAACGTGCGGAAGCTCCCGTTCACGAGCGACAGAACGACGATGTGCCACACCTCCAGTACGCCGGTGTAGGCGAGCACCGTCAACACGACGCCGTGCATCATCTGGAACACGTAGGACGACGCTAGCACCTTGCGGCGATCGAACCGGTCTGCCAGGAACCCTGCCAGTGGCGGGATGATCACTCGCGGCACCATGGCCGCGAATGTAGTAACGCCCACAAGCGCCGAGGAGCCGGTCATCTCCAGCACCAGCACCCCTCGCGCGACCAGCAGCGCCCAGTAGGCTGACTGGCTGCTCATGCTGCCAAGCCATACCCAACGATAGTCACTGTATTGGAGCGCCGAGAGGTAGCGGTTGCGGAATGCCGATAGCATCGTCATGAGCATGCGATTCTGCTGCGAGAGATGCCCCGATTCTAGCAGCGGGCCGCGAAAGCCGGCCAAGCGCCTGCCGGAGCGGTTGTGCACCCCATAGGCTGCCCCTATCATTGCGCCCATCGCTTCGGAGGTTCCCTTGGCCATACGCGTATTCGTCACCGGCATCGGGATGGTCACGCCGCTCGGCCTCGACACGGCATCGAGCTGGGCAGCGCTGCTGAAGGGGACCTCCGGCATCGACACTATCACCGCATTCGACCACGCGGGCTTCGACACCACCATTGCGGGCGAGGTGAAGAACTTCGACCCTATGGTCTACGTGGACCGCAAGCAGGCCCGACGGCTCGACCGATTCGCCCAGTTCGCCGTCGCCGCCACCCACCAAGCCCTCGCGCAGGCCGAGCTTGACCTGGCATTGCCCAGCGTCGACGCCACACGCGTCGGCTCCGTTATCGGCAGCGGCATCGGCGGCATCATCACCCTCTCGGAGCAATGGGGCGTCCTGGCCGAGAAGGGTCCGACCCGCGTGAACCCCTTCCTTGTGCCCATGATGCTTGCCGACATGGCCCCAGGCCAGGTCTCCATCCTCTTCGGCGCCAAGGGCCCCAACTACTGCACCGTCACCGCTTGCTCCTCGGGTGCCGACGGCATCGGCATCGCGGCCGAGATGATTCGGCGTGGCGAGATCGATATCGCGCTGGCCGGTGGCACCGAGGCACCCATCTGTCCCATCGCTGTCGCCGGCTTCAACGCATGCATGGCGCTGTCCAAGCGCAACGACGACCCACAGGCCGCGAGCCGCCCGTTCGACGCTGGCCGCGACGGCTTCGTCATGGGCGAAGGCTCCGGCATCCTCGTTATCGAGAGTGAAGAGAGCGCCGTCCGCCGGGGCGTCACGCCCATCGCCGAACTCGCCGGCTACGGCGCATCCTCCGATGCCTACCACGTCACCCAGCCAGCGCCCGGTGGCGAGGGCGCTGCGCGTGCCATCAACAAGGCATTCGCGGAGGCGGGCCTCAGCCCCTCCGATATCAGCTACATCAACGCCCATGGCACCAGCACGCCCATGAACGACCGTTTGGAAACCGAGGCCGTGAAGGCCAGCTTCGGCGACGAAGCGTACAGGGTGAAGATCAGTTCCACCAAATCCATGACCGGGCACCTGCTGGGTGCCGCTGGCGGCGTTGAGGCAGCGATCGCAGCATTGGCGGTGGCCAAGGGTGCAGTGCCCCCGACGATCAACCTGGAGACCCCCGACCCCGACTGCGACCTCGACTACACCGCTCATCACGCCCAGCGTGGCGTCGTCTACGCGGCCATGAGCAACAACCTCGGCTTCGGCGGCCACAACGCGTCGCTGATCTTCAAGCGGGTGGAGAGCTAACCCCCGCGCGGAGGGACACAGAAGATGGAACCCGTTCTCCAAGAGTTCACCTGGGTAGATACGCTGGGGCTCGCCTTCTTCATGGCCGTGCCCTTCGCTGCCGGCATCGGTATCGCCATGGTCCTCAACAAGATGCGTGCGCGCGATGCACGCATGAACGAGCGCCTCAACGCGCGCTTCGACAATTGGGGTGGTCGGCACGAGGGCGAGCCCCCCTACCGCTAGCCCCCTACCGCTGGACCTCAGATACCACAGATCTCAGCACACGTTGGCTCGCTTCCTCGAAGTGGTCTTCGTCGCGGAGCAACCCAACAGCCGGCCGTTGCTGCTCGCGGGCCTGCTGCTCGCAGGACTCGCTGTGCTCGTGGCATGCTTTGCCTGGGCCTACCGCTCCGGCCGCCCCCGCGCCATTGCCTAGCGTGCAATATGCTGAGTGGCGGGACTACCCGCCCCTTGCCGTTCAGCTCGCCGAGGCCATAGATTGCAGCTCATACCCCGCCTGGAGCGTGAGCCAGCCTTGGAGATCGCCACTCCCTCGATCCTGAACGGCCAACGGCGCCGGTGGCGCGTGGCACCATCCTCGCCCGACGCCGGCACCCTCGGTGATCTGCCTCCCATCGTCGCTCAGCTGCTCGCTCGCCGCGGCCTGAAGGATCGCCGAGAGACCGGCGAGTTCCTCGATATCGCCGAATCGCTCTTCGAGGACCCCGGCACCCTGCCGGACGTGGACTTGGCGGTCGAGCGCATCGCGAAGGCCCAAGCGCAGGGGGAAACGGTCGCTGTCTACGGGGACTTCGACGCCGACGGTGTCACCGGCACCGCATTGCTCGTGGAGGCGCTTCGGCGCCACGGCGTCAGCGTCACGTCATACATCCCCCACCGCGTTAGCGAGGGCCATGGCCTGAACGTGGGCGCTGTCGACCGTCTGTGCGAGCGAGGAGTCTCGCTCATCGTCACCGTCGACTGCGGCGTCACCGATGTCGGCGCCATCGCGCATGCGGCGTCGCGCGGCATGGACACCATCGTCACCGACCACCACCTTCTAGGAGCGACCCTGCCCCAGGCGGTAGCCATCATAAACCCCCAAGCGCCGCACTCCACCTACGCCTTCGAACACCTCACGGGCGTCGGCATGACGCTGAAGCTGGCCCAGGCCATCCTCCGGCCTGCGCACGGCGACACCTGGTCGGACGGGCTGATGGAGCTGGCAGCCATAGGCACCATCACCGACATGGCCCCGCTGCTTGGCGAGAACCGCTACATCGTCGCTCGGGGCATCGCGGAGCTCCGGCGCAGCCGGTCGATCGGGCTCCGCGCGCTCATGGACGCTGCACGCGTGGACCCCGCCCACGCCAGCGCCGAGACCATCGGATTCGCCATCGGGCCGCGCCTGAACGCCGCGGGCAGGCTCGACCACGCCGATCTGGCGCTCGAGTTGCTCATCTCTCAGGACCGCGTCCGTGCCGACGATCTCGTGCGCCAGCTTGATGGCTTCAACGAAGAGCGCCGCTCACTCACTGAGGAGACACTGGCCCGGAGCAAGGAGTTGCTTCCGGCCGTCATCCCGCCGCTGATCGCCGTCGGTGGCGAGGGCTTTAACCCCGGTGTCGTCGGGCTCGTTGCAGGAAAGCTCTCCGAGGAGTTCGGTGCTCCCGCCGTCTGCTACGCCATCGAGAATGGCACCGTCATGGGAAGCTGCCGCACTGCGCCCGGATTCCACTGGGCCGATGCGCTCGCGGCCTGCGACGACCTGCTGATGCGTCACGGAGGCCATGCGCAGGCGGCCGGGTTCGCCTGTGAGCTAGCTGATTTGCCGGAGCTGACGGGGCGCCTTCAGGCGATAGCCAGTGAGCAACTCGGTGAGGCCAAACCGGCGGCCGATGGCATCGCCGACGCCGAGGTAGAGCTCGCCGACCTCTTGGGCCCCACGTTCCAGATGCTGCAACGGATGGAACCATTCGGCATCGGCAACCCGGCACCAGTGTTCATGACTCGTGGCGTCGAGGTGCAGCAGGTCAACACCATGGGCGCTGATAGCCAGCACTTCCGCATGCGTTTGCGCGCCGGCTCTGGAACCTGGAATGCCGTTGCCTTCAGGCAGCGGTGGCTCCAGGGCACCGCCCTCGCTGACATCGTCTACACCATCGGCGTGGACCATTGGAACGGCCAATCACGCGTGCGTCTGCTGATAGAGGACTACGCCCCAACCGCCCACCCGCGCCTAGCGATCTAGCTCGCTATGGCCTCGGGACGCAGAAACGGCAGCCGCTCGTGCCGGCCGCCGAGCACCAGTTCCGACGGCGCGCCGAGCCAGTCTTCGAGCAGCGTCGCATACACCGACCGAAAATCGGTGGTGAACTTCATGTTGTTGCGCTCGAGGTCGACGAGGCTGGGCCGTTCTCCGTAGAGCCCTCCCTTGATCGGAGTCCCGACCACGAACATAGGTCCGGCCGACCCATGGTCCGTGCCGCTGCTGGCGTTCTCGGTGACCCGCCTGCCGAACTCCGACCAGGTCATGATAACCACGTTGCGGTCCAGCCCGTGCGCCTGTAGATCGCGATAGAAGGCATGGATCGCCGCCGCTACCTCGGTCAGAAGACGCTCATGGTCACCCACCTGCGATGCATGCGTGTCGAAGCCGCCGATTCTCACGTGTCCGACGCGAACGCCGATACCGCCCGTGATCGCCTCTGCCAGGAGCCGAAGCTCGTTGCCCAGGCGGGAGTCGGGATACGCGGCCAACGGCGTATAGGCCGCGTGCGCCTCCTGGAGTGCGGCCGAGCTACTCTGCGCTGCCTCCAACGTGCCCGCCAGCAGCGCGCCGTAGGGCAACGTATCGGGCGATGACGTGTACAGTCCTGCTAGCACTGGATCTCTTCCCCGCGCATCGATGCGGTCTTTTGGGTCCGGTTGCAGCAGGTACGATTCGATTTTCCGCACCATGGGCACCGACACGCGGTGCGACCAGAACGCCCGCGGCAGCTTCCGCCCGATCGACAGCGACTGAACACGCCCGCTGTGCTCCGCTGCTATTCCTTCCAGATACCGTCCTAGCCACCCTTCGAACGCGCGTCCGCTGGGATCGGCGGTCTGCCAGGTGTCCATCGACTGGAAGTGGGAAAAGCTGGGGTCGGGGTAGCCCACGCCCTCGACCGCGGCGAGTGCGCCCTCGTCCCACAGCTCCTTGAACGGGGCCAACACGCGATGCAATCCCACGCTCGCGTCCAGCGGCAGCACGTCGCCTGCGGGTTGCGCCAACAGCGGGCGCAGCTCGTAGTAGCGGTCATCGTTGGCTGGGATGATCGTGTTCAGCCCATCGTTGCCGCCCGCCATCTGCACCACCACCAACGTACGCTCGCCCGCGGGCACCTGCGCAGCGGGCCGCCCGGCCACGGACGACGCAAGCGCGCGCTGCAGCGCTGTCGGCACGAACGCCGCAGCGCCCGCAATGGCGGCGCTTCCTTTGATGAACTGGCGCCTGCTCACCGACAACGCGCTCTCCTTCTAGGCCAGCTGATACTCAAGCTACGCAATCTGATATTCGGGCGATGCCAGCACAAGGTAGGTGAGGCCGCGGAGCGCCTCCTCCGAGACGGTGCGCCCACCGCTCGCGCCCGCGGTGAACGCGACGAGCGCCTCGGTCATGCCCTTTGACATCTCGCCGCCCAGCAGAGCCCGCGCCGCATGCCTAACCGCGCGCTCCGGCGTCGACGCCTCGGGGCCGAAGAACGCGACCGGATCGTAGCCGAGCTTCGCTCGCCTGCCCGTTGCCACCTCGTTCGCGAAGTTGATACGCTCCAGCAGCGACGAGCTGTTGATCCACGTCGCTCCACCCGTCCACCCCGCCACGTTGGGCGGAACGAACAGCTCCTGGCCCATCGCCCGCATGGCGCCAGGTAACACTGCTGCGTTGGTGCGGATGCCCAGCGTGCGCACGGTCGACGCCACGATCTCCGCCGGGCTCTTCACCTTGGCGCGCACCGCCTGCGGCGAATAGAACGCGTCGGAGGCCAGGATCGCTCCCACTACCGGCCGCACCACCGAGTCGTTGGCCAGGAAAACCTCAGCCAGATCGCGCACGATCTGCGGCTCCGGATCGTCGTAGGCGAAGAATTCGAACAGCGCGCGGCAGATGAACTCGGCCGAAGCCGGCTCCGCCATGATGATGTCCACCACGTCGTCGCCATCCAGGTTCCCGGTAGTGCCCAGGAACGTTTTCTCGCCGAAGTCGTGCCGCCGCTCCTCGAACGAGAACACGAACACGCCGTCCCGCTTCTGCACCTGCCATCCCGTGAACGCCCGCGCCGCCTCCCGAACGTCCTCCTCCGTGTAGTGGCCGATGCCCAGCGAGAACAGCTCCATCAGCTCTCGTGCATAGTTCTCGTTCGGCGCCCGCTTTTTGTTGGACCGGCTGTCGAGCCAGATAAGCATCGCCGGGTCGCGGGAGATCGCCTTCAGCGTCTCGTCGTAGCGGCCGAGTGCGTGCGAGCGCAGCAGCTCGTTCTGCATCAGCATCTCTGGCCCCTTGCCCACTTTCTTGAAGGAGCTGGTCAGGATGCCGTGCCAGAACAGCGTCAGCTTCTCCTCCAGCGGACGTCGTGTATGGATCATGCGCAAGAGCCACCACCGTTGCAGATCCGATAGCCGCCGATCGAGATCGAGCTCCTGGCTCGCCAGCAGGCCGTCGAGGGCCGCGTTGTCCACCTGCTCATAGTTCAGCAGGTGGTCGATGGTGCTGCTTAAGCCCATGGCGACGAAGCCATCCAGCTCGGCCGGGCTCGCGCCGAATCCGGCCCTGCGCAGCAGGTGCGCGATCTTCTGCGGCTCGCTCCGCAAGCTGCTCGCCGGTGTCGGCGTGGGGATCGGCGTCGGCGTTGCGGTCGGCGTGGCCGTGGGGACGGCTACGAACGGAGTCGGCGTCGGGAAAGGGGTCGGCGTCGGGGGTGGTGTGGCCGTTGCTATCGCGACCGCATCCTCATCGGCCAACCTGGCGCACGCCGCGAGGAACGCCGGCGTGGCAGCCGCCGCGAATCCCAGCGCTGTCAGCCGCGCCACGAACCCACGGCGGTTCAACCGATCCTCGAGACCGGTGCCGTCGAGGACCAGCGGGTGATCAGGCAGGATCGTCTCGCTCACCGCTTTTTGCTCCTCCGTACGCACCTAGTTTCGCACCCGGGTTCCACGATTGGAACGTCTGAACGCCCGCTGCGTCAGAGCGTCTTCGGCGGCGCCCCTTCGGCCGTACCCCGTCTGCGCCATGCGGTCCACGCGATGCCCGCCACGACCGCCATCGCGACCCACTGAGCGCTCCGCAGCCCGGCGAAAGAGTCGCCCGCGACCGCAAACTCGATCGCGAACCGGCCCACCGCGTACGCGCCCAGCCCGACGGCCAGCCGAGAGCCCGGACGGCTCAGCGATTCCAGCCGCGCCCGCGCCCGCGGTAACAGCCAAACCAGCGCTGCCAGCACAGCCGCATCGAGCAGCAGTTCGTACAGCGCGACAGGATGTACCGCCGTGCCGCTGAGGAACGCCATCGACGACTCGTGCTCATAGGTCACGCCCCACGGCATTGAAGTCGGCACGCCGGGCCGCTCGCCTGCGACGAGGTCCCCTGCCCTGCCTGCGGACATCGCGACGAGCCCGAGGGCAGGCAGCGCGTCGGCGAGTCGCCCGACGCTCGCTCCTGCCCGCCGCCCATGCCACAACGCTCCCGCGGCACCCGCGAGAATCGCCCCCCAGAGCGCGAAACCGCCGTTCCACACGTAAAACACCTGGAACGGAGCAGACGCATAGAAACCGGCGAGCCCGGCCACGTGTACGAGCCGGGCTCCGGCATACGCCCACAGCAGCGCACGCAGTGCCACTCCGTATGCAGCGCGATGCGTCAGGTCCAGCTCGGGGGCCCGCCGGACCACCAGCGCGATCGCCACTGCCGCTCCCGCCAGCGTTGACAGGCCGACCCACGTCAGCAGCGGCGAGCCGAAGATGTTGGGATCGATCGCGATGGTCATGACGTGCACAGGATACGCGCGAACCTGCCGCCGACCTATGGCGCGCGACCCCTGTGCTACACTGAAATCCTCCCCTTCGGCTGGCCCCGTTTACGTGGCATTGGACTGCTGGACCGAGTGATGAATACCCCTTGGAGGGAACCCCCGTTGTTCTTCGCGAGACCCGTAATAGCAACCGTGCTGCTCCTCGCCGGGACGCTCCTTATGGCGTCCTGTGCGAGCCGCTCGGAGCAATCCGGCCTCGAAGAGATTGAGGAGGTTATCGGGCTGCTCGAAGAGAGCTTCATCGACAGCGATCGCGCCAATCGTGAGCTGCTCACTCATGCAGCCATCGAAGGCATCATCGACTACCTTGACGAGCCGTACACGTCCTACCTGACCTCGTCGCATTTCGACCACTTCAACGAGCAACTGAGAGGCGACCGTGGGAACTTCGAAGGCATCGGAGCCGAGGTGATCGAGCGCGACGGCCAGGTGATGATCCTCGGTCCCCTGGCCGGATCCCCGGCCGATCAGGCCGGGCTTAGGCCTGGCGATATCGTGCTGGAGGTCGATGGCCGGAGCCTCGAGGGTATCAACCTGTTCGATGCCGTGAACCTGATCCGTGGCCCCAAGGACTCGGAGGTCATCTTGCACATCCTCCGCGCCGGTGACCCGACGCCATTCGACGTGCCTGTCGTGCGCGACACCATCGAGCTCATCAGCGTCTTCTCCCGCATCCACGAGCCCGGCGTCGGCTACATTCGCGTGGACAGCTTCGACGCTGAAGCCGCGAGACTCTTCAAGGAGGCCATCGAGCGCCTCACGGAACAGGGTGCTCGCGGTCTCGTTCTCGATCTCCGCAACAACGCAGGAGGCCTGGTCGATGCCGCGGTGAGCGTCGTCAGCGAATTCGTGCAGTCGGGCCGTGTCTTCATATGGCAGGAGCTCGACGGCGAGGAGACGCCGTGGGATGTGACCGGCAGCGGCACGGCTTACGACCTGCCCCTCGTCGTGCTCGTGAACAGCTTTTCCGCCAGCGCATCCGAGATAGTCGCCGGTGCGATACAGGACAACGGGCGCGGGGTCGTCGTCGGCACGACCACGTTCGGGAAGGGCAGCGTGAACGTGCTCAACGACCTGGAGTCCGGCGCTGGGCTCTACGTCACTATCGCCCGATGGCTCACACCCAGCGGCTGGTTGATCGAGGGCAACGGCATCCAGCCCGACGTCGTCGTTGGCACCGGCTTTAACGTCCAGGCTGCCCAGCGCGTCTCCGCACTCGCGCGAACGCTTTGCGCCGCATACAATCAGGAGCGTGAAGAGCTTCAGGACCTCGAGAGCTTCGCCATGGCCCTCGAGGATCTCTGTGGGCTGCGCAGCGTGCCGGTCCCAGCCTCTGAGGGCGACGCGCAGCTTGCCACCGCCGTTGCAGAGCTCCGAAAGCAGATTGGCTGACAGCCGTGCCGTCCAAGCCAACCAAGCCAGCTAAGAAGAAGCAACAGGCGAAGCCCACGGAGCACACGCCCTACTTCCGCACCGTCAGCGACAACCGACGTGCGCGCTTCGACTACGACATCATGGAACGTGTCGAGGCAGGGCTGGTGCTGGCCGGCACCGAGATCAAGTCCGTTCGCGCCGGCAAGGCCAACATCCGCGATGCCTTTGCGCAGGTGCGCGACGGCGAGATGTGGCTCCAGAACATGCACATCGCACCATGGACCACCGGCGGCCTATGGAACCACGCGCCCGTGCACCCGCGTCGGTTGCTGCTGCATCGCGACGAGATATTGAAACTTGGCCGCCTCGCCGGCCAGAAGGGCCTCACCATCGTGCCGCTGCGCGTCTACATCAAGGGCCACCACGCCAAAGTTGAGATGGCGCTGGCCAAAGGCCGGCGTCAATACGACAAGCGCAAGGCCATCCAGCAACGCGACACGGACCGCGAGATCGCACGCGCTATGCGCCAACGAGAATAGCAAAGTACGACCTTGCACCCACTCACTGCCGCCCTGCACCAGCTAACCTGGAGCGGCAAAAGCCACGACCTTTAGTCCGGAGCCGTAGCCGCGGGCGGAGGCGCACCGTTCAACTCCGAATGCCCTGGTATAATCAACCCATCATGGGGATGCGTGGTTTCGACAGGGGATCTGTCGGGCAGGATTGCAGGCCGAGTTCGCCGCCCACTCGATAATCAGGTGGCGAAAAATGATTGGCAACCGCGAAGTTGCTCTGGCCGCGTAACTAACGTGACCACGCCCCGGCCGCCTACCCCGGCGGCGGCTGGGTGCGCTATATAGTCGGGGTGCTGTGTCCCGGACGCCGCTAGGGGACACTTAAGACCAGCGGCAAGTCGGTCGAGAAGTCCGCCGGTGGACGTCCCGGTCGTCTGATAAATCGCCGGACAAGCCTGTAGCACATCCGCGCCTAACGTCTCTTGGACGGGGAGTTCGACTCTCCCCCATCTCCACCAAGAACACCAATTGGGATCTGCCACGCTAGGGGTCTCATAGTCTTGATGATTCCAGGCTTGGCTCTGCCGACTTGTGTCTTCCGGCACAAGTCGGCAGAGGGTTCATTGCACGGCCAGGGGTCCTAGGGAGCGCTGCTACTCTGGCCGATGGTGTGGAGGCCTGGCCGCGGACATGAGAGCAGCCGCGGCTACCATGAACGCGAACGCAGACCAGAACGCAGGAACATACGACCCCGAAAGATCGTAGATGAGCCCGATGGCCGGGGGCCCGACACCGTTGCTCGCCAGCTCAGCCGGGCCAAACATGCCCCGGATCGTGCCGACGGATCCACGCCCGAAATACGTCGCCCAGATCACTCCCCGTACGACCGCGCCCGATCCGAGGCCCACCCCGAAGAGGATCCCAGTGCCGTAAAGCGCCACCATGCTGGTGGACGTCAACAACCACATGACCGCGAGAGCTTGGCACACGACCCCACCGATGGCCACGTACCGAACGGGAACCCGGTCCAGGAGGCCGCCCACGCTGAGCGACGCAATGATGAAGGCAGCCCCGTTCACGGAGAACGATCCCGCCACGGTCGCCGGGTCAAAGCCCCGCTCTACCCAAAACGGGATGCGGTGGATCAGCAGGCCCATGACGGTGAAGTTCAGCAGCACAAAGCTGGTGGCCAGTACCCAGAAGGCAGACGTGTGCAGTGCCGCTCTGGGCGCCCAACTGTGCTCCAGCGGGCCACCGGCCTGCCCGGTTGGTCCCTCATCGCGGGCCGTGGCTGCTCCGTCTGGGTGCAAACCCACGTCCTCCGGCGTTCTACGCACGAAGATGAGCGGGATTGGAACTGCGATTCCAACCAGAATCAAGGCGGAGACCACCCACGCGCCGCGCCAGCCAATTCCCTCGATTAGCGCCTGGTGTGCGACGGGAAATACCACGCCGCCGACAGCCAATCCCGCAACGGCGATAGATATCGCCCTACCGCGCCTGCGCACGAACCATTTCGTGATAGGCACGGTCACCATAAGATTATTGCCAGCGGTGAGGCCGGTGAGGCCAATGAGCGCGAAGAGCGCCATCATCTGCCAATAGGCATGCGCTGCGCTCAGCCCCACCATGGCCAAAGCAGTCACGATCGCGGCCGAGGGAATAAGGATGCGCGCGCCATAGCGGTCCAGCATGCGGCCGACAACGACCACTGAGAGGCCGGCGCCGAAGCTACGCACCGTTGGCGCGAGCCCAATGGCGGCGCGTGAGATGCCCATGTCGGCGGTCATCGGCAGGACGAACAGACCGAAGCTGAATATGGCGACGGCGTGCAGCGAGAAACTGACCACGGACAACGCGGCCACGATGGTCCAGCCGTAGAAAATCGGGGACCGGCTCACCTCGTCGGACCGCGCCGCAGTGCGTTCAGTCTCGTATGTCCTGGAGCAGCCACTCCGTCGGGATTGACCGACCGAGGCCTTTCGCCCTGGCCAGCTCATAAGCGCGAGACGCCACGGCGAAGAACTGGGCACCCTGGATGTTCCCCCGCTCCGAATAGGTCACGGCAGAAGCGGAAGGGCGTCCCTGCCCAGTCCCAGAGAGGAGCGCTTCCATGAACACGACCCGGTTCTCGGCAATCACTCCATGTGCCCGGCCACCGCGCTCCGATTGCCCTGGCCCTTCGCCGGGCGCCTTCGCGGAGTAGGTCAGGTTCTCGTCGTGCAGGCCCATCTCCGGCAGCCCGACCGGCGCGGGCGCCGATCCAAGTCGCAGCGAGCGGTCGATCCGCTCCATGGCATCCCCATCTAGTTGACCACCGACGCACGTGACGTGGGCACCGTCCTCTATCCAACGGCCGAACACCACGGGCTCCACCGCATCCGTGCAACCGGCCACGATGTCCGCGCCCTTGTAAGCGTCTGCAGGGTCGTTGACCGCTACCACCTCGATCCCTAGCTTCTCCGCCATTTCGCTCGCATAGGCATCCCGGTTCGCCTTGGTAGGGCTGTAGACCTGGATGCGCTTGATGTTGCGCACGGCGGCGAAGGACTCCGCGTGACTGCGGGCCATGCCACCCGAGCCAATCATGGCGACCACCTCGGCATCCTCCCGCGCCATGTATTTGGCGCCTATCGCCGAGTCCGCGCCCACACGCATGTGCTGCAAGAAGCCATCGTTGATGAACGCAAGTGGCTCACCGTTTTCCACGTCGATCAGGAGGATGAGGCCACAGAAGCGACCCGGCTGCACGCAGTACTTCTCCTGGGTGCGCGTCCCGCCGTATGCCCGCTCGTAGACCACGTCCGATTTCATGCGGATGGCGAAATAGCCCGAGCCGGACGAGCCCCCTTCCATCGTGCCCCATTGATACGTCTTGGCGGGGTCGGATGTAGGGATTTGGATGTCGATCCTTGGCCGGCAGACCGCCTCGCCGCGCGCAAGTTCTTGATATGCCTGCTCGAGGGCATCCACCGTGTCCTGCATAGTGAGCACTTCCGCAATGTCGTCGTTGTTGAGGAACCACGTCATGTTCTCTCCTTACACTCAGGCTCCATTGTGACGTTCGTAGTCAGGCTGAGCCATGAGGATTTCTGCACACGTCAGGCGACGTCGATCAGGATACCGGTAAGCTCCTCGGGCTTGTCGACCATTACCAAATGCCCGCAATCCACCTCGAAACGTCGCCACGACGGATCATTTTTGAGGACTTCGTAATAGGCGCTGAAGTAGGGATGCGGGTATGCGATGGCCCGGATATACGCCTTCTTCGGCACGCGCTCAAGAGCGCCGGTGAGGTGGATCGGTTGCAGCGATGACCCGATCGGTTGCGGGGTTGCTAGTGAGTCCACCCAGGCCCGATTACGCGGATCGATGTTATAGCGGTCTTTCGACCCAGGCGGACGCGAAATCTCCCCTGCTTCCTTGGCCGCGAGAACGGCTTCCTGACTTCCTGGCGATTGCATGTCGAATGGTCGTTGACCATCTTTGGGTAAGAATGCGTCCAGGTAGACGATCGAATCGATCAACGCCGGAATCTTTTCGACAACGCCCGAAATGGCCCACCCACCCGAAGAGTGGCCACATAATACGACGCGGGACAACTCCTCCCACTTGATCACGTTGACCACATCGGTGATATGGGTATCGAGGTTGATGTCTGCGGACATCAGATGGGAGCGCTCTCCACAGCCGGTGAGCGTCGGCGTGAGCACTCGATGGCCCTTGGCGCGCAGGCGGTCTGCTACGACCCCCCAGCACCACCCCCCAGAATTCGTTCCGTGGACTAATACAAATGTTCGAGCGTCAGGGCTCGTCATGGCTTGTTACCCCGCTTGGAACTTACGGATCAGTCGCCGTAGTCCTCAACAGTATCCAGAAGCTGGACGCACCCTACGCTGGCACTCGACGCCGCGTCCAGACTGGCACTACTCCGCCGACTGTGAATCAAGCGATCCACACTGCGGAGACCAGGGGGAAGACCCTAGGGAGTGGGGGCCTGCAACAAGGGTGCAATAGCAGTGCGCTCCGATTTAGGTGACTTTAGCGGGCGCCTCCCTTCAGCCTGAACGCCTAAGAATCCCGCTCTTCACTTCCCAACACACCCGCTGCCAGCTACCATTCGGCTGCGCGGCGAAGCGCGCCGCTATAGACAGCATCGATGGGACGAGGGATCACATGGCAGTACGGGTCAACGACATAGCTCCAGACTTCAAGGCGAACACGAGTCAAGGCGAGGTTAGCTTCCACGATTGGATCGGCGACGGATGGGCGATGCTCTTCTCCCACCCGAAGGACTTCACGCCGGTCTGTGCTACCGAGCTCAGCTCCGTCGCGAAGCTTAGCAGCGAATTCGCGGCGCGTGGCTGCAAGGTCATCGGGCTCAGCGTCGATAAGGTGGACGACCACATGAAGTGGGCGTCGGAAATCGAAGACATCGCCGGGGTCCCGCTCAGCTCCCCGCTGATTGCGGACGAGAATCTTGGCATCGCCAAGCTCTACGACATGCTGCCCGCCAGCGAAGGCGACTCCTCGGAGGGCCGTACCGCCGCCGACAACCAGACCGTGCGAACCGTCTACCTCGTCGGGCCGGACAAGAAGGTGAAGATGAGCCTCACCTACCCCATGAGCACCGGCCGCAACTTCGACGAACTGCTCCGCGTGATTGACTCCTGCCAGCTCACCGCCAACCACAAAGTGGGCACCCCTGCCAACTGGCACAAGGGCGAGGACGTCATCATCCTGCCCGCCGTTGACAACGAGACTGCGAAGGGCCTCTTCCCCGACGGCTGGGAGACCGTGAAGCCCTACCTCAGGACGGTCAAGGATCCCAGCGCCTAACGCGCCTGCAAAACCCGCCAACATCAACGACTGAGCAGGCCTAGGAGGATACCTGGCCTGTTCCTAGCGATCGAAGCATCGCAGTCGTAGCATGCCTCGGCAACCCGCCAAAGGAGTCGACCGGATGCGCTACCAAGGCAAAGTGACCGTGCACGCAGACCGTAGGGATGTATGGGACTTCGTGCTCGACGTGGACAAGTTCGCCGCCTGCATGCCCGGCGTCGAGAATCTCAAGCTGCTCGACGATCGCACCTTCGAGGGCGTCATGCGGGCCAAAGTCGGCCCCGTCTCCGGCGAGTTTGGCTTCCAGGCGCAGATCGTCGACAGCGAAGCCCCTGTCCGCCTCTCGGCGCAGGTGGAGGGTACCGACACGCTCACCAACAGCACCATGACCGCCGATATCCACATGCAGCTCGCCGAAGCGGGCTCAGGCGAAACCGAGGTCACCTACGAGTCCGAGGTCAAGATCAAGGGCCGCCTCGCCATCATCGGCGACATGGTCATCAGAGCCACCGGCGCGCAGGTGATTGAGGAGTTCTTCAAGCGCCTACGCGAGCGAGTAGAGGGCGCGGCAACCAACCAATAGGGAAACACACCCATGCAAGAGACTCGCACCTACCATGTCATCGTCATAGGCGGTGGGTCCGCCGGCTGTGCCGCCGCCGCCCGCCTCTCCGAAGACCCCGACCGCCATGTCCTGCTGCTCGAGGCAGGCCCCGACCCGCAACCCATCCCCGAGGCAGTCGCCGACGGCACGCGGAGCACCAGGGCCGTCATGGAGTCCCCCTACATCGTCATGTACCCCACCGAGCGTAAGGGCGACGGCAGCACCTTCCAGAACATCGCCGGCCGCGTCATGGGCGGCGGGTCATCTGTCAACGCTACCGCCGTGGTGCGCCCTACCAAGTACGACCTGGACAGCTGGGCGGCACGCGGCAACCCCGGATGGACCTACGACGAATGCCTCCCCGTTCTCAAGCGCATCGAGTCCGACCAGGACTACGGTGGCGACCCGATTCACGGCAACGAAGGACCCCTGTATGTGAAGAGGCCATTCCGAGTGGACGCGGAGGGAGCCTCGGAGCCGGTGCAGGCATTCATCGACCGCGCCGTCGCCATGGGCCTGCCCATGTGCCCCGACCTGAACGTGCCCGATCCCCTCGGTGTCTGCGGCTCTGCCTACAACACCAAAGACGGCGTGCGCCAGTCCACCACCGTCGCCTACCTCGACCCCGCGCGCGGGCGCCCCAACCTCCACGTCGTGGCCGACGCGACCGTCGTTGCCCTTGCCATGGACGGCACACGCGTCACCAGCGTCACCTACGAGCGCGAAGGCGAAACGCTCACCGCCGTGGGGGACACCATCGTACTCAGCGCCGGCGTCTACCACAGCCCGCAGATACTCATGCTCTCCGGCATCGGCCCCGCCGCCGAGCTCCAGCGCCTCGGCATCGACGTCGTCCACGCACTCGATGGCATCGGCGAGAACTACCAGGACCATGCCACCGTCGAGATGACCTTCGAGGGCGCCTCGGACTTCAACCCGGATTGGGACATCCCTCGCTTCCGGCTCATGATCAAGTCCGACCCCTCACGCCCCTGTGGCAATTTCCACCTGTTCATGCGACCGCCGACCAAGGTCGAAGGCCTCGTCCAGATGATGCCTGTCTCCGCCAACCTCGTGGAGCAGACCGCGAGAGGCCGCGTCACCCTCAGCAGTGTTGACCCCCACGACCTGCCCGAGATCGAAGACGCCATGCTCCAGGACCCCGCTGACGTGGAGGCCATGCTCACCGCCATGCGCTTCATTGCCGACATGATCAAGGACGAGTCCATGAAGGCCTACTACGGACCGATGCTCCACCCCGGTCCCGGCGAGGACTGGGCCGAGTACGCCAGAAGCACGCATGGAAGCTATCACCACGGCGTCGGCACCTGCATGATGGGCCCAGCATCCGATCCCATGGCCGTCGTCGACCACAAGCTTCGCGTTCACGGTATCGACAACCTCTACGTCGCCGACGCCTCCATCATGCCTACCGTCACGCACGCCAACACCAACATCACGTCAATCATGATCGGCGAGCGAGTCTCCGATTTCATCAAGGAAGCTGGCGGCTAGCCGGTCAGCCACCACAGTCCGGATTCGTATACCGTATGCATTGCTATCCCGGCGGCATTCTCACGGGCACCGGGTCGCATTTGCGTTTGGCGTTCATGTCTGAGGGCGGGATGCCGTGCCCTCCATGGGCGTTAGAGGCTCTTCTGCACTCCTCCGTCGACCTGCTCAGCCAGTGCACATCTGCGGCGCGGGATGGTGCGAGCCTGGCCCCGTAGCTATGGAGCCAGGCCTTGTCCCATGTTCACCCACGCACTCGTCTCGTGGGGGAGCGTCACCGACTCGTCGGCGCACACGTGGTCGCGGCTTATGCCGGCCATGCTCGTAACGCCGAGCAGGCCCATGCTGACGAGTATCTCGTCCTCTAGGATCTCCAGCACGCGCACCAGCCCCTCCGTGCCGCCCGCAGCGAGCCCCCAGCCCTGGAGCTTGCCGATCGCCACTGCCTTCGCGCCCAGTGCAATCGCCTTCAGCACGTCCGTCCCGCGCTGTACGCCGCCGTCGAGTACCACCTCGGCCTTGCCTTCCACCGCCCGCACGATCTCCGGCAGCGTTGTCATAGTCCCGCGGCCGTGATCCAGCTGCCGGCCGCCATGGTTGGAGACCCACACCACGTCCACGCCGTGCTCGACCGCCAGCGCCGCGTCCTCGGCCGTACCGATCCCCTTGAGGACGAACGGCAATCCCGCTAATTCTCTGATGCGGTCCATCATCTCCCACGTCACCACCGACGTGTACTGAGCGTTCGACGCTGGGTCCCGTAGCGGCTCGAACCAGCGGTCCAGCATGGGCCGCTCCCTCCGGGAATACACCGCAGTGTCCACCGTCATGGCCAGCGCCACGTATCCGGCGGCCTTGGCTCGCGCGACTCTGTCCTCCACCCACCCCCAGTCGCCGTGGATGTAGAGTTGATAGATCTTCGGGTTCGCCCCTGCCGCCGCCGTCTCCTCTAGCTCCGGCTGCGTCACGGAGCTGACCGTGTGGATCGTCCCAAACTGATCCGCCGCCTTCGTGGATGCTACGCCACCGGCCGGGGCGAGGCGCTGCAGTGAGCCCATCGGCGCCAGCATGACAGGGATGCGCATAGGCTGCTCCAACAGCGTCGTCGACGCATCGGCGCTGCTCACGTCGACCAGCGCTCGTGGACGGAACGCCAGGCGGTCGAACGCCAGCCGATTGCGCCGCATCGTCGTCTCCGACTCAGCGGCACCCACCAGATAGTCCCACGTCCCCTGGCTCAGATTGCGCCGGGCCGCATGCACGATCTCCTCGTTCGTAAGGAAATCGAGGCTCATGTGCAGTCTCCCCTCACCGCGTGGTGCTCATTCCTGCGCGTCTATAAGGATGAACGCCATCGTGCACGGCTCAGTCCCACGGTTGAGCCAGTTGTGCACCGTGGCGCGCTGCACCAGTACGTCGCCCGCCTTCAGATGCACCATCACTCCGTCGTCGACCTCCATGTCGATCTCGCCGGACATCACCACCGCGTAATCGATCGTCGGCGTCACATGCATGTCGGGTGTGTTACCGGGCTCGAACTCGATGATCCGGAAGATCGTGCCACGGCGCTCCGGCGGCCGTGCCACCAGCCGTGCTCCCAGATCCTCGTCCCCGGCGAGGTCAGCGGGCACCGAGTCCGTACTCCACACCAGCACCGTGTTCACCTTCGGCCGCACCGACCGGAAATTGCTCGCTTGATCATCGATCCACACCACCGCCTTGCCGTTCGCATCGTTGGCTGTGACCACTCGGCGGACGTTGAGCGCCATGTTGAAAACCTCCCCGTTTGCTTCAACAGGCGACATCCTATCCCACAAGGGAATTCGTTGGCGCTGTGCTGCATCCGAATAGCCGAGTGCACTGCGAATGCGGCGCCGGATTTCGTAATACCAAGCCAACGAGCGCTATAATAGAGGCGTATCGTTCTTCAGGAGACCCGCCATGACAACGAAGGCACGGCCGGCAACGAAGACCAACCGCAGCGATTGCCGGGATTCACCTACCGGCGCACACCACTGGGTACTTGGCTCGCCCAGCGCAACCGTCATCGGCGCGTGCAAGTACTGCCACGCCGAGCGCGCTTTCAGCCCGTTCGAGGACAACCTCGGCTTCAACAACAGCGCGAAGAAGGGCGCCGGCCCGGCCTCCAACTAGCGCCGGTGAGCACCCACCGTTCGAATGGTGTGTGCTGGCGCAGCTCCTGCTTCTCCAAAGTTACGGCGTCCTCCCTCTTATCTGTTGGCCTCTTACTCCAGACGGCGCCAGCTTCATGGTGGCTTGTTGAAGGTGCCCGGATTCGATAGAGTCCGTTAGTCCAGAACACTCGCGGAGGAACCCATGACCACCGACGCCGACATCCTGCGTGCCAACGAGCCCACTGAACGGCTCGATACGCTCATCATCGAAGACCCCTACCGCCGATGGCTTGACAGGGAGGGTGTGAAGATCATCGATGAGTACGCTTTTGAGGACCTCAACACGGTCGAGCTCGGCCCGTGGGAGCGCAAGGGCGGCAAGGGCGCGGCCATCAATATCCCTTATCCCATGCTGATCAACGACTCGCACCTGATCGAGATCAAGCCCGGTGGCATGTCGGAGCCCGAGCACCATCTCTACGAAGAGATTATCTACGTGGTCTCCGGCAGAGGCGCAACCAGCGTCTGGATTGGCGACGGCCCCAAGCAGACCTTCGAGTGGAAGGCCGGCAGCATGTTCGCCATCCCGCTGAACGCCACCTACCAGAACTTCAACGCCTCAGGCGATGAGCCTGCTCGCTACCTTGGCGTCACCACCGCCCCGCCGATGATGAGATGGTTCGGCGACGACGACTTCATCTTCAACAATGACTTCGTCTTCTCCAGCCGATTCAAGCAGGACGAAACCACCTTCAGCGGCAACGGGAAGCTCTACACCGGCCGTATCTGGGACGCCAGCTTCATGCCCAACGTACCCGACATGCCGCTCTACGCGTGGGATGCCCGCGGAGCCGGCGGCATCAACGTCATGTTCGAGATGGCAGGCAACTCCATGAAGGGCCACGTCTCCGAGTTTCCCGTCGGCACGTACAAGAAGGGCCATCGCCACGGCCCTGGTGCACACCTGCTGATCCTCTCAGGCGACGCCGGCTACTCGCTCACTTGGACCGAGGATGACATGTCTGACGTGCGCAAGGCCGACTGGAAGGTCGGCTCCATGGTCATCGTCCCCAGCGCCGGCTGCTACCACCAGCACTTCAACACCGGCTCCCGCCGGGCCCGCTACCTCGCCCTCGGCTACGGTGCCCGCGGCGAGGCTCCTGGCCTCTTCGCGCCCTACGCCGGCTCCGGCAACGCCGACGTCAGCATCAAGGACGGCGGGATGCAGGTCGAATATCCCGACGAGAACCCCATGGTGCTCGACATGTTCGAGGAAGACTGCATCAAGCATGGCGCCATGCCCGCCATGCGCTCGTACTTCCCGAACCGCAAGCAGTTCCCCGTGAAGCTGCCCGAGTAGCCCGACGAAAAAGACCCCGGCCAGAGCAGGCCGGGGTCTCTTCGACCGCTATCTGACCTACGCCTTCGCCGGTGCCACCTTGAGCTGCGACAGGACACTCGCCACCAGCTTGTCCGCCGTCGGCCGGATGAACGCCTCCATGGGTGGAGAGTAGGGGATGCACACGTCGGGCGGCGACACGATGTTGATCGGCCCCTTCAGCGAGTCGAAAGCCTCCTCAACGATGAAGGACGAGATCCCCGATGCAACGTTGTTGGACCGATGGCCCTCGTCGCCGATCGTCACGAACCCCGTCTTGGCGACCGATGCGAACAGAGTCTCCTTGTCCAACGGCACCAGCGACCGGATGTCCACGACCTCGACGTCAATCTTGTGGTCGTTCTTGAGTGTCTCCGCCGCATCGAGCGCACGGTGCACCATGATGGAGCTTGCGATGATGGTCGCGTCCTTGCCCTCACGCTTCACGTCCGCTTTGCCCAGCGGTATCACGTAGTCCTCGTCCGGAACCTCCCACTCGATGTTGTCCGTGAACGAATGCGAGATGAAGAATGTCGGGTTTGGGCTCGCGAACATCGACGGCAGCATGCCCTTCACGTCGGCGGCCGTTGCCGGCATCGTGATCTGCAGGCCCGGCGTGTTCCACAGCATGCCCTGCACGTTGTGGCTGTGCTGCGACCCGTTGGCCGATCGGATACCAGAGGCGATGTGGAACACGATAGGGATTGGCCGCTCGCCTCCCGTTGTGTAGTAGTACTGCGGCGCCTCGTTGATCACGTGGGCCCAAGCCTGGAACATCCAGCTGCCGATGCCGAAGTTGACCAGCGGCTTCATCCCGGCAACGGCCGCGCCCGTGCCCGCACCGCCGTAGCCCAGCTCCGCGATCGGCATGCCGAAGCCACGGTGGCGAAGGTCGTCTGGCAGCTTGAAGGGCAGCGCTTCGCCGATGCCCGGATAGATCATGATGATGCGGTCGTCCTCGCGCATCAGCCGCTCCAGGGTCTGTGTGACGGCTTGTGCATACGTCATCTTCGTCATGAGTTCTTGCTCCTGGTTCCATTGATTTCCGCGGGCGCCTAGAAGGGTGCGTACATCCGCTCGAGCGCCTCTTCAGGCCTCGGCAGAGGACTCTCCCTGGCGAACTTGGTCGCCGCGGCGATCTCCACCATGATCTCCTTGTCGATGCCGAGCACCTCTTCCGCGCTGAGCACCTCGCCGATCACCAGTTCCTGAGCGAAGCGCGAGACTGGGTCGTGCAGCGAGTACCACGAGACGCCGGCGTCGTACGGACGTAGGCCGACGGCTGGCTCCAGGTTCGTGAATCCCTCAGGCAGCTCGACCGTATCCATGTGGCCCGCCTGGCTCGGATACGTGCGTACCTCGATGAAGCTCGGTCCGCCGCCCCTGCGTGCGCGGTCGATCGCGCGGCTCGCGGCCCGGTACAGCACGCCCGAGTCCATGCCGTCCACGATCGACACCGGGATGTCGAAAGCCAACGGGACCCGGTTCCCGCCGGTGTGGCC
>Ga0315338_1000950_pt1 | contig 45602 bp, 39 predicted proteins | sample ASW8metaG_FD_204518 | JGI IMG/M metagenome (GOLD analysis project Ga0315338, IMG submission 204518) | Ammonia-oxidizing marine archaeal communities from Monterey Bay, California, United States - ASW #8 | ecosystem: Environmental > Aquatic > Marine > Coastal | place: USA: California | collected... | reverse complement strand
GTTTGAATATCCGTGTAGTCTGTTTTGAATTACCTGTTTAACCTCTCCTCTTGGATATTCTTTTTCAGGATGGAATGGAAGGTGGAAAGATGATCAAATACCTCACAACAGACACCAAATCAGTGACCGTGGAATAGGTTGCACAGGGGGGTTTTTATCTACCAATCCAGTATTCGTAAAAACTCATCTGAGGTTGGGATATCTACGGGTTCGGTGTCTCGGGTTTTGAATACCTGTTAAGGATTCGAATTCGTTTCGACCACTTCTCCGTTCTCCCATGTCTCTGTCTTAGTCAAGTTTCCGTCTTCGTCGAAATCCTCAAAGAGACCATCAGGTACCCCGTCTATGTAGTTTCCTCTTACATTTAATTGACCATTTTCGTGGAAATATTCATAGAGACCGTCTAGTTCCCCGTCTATGTAGTTGGATCTAAATTCTAATTGACCGTTCTCGTGGAAGATTTCATAGAGACCGACTTGTTCCCCGTTTTTGTAGTCTCTTCTGAATTCTAATTGGCCGTTTTCGTGGAACCCCTCAATAGTCCCAGTAACGAGTTCATTCGTATCTTGGTGGTACATCAAACTATTTCTTGTAACAGTCTCAACCTCAGGAATGGCCTCCTGAGAGTAAGAGTGGACACTCAGAAGAACCAGACAGAGGGTGGTGAGAAGCCTCATTCGATCACTTCTCCGTTTCTGAACGTCATTGTCCTTATTAAGTTTCCGTTAACGGAGAACTCTTCCCTGAGACCATCTTGTAACCCGTCTCTGTAGTTTGTTCTACTCGATAATTGACCGTTTCTGTCGAACCACTCCCAGAGACCGTTTAGTTCTCCATCTTTGTAATTTTGTCTAACCCATAATTGACCGTTGTTGTGGAACAATTCAGTGAGACCGTCTAGTTCTCCGTCTCTGTAGTTTTTTCTACTCCCTACTCGGTGGTTGTCGTGGAACGACACAACAGTCCCAGTAAGAGGTTCAATGGATAATTGGTGATAAACAAGACCGTCCCTTGTAACAGTCTCAACCTCAGGAATGACCCCCTGAGAGTAGGAGTGGATACTCAGAAGAACCAGACAGAGGGTGGTGAGAAGTCTCTTCATGGAGTGAATCTACTCCTGTGTGATCAGAGGTTCAAATACGTCTGAGATTAGTTTTTGTTACTTGGTGGGTTTGAATATCCGTGTAGTCTGTTTTGAATTACCTGTTTAACCTCTCCTCTTGGATATTCTTTTTCAGGATGGAATGGAAGGTGGAAAGATGATCAAATACCTCACAACAGACACCAAATCAGTGACGGTGGAATAGTGTGGCAAACAAAACATTTCTAAAAATTATGAAACAGGCATGTTTAGAGACTTATTATTATTAGAAAAAGATAGGACAGGAAAGGAAGCTTTAGGGTTTTACTTGGCCTATCTATTGCTTACAGTTTTATTAGGGGCATTGGCAGGAGTGTTGGCAGTAATTTCAGCAACACCCGCTGAAGGGTATATGATGGGACGGTTCGCGGGGATAATTTTTTGTATAGTTTTATCTTTTGCGATTTTATATAAAAAGAAAAGGTTGCAAAGTTTTGGGCTAGTATTAATTGTAGTTTTATCTGGATTAGGCGCTATTTTTCTAGGCGGTCTCTTGGGGTTGGTTCCGGCAGCATACTTGACAACCATCAAAAAACTATAAGAACAAATGCAGTTTTAGTACTACAAATACTTGTCACCTAAAGAGTGGGGTCGAATAAACTTAGAAGGAGAATCATAATAAACTGAATTTTTTCTAGCATTTTTGCAGACGAGACTTCCCGCGCCTACTATGCAATTTGAACCTATCTTTACATTAGGCAAAATGGTTGCGCCCAAACCAATCGCAGAATATTTTCCAATTTTAACGCTTCCACCAAGAGTCGCTCCTGGTCCAATGCTTGAAAAATCTGATATTTCGCAATCGTGCTCTACTGAGCATCCTGTATTAAGTATGCAGTGATTCTCAATCTTTGATGAAGTATTAATAATAGCCCCTGCCATCACTACATTACCAAATCCAAATACTACATTTTTTCCGATGATTGCTTCTGGATGTATACAGTTAACAAAATGAAAATCTGGTATGACGCTTATAATTTTTTCGCTTAATTTTTTTCTTATAGCATTATCACCAATGCCTATAATTCCACCAAAAATTTTCTTTTCTTGAATTAAACTTGTCAAAGAATCATCGTTACCTATTACTTTGTAATCTAGAATATTTTCATTCTTATTATCATCGATAAAACCTACAAGTTGGAATTTTTCCTCTTTTTCGATAGTGTCAACAATTACTTTTGAATGACCTCCTGATCCAAATATAATGATATTCTTTCTCTGTTTCATATTTAACCATTCAATAAAATTTAATTAAATGATAACCTCTGTTAGTGAGAATAATATAATAAGTAAGTAACATTGGCACTATAATATATTGATCATAGAGGAGAATTAGATGGCTACATATGAATGCTCTAAATGCGAGATGTCAGTAAATGCGACTTGTGCAAAATGTGATGCGCCTCTTGTTAATGATATATTGAAACTAGATGATGATCGCGAAGTGCAAATTTCTAAATGCCCTAATGACCACGGAAAAATAAAATCTCCTATGTGTTGTGGTGAAGATATGAGTTGTTCCGCCTAGAATTTAATAAGTTATCATTCTATCTAAAAATATAAATAACTTAGATTTAATCAGCTTTTAGTCTACTTGATGGGGTGGATTGTTCTGGCGCGGTAATTCACACAGAGTAACTAACTTCGCGATTATTGAATAAATTTCTAGTATTGTTGAATGCCTTTCAACAGTGGGCTTTTGGTAATGAAGTTTAGCCCCATATGAACACCTAAAGAGATGCTTTTAGCATTAAAAATGGACGATAATTCAATTAAAAGCAGTTTTGAAAGCATCCTTCGTGAAGGAATTAAGATTGCTAGTGAAAGATATATTCTTATCTTTGCAAATACCTTAATCGCATTGATTGCGGCGATAGTCGCAAGCATTACTCTAATTGGTCTTATCATAGTTCCTGCAATTATGGGAGGGTATGCAGAATCCCTAATTAGAATAAAAAGAAATCAATCTGTTGAAGTTGGAGATTTTTTTACACCAGGTTTTAAAAACAATAGATGGATAAAACTGCTCCTTGCGGCTGTTATTTATTTTGTTGGCGTTGGAATCGGATTATTTCTTCTTCTTATTCCTGGAATATATTTATCAATTGTTTGGTTTTTTGTTTTTCAATTAATTGTTGATACGGATGCCTCAATTGAAAGTGCATTTGAAAAATCTAGAAACTTGATACACAAAAAAATAGGGTTTTGGATAGTATTTTTTGTGCTTATCTGTCTGACAGTATTTAATGCTTTGTTACAGCTCATTCCTATTATAGGCATTCTCTTATCTGTATTTTTTATTGGACCTTTCTATCACATGATATGTACGGTTCTTTATGTTAATGCTGCTGATAGCATTAACAGTAAATCTGAAGCTCCTGTCGTGGCTGCATAATCACTATGAAAATTATTTTTTTAAAGAGAGTAAAAAATAATTCCTCGTTCAGTATATTTGGTTGAGGTAGCATAATGAAAAAAGTCGCGTTCATTGGTTATGGATCAATTGCAAAATTAGCCTTCGAAAAGCTTGCCGAACATAACCAGCAAGGGCACGTCAAAGTCGTAGGAGTGCTTGTCCAGGGCTTCGAAGTCAACGAAACGCGCGCCGCCCTTGACGACAGTGTTGCTGTAGTCACCGCTGTGGAAGATCTCATTAGTCTTTCGCCAGATATCATCATTGAATGTGCTGGTCAGGGCGCCGTTGCCGAATATGGTGAAGCGATATTAAAGACAGGTATTGATTTAATGGTGATTTCTACCGGCGCACTGGCCAACGATGAGCTTCGGGACAGGCTGACGGTAATTTGCGAACAGAGTGGCGCTAAGCAGCTGATACCATCCGGCGCGGTTGCAGGGATTGATGGAATGGGATCGCATAATATCGGGGGCTTAAAAAAGGTTCGTTACACCGCTACCAAGCCGCCTTTGGCCTGGAAGGGGACACCGGCAGAGGAAAATTTTGACTTGAGCAAGATTTCAGAGCGCACTGTTCTTTTCACCGGTCCGGCACGTGATGTAGCGCAGTTATACCCCAAGAACGCTAATCTAGCTGCGACCGTGGCGCTTGCGGGATTAGGTATGGATCAAACAGAAGTCGAGTTAGTTGCCGATCCCGAGGGGACTCCTCACAATGTGGGACGTATCTATGCGGAAGGAGAATTCGGGGAGTTGATCATCGAATGTCGCAATATCCCCTCACCTGAAAACCCAAAAACGTCAGCGACGACGGCGCTTTCTATAGTCTACGCTCTGCTGAAAGACACACACACCCTCGTAATTTAGTTAATCGTCGCGGAATTCTGCGAACACTGGGGTGTGATCGGAGGGGCGCTCAAGTTTTCGTGGTTCAATGTCAATGGTGCATGCGGTGCAACGTTCACTCATAGCATCAGAAGCCAGTATCAAATCAATTCGTAGACCCATGTTTCTCCGAAATGCCGCTGCGCGATAATCCCACCAACTAAAGGGGTTTTCCTTCTGATCGAATAATCTGTAAGTATCTTTAAAGCCCAGCGACAGTATTTCTACTAACGCTTGTCGTTCTTTTTGACTACAAAGAATCTTTCCTTCCCATTCAGATGGATCATGAACATCGCGGTCCTCAGGCGCGATATTGAAGTCTCCCATCGCCACGATGTGTTTGTAGATCTTCGTATCCTTTTGTAGCTGAGCATTCAATGCTCGAAGCCAGTCTAGTTTGTATTGATACTTTTCAGAATCGACGCTGCGCCCGTTGGGCACGTATAAGTTAAGAACTCTGACATCACCGAATGTGGCAGCCAAAACGCGCTTTTCTGGATCAGGAAAGCCATCCAACTCTATCGCTATATCTTTGGCGGGCTCTCGGGATATTAAGGCGACACCGTTGTAAGTTGGTTGGCCGCTGAAGACAGTTTTGTAACCCATCTCTTCAAAATCCGTCACAGGGAACTTTTCATCAACTAACTTAGTTTCCTGCAGACCTAGCACATCGGGTTCAACACGTTGCAACCATTCGCTTACATGTTCTAAGCGAACCCGTAAACTATTCACATTCCACGTTGCAATTTTCATGTTTCAGTCATCCTTCGGGTTGAATGCCTGCTTGGCGTAATAAAGGATCCAAGCTTGGAGCTCGACCTCGAAATTCCTTGAATAAATCCATTGCATCACGACTCCCGCCTGTCGCAAGAATACAGTTTCGGAAATGTTCAGCGGTCCCTGGATCAAAACTACCCTTTTTCTCGAATGCAGAAAAGGCATCGGCAGCTAGCACCTCGGCCCACTTGTAACTGTAGTAACCAGCAGCATAGCTTCCACCAAAGACGTGTGAGAAGGTGTTAGGGAAACGATTGAAGGATGGAACCTCCATCACGGCCACTTCCTGGCGAGTATGCGCGAGGATTTCCTCTGCCCGCGAGCCTTGATCTGGGACGTACTCGGCATGCAGCCTGAAATCGAATAACGCGAACTCAATTTGTCGAACCATTGACAGTCCAGCCTGGAAGGTTCGTGTAGCGTTTAATGTTGCGAGAGTCTCTGCCGGTAGCGGCTGGCCAGTCTGGTAGTGTTCCGAGATCCAAGGTAGTACTTCGGGTAGCCACGCGTAGTTTTCTAAGAACTGACTCGGAAGTTCCACGGCGTCCCAAGGTACTCCGTTAATACCTGAAAGGGAGGGATAGTCGACTTCAGTAAGGAGGTGATGAAGCGTATGTCCGAACTCATGAAACAGCGTGACCACATCATCATGGGTGAGCAATGAAGGGTCTGAGTCAACTGGCGGATTGAAGTTACAGACCAGATAGGCGACTGGCTGTTGGCTTAGTCCTTCTAATTTGCACCTTACAAGACATTCGTCCATCCAGGCTCCGCCTCGTTTGTTGGGGCGCGCGAAGAAATCTGTGAAAACTCCGCCAATCGGGCTTTTGTCCTTGGCACTAACCTCATAGTACGTCACGTCTGAATGCCAAGCGTCGATACTGTGGTTGGCACGAATCTTGAGACCAAAGAGCTTTTCCACAACTCTGAACAGCCCTTGGAGTACCCGAGGCAACGGGAAGTAAGGGCGTAACTCATCGTCAGCCAGCCCGAAACGGGTTTGTTTTAACTGCTCCGAGTAGTACGCGATATTCCATGGTTCCACCGCTTTGCCTGCAAACTTTGCGAGGTCCTGAAGTTCAGCTTGAGCTACAGGTTTACTTTTTTCCGCTAAATTCTGCAGAAATTTGAGGACTTCTTCAGGCGTGTCTGCCATTTTCGTCGCCAGGGAGAATTCTGCGTAATTGTTAAAGCCCAGCAATAGAGCAGATTCATGGCGAAGACTAGCAATCTCCTCGATAAGGGGACGATTATCCCAGCGACCTGCTTGGGGCCCCTGGTCCGATGCGCGGGTAACCCACGCTTCATAATAATGGGCACGAAGATCTTCATTTTTGGCGTGCGTCATTACTGCTAGATAAGTTGGGGGGTCGAGGGTTAGTAACCAGCCGGGGCGATCTTGGGCTTTGGCGAGGTCCTTTGCGCGACGGAGCACCATATCCGGGATGCCGGCTAGAACTTCCTCATTTACCTCGTGGTGTTTGAAAGCATCTGTGGCATCCATCAAGTTCTGTTCAAAGGCGGCCTGGCGCTGAGAGAGTTCCGTTACCAGATGCTTGAACCGAACTCTTTCTGCTTCCGGGAGAGAAACTCCGGCCAGTCTGAAATCTCTGAGCGTATGAGAAAGCAGTCGCAGTTTTATCTTTTCCGCTGGATCTATATCTTGCTCAAGTTGGCTATATAGTGCGTATAGCGTTCCGTTTTGCGCCATCTCGGTGCTGAATTCAGCAATCATCGGTAGGCAGTTGTTATATGCATCTCTCAGTTCTGGTGTGGACAGAACCGCATTCAGGTGTGCGATGGGGCTCCACACGCGATGAATCACGTCCTGAATCCGTTCAAGTTCCTCGGCAGACTCAAACGTGACCGCGGCAATTTTCTCGGTCTGCTTCAGCTTGGCTCGCTGTTGAACAAGTGTTTGCTGAACGGCTGCTTCTACGTGCTCCGGGCGGATAAAATTGAATGCTGGCAGACCTTTGGTTTCTAAGAGAGGATTTTTCAATATGTCTTCCGGTCAAAAGAGCGAAATCTAGCACACAGTGAGAGCTAGATTTACTGTGAGCCCAGTAGACGGGAGTTTTTTTGGTAAGCTCCGCGTCCGAGCAAGGTAGGAAATTTTTTGTGAGTGATTACGATCTCATCGTACTGGGAGGGGGAAGCGGCGGCCTGGCAACCGCGCAGAGGGCTGCTGAATACGGGGCCCGAGTCGTCGTCATTGAATGCGCTCGTCTGGGTGGTACTTGCGTCAATATGGGGTGCGTACCAAAAAAAGTGATGTGGAATGCTGCTCAGTTGGCTCACGCATTTGATGATGCAAGTCACTATGGTTTCGAATTCACACGGCAAGGACATGACTGGGCAGTCTTAAAGAGAGGTCGGGACGCCTATGTAGCGCGGTTAAATGATATTTACAGGCGCAACCTGGAACGGCGTTCCATAGATTGGATATGTTCGCGAGGCAGTTTTATTGGTCCGAAAGCAATTGCTACAGATAACGGAGAGACGTATCAAGCACCCCACATATTAATTGCAACAGGGGGTTATCCAACAGTTCCTGAGATTTCCGGGGCGGAACTTGGTATCACTTCTGATGGGTTTTTCGAGTTGGAGCAACTGCCAAAACGTGTGGCAGTCATTGGCAGTGGATACATTGCAGTAGAGCTTGCAGGGGTCTTAAATGCTTTGGGTAGCGATGTTGTCCAATTTCTCCGCTACGATCTTTTGCTGCGTGCATTTGAAGAAATGTTGGGCCAACAGCTTATGACACATATGAGTGGATCTGGAATTGAATTAATCACGCAAGCTGTTCCTAAGAGTGTTCATGCAGAGGGGGGGTTGGTTCTAACGACTGAGGATAAGCGCGTTTTCAAAGAGTTCGACTGCCTTCTCTGGGCCATTGGTCGATCACCGTGTACTGGAGAGCTAGATCTTGAGACCACGGGTGTCCAAACCGATGCGGAAGGTTATGTTGTTGTGGACAGATATCAAAGTACCAATGTAGAAGGTATTTACGCTGTGGGGGATGTTACTGGCCGGGCTCAATTAACCCCTGTGGCTATTGCAGCTGGTCGGCGGCTCGCCGATAGAGTGTTTGATGGCCAGGATGAGAGGCGGTTGAGCTATGACAATATTCCTACCGTGATCTTTTCCCACCCACCTGTTGGGACGGTTGGGCTTTCGGAGGCGCAGGCGCGAGAGGAATATAGTAACGAGGCAGTACGTACCTATATATCAGAGTTTGTTCCCCTGTATAACGCCTTGACAAAGATCAAGCCCAAGACAGGAATGAAACTAATAACGGTTGGTGACGAAGAGAGGATCGTAGGGTGTCATGTGATCGGGCCTGGAGCCGATGAAATGCTTCAAGGGTTTGCTGTTGCGATATCCATGGGGGCTTCCAAATCTGATTTGGACGACACGGTCGCAATTCACCCCACTAGTGCCGAGGAGCTGGTCACCATGCGGTAACATTTTTAGATTTAATGGTTTGCGTACTTTTGTAGTAACGGTGCGGTGTCGGGCCGCACATCCCGCCAAATAGCGAATGATTCTGCTGCCTGTTCAATCAGCATTCCCCACCCTTGCACGGCATTGCCTGCGCCGTGATCTCGAGCCCATTGAACGAATGGTGTCTGTTTGGCGCTGTAAGCAAGGTCGTAACAGAAACTCCACGAGCCCAGGCAACTGTGTGGAAATGAGAAACTCTCACCCTTTAGTCCTGCAGAGGTAGCGTTAACAATGAGGTCGAAAGATCCCATCTCACCAAGTTGGTTGAATGGACATACAAAAAGGTTCTCCGCCGCGTTGAATAGCTCAACCAACTCATTCGCCTTCTCTACCGTGCGGTTCGCCAGCACGAGCTCAGCAAAATCTGAATCCAGCAGGGGGGGGAGAATGCCTCGCGCAGCACCACCAGCGCCAAGGATGAGTATGCGTTTACCGTTCAGATTCAGATGATTGTTCTGCGTTAGATCACGTAGAAGCCCAATTCCGTCTGTATTGTCGCCACGAACTTCGTTCGTGGAAAGAAGCGACAATGTATTGGCAGCATGAGCTCGCTGGGCCTCCGGTCCGAGTTCACTGGAGAGTTTGAAGGCTGCTTCCTTGTGAGGAACTGTGACATTGAGGCCTTTACCTCCAGTTGCCGCAAATTTTCTAACCGCCGCCTCAAAATTCTCGGGTTCCACGGGGAGCAATTCATAAGAAAGATTTTCCCCAGTTTGTTGCGCAAAAATACGGTGAATTTCCGGGGAATAACTATGTTCTACTGGATATCCAATAACGGCATACTGGTCGTTCGTCGTCTGTGTTTGTTCCATGGGCCGCTACGTATATCAAAGGAATACTCGAAGTTTCGCTTGTTTACTGTACCTTTCCAACCTTGAAACGCCATAAAAGACGCACCCTTCTTTGTGCTGCAGGATAACTAGATGAGTCGAAATAAGCCGAAAAGATGCCCCTGGAGCGAGAGAGGAAACAAGGATTACCAGCGTTATCATGATGTCGAGTGGGGTGTGCCAGTACACGATGACCCAACTCATTTTGAGTTTCTTTTGCTAGAAGGTGCTCAAGCGGGACTAAGTTGGGCAATTGTTTTGAAAAAACGAGAAGGGTACCGGCGAGCTTTCGCTAACTTCGACGTTGAACGGGTAGCACGGTTCAATCGACGATCTGTTGAGCGGCTGGTCAATGACCCGCGGATTATAAGAAATGCTAAGAAAATTGAGGCAGCCTCCATAAATGCTAGAGCATTTCTCGCCGTGCAGGAGCAATTTGGTAGCTTTGACCGTTATGCATGGGACTTTGTTGATGGTGTTCCTATCGTCAACCATTGGCGCAGACAAAACCAAGTTCCGGCGACCAGCACTGAATCAGACGCGCTCAGCAAAGATCTTAAGTCTCGAGGATTCCAATTTGTAGGCTCCACAATTATTTATGCTCATATGCAGGCGACTGGATTGGTCAACGACCATCTCATGAGCTGTTTTCGGCATGAGCCATGTCAGAGCTTTGCGCAACGCGATACCAGTCATCCGCCAAATTGACGCTGGGGGGAATCGTCAACCCCTAAGCATCGCGCAGCAAGGCCCCTGTGCGTCCATCTCTAATAGTTGTAGGCTGCTCAAGGCCTCCTAGCGGGCCTGGCAAGATATAGTCTGTCTCAGACCTGAATTCTCGTCTAACCTGTAAAGTGTGGCGTAGCGGCGGGCGTCCGGAGCGGTTCGCGCTTGTAGAGACTAGTGGCCCACCCACGCGTCTACATAGTTCACAGGCCAGTGGATGTGCGGTTATTCGGACAGCCAACGTGTGACGACCACCGTTCAGCCACTTTGGAATGCCGGGCCGCGCATCGAGCACCCAGGTGAAAGGGCCAGGCCAGCTATCGAGAACTTCCGAGCGCAAAACGCCCTCGGGCAGAACAATCAAGGGTTCGATTTGTGCGAGATTTGCAGCGATGAGCGCCAGTCCTTTTTGCCAAGAGCGCCGCTTTGCAGTGAGGAGACGTTCCACGGCGTCCTGCCGTTCTGGTAGACATCCAAGACCATATACAGCCTCTGTTGGGTAAGCGACCAGACCACCGTTCAAGAGTATCCGTGTAGCTTTGTCCAACAGGATAGGTGACACAGAAACGGGGCCTACTTTTGTGTACTCAAGGGCTGAGTTTAGCTGTCTTTGGCAGGAGCCTCGACGGGCGCGTCAACAGAGACGCTTGATTGACTGGCCAGCTCTTTATCGTTCTGACTTTTCTTAGAGGCCTTCTTTCCTTGGGATTTTTTACGGGCACCTTTCTTGCGTGGTTTTTTCTTCCCACCAGCTTTCTTAGATCCGCGCCGACCTCTACGTTCAGGTGCTGCGTCAATCATTGCCTTACATTCGTCAAGAGTTAGCTTCTCCGCTCTTGCTCGTGTTGCTTCAGCTTCCTTATCTTTCGGTACTTCTTTATCTTTGGGTACCCTCGCATTCTTTTTTCCATCAGTTACGTAGGGCCCATAGCGCCCATCTAAAACCTGAATTCCCGCGTCGGGGAAATCTTGGATAAGGCGTTTAGCATCCAGAATCTTTTTTTCTTCGATAAGTTCCAGCGCGCGTGGCAAAGCGATCGTATAAGGGTCATCTTCTCGAATCGATACAAATTTGCTCCCGTATCGCACATACGGCCCAAACCGCCCGATGTTGGCTGACACAAGATCTCCGTCAGGCGTTTCTCCTAATTGTCTGGGTAATTTGAATAAATCTAGAGCTTCTTCACGAGTAATGGCGTCCATTTTCTGACCTGGACGAAGACCCGCAAATAAAGGCTTTTCTTCGTCATCCTTTGTGCCAATCTGAATGACTGGACCGTAGCGAGCCATTCTCACGGTCATCGGGCGACCGCTTTTTGGATCATCGCCCAACGATCTCGACTGTGATGCTTGTTCCCGGGTAACAGAAGTTTCAGTGTGTTCTATGAGGTCACTAAATGGCTTCCAGAAATCTTTTAAGAGTGGTATCCATTCGCCCTCGCCTCTGGAAATTGCATCAAGGGAATCCTCCATTCGCGCAGTGAACTCATAATCGACATATTGCGAAAAATACTCCGTGAGAAAATGGTTTACGACTTTACCGACATCAGTGGGGATAAATCGCCGGCTCTCCATTTCCACATACTCACGATTGCGTAATGTGGATATGATGGAGGCATACGTTGAGGGTCGACCGATACCAAATTCTTCCAGTGCTTTGACCAGTGTGGCTTCGGAGTAGCGTGGTGGTGGCTCGGTAAAGTGTTGTTCACTGACCAGCTCTCTTAGTTCGAGTCGATCTCCCTCCTTAAGAGGTGGCAGCACACGATCCTGATCATCATGAGGCGTAGTATCATCCGTGCCTTCCTGGTAGATGATCATATAGCCAGGTTTAACTAGTACCGAACCTGTTGCACGAAAGCTTATATTACCTGCGTGCGATTTTTCTGCGTTGAGATTTAATCCTACGGTATCGAAAATCGCAGGCGTCATCTGGCATGCGATGGTGCGCTTCCAAATTAACTCGTAGAGTCGGTACTGATTCGAGTCCAACCGACTTCTAAGTTCAGCAGGAGTCCGAGCCGCTGACGTAGGACGTACCGCTTCGTGTGCTTCCTGAGCGTTCCTCGCTTTGGTTATATAGGTTCGTGGCTCATCCGGTAGACTGTCACTTCCATAACGATCCTGGATTAGTGATCGAATTTCGGCTATTGCGTCAGCGGCTAATGTCACCGAGTCTGTTCTCATATAGGTAATGAGACCCACCGATTCATCGCCAACATCTATTCCCTCATAGAGACGTTGAGCCGTCATCATAGTTTTTTGTGCACTGAACCCGAGTTTGCGCGATGCTTCTTGTTGTAAAGTAGATGTTGTGAATGGTGCAGCGGGGTTGCGTCTTCGCTGCTTCTTATCCACTTTGCCTACTGTGAGCATCCCATCAGCTGCTTCGTTAATAACCTGTTCTACTTCTCGGACGGTTCTTTCATCCGTGAATGAGAATTGAACAATTTTCTCGCCGCGATATATTACGAGCCGGGCGTTAACAGCCTCCTTATCATGCTCAGCTATAGCACCGATGCTCCAGTATTCCCTGGGGTTAAAGGCGGAGATCTCGTCTTCGCGCTCTACGATGAGACGGAGCGCAGGGCTCTGAACCCGGCCGGCGGAGCGTGCCTTTGGTACTTTCTTCCATAGCAGAGGAGACAGATTAAAGCCGTACAGATTATCTAGCGCACGACGGGCTTGTTGAGCATTGATCAAATATTCGGAAAGTTCCCGTGGATTATTGAGCGCCTCCTGAATCGCTTTCTTCGTAATCTCGTGGAAGACGACCCTGCTTACCTCTTTATCATCAAGAAGTCCTCTCTCTTTTAGAACGTTGTGAACGTGCCAGGAAATGGCTTCACCTTCGCGGTCTGGATCAGTTGCAAGGTAGAGGGTTGATGCTTTTTTTACGGCGGACGCAATTTTTTCGAGGTGCTTCTTATTTTTCTCGATGATCTGATACTTCATTGCGAAGTTTCGCTCAGGATCTACGGCATCTCCCTTAGGAACCAGGTCGCGCACGTGCCCGTAAGATGCAAGCACCTGAAAGTCTTCGCCAAGATACTTTTCTATGGTTCTCGCCTTGGCGGGGGATTCGACTATGACAAGGTTCTTACTCATAGTACCGCGACGGCTATAGATGTTTATCTCAACCGGACAAACCGTAAAACATGGATGTTAGTGAAGCCAGCCTGGATCTTCTGCGAAAACCAGATCTTCCATTCGTGCATAAGCTTCTTCCTGACCAGATTGGCTAAACAAGACCATCATAACCACCCACTTTATTTGCTCAATGTCGATATCGTCTGTGTCCAACGCGAGTAGGCGGTCGATAACGAGTTCACGTTTAGCTGGTGTCAGGATACCAACTTGTTCTAGATGAAGAAGGTACCCTCTGCACTGTGAGTCCAAGCGCCCCTGCTCGAGCTGATCATAAACCCTGACCGTCGTGGAGCGAGGATTTGATGACTCAGGTTCGTCGACGTTAAGGCCATCTAGCCAGTCCAAAGCCCTGTCGATCTCTCGGCCCCGGAAGCCGGCTAGCTCAAGTTCCTCCCTAAGCACATTACGATCCGGTTCGGGCTCGTCTTCGCTGTCCACAAAAGACTCGAATAGATACATAAGCACATCAAGAACATTTTCTTTCATGGGATCCTCTGACGGGAGAGAGTAGCGTCCGCCGAGCAACTTTTCGACCAAACCCTCCGTTTCATAGGTGCAGGAGCATGGAGGAAAGCTCTGCCGCCGTCAATCCAGTAAGTTTGTTTAAAACTGTAATGCCATTAATGGCTGTCTGCGGGGGCGTACATAAATCTAGATTTATGTACTTAGAGTCAAAGGGCTTGAATTCAATAGCTATAAGTAGTTTCTTGTAACTAGATTGTCTGTTGCGTCGGTGGAAAAAACTGGTAACTCCACGTACAGTCAAAGATTCAAGTTAGCTTAGCGAGCCATATACGAAACTCCCAGCAAACCACAATGGCACTTCTCCAAATTCTTGAGTACCCGGACCCGCGCTTGCGGATTCGTGCAAAGCCCGTCACAAAAGTTGACGCTGAGATTCAGAGACTTATCTCCGATATGTTGGAGACTATGTACGATGCCCCCGGTATTGGACTAGCCGCTACCCAGATCAATGTTCACAAACGGGTTTTAGTCATCGATATTTCCGAAAGTCGTGATCAACCTCTGTGCTTGGTTAATCCGGAGATACTTAGTGCGGAAAGGGACGTTAAATATGAAGAGGGATGTCTTTCGGTGCCCGGTGTTTTTGGGGAAGTTAGTAGGGCAGAACACATAGAAGTTAGAGCGCTTGACGAGAACGGCGAATCAATCGCATTGGACGTGGAAGGGCTACTTGCTATATGCATTCAACACGAGATGGACCACTTGGAAGGGAAGCTATTTGTGGACTATTTATCCGATCTAAAGCGTGATCGTCTAAAAAAGAAACTTTTGAAAAAGGCCAAGCGTGGGTCGACGCAAGAAGATACTGTGTCTCCTAGAATCTCGGCCCCGGTCATCTAAGTTTTAAGCGACTCCCACCTGGGATGAGCTCAGTATCAAGAATCGTTTTTGCCGGCACACCGGATTTTGCGGTGCCATTTCTTCGTGTGTTGCTATCCACAGGTGTGAATATTCCCGTGGTGTTAACACAGCCCGACCGACCTGTTGGGCGAGGACGTAAGCTAGTGCAGAGTCCTGTAAAGCGGGAAGCTTTAGAACAGGGGCTTGAGGTTTGCCAACCTGCTGAGCTTACGACCGGTGCTCTGGGAAAGTTTGGGGAGACGGCTCCCGATCTGTTGGTTGTCGTTGCGTATGGACTATTGCTTCCTTCCTGGCTGATCGACTGGCCGAGGCTGGGCGCAATTAACGTACACGCTTCCTTATTACCGCGTTGGCGCGGTGCGGCGCCGATCCAGCACGCCATTCTCGCCGGTGACACTGAAACCGGGGCGTGTATTATGAAAATTGATTCAGGGCTCGATACTGGTCCTGTTTACAGCTGTCGCTCGCTAGCCATCGGTCCTGAGGAAAATGCTGGTGTTCTTCACGGTCGACTAGCTCAATTGGGTGGTGAGCTGCTTCGGGATTCTCTACCGCAGATCTTGGAAAATACTCTGCCTCCGGTACCTCAGAACAATGCGGGAGCCACGTACGCACCTAAGATTGGAAAGGAGGATGCACCGCTGAATTGGAGGCAGAGCGCGACGGAGCTGGCTCGTCGCGTGCGAGCCTTCAATCCATGGCCGGTCAGCGAGACTGTTACTGACGATGGTAAACGTGTCCGTGTCTGGGAAGCGGTTGTTCTAAAAGAGGAGTGCACCGAAGTTCCAGGTACCGTTATTGTGGCGAACAAGCAGGGAATAAACGTTGCTACGGGTAAGGGAGTTCTTCGCATTCTTAGTTTGCAGCTGCCTGGTGGAAACGTGATGAAAGCCCAGGCCTATCTAAACGCACACTCACTGGAAGGCACCGTATTTGTTTACTGAGCAACAGCCAACCAAGCCCGCACAAGGGGTAAGCGCTCGCTCGCTCGCTGCGCGGATCACCGCAAACGTGGTGCGAAACAGCCTTTCCTTGGAAGCAGCATTTCAGGCATCTGTTCAACCAGCTTTACGGGACGCATCTTTAGTGCGAGCTTTATGCTACGGAGTTCTTCGTTGGCACCACCTTTTGCAGTGGCAGGCAGATGAGCTATTGACGCGGCCTTTAAAACGCGGTGACGTGGAGCTAGCTGCCCTTATTCGCATAGGGCTTTATCAGCTGCAGTGGCTGCGAGTTCCAGATCATGCGGCAGTGTCAGCGACGGTGTCTGCCGCTGATTCGCTCGGCAAAACCAATGCAAAAGGCCTTGTAAATGCAGTGTTGCGTCGGTTTATTCGTGAGCGCAAAAGATTAGCGCAACAGATAATCAAGATCCCAGAGGCAGCGATGAGCCACCCTAGTTGGATGCTTGCGAAGGTAAAAGAGGATTGGCCAGAAGAGTGGCTGGACATTATTAATGCGAACAACGGGCCGCCACCGATGTGGTTGAGAGTCAATGCCAGGCAAGGGACTCGAGAGAGGTACCTAGCCAGTCTGGGTGCTGCAGGGGTGACCACCCAGCCTGTAGACGGACCTTCGAGCGCAATTTTATTAAGTGAGCCCCAGGCAATGAGCACGCTGCCGGGCTTCGCTGATGGTGAGGTATCTGTGCAGGATGCGGCAGCTCAGCTTGCAGTAGGATTTCTCGACCTTGAACCCGGACAACGAATCCTAGATGCCTGCGCGGCACCTGGGGGAAAGAGCGCCCATATTCTGGAGTCACACCCAGGCATTAGCGAATTGGTAGCTTTAGATCGAGATCCTGATCGGCTTGCGGTAATGAGTACGGAATTTGAACGATTGAAGCTTGAAGGTACAGTGGTTCACGGTGACGCTACCCATCCCACAGACTGGTGGGATGGCCAGCTTTTTGACCGTATTCTCCTTGACGCGCCTTGTAGCGCTCTGGGCGTCATCCGTAGACATCCGGATATCAAAGTATTGCGGCGCTCTGGAGATATTGCACAAGTGTTGATAAATCAACGAGCCTTATTCAAAACGCTGTGGACGTTGCTTAGCCCAGGAGGTCGGCTGGTGTACTCAACTTGCACAATACTGAAAGAGGAGAATCAGCATCAGATTCAGTGGTTTTTGGAGGAGACTCCCACGGCCCGATCGCCAACCTCACAAGCTTGGAATTCGCGGCAAATTCTGCCTGGGGAGGCGAATATGGATGGGTTCTATTATGCTTGTATTGAGAAGTCGGGATAATGCAAGTATTCATGTAATGAAGCAGTAGAGAAAAAGTGGTTTTTAGGATGTTTAATTTTAATGGTTGTGCTTGCTGGATAACGATGGGGATCGTCTTTGTGCTATGGCAACAGGGTGTCCATGCACAGGATGAGGATTCAGACAGTTTTATTGTATCCGCTCCAGGGTTTAATGTCCGTTCAGCAAGCATCACGATGGAATCTGGGATCTATAATCTCGATACGTGGGTAGATTATAGACTTTCAGCAGATGCGCGTGAGGCATTGGGTGCGGGCGTACCACTCACCATCCATTTGGAGGTGGAATTCATCAATCCCAGATGGTACTGGACTGATGAAAATGCTGGTAACCATCGACAGAGTTATCAGCTTCAGTATCACGCTTTGACCGAACGATACATAGCCCTGGATCTAAATAGTGAAGAACAGAATACGTACGCCACCCTGTCTTCCGCACTGAACGGTCTGGGACAAATCACCGGGTTGCCAATTATCGACTCATCTTTGTTAGAGCCGGATGAAAGCTATGATGTTCGAGTGCGCGCTGTCCTAAGCACAGAAGATTTTCCAGGTCCCCTCCGCTTCCTTGCATTTTGGCGTCGTGATTGGTCAATGAGGAGCGATTGGTATAGATGGCAACTGGGCGACTAAAAAGGACGACCAATGTTCTAGCCGTTGTTGTAAGCGCACTGCTTTGGCTAACTGCTCTTATATGGTTTGCACAGACCGCTCAAAATTCTGAGACTCTATCTCGCCTACAGAATGGGATACTGCTATTCAGTTTTATTGGTATTGTGATTTTGCTGCTTCTGATTGTGGCAAACCTAACACAGCTTGTTCGCGACTACCGCCACCATGTACCAGGTGCGCGTCTCAAGGCGCGTATGGTTGCGTTGTTGGTTGCTCTGACGGTAGTTCCATTATTGGTTGTGTACACTTTTTCATTGCAGTTTATAAATCGTGGGATTGATAGTTGGTTTAGTGTTGAGGTTGAGGAAGGTTTAGAGACCGCACTGGAGCTTAGCCGAAGCGCCCTTGATGTGCAGATGAGAGAGAATTTGGCTGACGTGCGCGGCATGGCACAGCGGATTGAGGCAGGTGGGCGGACAAATATTGTGGGCGAGTTGGGCGAATTGAGGCGCGCCAGCGGTGCCGCTGAGTTAACAATTTTCGCGATGGGCAACGATCAGATACTCGCGACCAGCGCGGAAAATATCTTCCCAGCTGTCCCGCAGTTTCCTAGTGATGAATTGATTTTCCAACTTCGCCAGGGCGGAGGGGGTTCTTACGTAAGTCTTGAGCCTCTTGCAGACGGGGGACTCGAGATAATTGCAGCGACTAACCTCATAGCCGACATACCTAGAAGTGAGCCGGATGTACTGCTGGCTACATTCCCTGTGGAGCAGCAGTTGAGTGAACTGGCAGGGAGAGCAGAGGCTAGTTATGACCAATACGCGGAGCTCGCATTTCTCCGTACACCTCTGAAAACTAGTCTTACCGCAACGCTGAGTATTGTGTTATTGACCGGATTACTAGCAGCAGTCTACGGAGCGTTTTTCTCGGCCCGCCGGCTTGTGGTTCCAATCCAACAGCTTATGGCCGGTACGCAGGCAGTGGCACGTGGGGATTTTGATACGCGTGTACCCATACCAGCTCGTGATGAAATTGGGTTCTTGGTTAACTCCTTCAATGACATGACCAAACGACTTTCCACAGCTCACAAAGAAGCGCGCGACAGTCAGCAGCAAGTGGAAAGTGAACGTGGAAAGCTCGAAACAATTTTGGCAAGGCTCTCGACGGGAGTGATTTCACTAGAAACTGACATGCGAATACGAACCGCCAATCAGGCGGCGGGCGCTATTCTCGGTTCAGATCTTGAGACTCATTTGGGCGAGTCGCTGGTCAATCTTGCGGAGACTCGCCCTCTGTTGTCTCAGTTTGTTGTTGCATCGCAATCTCATTTAGAACGTGGAGAAAGCGACTGGCGAGAACAAATTGTACTGCACAGTGAAGTTGGTCGACGTGTTCTCATGTGCGCTTGTGCATCACTGCCTGGAGAGCGTGATGAGCCGGGTGGTTATGTTGTTGTGTTTGATGATATTACAGCGCTCCTGCAGGCGCAGCGCGATGCGGCTTGGGGTGAAGTTGCAAGGCGTTTGGCCCACGAGATCAAAAACCCATTGACGCCTATCCAACTATCAGCGGAACGTCTGCGTCGTCGTTATCTGTCCTCCCACACAGCAGACTCAGAGCTTCTCGATAAGGCAACCCATACCATTATCCAGCAAGTCGAAGCAATGAAGGAAATGGTGAATGCTTTCAGTGAGTATGCTCGGACTCCCGATATGGAGTTGACTAAGTTTAATCTCAACGACGTAATCTCAGAAGTTGCGGAGCTCTATCACCACGAGTTATCTCTAGTCTTAGAATTGAGTCTAGAAACTCTTCCACCAGTCAAAGCGGATGCCAGGCGCATGCGGCAAGTTTTCCACAACCTAATCCGAAATGCTCTTGAGGCGATGGGTCAAAGTGATGATCAACAACTGAAAATATCAACTCGCCACACACATGATGAGGGGATGGGATTCATAGAAATAAAAGTGGAAGATAATGGCCCTGGATTTTTAGAAGAGATTGTTGAAGAGGTCTTTGATCCCTACGTTACTAGCAAGCCGAAGGGCACTGGCCTCGGTTTAGCTATCGTAAAGAAGCTAGTGGAAGAACACGATGGGCGGATTACGGCACGGAACCGGGAACAAGGGGGAGCCGTGATTAGCATACTGCTGCCCACAACAAGAAAGGCCGAAGACGCATTGTTGTTTAGCGAACACCACTACGATAAAAGGAAAGAGCGCGCATGAGTAATGCGCGAGTTCTGGTTGTTGACGACGAATCCAACATTCGTTTACTTCTTGAAGAGATCCTCAGCGAAGAGGGATATGAGGTAACGACGGCAGAGGATGCTGCTGTTGCAAGAACTGCTAAAAAGAATCAGGACTTCGACCTTATTCTGTTGGATATTTGGATGCCCGGCACGGATGGGATTTCCCTATTGAAGGAGTGGTCCGAACAAGATGGGCTCGAACCAGTTGTTATGATGTCTGGACATGGCACGGTGGATGCCGCTGTTGAAGCTACTCGACTTGGCGCGCTTGATTTCATCGAAAAGCCGGTCTCCTTAGCGAAATTGTTGCGCACCGTCGAAAAAGCGTTGGCGCAGAAACGGGTTTTTGAACCGCGGCGCAGCCTAGTAATGCCGATGCTAGTTCCAGTTGGGAAAAGTGACACTATACAATCCTTGCGGGACCAAGTTGCCAGAATTGCCCGCTACGACGCTCATACACTATTAACCGGTGAACCCGGGAGTGGAAGAGAGGCGTATGCGAGGTACCTGGCAAGTCTCAGCAGCCGTTCTGCAGGGCCCTTTGTCGTAGTAAGCGGTGGCAACGGAACGACTGCATTCCTCGGTGACGGTCAAGAGTCGGGGGCTTTAGAACGAGCAAGCGGAGGAATTCTTTTTGTTGATGAAATCTGCAGCGTGTCCGCGGGTACTGAGCAAATGTTGCTAGAGGTGTTAGAGAAAGAACGATACCGACCGAGCGGTAGTAGTGCGGACCATGATCTTAACGTGCGGTTTCTATCGAGTGCCCCACCGGGTTTCGAGCAAGATATGAACGATTTCCGGAGAGAGCTATTGTCCCGTCTCAGCATCGTTGTGATTCGTGTACCGCCGTTACGTGAGTATTTGGAGGATGTACCAGAGTTATTGCGCTACTACGTTGACTTATTGGTTGATTCAGAGAATCTACCATTTAGGAGATTCAGTGTTGCGGCACAGAACAGGCTCCGCAATTACCCCTGGCCCGGGAACATCCTTGAGTTGAAGAACATGGTGAGTAGACTTTTGATTACTGGCGCGGAAGAAGAAATCACGCTAGGAGAGGTTGAGGGACAGCTTACCCCAGGAGGCTCAACAGACGAGCCTCTTGTGAAACAGGATCTACTTTCAATGCCTTTGCGAGAAGCAAGAGAGCATTTCGAGCGGGCGTATCTTCGCCAACAGCTAATCCTGTGCGGTGGAAAAGTGGGCCGATTGGCTGAACGGATTGGAATGGAGCGAACCCATCTTTACCGAAAGCTTAATTCTCTGGGAGTTGACTTCCGTCAGACATCAGCTGACGAGTAGCCGGTATTAATTATCGGCTGTGGGACGTTCTGTTTTCCCGACCATGAATGTGCCATCGGCTTCGAAGCGAAGCATAGCAGTCCCAAAGGTTTTTTCCGTCAGATCTCTGATGAGCTTATAAGCTTGTTGGTCAGAGTCCCAGACGAGACCGTCGACGCGGTTTTGCAGTGCAGAGTCAATTCGTCCGCTGAGGAAGGTCCCTTCCTGATCGATCTTTACCGTTAAGATTGGTGCCCAGCCGGCAATGCCACTAATGCTCACACCGACATGTGTCATGAAGTTCCCAAGGCTATAAGCAATTAGCCGCCCGTTGTACAGCTCTAGCGCTCTTGGTACGTGAGGGCCATGCCCCAGTACCAAGTCAGCACCCGCATCAATGGCAGAGTGTGAGAATCGCACAACCTCTCCTCGAGTTTCTCCAAAGTAGAACTCCTCCTCAAAGGGGAGGGTCGTAGCGGTGAGACCTTCCACACCACCATGAAAAGAGACGATGACAATGTCATGGGTTGATGACAATCGCAGGATTTCTTGTTCGGCAGTAGGAATATCATTTAAGAGATAGGACTCCCGCGTGGGAGAGAAGGCGATGAATGCGATGGTGAGATTATTTTGTTCCCACATTGCGATATCGCCGCGTCTACCAGAATGCCGGAGGCCGTATTGATCAAGCATTGCCATTGAGGCTGTTCGGCCTTCTTCACCGAAGTCCCGTGCATGGTTATTGGCTAGGCTGAGCGCGTCGAAACCTGCATCCCTAAGATAAGAGGTGTAACGTGGAGGTGAGCGGAACAGAAAGCAGACATTCGGAGTTGAACAGGTTTTTTGAGGGGTCCCCCCAGCCATGATGACGCCTTCTAGATTACCAAACGTAATGTCGGCCGCTTTGAGAACTGGACTTACAAGTTCTAGGAAATGAGCTCCGTCGTTAACCGGCAGCCGGTCATCCGGATAGTTGGTGCCAAGCATGATGTCGCCGACCCCTGTAATAGTTAGGGTCTGAGAAAGAGCTCCACCCGCTGGGAGAACTAGTGAAAGAACAAATATTAGTAGACGCTCCATTTTGAAGGCCTAATTCAGTATCTTTATAAGGAGAGAATCTATTTGGGCGTTCCAAAGTTGTCTTCTCACTTCGTTTAGTTCATCCAGGTCGTTGGTGGGGCCAATGCGTACGCGATGAAAGTCATCTGTGTCGATGGTCACTTTCTGAATACTGGACTGTATGCCAAGAACTTCCAGAATCTCCTGCATCCGCTCAGCATCTGTAGACTCTCTAAAGGAACCAGCTTGTAAAACGTAGCTATCTGGTTCTTCCACAGCAGGCGCTGTGCGGTCAATTCTCGCCTCAGATTCAGCTTCAGGAATTACAACTTCAAACTTTGGCAAAATTTCGTAGAAATCAAAACGAGTTGCAGGATGCGTCGCCGGCACGATTTCAGGGGCGGGTTCTATTCGACTTTGTGATGGTATGGGGATCGCCGGCGTGGGTGTGGCAGGTAAATTGAGCTCCCCTCTATCACCCATATAAATTATTGTGGATACGATCAAGCCAAGGCTAAAGCCACACAACATCCACACCCACCTAGCCGTATCCGACGGAATGGCCTTGGCAGCTATTTTCTTTAGTACATTCACGGAATGCTCTTACATATTGTCGGGAGCAGTGACTCCAAGCAGTGTTAGCCCATTATGCAGAACCTGGCGCGTTCCGAGAGCTAGGGTGATTCGCGCATTGCGAAGTTTTGCATTCTCGACAAGCATTCTATGCGCGTTGTAATACGAGTGAAAATTTGCTGATAGACCACGCAAATACTGTAGGAGGTGTTGTGGTGCACGGTTTACGGCAGCAAGCTGTAGCACTTCAGGATATCTGCTCAAGGACACTAGCAAAGAGTGCTCCACCTCCTCCGTGAGACACGTCAACCCCGGCATATCACTATGTTCTATCCTAAATCCTTCTTCTTCCATCTTCCTTAATAGGCTAGCCACTCGTGCGTGCGCGTATTGCACATAGTAAACGGGATTGTCATTAGATTGTGCTTTCGCGAGGTCAAGATCAAAATCTAAATGCTGGTCATTGGAACGTGATACGTAGAAGAATCGTGCGGCATCATTACCAACCTCGGTACGAAGTTGCCGTAGCGTTACATACTCACCGGACCGGGTTGACATCTGCACTTTCTCGCGTCCGCGATACAAAGTCACGAACTGGACTAGCCTGACTTCGAGAGAATCACCCGGTTCGTTCATCGCTTCTAGCCCTGCACGAACTCTTGCGACGTAGCCATGGTGGTCCGCGCCGAGCACATCTAGAAGAAGGTCAAACCCGCGTTCCCGCTTCTCAAAGTGATACGCGATATCAGAAGCGAAATAAGTTTTTGCCCCGTTTTCTCGAACAACTACTCGGTCTTTTTCATCACCGTATTCCGTTGCTTTGAACCAAGTAGCGCCATCGCGAACATCAAGCATTTTCTGCTCTTCTAGGCGCTCTAAAGCCCGATCGATTGCGCCACTTTCAGTGAGGCTATGCTCGGAATACCATCGCTGAGGGTGAACACCGAATTCGGCTAGGTCGTCTTTGATGTCAGTAAGTACGCTGCTTAGAGCTTCCTTAAGAAGATCTAAAAATTTTTCTTGTCCCAGCATTTCTTTTGCTTTTGCTATGAGCAGGTCAAGAAGTTTTTCACTATCAGCTGGGGTGCCGTGGAGTAGTTTAGATAGACCAGTATGGTCGGTAATTACAAATTTTTCCCCTAGAGTGGTTTGTACTTTCTGCGCAATTTCTCTGACATAGTCACCCTGATAAGCATTTGCTGGGAAGCTAAGGTCTAAGCTGAGCAATTGGAGATACCTTAGCCATACGCTGACCGTCAGGATATCCATTTGTCTTCCTGCATCGTTGACATAGTACTCTTCATGAACATCATGGCCTGTTGCCCGCAGTAAATTAGCCAGGGATGCTCCATAGGCCGCATGACGCCCGTGACCAACGTGGAGCGGCCCAGTTGGGTTGGCTGATACGTACTCCAACAAAACGCGTTGGCCCTTGCCAATATTCGAGCAACCGTACGTTGAACCCGTCTCGAGAATTTTGGTGAGTTCTCGTTGATAGGCTTCCGACGCTAGCGTTAAATTAATGAAACCGGGTCCTGCAATCTGCACGTTGGCGATCAGGGCAGATTCGGGAATAAACGCTAGGATTGTGGTGGCGATCTCTCGGGGCGGTTCCCCTAGGCCCTTGGAGAGCCTCAGTGCAATATTGCTCGTAAAGTCTCCGTGCTTGGGATCTCGCGTACGCTCCAACCGTGTGTCTAGATCATAAGCGTCCGTGCACCCACGTTCAGCAGCAAAATTTGCTACAGCCTCTTTAAGTAGATTATCAATTTGAGCGCGCAAAGGAGTGAGTCAAATGTTGCGATACTGGGATTCTACTTGAAACTATAACTCGCTCGGGTCCACATCAATGGACCATCGTACACGCCTAGCTTCAGGCCAGACTCGGACCAGCGGCAATAACTCGCGAATCAGATCGTGAAGCGGCGATCTGTGGGCACTCTGAAAAAGCAATTGAGCTCGATATCGACCGCCACGCTTCTCCATGCTAGGTGATGCGGGGCCGAGGATTGTGATGTCCGAGGCAATGTGCCGAGCGGCGGTAGCAATGCGTTCCAGAAGATTATATGCCGGCTCTCGCCGCCCAGCCTCGGCTCGCCAGACAATCAGATGGGAGAAGGGGGGCCAGGCCGCCACTTTTCGTTCTGCCAGAGCAAGTTTGCCGAACGCGTCGTAGTCTTGTACTGCCAGACGGGCAAGTAGTGGGTGTTCCGGATAGTAACTCTGAATCAAGACTTCTCCTGGCCGATCCCGTCTGCCCGCTCTTCCGGCAACCTGTAGCAGGATCTGAGCTAATCGTTCACTGCTGCGAAAATTGGTTCCGAAGAGGCCTTGATCTGCGCTGAGAACACCAACGAGCGTCACGCGTGGAAAATCGTGGCCTTTTACGAGCATCTGGGTACCTACTAAAATTTGTGTATCACCGTGCTCGACTTCCGCAAGTACAGCCTCAATATTTCCCTTGTGGGAGGCTATGTCTCGGTCTAGTCGCGCGATGCGAGCCTTCGGAAACAATACACGAAGCTCATCAGTAACTCTTTGGGTGCCAGCGCCAATGGCTATTCGTTCAGATCCGCAGATTCCGCATGCCCAACTGAGTGGACGTGTTTGACCACAATGATGACATCGCAGGTGTCCGCTGGCGGGGTGCAAAGTTAGCCGTGCATCACAGCGATCGCATTCCTCGACAACCCCGCATTTTGTACACAATAGAACCGGCGCAAAACCACGACGGTTGAGAAACAATATAACCTGGCAATCCTCTGACAGGTGTCGTTCGATGGCTGATATCAGAGGTGTTGAAAGATCATGGTGGCTTGCATGGTGATTCATATCGATTATTCGAATTTTAGGATCACCCGCCGAACCAATTCGATTTTTCATTGCCAGAACCTGGTAGCGGCCTTGGTTAGCATTATGGATACTTTCCAATGAGGGCGTTGCTGATCCTAGAATCACGGGTACATTTAGTCGCTGCGCTCTGAGAACTGCGAGATCCCTTGCTGAATACTTAAAACCGTCTTGCTGTTTGTAGGAGACGTCGTGTTCTTCATCAACAATAATTAATCCAGCATTGACCAACGGGGCGAATATGGCGGAGCGTGTGCCGACGATGACTTTAGCAACGCCTGTTCGCGTATTTTGCCAGGCTCTTAGCCTTTCATTTGCTAGGAGCCCAGAATGCATTACGGCAAGACCGAGACCAAAACGATTTTCCAGCCTATTTACGAGCTGAGGAGTCAGACCGATTTCGGGTACCAGCAACAAGCTCTGGCAGCCGACTTTGAGTTGCTCTGAGATTAGCCGCATGTACACCTCTGTTTTGCCGCTACCTGTCACACCTTGGAGCAAAAATGCTTGGTACCCTGCGTGCGCGCTGGCAATAACGGTTAGACACCGTTGTTGTTCCCTGGTCAGTTCGGGCATGGGACGTGCGGGTTCCGTAGCGAGCGGTGGGGTAAAAACCGACTGCCTCGATTTGATCCATCCTTTTGCCTCTAAACGTTTCAGGACCTCACGCTTAAGACCCGTATCGCGAAGTTCTCGAGTACTCGCAGAACCAGTGCGCTGGAGTAGTTCAAGGACTTCAGCTTGCCGCTTACTGCGCCGCCGCAGAACCTCGATATTCTGAACTTGACCCGTCTCCGTCAGTTCCCACGTCTGCTCTTGTTGTCCTAGAGGACTTTTCCCTCGGCGGAGGAGTAATGGTAACGCTTGATTCAAAACCTCCCCAATGGGATGGTGATAGTAGTCCGCACACCACTGGAGCAACCCTAGAAGCTCATCGTTAAGGACGGGAGCCTCATCTAAAACATCAATAACATTTTTTATTTTGCTCGAGCCAATGTCCGTCTTGGTAGGGTGGTCAACTACTATGCCGATTTGCTTTCTGGTGCCCAGTGAAACGCGCACACGGCAGCCTCGGGCAGGCAGGGGGCCAGGCCCCGGCCAGCGATAGTCAAAGGCACCAGCAAGGGGCACAGGGAGTGCGACTCGGAGTAATGCGGGCATTCCCGTCATTTCGGGTACAGCATCCCGCCCCCTAGTGCGACGGTTCTGGGGTCAAAAAATACATATAAATTGTTTTTAATCAATATGTTAGGATTTTTTGAGGTTAAAGATCTCTGTTTCGTAGACATTTGTGTGAGTAATTTTTTGCTAGTCAGGAAGTTAATAAGATGCATAGTGTCAACCAAGAATCCCTTTGGGCGTTATCTTGTGCGATGAGGGTAGGGTGCGTCGATAGGGAATGAAGATTTACCATAGAATTTGTCTAAACTGCTGCTGGGAGCGTACCTGATGGCACTAGCAGCATTAAAGCAGCCGGCATGCCTACTAAGGGAGGAAGGAAAGCTGGGGTCGAAGATTGAAATGGACGCTTTCCTCCGCGATGTGCAGACGCGGGCATACCGGATTACGCTGGCGAGCGTGCGAGACGCTGACGAGGCGCTGGACATAGTCCAAGATGCGATGATTAGCCTGGTGCGTAAATACTCGGCGCGTCCCGTCGAAGAATGGCGCCCTCTGTTTTACCGGATACTGAAAAACCGGACCCTTGACTGGCAGAGGCGCGGAATTGTCAGAGGGCGGGTGATGAGTTTTTTCGGTGGACAGGAGGGCGAGGGATACGACCCTGTTGCCCGGGCAACAGGACCATCTTCAGAGAACCCGGTTGAGACAGTGGCACGCAGCGACGCCATGGATGCGCTAGAAAATGCGCTTGCGGATCTTCCAGGGCGGCAGAGAGAAGCTTTTATGCTGCGAAACTTGGAGGGCCTAAATGTGTCAGAGACGGCTACTGCTATGGGTTGCTCGGAGGGGAGCGTAAAGACACATTATTCTCGTGCTGTCCATCGGCTGCGAGGATTGCTTGGAGAGCATCTCTGATGAACACAGGTAATGTAATGAAAAATCGAGAACTGGAAAAACGTACAAAGCGAATTTTTGATGAAAGTGTTTCTGCCTTGGACGCAGCAACACTCTCTAAACTAACTCAAGCCCGCTACAAGGCGCTGGAGCAGCTCGAGAAGAACTCGGCGATCACTTCGCGCTCACGATGGATTCCTGCATGCGCAGTTGCGGTAGGAGCGTTTGTTGTGATGGTGTTTTGGCAGGGACAGCCTCCCGGAGTGTCTGAAGTTCAGACATTTGACGTCGTGGCTTTAAGTGATCTTGAGATTCTTCTAGGAGATGAAGAGCTAGATATGATTCAAGAGCTTGAATTTTACGCTTGGCTTGATGAGCAAGCGGAAATCGTGCCAGCTGATGGTACGGAGGGTGGAGTTGGTTAAATATTGGTTTATTCGGGTGGGATTCAAGTGGTTACGGTTCGCGGCAATAGCGTGCGTTTTAACCACCACCAGAGCCGCCGAGGAGATGCCGGAGCTCGACTTTTTAGAGTATTTAGGTATTTGGCAAGAAAACGATGAGGAATGGTTAGCGGTGTCTGAGTGGGAGGGCGACGAAGGGGAGAACTCCCAGGCACCGCAAGAAGAGAGGAAGGATGATGATAAGGAAAATTAGACTCGTTGCATTGCTTGTAACAGGGCTTTGCGTGTCGGAACTTACTTTGGCACAGGTGGCGGAGCAGAGCATGAGTGAGGGTATAGGATGGGCTGATTTATCCGTCCAGCAAAGGGAGCTTCTTCAACAACACGAAGACAGTTGGGGGGAGCTTAGTTCAGCCCGCCAGGAACAGATTTCCACTGGCGCGAAGCGCTGGCTTGAAATGGAGCCTACACAGCGGGAGCAGGCGCGTGCGCGTTTTGATCGCTGGCAGTCTTTGGATACGGACCAACGGGTGAATGTTCGTGATCGGTATCAGGTTTACCGGAACCTAACGCCCGACAATAGAGCTCGGATACAGGATTCATATAGGCGCTTCCAGCGCTTACCACCTGATAGGCGCCAGGAGCTGCAACAGCGTTTCCGAACCCTAACTCCTGATCAGCTACGCTCTTTGCGCGACAATCGTCTCCGACCACCGTCCAACAACCGTGCACCCGACCGTCCACGGAGCGTGACGAGAGGTATGGGCCGCTAATTAATGGGTTTATTGATTTTGCTCATAATTGCCGACTTGCGTATTTTGTTTTGTAAGGGGTAATTGCGGTGGCTGCTGACGGCGCAAGAAAAATCCTTCCCCAGCGTTCTGCCAATTTGTTTACAATCCCCGCCTGAACTCATCAGGGCACCGAGAAAAACACGATCACGGAACATAGTGTTCCTGGATCTAGGTGTGTAAGACATTTGTTGTTGGCAGTGCCTTCCAAAGAAGGCAGTCGGGGAGATCGTATGAGAATTGGGATACCCAAGGAAACACGGGGTGGGGAAGAACGTGTTGCGGCAACACCGGAAGTGGTGGTGGAGATGCGGAAGCTCGGGTTTTCCATTGCTGTCGAGTCGAAGGCAGGCGTGGGTGCGAGTTTTACTGATACGGCATTCCAGGATGCGGGCGCTGAAATCATCCCTGATAGACAAGCGCTTTGGACCGACAGTGACATCATTATCAAAGTGAGGGCGCCTGAAGGCGATGAGATCCAGCTGTTACGTCCAGGGCAAATTCTGATTTCCTTCCTGTGGCCAGCACAGAATCCAGACTTGCTCAAGCGGTTGGCCGCCAACAGTGTGACCACCTTAGCGATGGATAGTGTTCCACGGATCTCACGGGCACAGAAAATGGATGCGCTGAGCTCGATGGCCAACATTGCCGGGTACCGGGCGGTAGTCGAAGCGGCTCAGCATTTTGGTAGGTTTTTTACCGGACAGATAACAGCTGCTGGCAAGATTCCACCTGCAAAAATTCTAGTTATTGGAGCTGGGGTTGCTGGGCTTGCAGCGATCGGCGCGGCTAGGGGCATGGGTGCGATTGTCCGGGCCTTCGACACACGCCCGGAGGTCAAAGAGCAAGTCGAAAGCATGGATGGTGAGTTTCTGTTGCTTGACTTTGATGAGGAAGGATCAGGTGAGGGTGGTTACGCCAAAGTCATGAGCGAGGAATTCATCGCGGCGGAGATGACGCTGTTTGCTGAGCAGGCTAAGGAGGTGGATATCATTATTACGACGGCGCTGATTCCCGGTAAGCCTGCTCCCAAACTGATTACCTCGAAAATGGTCGAATCCATGAAGGCTGGTAGTGTCATTGTTGATCTGGCCGCGGAGCAAGGGGGCAACTGTGAGCTTACCGAACCAGAACGGGTCGTAAAAAAAGAGGGCGTCACCATCATCGGTTATACCGATCTGCCGAGCCGTCTGGCTGCGCAGTCAAGTCAGCTTTATGGTACCAATCTGCGCCATCTTCTTACTGATATGTGTCCTGAGAAAGATGGACAGCTTATCGTGGACATGGAGGATGAAGTTATCCGTGGTGCAACCGTGGTGAAGGATAAAGAGATTACGTGGCCTCCTCCTCCTCCAAAACTATCATCAGCGCCTGCTCAAACGCCGCCGAAACCCGTACCAGAAACCCCTAGCCCTAATGTGGAGTCTAAGCCATCGATTCTGGCCCCACTCTTAACCTTTGGGATTGGTGCCCTAGCCCTCTTAGGGCTCGGTGCTGTGGCACCTCCGTCGTTCATGGCACATTTCACCGTTTTCGTATTGGCCTGTTTTGTTGGGTACATGGTGATCTGGAACGTAACTCCCGCACTGCACACACCACTGATGAGCGTAACCAATGCCATTTCAAGCATCATCATTATTGGGGCTCTGCTGCAGATTAGTTCATCCGAAATTCTCATTATGTGGATTGCAGGCATCACCGTGCTCATCACGAGCATTAATATTGCTGGCGGGTTTGCGGTAACACGCCGCATGCTCGAGATGTTCAGGAAGTAGGGGGGGACTGTTATGTCAGGACTAGTCACAGTTTCCTATATCGGAGCCATGATTCTTTTCATTCTTGCGCTCGGGGGATTAAGCCATCCGGAAACGGCACGGCGGGGGAACCTATACGGCATTATCGGCATGAGCATCGCGCTATTGGCTACGGTGTTTGGAGTTGTCACTGCGCATTATTTTTTGCTACTGGGCGGCTTGGGCATCGGGGGGGCTACTGGTTTGATTCTCGCGCGGCGTGTCCAAATGACACAGATGCCGGAGCTGGTGGCCATACTTCACAGTTTGGTTGGGTTGGCGGCTGTGCTCGTGGGATTTGCCAATTTTATGGATCCAGCAGTTCAGTTTACGGGCGTGGAGTTAACCATCCATGATATTGAGACTTCTCTGGGCGTATTGATCGGTGCGGTGACATTCTCTGGATCGGTAATTGCTTTTGGGAAATTGAGCGGGAAAATAAGTGGCACTCCTTTGATTCTGCCAGGGCGCCATTGGTTAAATCTGGGGCTGCTTGTCGCCACAATCTGGATGGGGGGGCAATTTGTAAACGAATCAGCCGTAGGAGGGGGATTAATTCCCCTGTTCATCATAACGGCCGTTGCACTTCTATTTGGGATCCATATGGTCATGGCGATCGGTGGTGCTGATATGCCCGTGGTTGTTTCTATGCTCAACAGTTACTCAGGATGGGCAGCCTCAGCCACAGGATTTATGCTCAGCAACGACCTATTGATTGTGACAGGTGCATTAGTAGGTAGCAGCGGTGCTATTCTGAGTTACATCATGTGTCGAGCTATGAATCGCAAGTTCTTGGCAGTGATTGCTGGTGGTTTTGGTACCGCTGGTAGTGCAGCGGTTGGAGGGGAAGACGAACAAGGAGAAGTTGTTGCTGTGGAAGCCAGTGAAGTTGCTGGTCTTCTTGCCGGCTCGAAACAGGTCATGATCGTGCCAGGCTATGGTATGGCCGTAGCTCAGGCTCAACACATCGTCTGTGAAATTACGAAAGTACTTCGAGATAAAGGGATTAACGTGCGTTTTGGTATCCACCCCGTAGCAGGGCGGATGCCTGGGCACATGAATGTACTATTGGCTGAGGCTAGGGTTCCCTATGACATTGTTTTTGAGATGGACGAAATAAACAACGACTTTCCCGACATCGATCTCTCCATCGTCATTGGCGCCAATGACATTGTTAACCCTTCTGCTCAAGAGGAACCTGATAGTCCGATTGCCGGCATGCCGGTCCTCGAGGTTTGGAAGGCGAAAACGACGGTCGTTCTCAAGCGCAGCATGGCAACGGGTTACGCAGGAGTACAAAATCCTCTATTTTTCAAGGACAACACCCGTATGTTGTTTGGTGATGCCCGTGAGAGTTTAGATTCCGTTCTTCGGGAGTTGTAAAGACTTTTAGGAGTCATTTAGACCTATTAACTTTAAGCCGGTTAGATTTCTGCCTCATGAACCATTGAATATTAGTGTGGTGTCGGTATAACTTGTCGAGTACATGCTGGACCCGGCGAGCAAAATGGAGCAATACGCCGTAACCCAGGAGGTATTGCGAACCGATATCGCGGGAATGCCCCTGGAATGGATCGATTACCGTGATGCTGTGCGGTTGTATCATACCGAGCAGGTAGCATACGTTTGTGGATCGCCTATCTATCGGATACGCGGAGGGTACAGTGCTAGGACGGGGCTGCGCAGCGTCATTGAAGTCAGCTCTATCGTTGCTACTCACGGCGACACCATGACAGTGGAGCGTAATCGTGATCGATACACTCCCCCTCTCAACAACCGAACTCTATTCAAACGAGATGCGAATCTGTGTCTCTACTGCGCTAAGCAGTTTCAGACATCTGGCCTAACACGTGATCACATCACGCCGATTAGCTTGGGAGGACATGATGCGTGGACGAACGTGGTCACTGCTTGTCGTCGTTGTAATAACCATAAAGGGGGGTGCACGCCTGAACAAGCTGGATTGCAGCTAGTTGCGGTCCCCTTTACGCCGACCTATGCCGAGTACATTTACTTGAAAGGTCGTCGGGTACTAGCTGATCAAATGGAATACCTCCTCACGCATTTCCCTAGAACGTCTCCTCTCCACGAGCGGCTGCGGATTCGTCTCAACAATCAAAAATCAGTTAGCTAGATCACCTTGGATCTTGAACATTCCATAGGCGAGCTAAAGCGTCGTTTTGGAATCCGCACTGATACGAAAGATGTGAAATCCATTTTTGGTGGCAACATCAATCGGGCATTTTGTTTGTCGACCGATTCAGAATCGCTGTTTGTCAAAATTAATGCGGCACGCGCACTTTCATTTTTTGAAGCAGAAGCTGATGGGCTGGAAGCTCTTCGAACGGCAGAGGGCGTATCCGTGCCAGAGATAGTGGACGTTGGATGTGCTGGTGAGATTTCCTATCTAGCTTTACGTTGGATTGAATTCTCAAGTAAAACAAAGTCTGCGGAACATCTGTTAGGGGTAGCGCTGGCTCAGCAACACCGCGACACAGCTGATCAATTTGGTTGGTACCGTGAGAACACTATAGGAGCCACGCCGCAACGGAACACTCTCATGTGTAACTGGTCTGATTTCTTCCGACTTGAGCGGCTCGGGGTTCAACTTGAACTAGCGGCCAAGCGGGGACTTCCACAACAGCAGCTAGACCAAGCTTATTATGTGATGGAGCGACTTGAATGCTTTTTTGTAGGTCGGGAACCCGTTGCATCATTGCTTCATGGAGATTTGTGGTCTGGCAACTGGGGATGTGATGCCTCTGGGAAACCTTTTATATATGATCCAGCCGTCTATTACGGTGACAGGGAGGTGGATCTGGCTATGACCCGCCTTTTCGGTGGTTTCGGAGACGCTTTTTATTCTGCCTACCAAAAAGAATGGCCGTTAATAGATGGGTGGGAAGAGCGCATTGACCTCTACAATCTCTATCATCTGTTGAACCACTTCAACTTGTTCGGCGCAAGTTATTTTGACCAGACTTCGGATACTCTTTCCCGTCTGTGGAACTCTGTCCGCTAAGTCAGTGCGGAAAGTTTCCTATGTGTATTCCCCCATCTCGTTGGGAGTCCTCGCGAAAGCTCTTTTTTAGGGAAACTATGATTAGCGAACGTCGAGGCCGAGATCTTCTAGCGGTGTTGCCGAATGCTTGCCCCCATTTCCCCTTTCTTCAATCGATTTATGTAGTCGTGATAGGCGCGCATTGCCTGTCTTCCAAATATCCACATGATGGGCGCATTTGCCCATAACATCACTCCAGTGCCAACACCCGTGAGATTATCCAGATCGGCATCGGATTCGATGAAGCCTAGGGTTGCAACAACAATTAACAAGCAGTAGATAAATTTGTACGTTATAACCATCCGTTCCCCAAACAAGAACACTACTCCTTGTTCGCCGTAGTAACTCCAGGAGATCATGGTAGAGAGAGCGAACAACCACACTGCTAGGGTCACGAGCCACTTCCCAAGGCCAGGAGTGACCGAGTCGAAGGCCTTCGCTGTCAGCGTTGCGCCCACGTAGGTTGCATATACCCCTGTGTTTTCGACTCTAGGACGGGAGTTGCTAACCAAAGTGCCCCACTCAATTATCAACAAACCGTTCTGAGCAACGACACGACCCTCCAGGCGATGAGCGTTGTTAGCTGATTGAGGGTTAGGGTCGGCATTAACAATCATAAAAACAACGTCGCCCTCACCCCACTCATCGTTAATACGCTGTGGTGCGGGAAGAGCCTCCAAGCTCCAAAGAGAAGCACCCAAAGGAACCACATTGGGCGAAATACTGAAATGTGCTTCCGGTGCCCGGTTCCATATCCCTGTTGAGAGAATAACAAGGGCCGTAAATGTACAGACAATAATTGTATCGATGAACGGTTCAAGTCCAGCTACCATAGCTTCACGCACCGGTTCATCAGTTTTCGCAGCAGAGTGAGCAATCGGTGAAGAACCCTGTCCCGCTTCATTTGAAAATAGCGCCCGTTTCATCCCAAATAAAAAGGCGTAACCTGCCGCACCACCAATGAATGCACCAGTCATTTCTTGTGGAAGAAACGCTGACCGTATTATCAATGCAAACATAGCTGGGATATCGTTTGCATTTATGAATAAAACGTATGTGCCAGCAAGAAGGTAGAGAGTAACCATGATTGGAACAAGTCGTCCCGCAACGGCACCAATACGTTTGATGCCACCAATGATGACCATCCCGACCAGTATCGCAAGTACGACACCAGCAACGGGACTGGGAATCCCGAAATATTCTTCGGTAATTTCGCCGACGTTCCAGGCCTGAAACATGTTGCCACCGGTCACGGTGGAGACTAGTAAGGTAATGCAGAATAGCCCACCGATGAATCCTCCGAGTGGAGCAAGCCTGGGGTTCATCCGGGCGAGGCCTTTACTAACAACCCACATAGGACCCCCATGCGGATTGTCGGGATCATCCGTGTTTCGGTAGAGCATAGAAAGGCTGACTTCCGTTAACTTGATAGCCATCCCGAAAATACCGACTACCCACATCCAGAAAATTGCACCCGGACCGCCTAGCGCAATCGCAAGTGCCACACCCCCGATGTTACCTAGACCAACCGTAGCCGAAAGTGCGGCAGACAATGCTTGAAAATGGCTGATTGCTCCTGGAGCTTTGGGGTCGTCGTAACTTCCTCGCAGTACTCGAACACCGTGGGTTAGGGCTTGATACTGGCTGAAGCCGCTCCAGATTGTGAATACTACTCCTGTACCAAGTAGTATTATTAGGATGCTGTCATGCCAGATAATACCGTTTAACATCACCAGAAGCGTCGTAAAATCTTCCATCGCTACCTCTTAAGATAAGATCAGCTAGCCTCAAGGATGGCGGTGACGCCCATTCCACCCGCAGTACAAACTGATACTAAGCCCCGGCCTGAACCTTTCTGGTGTAGTAGTTTTGCTAATGAGCCAAGAATGCGTGTGCCCGTCGCAGCAAACGGGTGTCCAATTGCAACACTCCCGCCTTTCGAGTTTAATTTTCGTCGATCAATTTCCCCCAGTGGCATATTTCTTCCTAGCCGTGACGAACAAAAAGATTCAGATTCCCATGCCTTTAAGGTTGCTAGCGTTTGAGCTGCAAAGGCCTCATGAATTTCGTAGAAATCAAAGTTCGCCAGTGAAAGTGATGCGTCATTCAGCATTTCTGAGACCGCGTAAGCCGGGGCCATCAGAAGCCCCTCCTGGTTTACAAAGTCCACCGCTGTGACTCGGGAGTGTGTCAGATATGCGAGTACAGGCAGTCCTCGCTCACGGGCCCACTCTTCTGAGGCTAGAAGCATGGCTGAGGCGCCATCAGTTAAGGGGGTGCTGTTTCCAGCGGTCATAGTACCGTGTTCACTGCCATCAAAAACCGGTCTCAACTTTGCAAGTTTCTCCATACTGGAATCCGGCCTGACGTTGTTATCTTTCCGAAGCCCTTGGTACTCGATTAGGAGATCGTCATAAAAGCCTTCTGCCTGAGCTTGCGCTGCTCGCCGATGACTTTCTAACGCGAAAGCATCCTGATCCACTCTGCTGAGCTGCCATTCTCTGGCTGTGAGTTCCATGCTTTCTCCCATTGAGAGTTTTGTGCGTGGCTCAATGACGTCAGGAAATTCTGGTTTGAAGTGACGTGGGCGCAGTGCCAACCAGGGTTTTATCTTCTGCACTAAACTTCGTCCACGTGCGCTTTCCATGAGGATTTTACGATAAGCCTCGGGGTAGACCATAGGGACATCGCTAATGCTATCCGTTCCTCCCGCAATACCCGCTTCAATCAATCCTGTGGAAATCTTCGTTCCGACGAGGACTGCGGCAGATAGGCTTGTTCCACAGGCACGTTGAACATCAAAAGCAGGTGTTTCAGGCGCCAGTCCTGAGGAGAGCGTAGATTCGCGGGCGAGATTCCAGTCCTTAGAATGTTTAATAACGGCTCCAAGAGAAACGTCGCCCAGCCGCTCACCAGTGAGTGCAAATCTTTCAACCAGCGAGGCAAGTACTTTACTCATCATCTGTTGATTTGAACAGTTGCGGTAGGCTGTGTGAGAACGAGCGAAGGGAATTCGTAAGCTCCCGATGATAGCAATGGGCCGAGCTAGCTGATTAGGCACGGCCCGTCACCTTGCTAATAGACTGAGTCATACACTCTCTCCTTGCAAAATTGGTACCTCACAGATCGACTACATTAAAGCCCATTGGAGCCGTGACCAAATTCTGTCGTAGGGGCCCACCTTCCAGAAATCACAGAGCGCGATCAATACTAGTTCGGGGGAGCTCACTTATGGGCGAGCCTCTGGTTTCGATGCTAATCGGGTTTAGAGGCGAATATTTCTAACAGGTGGGGGATTTTATGTAACTTATTAATAAATATATAAAAATAATGTGAATGAGAGTATGTCCTGTTGCGTCGGCGTCATAGTGCGGGGCACAGCAATGCTATAATGGACCCGTACTGGCCACCGAGACACTAATAGCGGCGTACGCCTCCCATTGTGAGGCCGCCTGAAGAACTCCGCGGTCGGCCACAACCATTGGCGCTGGGCCGCCTAAAAGCCCTGCAATTAAGCGGAGCGCCGACTTCGTCAAGGGATGGTATGACTCTGAATCACAACATAGCATCAGGGGGCGGGTTTCCGCCAGCACACGGCTTGTACTCTCCTGACCAGGAGCGGGATAGCTGTGGCGTTGGATTCATTGCTCACATAAAGGGGCGATCCAGCCACCAAATTATTCTTGATGCAGAGCATCTACTGTGCCGCATGGACCATCGCGGGGCTCGTGGGTCCGACGCGAATTCCGGGGACGGTGCCGGCATTCTCACAGCGCTTCCTCACGCTTTCCTAGCTCGGGTGGCCCAGGACGATCTGGGTACGGAACTTCCGAACCCCGGCGAATTTGCCGCAGGGGTAGTGTTTTTGCCTACCGATGAGTCTGAGAAAGACAAATGCAAACAGACTATGGCTAGAATTTGCGCTGAGGAAGGGCAATTACTCGTAGGTTGGCGGATTGTTCCTACCCGGCCAGATGAGGCTGATTTAGGAGCGACGGCAAAAGCGGCAGCACCGCAAATTGAACAAGTCTTTATTGCTGCAGGGGATGGTCTTGCAGGGGACGCATTTGAACGAAAACTCTACTTGATCCGAAAGCGCGCTAGTCATTTATTACGCTCCGATCCAGAGATGGAACAGGCGAAAGCCTTCTATGTGTGCAGTCTGTCTACAAAAGTACTTATTTATAAGGGCATGTTAACGCCCGGTCAGCTGATGACGTTTTTCCCAGATCTCCGGCAGAAAGACTATGAGACTCATTTAGCGATGGTTCACTCGCGGTTTTCAACCAACACTTTTCCAAGCTGGGACCGCGCACAACCTAACCGCTTCATGTCTCATAACGGTGAGATCAACACGCTACGCGGGAACATCAATTGGATGACAGCACGTCAAGGCGTCGTTCAAAGTGATTTGTTCGGTGACTCGATACAGGGACTTTTTCCAGTAGTTGAACCCGATTGTTCTGATTCTGGTGTATTCGACAACGCGCTTGAGTTCCTTCTTATGACGGGCCGTACTCTCCAGGAGTCGGTGATGATGATGATTCCGGAGGCGTGGCAGAAAAACGAGTTGATGCCGAACGACAAACGAGCCTTCTATGAGTTTCATTCATGTGTCATGGAACCTTGGGACGGCCCAGCTTCGATTGCATTTACGGATGGACACTACATTGGAGCAGTGTTGGACCGGAATGGTTTACGGCCAAGCCGTTACTACCTTACCCACGACGATCGGGTCATTATGGCTAGTGAAGTTGGTGTCTTGCCACTAGAGCCAGAAATGGTGAAATTTAAGGGGCGCTTAGAACCTGGACGCATGTTCCTAATAGACTTTGTTGCAGGAAGGCTAGTTCCGGATGAAGACCTGAAACAGGAGTTTGCTGGGCGTGAGCCATACGGGGACTGGCTAAAATCAGAGAGACTTAGTCTTAAGGAACTGCTTCCAGAACCAAGGGCGCTGGGACTTGACCAGGAGAGCTTGCTATCACGGATGCAGGCGTTTGGTTATACGGTCGAAACGATGCAGTTTATGCTCCAGCCTCTCATAGAACAGCTTCGCGATCCTGTCGGCTCCATGGGAAATGATTCAGCCCTTGCATGTCTCAGTGATAAGCCGCGAATGTTATATGACTACTTCAAGCAACTCTTTGCACAAGTTACCAATCCCCCAATTGATTCGATTCGCGAAGAAATCATCATGTCTTTGGAGTGTTATATCGGGCCAGAGCCTAATCTTCTGGAGATAAATAGAAAGCATGCCCATAGGCTTCGGATTCGTCATCCCATCCTTACTAATGAAGAGCTGGCAGCGATCAAACACATGGATCATCGTGGTTGGCGTTCAAAGACGATCGATATCACATTTGATCGTGGATCCATTCCAGGTGGAATGACTCAAGCTCTGGATAGGATCTGTCATGAGGCGGAAGAAGCCATTGATCAAGGTTACAGTATCGTTGTTCTGTCGGATCGTGAGATTGGTGAAAATCGCGTGCCTATAAGTACCTTGGCGGCATGTGGCGCCGTTCACCACCATCTAGTGAAACGAGCAAAACGTACTCGAATCGGGCTCGTAGTAGAGAGCGGTGAGGCACGCGAGGTCCATCACCACTGTCTTTTGATCGGGTACGGTGCCGATGCCATAAATCCTTATTTAGCCTTCGAAGCTCTCTGGAGGGCTAGATCGGACGGGTTCTTGGATGAAACAGTGCATTCTGATGAGCAGTCAGTTGTATCAGCTTATCGGAAGGGTGTTGCGAAAGGCATGCTGAAAGTCATGGCTAAGATGGGGATCTCTACGCTGCAGTCCTATAAAGGTGCGCAAATATTCGAGGCTGTAGGTCTTGCTGACGAAGTAATTGATCGATGTTTCGTAGGGACTCCGAGCAGGTTGCAAGGCGTGCGACTTGAGGTGCTTGAACAAGAGGCACTCAGGAGGCATGCGCTAGGATATCCCGAAGTCGAACAGAGCCGACAGGATGCTTTGCCAAATCCCGGCGAATTTCACTGGAGAAGTACGGGCGAGCGTCACGCGTGGGACCCAATCGCCATTTCTGCATTGCAAACAGCAGCGCGTACTGATGACGAAACTGCTTATGAACGATTTGCGGAGCAGGTTAATGGCGTCGCTCGCTCAAACTGCACGCTCCGGGGGCTCTTGCGATTCAGAATAGGAAGTGGAGATGCTGTAGCTCTCGAAGAAGTCGAGTCAGCTAGTGAGATTGTCAAACGTTTCTGCACAGGAGCAATGAGCTTTGGTTCTATATCTGCCGAAGCGCATGAATCGCTCGCCGTTGCCCTTAATCGAATAGGAGGTAGAAGTAACACTGGCGAAGGAGGGGAGGATCCCGAACGATTTAAGCTGTTACCTTCTGGGGATTCCAGGCGTTCATCAATAAAACAGGTCGCTTCTGGCCGTTTTGGTGTAACGATTTGGTATCTTGCAAACGCCGACGAACTGCAGATAAAAATGGCTCAGGGTGCTAAGCCAGGGGAAGGTGGCGAGTTACCGGGGCGCAAAGTCGACGAAATCATCGCGCGTATTCGATACTCAACACCCGGAGTAGGCTTGATTAGCCCTCCACCCCATCACGACATCTATTCGATTGAAGATCTCGCGCAGCTTATTCACGATTTGAAGAATGCAAACCCCGCAGCGCGGATAAGTGTGAAGCTAGTGTCAGAAGTCGGGGTAGGGACAATTGCAGCAGGCGTCGCAAAAGCTCATGCAGACCATATTTTAATTTCCGGAGATTCCGGTGGTACTGGAGCGTCACCGTTGACCAGTATCAAACATGCGGGCTTACCCTGGGAGCTTGGGATAGCTGAAACGCATCAGACCTTAGTTTTAAATGATCTGAGAAGCCGGGTCGTTTTGCAGACAGATGGCGGATTGCAGACGGGTCGTGATGTCGTAATTGCGGCATTACTTGGTGCTGAGGAGATGGGATTTTCCACTGGGCCTTTAATTGCCATGGGGTGCATTATGATGCGTAAGTGTCATCTGAATACCTGCCCGGTAGGTATTGCAACTCAGGACCCAGTATTACGAAAGAAATTTTCAGGTGCCCCGGAACATGTCATCAACTATTTGTTCATGGTGGCAGAGGAAGTGCGTCAATTGATGGCAAAACTCGGGTTTCGCTGCATGGAAGATATGATCGGCCGCGTAGATGTTTTGGAGACGCAGGACGCTATTAGTCATTGGAAGGCTGATGGCTTGGACCTAACTCCTGTTCTTACTCCAGCGGTAAAACTTCATCCGGATGTAGAGACTCACTGCACGATGGCTCAAGATCATGGTCTCGAGAAGGCGCTCGACAAAAAGCTGATAGAACTTTCTCGCGATGCCATCCATCACGGTAAAAAGCTAACTATAGAGCTTCCCATTCTGAACATTAATCGTACCGTTGGTGCAATGCTGAGTAACGAAGTCGTTAAAGTGTGGGGCGAGCGTGCTCTACCGGTCGATACTATACACATCAAATTTAAGGGTTCGGCTGGGCAAAGCTTTGGCGCTTTTTTAGCAAGGGGCATCACACTGGAGCTTGAAGGGGACAGTAATGATTATGTGGGGAAGGGGCTTTCTGGGGGGCGGCTGATTATCTACCCACCACGCACAAGCACTTTCGTCCCGGAAGAGAATGTAATCATTGGCAACGTGGCGCTCTATGGAGCTACCGGTGGCCGAGCATTCTTTAGGGGCCGAGCAGCTGAACGATTTTGCGTTCGCAACAGCGGCGCAAGAGCTGTTATAGAAGGTGTGGGAGATCATGCTTGTGAGTATATGACCGGTGGCCGAGCAGTAATTTTGGGACCAACGGGCTTGAATTTTGCTGCAGGGATGTCGGGCGGAGTTGCATATGTATGGGACCCTAAGAAAAATTTTGAACCGCGATGCAATAAAGGGACGGTCGATCTTGAGCACGTCGAAGACGATGAGGATATTGTTGAGCTGAGGGAACTAATAGAGCTTCATAAACAATATACCGACTCGACTATTGCGCAGCAGATACTCGAGAGTTGGCCGGATGTGTTAGAGGAATTCATAAAAGTTATGCCGACCGATTACAAACGCGTCCTCGGGGATAGGAAAAAGCATGACGAGGAAATGGAGTCGGCAATCCATGAAGATGAAACTGCGCAGTCCATAGCGGTCGAGGGATAGACGGGATGGGTAAGCATTCGGGTTTCATGGAGTACCCTAGAAAGGCTGTGCCTTATAGAGATCCGGCTGAGCGCCTAGGCGACTTCAACGAGATATTCACCGACCCGGTTGAGAAGAAGCTGAAGCGCCAGGGGGCTCGCTGCATGGATTGCGGTGTTCCTTTTTGCCAGTCTGATACCGGCTGCCCTATAGATAACTTAATTCCTGAGTGGAACGACCTCGTGTATCGGGGCTACTGGCGAGAGGCGTTAGATAGTCTTCACAAGACCAATAACTTTCCAGAGTTCACTGGGCGCACTTGCCCCGCCCCGTGTGAAGGGGCTTGTGTGCTGGGTATCACCGATCCACCAGTAACTATAAAGAATATCGAGAATGCGATCATAGACCGTGGGTTTGCTGAGGGTTGGGTACGACACGAACGAGTGCAACAGAAGTCTGGAAAAAAAGTTGCGATTATTGGTTCTGGGCCCACGGGCCTTGCTGCAGCTGACCAACTCAACAAGGCAGGGCATGAAGTCGCAATCTATGAACGGGAGGACCGTATCGGCGGATTACTGATGTATGGGATCCCGAATATGAAGCTTGATAAAGCAGTTGTCGATAGACGTGTGGATTTGATGCGAGAAGCTGGGATCAACTTCCATACGAACATGGATGTAGGAAAAAATTTCGATCCTGATGAACTCAGGAATGGATGCGATGCGCTTCTGTTGGCAACAGGAGCCACAAACCCACGTGATTTAAAAGTTCCGGGCAGAAATCTTCCGGGTGTTCACTTTGCGATGGATTTTTTGACTGAGAATACGAGGAGTCTGTTAGAAAGCAACCTGCAGGACGGTTCCTTCATCAATGCTAAGGGTCGGGATGTGATTGTGATCGGTGGCGGTGACACAGGTGCAGACTGTATCGGTACTGCGTTACGGCATGGGTGTAAAAGTTTGGTCAATTTAGAACTATTGGATCAGCCTCCTGATGAGCGAACAACGGATAATCCTTGGCCTGACTGGCCAATAATTTTTCGAACGGAATATGCGCACGAAGAAGCAATTACTCGGTTTGGAAACGATCCCAGGAGCTACAGCATGCTGTCAAAATCCCTTTCTGCCGATAACGATGGCCGTATCGATGCTTTGCATACAATTGGTATCGAGTGGAAGAACAATTCTGGTGTTCAGGAGATAGTTGAAATCGAGGGCACAGAGCAGATTTGGAAGGCCGATTTGGTTTTTCTGGCAATGGGCTTTCTGGGTCCAGAAGAATACTTAGCTACAGCTCTTGGAATAGCGTTGGATCCACGGTCAAATTATCAGGCGGAACACGGTAACTTTCAGACTAGCGTATCGGGGGTGTTTGCAGCCGGCGATTGTCGGAGAGGACAGTCCCTGGTGGTCTGGGCCATCAACGAGGGGCGCGGTGCGGCGAGGGCGATAGATCAGTATCTTACGGGAACTAGCCGTTTAACTGCTCCAGGGGTAACAATGGATACCGCAATTGGCTAACAACGCCGCGGATAAATTTTTGTCCGGGCGCGCACTGCCGCTCGATACACCAGAACATCATTTCGTGACTGGCCAGCGAATCAAGACGCCGTTCCCAGAGAACATTGAAAGAATACTATTTGCCATGGGTTGTTTTTGGGGTGCAGAACGGTTGTTTTGGGAACTGAACGGCGTTTTCTCTACAGCAGTCGGGTACTCTGGTGGTGTTTCAGCTAATCCTACCTATGAAGAAGTATGTAGCGGGTTAACTGGGCATGCAGAAGCAGTACTCGTGGCATTCGACTCAGAACGTATCGCACATGAGCGCCTATTAAAACTATTTTGGGAGTCTCATGATCCGACACAAGGAATGCGTCAGGGGGCGGATGTGGGGACACAATATCGATCTGCGATCTACGCGTTTGATGAAGAAACTCTTGAGATGGCGTTCAATAGCCGGGGCATTTATCAGACATTATTAAAAAAAGCTGGTTATGGTGATATCACGACCGAGATTGCTCTTACTACAGAGTTTTATTACGCGGAGGATTATCATCAGCAGTACCTTGCCAAGAATCCCAACGGCTATTGTGGTATTGGTGGTACCGGCGTTACTTGCAGTTCTGGTGCCATTTCTCCTAATTAATTTTCGCGGTCGGGATAACAATTTCAAATATAACGCCGGTACCGTCGACGAGATTATCGCATCGAGCCTTCCCAGCATGGAAATTGGCAATCAGTGAAACGATGTAAAGACCTAGGCCCAGGTGGCGACGGTCATCTCGTTTATCCCGTACGGAAACCAATGAATCAAAGAGCTGAGCACGCATAGCTTTTGGAAGGCCGGGGCCACAATTTACGACGGCAATGGAAAGCTCTCGCTGGGTCCCGCTGAGACGAACCTCGATCTTACTATCCCTTGGACTGAAGCTGACCGCATTATCGATGAGTTTGTCCATCATCTGGGCGATGAGTTCTGCGGAACCTAAAATGTGTGTTTGTGGTGCACAATTCTCATAGCTGAAGGTACGAGTCCTATAGACATCTTGATAAGCTTTTGTGCAGCTTTCGAGCACTCTGTGGAGATCGAAAACTTCAAGCTCAGTGTTCGAAATCGCTTGCTCTATAACAGTCGCTTCGCTCATAGCATTTAGGATGGCATCCAAGCGCCCTGATCCCTCTCGCAATCTCTCCAAATACGGCGATAGGTGTGAGCCGTGTGGTTCACGTTCTAAGTTGTCCAATGAGGTTGAAACGACCGCAAGCGGAGTTCTCAACTCATGGGTAAGCTTACCCTTTAGTGTGCTCAGGTATTCGGTGTATTCGCTAAGCCGATCGAGAAGACTAGTGAAACTGCGGGCGAGATCACCGATTTCGTCCTTTGCTCCTCTGCCCGGTAAGGAAGGATGAATTTGACCCTTAGGGCCGAGAGCGCTATCAGCCGCCCGCGCTAGTCGTCGGATTCTGAACGACAAAAGCGTCGCGTAGCCTATGAGTCCTACTACTACCAGTAAGGTTGCCAGGAGAGTTGCGCTTATCAGTCTAAGCAGAGCTTCATTCGTTAAGGTGAGAATGGAGTCGCTACCCTGTTCTAGTATCAACGCTCCAATCTGCGTTGTGTCTTGGTAGATAGGAACCGACGCTGCAACAATAGCGCTTGCCTCTGGTGTACGTGTGTACCAGGCTGTTACAGCATCTCCAGCAAGAGCGGTTCGTAGTGCCTCATCGGCCAATCGCCCCGGCGGTTGTTCAACAGAGTCGTACGGAGGATCGTTTCGACGGAGGATGAGACGATAGACTCGTTCGGTGAAGCCAAGTGAGGTGTCATCAAATGCTACCGTTAGGGGGTCTACAGCTCCGCCATCAAACAAGACCCAGCCGTCGGCATCGACGACTCTCAACCTTCTTCCCGGCTGTTCGAATCGACTGGCAAGAGTGCTGAGCCTTATTGGGCGATAACGTAAAAGGCCTAGCTCGTTGTCTCTCCACAAACTCTCGACGAGGACTTGATAGGTTGCACTTGTGCCTGGATTTACATTCACCACGGATAGCCCAAGGCGTTCTCCCGCGAGGTTAAGTGGTAATCTTGCCTCCACGGTAAACCCGTCCTGGGTTTCCCGCCAGAACCCGAAAATGCGTGATTCATATTCACCCGATGGAGCCAATTCTGGTTTGTTAG
>Ga0315338_1000949_pt1 | contig 45810 bp, 39 predicted proteins | sample ASW8metaG_FD_204518 | JGI IMG/M metagenome (GOLD analysis project Ga0315338, IMG submission 204518) | Ammonia-oxidizing marine archaeal communities from Monterey Bay, California, United States - ASW #8 | ecosystem: Environmental > Aquatic > Marine > Coastal | place: USA: California | collected... | reverse complement strand
TGGTGACCGTACTAGTCGGCGAAGACCCGGCGTCTCAGGTCTACGTGGGGCGCAAACAACGCGAGTCGAAAGAAGTAGGCATGCTGTCTGAACTGGTCACGCTGCCGTCAGACACGCGTCAGGCGGATCTCATAGCCTGCGTCGAGCGATACAACGCGCGCGACGACATCGACGGGATCTTGGTGCAGTTGCCGTTGCCCGAAGGGCTCGACGAAGCGGCGGTTATCATGGCGATCGATTCGGGCAAAGATGTCGACGGTCTTCATCCCCTCAATCAGGGAGCGTTGTTCAGCGGTGTGGCTGGTATTCGACCGTGCACTCCGGTCAGCTGCATGCACTTGATCGATATGACGGGTGTCGATCCGCACGGATTGCACGCGGTCGTCGTGGGGCGATCAGCATTGGTCGGCAAGCCGGTGGCGATGTTGCTGCTCGAGCGCGATGCGACGGTTGTGCTGTGTCATTCGCGTACGTCTGACCTGCGGGCTCAGGTCGAGGCGGCTGACATCGTCGTGGCGGCCTGCGGCGTTCCAGAGCTGGTGCGGGGCGAGTGGATCAAAGAAGGTGCTATTGTGATCGATGTCGGGATCAATCGGGTCGGCGGAAAGCTCATCGGAGATGTGGAATTCGCCACGGCCGAGGCGCGTGCCGCTCACATAACGCCTGTGCCGGGGGGAGTCGGGCCCATGACCGTTGCCATGCTTCTCGAGAATACGTTCAGTGCCGCAATCACGCGCGACGAAGGCGCGGGGACCTCGTGAACAAGACGCCGTTACACGCCTGCCACGTTGCCGCCGGTGCGCGGATGGTCGAGTTTGCCGGCTGGGATATGCCGGTTCAGTACTCCGGCGTCGTCGACGAACACAGAGCCGTGCGCGAGAACGTCGGGCTCTTCGATGTCAGCCACATGGGTGAGGTAGAACTCACCGGTGCCGGTGCCGAATCGGTGTGTTGCCGGCTCTTTGCGAACGACGCGGCGAAACTCGCTCCCGGAAAAGCCCAGTACAGTCTGATTCCCAACGACGAGGGTGGGGTGGTCGACGATATTATCGTATATCGGCTCGCCGAAGAGCGTTTTTTGGTGTGTGTGAACGCATCGAATGCCGCGAAGGATTTTGAGTGGATCCGTGATCGTTCGGCCGACGAGTGTACGGTAGTGGATCGCAGCAACGAGTTTGCGCTGATCGCCGTGCAGGGACCGAAGGCGGAAAACCTGCTTGGCCGGTTGGTGCCGGCTGCGACTGATCTCGCACGGTTCTCATGCGCCGAGGTCATGGTCAGCGGGCACGAGGCGATCATTGCGCGCACGGGGTATACGGGTGAGGACGGCTTCGAGCTGTTCGTAGAGGCTGCTCGGGCAAGCCAGGTCTGGAACGAGCTCCTTGAGCACGGCGATCCTTTGGGCGTGCGGCCGATCGGGTTAGGGGCACGCGACACGCTGCGGCTCGAAGCGGCGCTGCCGCTGTACGGGCACGAGCTCGATGACTCGATCAGCCCCTTCGAGGTGGGCTTGGACTGGGTCGTGAAGCTCAACCGACCGCAGATGACGGGGTATGAAGCGCTCGCTCGAGCGAAGAAGAGCCCGAGTCGTGCTCTCATTGGGCTTTTGGTCGATAAAGGCATCGCCCGCGAGGGCTGTTCGGTTCTCGCTTCCGGCATTCGCATCGGCGTGGTAACCAGCGGCACGCACAGTCCCACGCTCGGGCGAGCGGTCGCCATCGCGCTGGTCGACCGCGGTGCCGTGACCGATGACCTGGCAGTGGATGTGCGAGGAAAAGCCAGGCCGGCGAAGGCCACGGACCTGCCGTTCTATGTTCGCGGCGGGTCGACCGGCTAGCAGGCGCGTTGCCAAGTGGCGAAGCGCCATCAGACGAGTCAGGAACATGTTAAAGAGGAGCCGATAGGTATCATGGAGATTCCGAGCAACCTTCGATACACGAAGGAACACGAGTGGGTTCGGGTTGATGACGGAGGCACGGTCACCATCGGGATCACCGATTATGCCCAGAAGCAGCTTGGCGATATCGTTTTCGTAGAGTTGCCTGAGGTTGGTGACACCCTGATATCGAAGGACGAGCCTTTCGCCTTCGTCGAATCGGTCAAGGCCGTCTCCGACATCTTCGCGCCGGTCACGGGCACGGTCAAAGAGGTCAACGACGAGTTGCCGAACAGTCCAGAGGCCATGAATGAGGAGCCGTACGGCGACGGTTGGCTGGTCATCATGGAACTCGTACACAAGCACGAACTAGACGAGCTGCTTTCGGCCGTAGACTACGAAGCGTACGTTAACGAGCTCGCCTGACGGGATGCGGTACGTCCCACACAGCGACAGTGACGTCCAGCGCATGCTCGATGTCACCGGCACCGCATCGGTCGCCGATTTGTTTGCGAGCATCCCCAAAGCTCTACGCGAGAAGGGAGCGCTCGCACTACCTGACGGGCTCGGTGAACAGGAAGTCCTCGCCAGCCTGGAATCGCTCGCGCACCGCAACCGCGTACTCGGTACTTTTCAAGGTGCGGGAAGCTACAACCATTTCGTGCCGTCCGTTGTGCAGCAGGTCCTTTCCCGCTCCGAGTTGGCTACGGCATACACCCCGTATCAGCCCGAGGTGAGCCAGGGCACGTTGCAGATCTGCTTCGAGTTCCAGACCTATATCTCCATCATGACGGGGCTCGATGTCGCGAACGCGAGCATGTACGACGGCGCCTCGGCGTTGGCCGAGGCCGTGCTGATGTCGCTTCGTATCGGCCGGAAGCGATCGCGCATTCTCATTTCCGAAGGTGTGCACCCTGAGTATGTCGGTGTCGTTGAGACCTATCTGGATGGCTTCGGCAGAGGCGCGGTTGAACGCATACCGCTGGGCACTGACGGGCGCACGGATATGGCGGCGCTCGAAGAGATGATCGACGACGATGTGGCCTGCGTGTGCATCGGGTACCCGAATTTCTTTGGTGTGATCGAAGACCTGGGTCGCGCGTCCGCGATTGCGGCCAAGCACAAGGCGCTGACGATCAGTGCGACGAGCGAGATGCTGGCATTGGCGCTTCTCAAGAGCCCCGGAGAATGCGGCGTCGATATCGCCGTTGCCGAGGGGCAGAGCTTGGGGCTTGCCATGAGCTACGGCGGCCCCGGTGTGGGCTTGTTCGCCACCAAGCGCTCGCACGTGCGGCAGATGCCCGGTCGGCTGGTCGGAGAAACGGTCGACGATGAAGGCCGGCGTGGTTATGTGCTGACCCTTTCGACGCGCGAACAACATATCCGCCGCGAGAAAGCGACGTCTAATATCTGTACCAATCAAGGGCTGGCGGCGGTTGCGGCGACCGTGTTCTTGGGGCTCGCGGGTCGCCAAGGACTCCGCGGGCTGGCGGTGCTGAACGCGTCGCGTGCGGCAGAGGTTGCCGCGCGGATCGAGTCGGAGGCGGGGTTGCGTCGGGTGTACTCGGCGCCTGTGTTCAACGAATTCGTGATCGAAGCGCCGGGCGGCGATTGGTTTGCCGATGTGGTTGCCCATGGTGTCGTTCCCGGCGTACGTCTGGGCCCCATGTTCCCCGATCGGCCCGACATGGCCGGGCACCTTCTCGTTACGGTAACCGAGTGCAACACACCCGATCAGGTAGATACGTTGGTGCGATCGCTGGCAGCTCGGAGAGCGGCATGACCACATCGCAACGACAGCCCGAATTGGAAGCGCCGATTTTTGAAAAATCCGGTAGCGGTCGTGCAGGGTATCATCCGGGCGAGGGGATAGAGCCGCCGCTCGATGTGTCGCTGCTGCGCGACGACCTCGACGGTTTTCCGGAACTGAGTGAGCCGGAAGTGCTGCGACACTATACGCGTCTGTCGTCGCTCAATTTCTCCGCAGTCACGCATTTCTATCCGCTCGGCTCGTGCACGATGAAATACAATCCGATCGTCAACGAGCGCGCGGCGGCGTTACCCGGTTTTTCTGGAATACATCCGTACGCTCCGGTGGAAACGGTGCAGGGAGCTCTGGATCTGGTTTGTGAACTGGAGCGGTGGCTTGCCGAGATCAGCGGGCTAGACGCGGTATCGCTGCAGCCAGCTGCAGGCGCTCAGGGCGAACTGACCGGTATCAAGATCATTCGTCGCTGGCATTTGGCCCGTGGCAACGCGCGCTCGAAGATTCTCATTCCTGAAAGTGCACACGGCACCAACCCCGCGAGCGCGGCGCTAAGCGGTTACGATGCGGTCGTTATTCCGACTGACGAGCGCGGGCTTATGTCGGCCGATTCGGTGAAAGCGCTGCTCGATGACGAGGTCGCGGCGCTCATGGTTACGAACCCGAGCACGCTCGGCTTGTTCGAGGTCGAGATCGAGGAGATCGCCAAGGCGGTGCACGACGTCGGTGCGCTTGTCTATATGGATGGCGCGAACATGAATGCTCTCATGGGCAAGGCGAAACCCGGTGACATGGGCGCCGACGTTCTACAGTTCAACCTACACAAGACGTTTTCGACGCCGCACGGTGGTGGGGGACCGGGGGCCGGGCCCGTCGCGGTTCGCGCTGATCTCGAGAAGTATTTGCCGGGTCCGCGCGTTGCGGAGAAAGACGGCGCACTCTACTGGGACGCGGACCGACCAGATTCCATCGGCAAGGTACGGTCGTTCTACGGTAACTTCGGTATTCTCGTGCGCGCGTACACCTACATGTTGGCCTGCGGCGGTGATGGGCTGACTGAGATCACGGAGAAAGCCGTTCTCGCGGCCAACTATATACGTGCGCGCCTCATCGATCGCTACCACCTGCCCTATGACACCCCGTCGCTGCATGAGGTGGTTTTGACCGACAAGGTGCAGAACGCGCACGGCATCAAGACCTTGGACGTCGCGAAGCGCTTGCTCGACTACGGCTTCCACGCGCCGACGATCTATTTCCCGCTGGTAGTTTCGGGCGCGATCATGATCGAGCCCACCGAGAGCGAAAGTGTCGAGACGCTGGACGCTTTTGTAGATGCCATGCTTCGTATTGCCGATGAGGCGGAAAATGACCCGCAGCGCCTGCGCGAAGCCCCGGAGACCACGCCGTTGGCGCGCCTCGATGAGACCCGCGCCGCACGCCACCCCGTGTTAACATGGAAGAAAGCGAAGGATTAGATCGCCGGCGGCCGCAGTCTTAGGCTGGCCGTCGCCGTAAGATTGGTCTATATTCGCTATACGCATGTGGGGTAGTCCACAGTGACGCTTGAGCTAGCAATGTTCGGACTGGGTATAACTGAACTCCTGATCATCCTCGTCATCATCTTGGTGATGTTCGGGGCTGGTCGCATCCCTGAAGTCTTTGAAGGACTGGGAAAAGGCATTAAGAATTTCCGCAAGGCCGTGTCGGCCCCTGACGAAATTGATGTCACCCCTCAGGACGAAAAAGAGGACGAGGATGACCCGGGAGAGGTTCCACCCAAGCAATCCTGAGAACCACCTCTTCGGCCCCCGTTCCAATATCGGGGAAGGCTACCTGGCAATCGATCGTTCGGCCGGGCTCCAGCGCATCTAACGAAGGAATCAGTTCTTGCAAAGTATCGAGCTCTTCGACGGGCAAACGCCCGAGAAGGCGTCGCGACACCGCACCGCCGCACACCACACTCCGAGTGAGAACAGCTGCGCCTTGCGCTTGCGCGCTTGCCTCGATGATCACCTTGCTCAGCGGGATGAGCGCATCGTTCACGACCGTCGCTTCGGCCACGAGTGTACGGGTCTGGTCGCCGAGCTTCGTGTACCAGGCACGGCTCGATACGATGCGAAGGTGCGAAGCGAGTTCTGCGTCCGCGGCGAGCGTGGCCCTCGTGGCCGGCAGCGGCACTTGCTGCAGCACCGAGTCGGTCCATGCATGGTCACGCGCCATGTAGACGGCAAGCAAACCGTAAAATGTGACGAGCGCACCGAGCATGATCGCGGCGGGCCAGACGGGGGAGCGGTTAGTGAGCTTTGGAAAGACAGTACGCGGTTCGGGGGCCATGTGATGATTGCCTCAAGGCAAAGTCTAGGGGAGCCGGGCCTGCGATGATAGACCGGAGCGCTGAAGGGCCCACGGCGGAGCTGAGCGTCGTTCTTCCGGCCTACAATGAAGCCGACAACCTGGCTGCGGTGATCGAAGAGGCGGGTCTGCATCTGCGCGAGGCCGGTATCGACCACGAGATCGTCGTCGTGGACGACGGCAGCACCGACGCCACGCAATCGATACTGGCGGCCCTTGCCGGCGAGGTGCCGACACTGCGCCGGGTGATCCATCCCACCAACCTGGGCTACGGCGCGGCGCTGCGCAGCGGAGTCGGCGCCTCGGTCGGCCGTTTCGTCCTGTTGAGCGACGGAGACGGGCAATTTCGCATGGAAGATCTGTCGTCGCTGTGGCGCTATCGAGACAGGGCCGACGTCGTGCTTGGCTACCGCAATCCGCGGCACGATCCGTTAGCGCGGCGCATCGCCGGCTGGCTTTACAACCGAATCTTCGTGCGCGTGATGCTTGGCGGACGTTTTCGCGACGTCAACTGTGGCTTCAAGCTGTTTTCGCGCGAAGTGCTCGCTGACATGGAACTGCATTCGACCGGTGCACTGATCAGCGCAGAGCTGCTGACGCGCGCACGGCTGGGCGGGGCGAGTTTCGTCGAAGTGGCTGTTCGCCACTTCCCACGCACGGCCGGCAACGCGACCGGACTACTTCCACGGGTAGTGCTAAAGATGCTCGGTGAGTCCGTGCGTCTGCGCCAACGCATTCTTGCTACGCGAGCAACCGAGAAACTCACCGACACGGGCTTGCCCACGGAAGTCGATGCGGTAGAATCCGCCTCGGCCTGAAAGGGTCTAACTGCGAAAGTGGCGGAACTGGCAGACGCGCAGGATTCAGGTTCCTGTGAGCATTGCGCTCGTGGGGGTTCAAGTCCCCCCTTTCGCACCAAGTTTTTCTGAGCTGACCGGGCTCTCTCCCGGCCGGGAAGGGGAGCAGGCAGCGTGGGCATCGACGCCGATCAGTACCGGAAAATCATCGGATCCTTCGCCACCGGCGTCACCGTCATTACGACGAACGTCGACGGTAAGTACCATGGCTTCACGGCGAACGCCGTAACCTCGGTCTCACTGGACCCCATTCTACTGCTGGTCTGCGTCGACAAAAGCGCGCGTGCTCTCGAAGAGCTGCGCAAGGCGACGGCCTTCGGCGTGAGTATTCTCGGCGAGAGCCAAGAAGACGCATCCAACCTATTCGCGTGCCGTGGCGAGCCGGAAGCCGGTACGTTGCGCGGTCTCGAGTTCATCGAAGGCACGACCGGTGCTCCGCTGCTTAGTGGCTCGATTGCGCACGTAGAGTGCGAGATGGTCGAACACATCGAAGGCGGCGACCACATCATCGTGATGGGCAAGGCGGTCGAAGGCGCGATCCTCACCGAAGAAGCGCCGCTTCTGTTCTACCAGGGCAAGTATCGTAAGATCGCGGCGCCGTAGCTCCTAGCCCGAAAAGCTGGCGAACGCGTCGATGACTTCCTGCGGTGCCTGCACGAGTTCAATAAGCACGCCTTCACCGCCGATTGGGAGCTCGTCGTTGCCCTTCGGATGCACGAAACAGATGTTGTGCCCCGACGCGCCCTTACGGATGCCGCCGGGCGTAAACCGCATGCCTTGATTGCCAAGCCATTCGACAGCGGCTTCGAGATCATCAATCCACAATCCAATGTGGTTGAGCGCCGGGTCATGCACCTTGGGCTTCTTATCGGGGTCGAGAGGCTGCATGAGATCGACTTCGATCTTGAGCGGCCCCGAGCCGGCGACGGCGATGTCTTCATCGACGTTCTCTTTCTCGCTCTGAAACTCGCCTTCGAGAGACAGGCCAAGCGTGTCGATCCAAAGACGGCGCAGCGCCATCTTGTCGAGCCCACCCACTGCAATCTGCTGAATCCCGAGTACCTTGAAAGGTCGATCGCTCACGTTCGTTCTCCTACCGGGCCGTGCCCGCGAAAACCTGCGACAGCTCTGCGGCCGTCTGATGGGCGCGAATCTAACGGCCAGCGCTGTGAATCTCAAATACCGCCGTTGTCTGGGGTGGATGTCCTGACGACGGTTGCGTGCGGGTGCCGGTCGTGAGTCAGGCTCGTTGCTGGTTCTTAATCGCGTATCGCGCTCCAGGAGTCCACGCCCGAGCACAGCGCCGGCATCGAGCACGGAGTCCCTTCAACTCCTACATACCCCCCAAATAACGAGACGGAATACAAGGACTGTCCCCCGGCTCCGTTTCGACTCCATAGAAACGACTCGCGTTCACCCGCACGAACGCGGCGGCCGAGCGATGGAGCGTTCACGCCATCCTGTTATAGTCGCGGGCTTCGTGGCTGGTTACGATCCTAAAGAATTTGAAGAGAAGTGGTATGCGGACTGGACCGAGAAGGGGCTGTTTTCGCCCGGTCCGCGTCGAGACGGCGAAGTGCCGTTCTCGATGGTCATTCCGCCGCCGAACATTACCGGCTCACTTCATATGGGGCATGCGCTCAACAACGCGCTGCAGGACATTCTGACGCGCTATCGGCGTATGCTCGATCCGGCCGCCTTATGGGTGCCGGGGATGGATCATGCCGGCATTGCCACGCAGAACGTCGTCGAGCGGCAGTTGTTGGCCGAAGGCATCGATCGTAACGATCTCGGGCGTGAGAAGTTTGTCGAGCGGGTTTGGTCTTGGCGCGAGGAGTCCGGCGGGACAATTGCCCGGCAGCTGCGGCGCTTGGGAGTTTCGTGTGACTGGTCCATGGAGCGCTTCACGATGGATGATGGCCTGTCGCGTGCTGTGCGCGAGGTCTTCGTTACGCTGCATGAAGATGGGCTGATCAGCCGGGATCTCTACCTGATCAACTGGTGCCCGCGCTGTGAGACGGCGCTGTCGGATATTGAAGTAGAACATGAGGATCAGGACGGGCATCTTTGGCATCTGGTCTATCCGCTCGAAGACGGCAGTGGCACGATTAGCGTCGCCACGACGCGGCCCGAGACGATGCTGGGCGATACGGCTGTTGCTGTGCATCCCGATGATCCGCGCTACAAAGACGTAGTAGGGAAGAACGTCATGCTGCCGGTCATGAATCGTGCGATCCCAGTGGTCGCCGATACCTATGTCGACAGTGAGTTCGGTTCTGGTGCTGTGAAGATTACGCCAGGGCACGATCCGAACGATTATGAAGTGGGGCTGCGTCACGCGTTGCCGATGATCTCGGTAATGAACGAAGACGGTACCATGTCGGCGGAGGCCGGCGAGTACGACGGCATGACGCGAGAAGATTGTCGCGCTGCTCTCGTCGAGCGGTTCGGGAAAGACGGTACGCTCGAGCGCACCGAGGACCATCGCCATTCCGTTGGCACCTGTTATCGCTGCCATAGTGTCGTCGAGCCGTTACTGTCGGTTCAGTGGTTCGTTGCGGTCAAAGGTATGGCCGACGAAACGCTCAAGGCGCTTGACGACGGCCGCACACGGTTTGTCCCCGCGCATTGGGAGAAAACTTACCGCGTCTGGATGGAGAACATCCGGCCGTGGTGCATCTCGCGCCAGCTTTGGTGGGGCCACCGCATTCCTGCTTGGTACTGCGATCCATGCGAAGCGACGTATGTGAGTCGCGAAGATCTTTCGTCGTGCGAGAAGTGTGGCGGCGGGCTGCGCCAAGACGAAGACGTTCTCGATACGTGGTTCTCGTCGGCCTTGTGGCCGTTTTCGACCATGGGCTGGCCAGAGAAGACGGAAAACCTCGAGCGGTTCTATCCGACCAGCACGTTGGTCACGGGTTTTGACATCATCTTCTTCTGGGTGGCCCGCATGATGATGCTGGGCATGCGCTTCATGGGCGATGTCCCGTTCAAGGACGTCTACATTCATGCGCTGGTCCGCGACGAGAAGGGCGCCAAGATGTCGAAGTCGAAGGGCAACGTCATCGATCCGTTGGTGATCGTCGATAAGTTCGGTGCCGACGCGTTTCGCTTTGCGCTCGCAGCGTTTGCGGCGATGGGGCGCGATGTGCGGCTGAGCGAGAAGCGTATCGAGGGGTATCGCAACTTCGTCAACAAGCTGTGGAATGCTTCACGTTTCGTCGAGATGAAGCGTGACGAGTCGGTTACGTGCGAGATGCCGGCGACGCTCGAGTTGACGACCAGCCGTTGGATTCGCTCGCGGTTCGCGGCCTGCGCGAGCGACGTACGCACGGCGCTCGACGCCTACCGTTTCAACGACGCGGCGACGCGTCTGTATCAATTTACCTGGAACGAGTTCTGTGACTGGTACATCGAGCTGGCCAAGGTCTATGCTGACGAAGGTGATGCGGCGGCGGTCGAGACACGCCAGGTGCTCACGGCGCTGCTGGAACAGCTATTGCGGCTCATGCATCCGTTCACGCCGTTCGTAACCGAAGAGATCTGGCAAGGGTTGCCCGAGAGCGGCCGCGCCGGCGGAAGCATCATGCAGGCGGCGTATCCCGGTGATGAGGACTGGATCGACGAGGCAGCTGATGCCGAGATCGGTGCTCTGATCGAGGTGGTGCGCGCGGTTCGCAATATCCGATCCGAGATGAATATCGCGCCGAAGGTCGAGCTGGACGTCTACCTTGCGCCCAGTGGGACGACTGATGCCCTGCTCGGACACGAGGCACTCATCAAACGTGTGGCGCGTGTCGGCCGGGTGCACTACGGCGCCGAGGCGCCCGAAGGCTGTGCGATGGCGGTGGCGGCCGGCGCCGAAGTGTCGGTGCCGATCGCGGAGCATGTAGACGTGAGTGGTGAGGTTGCCCGTCTGAATAAGGAGCTCGCGAAGATCGACAAAGAGATCGGCGGGCTCGACAAGAAGCTATCGAACGAAAGCTTCCTCGAGCGTGCGCCCGCCGAGGTTGTCGCGAAAGACCGCGCGCGCCTCGAGTCGACCCGCGAGGAACGTGAGACGCTCACGGCAGCGCTGGAGAAGATTCAGACGTTAGGAGCCGGAAACTGAAACCGTCGCTACCCGCTGATCTCTCTCGCGTCGAGGCTCTCATTGCGCTGGCCATCGACGAAGACGTGGGTTCGGGAGATCTGACCACGCTGGCTACCATCCCGGCCGATCATCCGAGTGTTGCCGATCTCGTGGTGCGCGAATCCTGTGTTGTTGCGGGTCTGGTTCTTCTTCCTCTCATCGCTCGCATCTATGCGGATCGCTCGCAGGGTAATTCGATCGAGATTGCCGACAGTGTGGGCGACGGATCGCATCTCGAAGCCGGTGCGGTGGCCTGCCGGCTTCACGGAGACGCGCGATCGTTGTTGACGCTCGAGCGTACGATTCTGAATTTTGTCGGAGGTCTCTCGGGCATCGCCACACTCACCGAGCGATATGTGGCGACGGTTTGGGAAACCGGCGCGAAAACACGGGTGCTCGATACGCGCAAGACGACGCCGGGCCACCGCGAGATAGAGAAGTACGCGGTCCTGTGCGGCGGCGGATCGAACCATCGTATGGGATTGTTTGATGCCGTTCTTATCAAGGACAACCATGTGGCCGCCGCAGGCGGGATTTCCGCAGCGGTGCACGCCGCCATCGAGCAGGCGTCCGACGGCGTCGACATCGAGTGCGAGTGCGACACGATGGAGCAGGTGTCCGAAGCGCTCGACGCCGGCGCACGTGCGATACTGCTCGACAATTTCACTGCGGCGCAGGCACGCGAAGCTGTCGCCTTCGTGTCGGGTCGTGCGCGCCTCGAAGTCTCGGGTGGGGTGAGTCTTGAAACGATAGCCGCGTACGCGCAGGCGGGTGTCGATGACGTTAGCGTCGGTCGCCTCACGCATTCAGCTGTCTCGATCGATGTCAGCTTGGAACTGCCGTTGCGGGCGACGTGAGCACGCGCGCGAAGATCATTGAGGCGCTCTCCGAGGCCGGCGAGGATCACGTGTCGGGTCACGATCTTGCCGAGAATCTCGGAATATCGCGCAACGCCGTTTGGAAGCATATCGAAACGCTTCGGGTTCGCGGCTACGTCATCGAAAGCACCCACGCACGTGGCTATCGGCTCTCGTCGGCTCCCGACGCGCTCACGCGCGAAGCGATTGAGCCGCATCTCGAAACCGAATGGCTCGGTCGCAGTCTGGTTTGCCACGACGTGACCGGCTCGACCAATGACGACGCCGGAGTTTTGGCGCGCGATGGCGCGCCGGAGGGAACGGTCGTTCTTGCCGACGCACAAACTGCGGGCCGTGGCCGTTTGGGCCGCGATTGGGTGTCGCGCCCGCGTCTCAATCTCTACGCCTCGTTGTTGTTGCGCCCGAAGATAGCGCCCGCCGATGCGCCACAATTATCGCTGGTCGCCGGAGTCGCCGTCGCCCACGCGCTCGAGCGCGTGGGGCTCGAGCCCGGGATCAAGTGGCCGAACGATGTACTCATCGACGGTCGCAAGGTCTGCGGTGTGCTCACCGAGATCGAAGCCGAAGCTGACATGGTCGGGTCGGTGGTCGTGGGCATAGGCGTGAATCTGAACAGCGAACGCGACGACTTCCCCGAGGAGCTACAAGACAGGGCGGTATCGGTACTCATGGCCACCGGTGCGAAGGTCAATCGCGCGTTCTTCGTGGCGACGCTGCTCGAGTGCTTCGAGCGCGCCTACGAGCGCTGGCGAGACGGGGGCTTCGGTCCGCTCAAGGACGATTGGGAACGTCGGGCGACCCTGTTGGGTAAGCCGGTCGAGGTTGCGGCCGCGAGTGCGACTACGACCGGGATCTGCGTTGGAATTGACTCCGACGGCGCATTGTTGCTCAAGGGGGATGACAACGAGGTTCGGCGGGTGATCGCCGGCGACGTTACTTTGGTTGGAGGATACGAGGGATGAGTACCGAGACGGACCAGTCGGGCAACTTCGGCAATGCGGTAAGGAGGGATTCCAACGGTCCTCTGATGGCGATCGATGTCGGCAATACGCACACCGTCATCGGGTTGTACGAAGGCGAGAAGTTGGTGCGCCACTGGCGCATTGTGACCGAACAGGAGCGTACCGCCGACGAATACGGCATGCTGATGTGGAGCCTTTTCCAGGCCGCCGGCATGCAGGTGCCCGACGTCTGCGGGATCATCATATCCTGTGTCGTGCCGCCGATGATCAGCGTCATCGAAGAGCTCTGCCGGAGCTATTTCCACGTGACCCCGCTGGTGGTGGGTCCGGGCGTAAAATCCGGCATGCCGATTCTGTATGAGAATCCGCGCGAGGTCGGTGCGGATCGCATTGTGAATGCGGTGGCCGCATACAGCCGGACGAAGGACACCACGATTGTGGTGGATTTCGGCACGGCTACGACCTTCGACTACATCACCGCCAAGGGCGAGTACGTCGGTGGGGTGATCGTTCCTGGGGTGGGAATCTCCCTGGATGCGCTCTATACGCGGGCTGCGCGGCTTCCAAGAGTCGAGGTGGTGCGGCCTCCCAAGGTGGTTGGTCGCAACACGGCCCATGCAATTCAGGCGGGCATTACCTACGGGTACGTGGAATTGGTCGATGGCGTGGTGCGTCACATCGAAGAAGAAGAGGGCGTGAAGGCTTGTGTCCTTGCAACAGGTGGGTTTGCGCAATTAATTGCGGCGGAATCACGGGCCATCCAAGAGGTCGATGAATTTCTTACGCTCGACGGCCTGAGGATCGTCTACGAGCGCAATCAGAACTGATTCGAGCCCGCGGAGGCGCGGATTCTCGAAGGAGGACGAAGGGTGGCTACGGACGTCTCACGGATCCGCACGATCGCAATTACCGGCCAGAGTGGTGTCGGCAAAACCTCAGTCGCCGACGCGCTTATATTTGCGGCGGGAGGCAACAATCGCCTCGGGCGGGTAGACGACGAATCCTCGCTCTTTGATACCGAGCCGGAAGAGCTTCGACGCCGGAGCACGATCACATCCTCGCTCCACGGTCTCTCGTGGAACAAGTATGAGGTCACGGTCATCGACACGCCCGGTCAGGGCAACTTTGTACTCGATGCTTTGTTTTCGCTTCGGGGTGTCGCGGGGATGGTCCTCGTTCTCGATCCGCTCTCACCACTTCAAGCCGAGTCGATGAAGGTTTGGGAGTGGGCCAAAGCGGAAGGCATAGCAACGATTGCCGTTCTCAACCGCATGGACCGCCCGGAGATCAATCTCGATAGCTATCTGTTACAGATCTCCGAAGCGCTGGGTACGCAGGCAACGCTGCTGCAGCTGCCCATCGGCGACGGTGAGAACTTTAACGGAGTTGTCAATCTTCTCGACGGCAGTGCAGTTAGTTATTCGGGCGATGACGGCAAGTTCTCGGCCAGTGACGTACCGGCCGACATGGCAGATCAGGTCGAAGAAGCGAAGTTGGTGCTTACCGAAGCTGCGGCTGAGGGTGACGACGAGTTGCTCGAGAAGTATCTCGAAGAGGGCGAGCTCAACGCTGAAGAGGTTGCCAAGGGATTGGCGGCCGCGATCGCGACAGGTGGAATGCTGCCAGTGCTCTGCACATCGGCGGACGCAAACATCGGCTTCGCGCAACTGCTCGACGCCATCACTGAGTTGCTGCCGGCTCCCGCCGATTGCGGTGCGGCAGCCGCGAAGGGCGGTAATGGTGACGATATAGAGGTCGCGCCGAGCGCGACGGATCCGTTCTCCGGCTTTGTCTTCAAAACGATCGTCGATCCCCACGCCGGCCACCTTTCGGTGATCCGGGTCATGTCGGGCACGATCAGCGGCGATTCTCAGGTCATCAATACTGCTACGGACAACAAGGAACGCATCGGCCATCTGCTGCGCATTGACGGGAGGAAGACGGTGCAGGTCAACTCTGCAACCGTCGGCGAAATCATCGCCGTCGCAAAGCTCAAAGCCACGCATTCCGGCCAGACGTTGGCCGACTCGGCGCGCGCCGTGAAGATTCGTGCCTTCGAAGAAGTAAACCCGGCCATCTCGTTTGCGATCGCGGCGAAGAAGCGCGGCGACGAAGATAAAGCGACTCAAGGCCTGCTCAAGTTGGCCCAAGAAGATCTCGCACTTCACGTTGAGCGTGACGAGAGCTCGGGCGAGATCCTGCTCTCGGGGGCCGGCCAGCTGCACGTCGAAGTGTCTTGCGAACGATTGACGCGCAAGTACGGCGTCGAGGTCGAATTGAAGGCGCCGAAGGTCCCGTATCGCGAGACGATTCGGAAATCCGTCAACGCCCACGGTCGGCTCAAGAAGCAAACGGGTGGTCACGGGCAGTTCGCCGACTGCAAAATAGAAGTAGAGCCCTTGCCCAGCGGTGGTGGCTTCGTATTCGAATCGAAGATCGTCGGCGGCTCGATCCCACGCGGATTCATTCCCGCGGTAGAGAAAGGCATCTCAGACGCGATGAAGGCCGGTACGATCGCCGGCTGTCAGGTTGTCGATATTAAAGTGCGGCTCGTCGATGGTCAGTATCACGACGTTGACTCTTCTGAAATGGCCTTCAAAGTTGCCGGTTCGATGGCGATGAAAGATGCTCTCGGACAAGCGAAGCCTTGTCTGCTCGAGCCCTTCGTCTCGCTTCGGGTGACCGTACCCGACGAGTGTATGGGCGACGTGATGGGCGATCTCAACTCACGGCGCGCTAAAGTCGAGGGCATGGATCAGGCAGGCCACAGTCAGGTCATCCGCGCCAAGGTGCCGATGTCGGAGGTGCTGCGCTATGCGCCGGACCTGACGAGCATGACCAGCGGTCGCGGTTCGTTTGAGATGGGGTTCTCGCACTATGAGCAGTTACCCGACCATCTCGTCGAGAAAGCGGTTCAGGAAAATAAGGCCGGAGACGCTGCGAGCTAAGATCCCGGACAGCACTATTCCCCTGTAATTTTGACTATTTCGACGGTGCTCGATAGCAAGACGTGTTCCTGGGCTTCGGAACCCGCCTTGCGCCTGCACACACTCTCTCTCTTACGCCCCGGAACAGCTCTAGCGGGCGGGCGCGAAAGAGTACGAGTTGGGCGACCCACAGCTGCGTCGGCCGTCGGTCCCGACAATCCATTTCAAGGAGATCCTACACACGTGGCACGCAAGAAGATCGCTCTAGTTGGAGCAGGTAATATCGGTGGCGAGCTCGCGATGCTCGCGGCGAAACGTGAGCTCGGAGACGTCGTTCTCCTAGACATTCCCGACAAAGAAGGTGTAGCCAAGGGCAAGGCGCTCGACATCATGCAGGCCGGCGCACTCGTCGGTTTCGATGCGACTGTGACCGGCACGTCCGACTACGGCGACATCAACGGTGCCGACGTTGTGATCGTTACGGCGGGCATCCCGCGCAAGCCGGGTATGAGCCGTGACGATTTGCTCTCGATCAACCTGGGCATCATGCGGTCGGTGGCCGGGAGTATTAAGACCAACGCCCCGGATGCTTTGGTGATCGTCATCTCGAACCCGCTCGATGCGATGGTGTACGAGATGAAGAAAGTCACGGGGTTCCCGCGCGAGCGCGTACTCGGGATGGCCGGTGCACTCGACAGCGCGCGCTTCCAATGCTTCATCGCGGAGGCTGCCGGTGTCAGCACGAAGGCGGTCAACACCTTGGTGCTCGGCGGACACGGTGACACGATGGTTCCGTGTCTGAGCTACTGCACGATCAGTGGTATTCCCGTCAGGCAGTTTCTCGACGACGCGACGCTCGACGCGATCGTCAAACGCACGCGCATGGGCGGCGGTGAGATCGTAGAACTCATGGGTACCAGCGCCTACTACGCGCCGGCAGCCGGTGCGATCTCGATGGCCGAAAGCTATCTCAAGGATCAGAAGCGTGTCATCGCTTGCGCTGCTTACCTCGACGGTGAGTATGGCTACAAGGGCATCTACATGGGCGTGCCCGTGAAGATCAGCGCGAAGGGACTCGACGAGGTTGTCGAGGTCGAACTGAGCGCCGACGAGAAAGACATGCTTCAGAATAGTGCCGACGCGGTCAAAGAACTGATCGAGGCCGGCTCGAAGCTCTAAGACCGAACCGACAATCAGGAATACGGATGAACGTACACGAGTACCAAGCGAAGGAACTCCTGCGCCGCTACGACGTAGCCGTGCCGCGGGGAATCATGGTGACGACGGCTGCGGAAGCCAGGAAGGCTGCCGAGGAATTGGCCACACCGATTGTGGTCGTGAAATCACAGATCCACGCCGGTGGCCGAGGCGCGGGCGCCATCGTCGCGGATGGCGCTGAAGCAGCAAGAATCTTCAAGGAGAACTTGAAGGATGAAGGGCTGCCGGAGCACGACAAGCCCGGTGGCGTTCGTCTCGCCAAGTCGCCTGCTGAGGCCGAGGAGATAGCCGAATCGATCCTGGACAATCTGCTTGTAACCAAGCAGACCGGCGCCGAAGGCAAGACGGTCCGTCGTGTACTCGTCGAAGAGGGCTGTGACATAGCCGACGAATTCTACCTGTCGATCTTGCTCGATCGCTCGATCGGCCGTCTGGTCGTGATGGCGTCGACCGAAGGCGGCATGGAGATCGAGCAAGTTGCCGAAGAGTCACCCGAGAAAATTCTGCGTAAGACGATCGATCCGACCGTTGGCTTGCTCGATTGCCAGGCGCGTGAGATCGCGTTCAGTTTGGGCATCGCTGCTGAGAAAGCAGGCGACGCCGTCAAATTTCTCAAGGCTCTGTATAACGCCTACGTGGAACTCGATGCGTCGTTGCTCGAGGTGAACCCGCTGGTTCTCACCGGTAGTGGCGACCTGATCGCTCTCGACGCGAAGGTGAGCTTCGACGACAACGCCTTCTATCGTCACGCCGACGTGAAAGCGCTACGCGACGATGATGAGGAAGATCCCAAGGAGTTGCGCGCTGCCAAATTCGATCTGAGCTACATCGCGCTCGACGGTACGATCGGCTGCATGGTGAACGGCGCCGGATTGGCGATGGCGACGATGGATATCATCCATCACCACGGTGGCAAGCCCGCGAATTTCTGCGACGTTGGCGGCGGCGCCAACGCCGAGAAGGTCGCGGAAGCATTCAAGATCATATTGGCCGATGAGAATGTGAAGGCGGTGTTTATCAATATCTTCGGCGGCATTATGAAATGCGATGTGCTCGCGCAAGGCGTGGTTGAAGCGGCCGATCAGGTCGGTATCAAGGTACCGCTGATCGTTCGGCTCGAAGGAACAAACGTCGATCGCGGCCGGGAAATATTGGCCAACTCCGACATCGACATCATCGGCGCGTCTGACATGACCGATGGCGCCAAGAAGGCCTGCGAAGCAGCAGGCGTAACCGGCTGAGGCTACTGGGACAATGAGCGTTCTACTGAACAAAGACAGCAGGGTCGTGACCCAAGGTTTGGGTGCGACCGGTAAGTTCCACCTTCAGGGCTGCCGCGAGTATGGCACGCAGATGGTGGCCGGCGTACGGCCCGGAAAAGGCGGCACTGATTTCGAAGGCTGCCCCATCTTCGACACGGTGGCACAGTCGGTCGAGAAAGAAGGCGCAAACGTTGCGGTGATCTACGTGCCACCGCCCGGTGCGGCCGATGCCATTATGGAAGCCACGGACGCGGGTGTCCCGCTGATCGTTTGCATCACGGAAGGCATTCCCACCGCCGACATGGTGCGTGTGAAGCGCTTCATGGAAGGCAAGAGCAGCCGACTCATCGGGCCGAACTGCCCCGGCATCATTACGCCGGGCGAAGCCAAGGTCGGCATCATGCCTGGCTACATTCATAAGCCGGGTCGTGTCGGTGTTATTTCGCGCAGTGGCACGCTTACCTACGAAGCGGTACATCAGTTGACGCTTGTCGGTGTTGGTCAGTCCACCTGCATCGGTATCGGCGGTGATCCTATAATTGGTACAACGCATACCGATGCGATGAAACTCTATAACGACGATCCAGATACCGACGCGGTGATCATGATCGGCGAGATCGGCGGCAATGCCGAAGAGACCGCGGCCGCTTGGATCAAAGAAAACATGACGAAGCCCGTGGCCGCGTTCATCGGTGGCCAGACCGCTCCTCCCGGCAAGCGCATGGGGCATGCAGGTGCGATCATATCGGGCGGTCAGGGCAGTGCTTCAGATAAGATGGAGGCTCTCGAGGCTGCGGGTGTGACAGTTGCCAAGAGTCCCGCCGACATGGGTAAAGCATTACTTGACGCCTGTGAGAAGAAGGGCGTCAGCGTAAAGGACTGAGGAAGAGGGATAATCTAAATGGCAATCGAACGTACGTTTTCAATCGTCAAACCGGATGCGGTCGCTAAGAATGCGATCGGCGGGGTGTTGAATCTTATCGAGCAGGGCGGCCTCATGGTTATCGCCAGCAAGATGATCCACATGAGCAAGGCGGAAGCCGAAGGTTTCTATGCGGTGCACAAAGAGCGCCCGTTTTTCGGCGACCTCACCACGTTCATGTCGGAAGGACCGTGTGTCGTCTCGGTACTGGAAGGTGAGAACGCGATCGCGCGGTATCGTGAAGTACTCGGTGCGACGAACCCGGAAGAAGCCGACGCTGGTACCGTTCGCAAGGAGTTCGGCACGAACATTGAGCGCAACGCCGCACATGGTAGCGACGCGACCGATACGGCTGCGTTCGAGATCGGCTATTTCTTCAACGCGCTCGAAATAAGGCAGCGCTAATCGCGCCTCGTACTGTGGCGAGCGACCGCGAGATCTTCGAGGAGTTTCTCGACGCTATGTTCGCGCGGCGTTGGGAGCGCGTCGGTGAGTTGCTCACCGACAGCGCGGTATGGAATCTGCCGCCCTCGCTCGGACTTCCTAAGCTGGAAGGCCGCGAAGCGGTGGTCGAATTCCTCTCCACCGCGCCCGACACGGTCTACGAGCCAGGAAGCCTCCGGCTCGAACCGATCCAGATCTCCGTCGAAGATGGCAACGCGGCGTGCTTCGCAAAGGTGTTTGCGACGACCAAACGCGGCAAGCCTTATGAAAACGTCTATGGGTTTTTCGCGCGCCTTGCCGGCGGACGACTCGAGGAAGTCTTCGAGTTGCTCGACACGGTGAACTTCCGAGAGCAGCTAAAGGCGTAGCAAGCTCAGCTTTCGCTGAGCACGAGCGCGACCACACCGAACATCAACAGGATCAGGCCGACGATCTCGCGGCGAGTGCTCCGTTCCCCCAGCAATAGGCTCGAAGACAGGAGCGAGAACAATAGCTCGACCTGGCCGACCGCACGCACGTAGGCGGCGTTCTGCAGCGTCATCGCTGTGAACCAGCCGACCGACGCGGCCATGCCCGCGGCACCCACCCAGATTCCCGATCGCCAGCCGCGTACAACACGCACGAGCTCGGCACGGTCTCGCAGCGCCAGGTACGCGCCCATCGCGAGCGTCTGGAACACGATGACGCATACCAGCGTCACGGAGGCGGCAACGGCTGCCCGTTCCAGCCCGAGTTCGAGCGATGCGGCACGATAGCTCACTGCGGCTACGCCGTAGGCGGCGCCCGACCCGAGGCCTAGCAGGGCGGGACGACTGACGAGGGCACCGAACCCGTCGTTGTCGTCGGGATTGGGATCGAAGCTCACGAGAACGACTCCGACGAGACTCACGACGATTGCGACGGCGGCCGGCGCCGAAACGACGTCGCCGAGAATGACGATGCCGAACAACGCCGTCTGTACGGTCTCGGTCTTCGAGTAGCCCGTGGCGACCGCGAAGTTGCGGTAGGAGAACGCGGCCACGAGGCAGGTAGTCCCCGCAATCTGAGCGATACCGCCAACGGTGCAATAGCCGAAGAACGCGGTGGTGAGGCTGAGCGTCGCTTCGCCGCTGGTCATGAAGGCGGCGTACGCAACGGCGAATGGGACGGCGTAAATGAAGCGACAATAGGTCGCTCCCGCGGTCGAGAGATTGGCGGTGAGGCGTTTCTGCAACACCGAACGAATGTTCTGCGCGAAAGCAGCGAAGATGGTCAATGGAATCCAGGCGGCCATGGCGGGGGCACCGCGCGGGTGCTGCTACTCGGCTATCAGGCACCGACTCCGGCCTCCAGTCGGTGTGCGGCGCGGAAATCGGCGACGGGAGGGCGTAAGGGCCTTGTGGCAGCTGCTTGCCTGTAACAGCGAGCCAGCTACTCTCAATGGCCTCGGCTGCGCGTTCCCGCCGCCGCTTCAAGTCCGATGACCGGTCCAAAGCAAAACGTTCGTTCTCAGACACTTGAGCAAATCAAGGAATGGACAGCCTCGCGCGGGTTCGACGGATACCGTGCGAGTCAGGTAGCGGGGTGGTTGTACAATCGCCCCCTGACCGAGATCGACAACATGCAGAACCTGCCGACCGACCTGCGCGCGGCACTTGAAGAAGACTTTGATGCGCGGCCGGCGAAGATTGTGACGCTCGACACATCGGAAGACGGTACCCGCAAGTTTCTGACTGAATTGGCCGATGCGAAGGTCGTCGAGAGTGTTCTCATCCCGCGCGAGGAGCGCATCACGTTGTGCATTTCGTCGCAGGTGGGCTGCGCTATGGATTGCGACTTCTGCGCCACGGCCACTCTAGGGCTGGCACGCAACCTCGAACCGGGTGAGATCGTGTCGCAGGTAATGCTCGCCCGCGATGTCGCCGCGCCCGCGCCGTTGACGAACTACGTGTTCATGGGCATGGGCGAGCCGCTGGCGAACTACGACCGACTCATGCGATCGATCGACATCATGACCGCGCGTTGGGGGCTCGGTATATCGCCTCGGCGGATCACCGTCTCGACGGTGGGACTGGTTCCGCAGATGAAACGCCTCGCGCGCGAGACCAGCGTTAATATCGCTCTATCGCTCTCAGCCGCGCGCGACGATCTGCGCGATCAGCTCATGCCTATCAACAAGAAGTACCCCTTGTCGGAGGTCATCGGTGCCTGCGAGACCTTGGAAATTCCAAAACGTAAACGGATCACGATCGAATATGTCATGCTCGACGGAGTGAACGACACCGATCGCGATGTCGACGACCTCGTCGGATTGTGCCGTCGTCTACGCGTAAAAGTGAACCTCATTCCGTTCAACACTTTCCCCGGGTCCGACTTTCGCTGTACTCTCGACGGGCGCATAGAGGAATTCCAGGAAGCGCTTCTGTCACACAACATTCATGCGACCGTGAGAAAGAGTCGCGGGCAGGACATTCAGGCTGCATGTGGCCAGCTGGCGGCAGCGAGCCGTTGATGGCCGGCTTCGGAATCATCGTCAATCCCTACGCGCGCGGCAACCGGCGCAACCCATCTAGAGTAGAGCGATTGCGATCCATCGTTGGTGACGATGGTGTCGTGTTTGCCACCGCGGATTTCGACGAACTCGATCTGCGGCTTCGTGAACTGCACGACCGGAACATTGAAATTCTCGCTGTGTGCGGCGGCGACGGTAGTTTTCACCACGCGATCGGGCGTGTGATTGAGATCTGGGGTGCCGACTCGTTGCCGCTGTTGCTGCCGTTGCGCGGGGGCACGATCAACAATCTATCGCGTACGATTCGTGCGCGCCGTCGCCGTGCAGAATCCATGCTCGCGCATGTCGTCAAAGACTATCGCCGCGGCAAGACGCACGAGGTGACGCATCGCGATCTTATCGTTATCAACGGTGAGCACTACGGCTACATCATCGGTGCCGGTCTGGTCGTGAACTTCTTGCAACTCTACTACGCCGGTGCTCGTCCACGCCCGGCGAGTGCGTTCTGGCTGCTGTTCACCTGCGGGCTCTCCTACTACCTGGGAACGTCTCTGATCCAAGGCGTGGTCAAGCCGTTCGATGGCGATATCGTTGTCGACGGAGAGCGGGTGCCGTTTCGCTCGTTCTCGATGTTCTTGGCCAGCAGTGTCGAGCACATCGGCCTGGGGGTGAAGCCGTTCTACCTGAGTGCTCGCAAACGCGACTTCTACCACGTGCTGTGTGGCCCCAGCACGCCGGGGCAACTGCTGTCGCGGCTCTACCGCTTCTTTCGCGGCCATCCGGCCAACCTGGACACGCTCTACGACAATATGGCCCAACGGGTGCGCGTGGAGTTCGCCGAGCCCCAGGCCTTCATGATCAACGGCGATATCTACGATTCTGTGTCCATTTTGAGCATGGAGCCGGGGCCGCGGGTGGCCGTTATTTCGGGCTAGCGGCATCTCGAAGAGCCCGCTCCCGTCGCCGGCGTGGGGCGACGCTTAACCCAGTGTCATGCCTGACATATGAAGATCGGCTATGGGTCTTCAAGGAACAGGGCAGGGCGGCACGCTGCGGCGGGCCGTGGAAGCATTTCAAGTACTTCGCGGTGTGGGCTTCCTGAGCCCGGCTTATCTGAGAAGTATAGGTTCGGCAGCGAAGAAGTACGGCACCACCGCGGCCGCTGGTATCAGTGCTGCCGCCGACCGTTCACCGGAGAACATTGCCGTTGTCGACGAACGAGGTCAGATGACCTACGGCGAGCTCGATCGCACGACGAACTCGGTTGCACGCGCCTTTGCGGCGGCCGGCGTCGGTCCCGGCGACAACGTAGGGCTGTTCGCGCGCAACCATCGCGGTTTCGTACAGGCGCAGGCGGCGCTTGATAAGCTCGGTGCCAACACTTTGCTGCTCAATACCGGGTTCGCTGCGCCGCAGCTTGCCGAGGTCGGCAAGCGTGAAGGCATCGGTGTCATTCTTTACGACGAAGAGTTTCGAGAGATCGTCGCCGAAGGCGCGGCTGATCTGACCCGATTCATCACCTATGCGGAAGGTTCTTCCCCCGAGACCACCATCGATGAGCTTACCGATACGCACGACAGTGCACCGCTCGCGCCGCCGCCGAATGCCGGCCGAGTAACCGTGCTCACTTCCGGTACGACCGGTACACCGAAAGGTGCGCAGCGCTCTCTGCGCCGAACGAGCCTCGACACCCTCATCGGGCTGTTCGGTCGCATGCCGCTCAAGACGGGAACGCGTGTCTTAGTAGCGGCTCCCGCGTTTCATTCGTGGGGTGGCTTCCACCTGCTCATGGGTGCAACCCTAGGCTGTACGCTCTGTTTGCAACGCCGGTTCGATCCAGAGCGTACGCTGGCCGGCATCCAAGAATGGCGACCTCGCGTAGTCGCGGTTGTCCCCGTTATGATGCAACGGATGTTGGACCTCGGTCCCGAGATCATCGCCAAGTACGACACGTCGTCGGTTGAGCTGGTGTGCGCGAGCGGGTCGGCTTTGCCCGGCGAGTTGGCGTTGCGCTGGATGGATACGTTCGGCGACAATATCTACAACTTCTACGGCTCGACCGAGGTGGCGCAGGCCAGCATCGCTCAGCCCGACGAACTGCGCGCCGTGCCCGGAACGGCCGGACGTCCGCCGCGTGGTGTCGTAGTCCGGATCTTGGATGAGAACGGCAAGGACGTGCCCGAAGGCGCGACCGGCCGTATTTTCGTCGGTAACGACAACCAATTCGATGGCTACACCGGCGGCGGCAACAAAGAGATTATCGACGGTCTCATGTCCAGCGGCGATGTGGGGCATTTCGACGCGGACGGCTTGTTGTTCGTCGACGGCCGCGATGACGACATGATCATTTCGGGTGGAGAGAACGTATTCCCGCGCGAGATAGAAGACCTGCTCTCGGACCATGGCGATATCATGGAGGCCGCCGTCATCGGCGTACCGGATCAAGAGTTCGGCCAGCGTCTTAGGGGCTTCGTCGTGCTCAATGACAACGCCTCGGTCGATGAGGACAGCCTCAAGCAGTACGTAAAAACGAACCTAGCGCGCTACAAAGTGCCGCGTGACATCGTTTTCATGGACGAACTACCTCGCAATCCGACGGGCAAGATTCTCAAGAGGGTGTTGGCCGACCATCCCTAAGCATTGTCGCCATGCCGTTGGATCCGCAGTGCCAAGCCCTCGTCGACGCGATGAGCGGTCAGGAAATCACCGATACGTCGCGTATTACTCCTCGGCTACTACGTGCCTCGATACGAAACATGGCCGGCATGAGTGAGGCGGGTCCGGAGCTCGCGGGGGTTTCTGACCGGGTCGCGCCTGGGCCCGATGGCGACGTTCCCATTCGCGTATTCCGGCCGCACAGCCAAGGACTGCGACCGTTACTCCTATTTCTCCACGGCGGAGGCTTCGTTGTGGGTGATCTCGAAACACACGATGGGATATGTCGCACGATGGCGAAGGCGGCCGATTGCGTGGTCGTGTCGGTCGACTATCGCCTTGCACCCGAAGATCGGTTTCCGCGCGCGGTAGAAGACTGTTTCGCCGCACTGACTTGGGCCGTCGAGGTTGCCGAATCGCTCGGTGCCGATAGCGCCCGCGTATCTGTGGGCGGCGATAGCGCTGGGGGAAACATGGCGGCGGTGGTTGCGCTCATGGCGCGAGATCGTGGCGGGCCCACTATTTCGTCGCAGTTGCTCATTTACCCGGTCATCGACATCGATTTCGAGACCCGTTCTTATGTCGACAACGCGACAGGATATCTCCTGACGAAACCGATGATGCAGTGGTTCTGGGACCTCTATCTAGAGGATGAGTCGCACGCGCGTGCCCCGTATGCCTGCCCGATCAACGCGTCGGATTTGTCTGATCTGGCCCCCGCCATCGTACTAACAGCCCAGTACGATCCGTTGCGCGACGAGGGCGAACGGTACGCAGCCGCACTCGCGGCCGCTGGTGTAGCGACGACGCAACGGCGCTACGACGGGATGGTGCACGGCTTCTTCGCGATGACCGCCATCCTCGACCGAGCCCGTGAAGCCGTCGCCTTCGCGGCGTCGGAGCTCAACGCGCATTGGTAGACCGCGGCGTCAGCGCTGCGACGGCTGTAGGGTTTGCCTCCAACGGGTGAGTGGGTTGCGCATATTCGGAGGCTCGCTAGGTCCGAACATCCATTGTAGGATCCAGCAACGCGTGCGGGGCTTGGAGCTTCGGTCGAACCCGGTCGTCGCGCGCGCAATCAAAGCGATCAGAGGGGTGATGTTTCGTGGCGAATGACGATGGCCTGCTCGGCGTAATCGGCGGCAGTGGCCTGTACGAAATGGAGGGTTTGACCGACACGGAAACGGTGACGGTCGACACCCCGTACGGGGCACCCTCGGGTGCGCTCGTGCTCGGAACGCTCGGCGAGCGGCGTATGGCGTTTCTCCCGCGGCACGGCAAGGGACATCGGATTATTCCGTCCGAACTCAATTTTCGCGCGAACATCTACGCTATGAAGCAATTGGGTGCCGACGCGATTATCTCTGTATCGGCGGTCGGTTCACTTCGAGAAGAGATCGCGCCCGGACATATCGTAGTGCCGGACCAATTCATAGATCGAACGCGTGGGAGGGTTTCGACGTTCTTCGGTGACGGTGTGGTCGCGCACGTGTCGTTCGCGGATCCGTTCTGCTCCTCGCTCTGCGCCGTCGCCGTCGGGGCTGCCGAGCGCGCCGGTGCTACCGTGCATCGCGGCGGGACATACATCTGCATGGAAGGCCCGATGTTCTCGACGCGCGCCGAGTCGCATATGTACCGCAGCTGGGGCGGCACCATCATCGGTATGACTAACCTTCAGGAAGCCAAGTTGGCCCGCGAAGCGGAGATCTGCTTTGCGACGTTGGCGATGGTGACCGACTACGATTGCTGGCGAGATGAAGGTGAAGTCGAAATCGCAGACGTGCTGGCCGTCCTCGGCGCCAATGCTGACCTAGCAAAAGGTACCGTGGCCGAGGCAGCCGGAAGCATCGATGCGGATCGTACCTGTGGTTGTCGCAGTGCGCTCGAAAACGCGATAATCACCGACCCCGCAGCCATACCAGACCATCGCCGCAAAGAACTGGCGGTCATCGCCGGTCGCGTGCTGTAAGGAGACAATTAGAAATGAGCCATTCCGTATGTGTTGTCGGGTCCGTCGCCCTCGATTCGATCAAGACCCCCACTGGGAGCGCCGACGACGTGTTGGGCGGATCGTGTAGCTACTTCTCGGTTGCCGCTAGCTTCTTCGCCCCGATCAACATGGTCGGTGTGGTCGGCTCGGACTTTCCCGAAGAGGAACGTGCGTTCATGGAGTCGCGGGGAATCAATCTGGAGGGGCTCGAAGTCGTAGACGGAGCGACGTTCCGTTGGACGGGGCGTTACCACGAGAACATGAACAACCGCGATACGTTGGATCTACAACTCAACGTCTTCGGCGAGTTCGACCCAAAGCTTCCGCCGTCGTACCGCGACAGTGCCCTGGTCTTCCTTGCGAATATACAACCTGGGTTGCAGACCAGCGTTCTGTCACAGCTCGGTTCGTACAAGCTCGTCGGCGCCGACACGATGGACCATTGGATCGAAGAGAGCCGTGACGATCTGCTCGAGCTGCTGGCGGACGTTGACATCTTGAGTATCAATGATTCTGAGGCGGAGCAGCTTTCGGGCGAGCGAAACGTCGTCGTGGCGGCTCGGAAGATCCTCGAGATGGGGCCGAAGTCGTTACTGATCAAACGCGGCGAGTACGGCGCGCTTCTGTTCTCCGCCAACGACGTGTTTGCGGTGCCGGCCTATCCGCTGGAAACCGTGGTGGACCCTACGGGGGCTGGTGATTGTTTCGCCGGCGGCTTGTTCGGCAGCTTGGCCGAATCCGGCGAGTTCACGGGCAAGGGCCTTCGGCGTGCCATCGTCTACGGCAGCGTGGTTGCTTCGTTTGCAGTCGAAGATTTCGGTCTGGGTCGCCTCAAGACTCTGAGCCGGGAAGAGGTCGAAGAGCGCTATAAGGCTTTCATGTCGCTGACCGACTTCCACTCCTGAAACGGGCGTATCTTTGGCCGTGGCCCGCGCTGCCGCTAGAGTCGAATTACTGTGGATGTCTCCGTCGTCGTTCCCGTCTTCAATGAGCGGGACAATCTTGACCAGCTGCACCGTGAAATAACGGCTGCACTGGTGCGTCAGGGGGGCTCGTATGAGGTCATCTACATCGACGACGGCTCGGCCGATGGCACGAATGAGCGTCTGAAATCGATTCGCCTGGGAGATCCCCATGTGAGGCTGCTCGTATTCCGCCGCAACTTCGGCCAGACGGCCGCGATGGCGGCGGGCTTTCGCCATAGCAGAGGCGATGTCGTCGTTACCCTCGACGGTGACTTGCAGAACGATCCAGCCGATATCCCAATGCTGATCGCCAAGCTCGATGATGGCTTCGATCTGGTCTCAGGCTGGCGTAAACGGCGCCGCGACGTGTTCTGGAGCCGCCGGCTACCGTCGAAGGTCGCAAACGTCATCATCCGGATGACCACGAATGTCCGGGTGCACGATTATGGATGCATGCTGAAGGCCTATCGCGGCGAGATGGCCCGCAGCCTGAGGCTCTATGGGGAAATGCACCGCTTCATCCCGGCTATTGCCGGCGATCTCGGCGCGCGAATTGCTGAGCTGCCGGTGAATCATAGGCCTCGGATCCATGGCCGCTCGAAGTACGGAATTGGCCGTGTACTGCGGGTCGTCCTCGATCTACTCACGGTTAAGTTCCTCTCGGCGTTTTCCACCCGCCCGATCCATGTGTTCGGTACAATGGGAATAGTCGCCGGAGGTGCGGGCGGTGTTTTACTCGCCTGGCTCGGGTTCCAAAGGATCTTCCTAGGAATCGAACTGGGCAGCCGCCCCATCGTCCTCTTGGCCCTCTTGGCAGTGATCACGGGCGTACAGCTCGTGACGCTGGGTTTGCTGGGTGAAATGCTCGCCCGGACCTACCACGAGAGCCAGGGGAAGCCGGTGTATGTGATCGCCGAGGACTTGGACGCGGGGCAGGATTCGGAGCCTCAGCCGGGTAACGTGGTAGCGGCAGCACGATAGGGGGTTTGCAGCAGCAAACGCTGTTGCTGGCCTCTAGAGGCGCTGATACTATCCGAGCCGGATTGTTGCCCACACCTAACGTTCCGGTCTGGCGATCAATCATAAGGAGGAACAGTGAGAGTCTGTGTAGTAGGCACTGGCTACGTCGGTCTAGTTGCTGGGACGTGCTTCGCTGAGAGCGGTAACGATGTCATTTGCATCGATATCGACGAAGCGAAGATTGAAGCCCTGCGACAAGGTCGCGTACCAATTTACGAGCCTGGTTTAGAAGAACTTATTAAACGCAATGTCGAAGAAGGGCGCCTCGCGTTCTCCACCGACATGGCAACCGGCGTTCGCCATGCATTGGTGGTCTTTATCGCCGTTGGTACACCGCAGGCCAACGATGGATCCTCTGATCTAACGGCTGTTCGAAAAGTGGCCCAAGAGGTCGGCCAATGTATGGACGGTTATCGCGTTATCGTGATCAAGAGCACCGTTCCGATCGGAACCCACCGAATGGTCAACGGCATCATTGACGAGAACACTACGCACAAGTTCGACATAGTCAGTAATCCGGAGTTCATGAAAGAGGGAGCGGCGATTGAGGACTTCCTCAAGCCGGATCGAGTAGTTGTCGGATGTGCCGACGATCGCGCCGGTGAGATCGTCAAGGATCTCTACTCACCGTTCTGTCGTGGTGGTGCCCCTATCCTAATTATGGACAACGCCAGCGCTGAGATGACGAAGTACGCGGCTAACTCGCTGCTTGCGACACGCATCTCGTTCGTGAACGACGTCGCGAACCTCTGCGAGGCTGTCGGGGCTGACATCGCCCACGTGCGTCAGGGCGTCGGCATGGACAAGCGCCTCGGGATGAGCTTCCTGTACGCCGGACTCGGCTACGGTGGTTCGTGTTTTCCGAAAGACGTTCGTTCAATCATCCATACAGCCAACGAGAATGGCTTGGATTTCGGATTGCTCAAGGCGGTCGACGAGACCAACGACAGGCAGAAGGAACGCCTCTTCGGCAAGATCAAGAACTACTTCAACGGCACACTCGAGGGACGTACGTTCGGGGTCTGGGGCTTGGCCTTTAAGCCGCGTACCGACGATATGCGCGAAGCTCCTGCGATCGGTCTGATCGAGGAACTGCTCTCGCATGGCTGTACGGTGAAGGTTCACGATCCCGAAGCCATGGAAGTGGCAGAAAAGATCTTCGGTGACCGCATTACGTATCATCAGCGTAGCTACGACGCGCTGGAAGACGCTGACGCGTTGGCCGTATGCACCGAATGGAACGAATTCCGTCGTCCGGATTTCGATCGGCTTCGAGCCTTACTCAAGGAACCGGTCGTCTTCGACGGTCGTAACCTTTGGGAACCGAGTCAGATGGGTGAAATGGGCTTTTCCTATTTCCCGATCGGACGCCCATCGGTCAAGCACAACGCCTAACGGCGTCGGAGAAGCGACCAGCGAATGGCGAGAATTTTGGTTACCGGCGGGGCGGGCTTTATCGGCTCGCACCTGTGTGAGCGCTTTCTAAAGGAAGGCCATGAGGTCATCTGCGTCGACAACTTGTTGACTGGTGACCGCGACAACATCTCTCATCTGTTCGGATATAGGAGCTTCACGTTCCTAGAACAGGACGTGACGAACTACGTTTTCGTCAGTGGCGACCTGGACGCGATCATGCACTTCGCGTCACCGGCCAGCCCGGTCGACTACCTCGAGCTTCCGATTCAGACGCTCAAGGTCGGTTCGCTCGGAACCCACAACGCGTTGGGGCTGGCGAAGGCGAAGAATGCCCGCATTGTCATGGCGTCGACGTCCGAGGTTTACGGCGATCCGCTAATCCATCCTCAGACCGAAGACTATTGGGGCAACGTCAATCCTATCGGTCCGCGCGGTGTCTACGACGAGGCCAAGCGATTTTCGGAAGCGATGACGATGGCGTATCGGCGCACGCATGGAGTGCAGACGCGCCTGGTGCGAATCTTCAATACATACGGCCCACGCATGCGCATGAAGGACGGCCGGGTAGTGCCCAATTTCATCTGTCAGGCTCTTAAAGGAGAGCCGTTGAGTGTGTATGGCGAAGGCGATCAGACGCGCAGCTTTTGCTACGTCGACGATCTAGTCGAAGGCCTGATTCGTATGCTCTGGTCGGATGATCCCGGCCCCGTCAACCTGGGTAACCCGAACGAAATGACGATTCTGCAGTTCGCCGAGAAGATCATCGAGATCTCCGGCTCGAGTTCGATAATCGATTATCGGCCGTTGCCTGAAGATGACCCGAAGGTCAGGCAGCCGGATATCACGAAAGCGAAACGTGTGTTGGGAGGATGGGAGCCGAAGGTTTCGCTCGACCAGGGACTACGGTCGACGATCGCTTACTTTAAGCAAAGGCTCGCCATGATGGCGTAATGCGAATAATCGTTACAGGCGGCGCCGGCTTTATTGGCTCGCACATTTCTGATGCTTACATGGCCGCCGGCCACGAAGTTCTCATCATCGACAATCTCTCAAGCGGACATCTGGAAAACATTCCTGAAGGTGCCTCGTTCGAAGATCTGGATATTCGAGACGAGAAAATCGTAGAGGTTGTCGAGCGCTTCAATCCCGACGTGCTCAACCTGCACGCTGCGCAGATGAACGTGCGCGTTTCCGTCGACGATCCCTACCTCGATGCCCAGATCAACGTGCTCGCGATGGTGCGCATCCTCGAGGCGGCCAAAAAGACCGCAGCCAAGAAGGTCATCTTCGCGTCGTCGGGTGGTACCGTTTACGGCGATCCCGAGGTCATGCCGACCGATGAGACGCAGGTTACGCATCCCATTTGCCCCTACGGGATCACGAAGCTAACCGGGGAACACTACCTGTTCTACAATCACGCCATCTTCGGTCTGCCCTACGTGGCATTTCGGTACGCGAACGTGTTTGGTCCCCGCCAAGATCCGCACGGTGAAGCCGGGGTGATCGCGATCTTTTGCCAGCGGTTGCTGCGCGACGAAGACGTCACCATCTACGGTGATGGACTACAGACACGCGACTACGTGTTCGTCGGCGACGTCGTGCGCGCCAACTTGAAGGCGCTCGACACCGACTACATCGGGCCGGTAAATATCGGCACAGGGCAAGAAACCAGCGTTCTCGAGCTCTATGAGCACCTGTCCGCCGCGATCGGGGGGCCCGGGAAGGCCAACCACGCGGAGGCCAAGGAAGGCGAGGTAAGGCGGTCTTGTTTGGACGCTTCGAAGGCTGGGCGCGTGCTCGGTTGGGAGCCAAAAATGGCGATCAACGACGGCCTGGCGGCTGCAGTCGAGTTCTTCCGCTCGCGGTCGTAGTCGAAACTCGCTAATCTGCCCCGTTTCGTAGGCCCGCCTCGGCGCACTTGTGCGTTGGCCTTGTCCGCGGGCGACCCACTACTTTTCGGATGAAATCGTCGCACATACGCAACTTTTCGATTATCGCGCATATCGATCACGGTAAGTCGACGCTCGCCGATCGCTTGTTGCAGCTCACTGGAGCCGTTGCGGAGCGTGATATGTCGGCCCAGCTGCTCGACGACATGGATCTCGAGCGCGAGCGCGGTATCACGATCAAGGCGCGTGCGGTCCGCGTCTACTACGACGCCGCGGACGGTGAGCGGTACATGCTGAACCTCATCGATACGCCCGGGCATGTCGATTTCTCCTACGAGGTTTCTCGTGCGCTCGCGGCCTGTGAAGGCGCCTTGCTGATCGTCGACGCCACCCAGGGGGTCGAAGCTCAGACACTGGCCAATACCTATCTGGCCATCGAAGGGGGGCTCGAGGTCGTGCCCGTTCTCAACAAGATCGATCTCCAGAGCGCGCACCCGGCAGAGGTGCGTGAGGAGATCGAGGACATTATTGGGCTGGACGCATCCGGTGCTTTGGAAATAAGCGCTAAGACCGGCGTCGGTGTGCCCGATGTCCTCGAGGCCATCGTCGCTCTGATTCCCCCGCCCGAAGTGCGCGAAGGCGAGCGGCTTCAGGCGATGATCTTCGATAGTTGGTTCGATCCCTACCTCGGAGCGATGGTTCTGGTGCGGATCGTCAGCGGTTTCGTTCGTAAGGGCGACCGTGTGCGCATGATGCAGAGCGACAAGTTTTACGAAGTTACGCGCGTCGGAGCCTTCTCACCGCAGCCTGTCGACGTGGAAGTTCTTTGTCCCGGCGAAGTAGGTTTCATCGCCGCGGGCATCAAGGACGTTGTTGAGGCGAGGGTGGGCGATACCATAACCCATGCGGTCGACGGCTCGAGCGAGGCTCTCGAGGGATTCAAAGAGGTCAAGCCGATGGTGTTTGCCGGCTTGTATCCCATCGAGAGCGCTCAATACGAACCGCTGCGCGACGCGATTGAAAAGCTTCGGCTTAACGATTCGGCGTTTACTTACGAACCGGAAACTTCGACTGCGCTTGGCTTCGGCTTTCGTTGCGGGTTTTTGGGATTGCTGCATATCGAGGTCACGCAGGAGCGCTTGGAACGCGAGTTCGGGTTGGAACTTATCACCACCGCTCCGACCGTTGCCTACAAGGTCGATCTGACTGATGGCTCCGAGATCATAATCGACAGCCCGGCAAAGTTGCCCGACCCTCTGCGGGTCGCGTCGATTGCGGAGCCATACATCCTCGCAACGATTCATGTGCCCGAGGAATACCTCGGCGGCATACTCTCGCTGTGCGAAGACAAGCGTGGTACGCAGCACGGACTCAGTTTTCCGACTCCGGGGCGCGCGATCGTCGTTTACGAGATGCCGCTGAGCGAGATGGTCTATGATTTTTACGATCGTTTGAAGTCGGCTTCACGTGGTTACGCGTCGCTGGACTACGAACAGATCGACTTCCGCGAGTCGAAACTCGTCAAACTTGAGCTTCTGATCAACGGAGACCGGGTCGATGCGCTATCCATTATTTGCCACCGCGAGCGTGCGTACGCACGAGGCCGCGAATTGGCGCTCAAGATGAAGAAGCTCATACCGCGTCAGATGTTCGAGATCGTGATCCAGTCGGCCATAGGCAGCAAGATCATCGCGCGGGAGACCGTCAAGGCGCTGCGCAAGAATGTGACCGCCAAGTGCTATGGCGGAGACATCACGCGCAAACGTAAGTTGCTTGAGAAGCAAAAAGAGGGGAAAAAGAGAATGAAGCAGGTCGGGAGTGTCGAGATCCCGCAAGAGGCCTTCTTGGCCGTCCTCAAAGTCGGAGAGTAGTGGTGGCGGCCCCAAAAAAATCGAAGAAGGAACCCCCGAAACAGGAGTCGGCTGAGACATCGACGATTCGCGAGTATGCAGAAGCGCTCGTGATGGCCGTCATCTTGGCGCTGTTCATTCGTACCTTCGTCGTCCAAGCGTTCAAGATTCCCAGCGGCTCGATGCTGCCCACGCTCCAGATTGGAGATCATCTGCTCGTCAACAAGTTCGTATACGGCGTGCGTCTGCCCTTCGTCGATAAGCGCCTGCTCGAAATCGGATCGCCCGAATACGACGACGTCATCGTTTTCGTCTTCCCGCAGGACCGTTCGAAGGATTTTATCAAGCGCGTGAAAGCGCTTCCCGGCGATCGGATTGAACTCAAGAACAAGGTTCTCTTCATAAACGGTGAGCGGGCCTCCGACGAGCACGGATATTTCGATCCTTTGCCCGACCGCGCAGCACGGCGCCCGCGTGACAACTTCGGTCCCGAGACCGTGCCCGACGGGCACGTTTTCGTCATGGGCGACAACCGCGATCATAGCCACGACAGCCGCTTCTGGGGCATGGTTCCAATAAAGGACATCCTGGGTAAGGCTTTTCTGCTCTACTGGTCTTGGGATGCGGGGGCGTTTCGTCCGCGCTGGTCGCGTCTAGGCATGCGTATTCCCACCTGAGTGCGCCCTGCCGGGCACGGTCGCGTTGACTTCGGTGTGGGGCGGGCATAGTTCCTGAGTCTGAGATTGCGGCCTTTTAAGGTGGCCCTGCGAGGTCACCAAGGGATCCGGAAGTGACAGCATCGATTGTCCATATCGCGGTCGGCCGACTAGCGCCTACCGCAAGTACCATGCCTCGCCGGCTCAACGGCGGGGTTTTTTTGTATCAAGCGCTCGAGGTGCACTTGTGAGTTCGCAGTTGTTCGATGCCGCCCAGTTGCGTAGAGCGCTGACGCGGATCGCGCATGAGATCCTTGAGCGAAACGGCGGGGCCGATGGGCTGGCGTTGGTCGGTATCCGGACGCACGGGGTGCCGCTGGCCGCGCGCATCGCGGAGTCCATAGGGCTGATCGAGGGGCGCGGTGCGCCGGCGGTTGGTGCGATGGACATAACGATGTACCGCGACGATGCCGGTCAGCTCGGTAGTACGGCCAAGATAATGCCGACCGAGATCGCTTTCGACGTCAACGCCCTGACCATCGTACTGGTCGATGATGTGCTCTTCACGGGTCGGACGATCCGGTCGGCGATGGATGCACTCACCGATCTGGGGCGACCGGCCGCGATTCAGTTGGCCGTTGCCATCGACCGTGGCCATCGCGAGCTACCGATCCGCGCCGACTATGTCGGCAAGAACGTACCGACGGCGCGCGAACAGAGGGTCCTTGTCCAGCTCACCGAGCTCGACGACCGAGACGGTGTATTCCTCGAGGAGGCCGCCGATGGATCGTAACCGTCACCTGCTCGGTCTCGAAGGCGTCTGCGCGCAAGACCTAGAGCTCTTGCTCGCCTCGGCCGAGACGATGATTGAGATCTCGCAGCGCGACGTGAAAAAGGTTCCGACGCTGCGCGGTAGGACGGTCGTAAATCTTTTCCTCGAGGACAGTACTAGGACGAGGATCTCGTTCGAGATCGCTGCCAAACGCCTGTCGGCCGATACGATCAACCTGTCGGGCGGCGGCTCGAGTCTCAGCAAAGGCGAAAGCTTGGCCGATACGGCGCGCAACTTGGCTGCGATGTCGCCCGACGCCATCGTCGTGCGGCATCCCTCAGCCGGTGCGGCGCGGCTGCTGACCGAGGTGCTCGAATGCCCGATCATCAACGCAGGCGACGGCGCGCACGAACATCCGACGCAGGCCTTGCTCGATCTGTTCACGATCCGCCAAGCCAAACCGGAGTTGGCCGGCCTCACGGTTACCATCGTGGGCGACATCCTGCACTCTCGCGTCGCTCGGTCGAACATTTACGGCTTGCTCACTCTAGGTGCCAAGGTGCGGCTTTGCGGGCCGCCGACGCTGTTGCCGCCGATGTTTGCCGAACTAGGTGCCGAACTTCACTACGACTTGGCCACGGCCGTTCACGACGCGGATGTAATGATGATGCTGCGTATTCAACGAGAGCGGCAGGGGCACAACTTCTTCCCGACACTTGACGAGTATGCGCGCTACTTCTGCCTCACCGAGGAGCTACTGGCCGAAGCGGCCTCGGACGTGATCATTCTGCACCCGGGGCCGATGAATCGAGGCATCGAGATATCGAGCGGAGTAGCCGACGGGCCGTATTCGCTTATGATGAACCAGGTGGCCAACGGCGTCGCGATGCGTATGGCCGTTCTCTACCAACTGATCATTCCGGGCAGTGACGGAATTCGAGGAAGCCAAGTGCCCGAGCGTACACCCGAGAGCGCGACTGGATAGATGATGAGCACAGAACCGCAAAACGGCGAGCGCCGCATTCTTGTCAGGGGCGGCCATTTGATCGACCCCTCGCGCGATGTGTCCGAGAAAACCGACTTGTTGATCGCCAACGGCGTCGTTGAGGCGACTGCAAAACCAGGGTCGATTCCTACAGACGGCGCAGAAGTGGTCGAAGCGGCGGGTTGCTACGTGGCGCCCGGCTTCGTCGATATGCACGTTCATCTGCGCGAGCCCGGTTACGAGTACAAGGAAACCGTGGCGACGGGCTGCATGTCGGCGGTAGTTGGCGGTGTGACTTCGGTTGCTTGCATGGCTAATACCGAGCCTGTCAACGATAGCGGTGCGGTGACCAGGTACATCATCGACAAGGCGAATATCGCCGGGCTGGCTAACGTCTTTCCGGTGGGTGCGCTATCGCTTGGACTTGCCGGGGAATCGCTGGCGGAGTTCGGCGAGATGTTTGAAGCTGGCATCGTTGCCGTTTCGGATGACGGGCATCCGGTCATGAGGAGCAGCCTGATGCGCCGCGCACTCGAGTACGCGAAGATGTTCGGTATTCCGGTTATCGCGCACGAAGAAGATCTTGATCTCTGCTGCGGGGGCGTGATGAACGAGGGGCTGATGTCGATACGGCTCGGCCTGGAAGGAATTCCCAGCGTCGGCGAGTCAGCCATGGTGGCGCGAGATATCGAGCTGGCGCGCTATACCGGCGGGCGCCTGCACATTGCGCACGTGTCTACGGCCGAATCGGTAAAGATGGTTCGCCGTGCGAAGCACGATGGGTTGGAGGTGTCGTGCGAGGCCACACCGCACCACTTCACGTTGGATGACTCAGCGGTAGCGGGCTACAACACGAACGCGAAGATGTATCCGCCGCTGCGCACCGAGCGCGATGTTGCGGCGGTTTGTGAAGGGCTCGCCGACGGTACCGTGGACTCGATCGCTACCGATCACGCTCCGCACCACCGCGACGAGAAAGCCTCGCATTTCGACGAAGCCGCCAAAGGTATCGTCGGGTTGGAAACGGTGCTCCCGCTCACGATGGCGCTTGTTCGTGACAACGTGATGACAATAGAACGAATGGTTGACGCACTCTCTACACAGCCCGCGCGCAATCTGGGCTTGGAGCGCGGTACGCTCGCACGTGGGGCGGTCGCGGACGTGACTGTTTTTGACGCGGATCGGGTCTGGACGGTGAACGCCGTCGAATTAGCCTCGAAGAGTAAGAACACCCCATTCGACGGTTGGGAGATGCGCGGCAAAGTAACGCGCACGATCGTCGGAGGGCGGTCGGTTTGGGAGGACGTAACGTGAGCGTCGGTGGAGCAAAGAGCGTCCCCGCAACACTGGCGTTGGCCGACGGAACCGTCTTCCGGGGCGAGGCGTTCGGTGCCGAAGGAAAGGTTGCCGGTGAGGTCGTCTTTAATACGTCGATGACCGGCTACCAAGAAATTCTCACCGACCCGTCCTACGAGGGGCAGTTGGTAACGATGACCTATCCCGAGATCGGCAATGTCGGGGTTAACGCCGAAGATGTCGAGAGCTTCAAGCCCTACGTCCAAGGCTTCATCGTCAAGGAATACTGGGACATGCCATCCAATTGGCGCGCCGAGATGAGTCTTGGTGCCTACATGCACGAACATGGACTGGTCGGGATACAAGGAATAGACACACGCTCGCTGGTACGTCGCATTCGTGACCACGGCGCGCAGCAAGCGGTGTTGGCTACCGGCGACGTTGACGCTGCGGCTTTGGTCGCCGAGGCGGCCGCCCGGCCTGGGCTAGAGGGCGGTGATCTCGCCAACGTCGTCACGACCGACAATCGCTATAGCTGGTCGCGAGGCCTGTGGCGTCTCGGTGAAGGGTTTTCTTCACCGGGCGGCGAGGGGCCGTTGGTCGTCGCTTTCGACTTCGGGATCAAGGTCAACATCTTGCGCAATCTCGCCGACATGGGCTGCCGTGTGGTGGTTGCTCCGTCGGGAACGACGGCAGCCGACGTGCGTGCGCTGCGACCCGACGGATTGTTCTTGTCTAACGGCCCCGGCGACCCCGAAGCGGTCGACGGTGCGATTCCCGTCGTCGCAGAACTGGCCAAGGAGTACCCGACGTTCGGGATCTGTCTCGGCCACCAGATCCTCGCTCTGGCGCTCGGCGCGAAAACATACAAGATGAAATTTGGGCATCACGGCGGCAATCAGCCGGTGATTGATGTCGATACCGGCGTCGTTGAGATCACGTCACAAAATCACGGCTTTGCCGTCGACGCGGAAACGCTGCCCGAGAACGTTCGGGTGACGCGTCTCAATCTCAATGACCAGACGGTAGAGGGTTTGGAGCACGCCGAGGCGCCGGTATTCTCGGTGCAATACCATCCGGAGGCTTCTCCGGGACCGCACGACGCCAATCCACTGTTCGAGAAATTCTTTAACTCCATGACGACGCGCGCAGCCGCCGGCACCGAGGGTGCGATCGCGGAACGGTCGATCAGTGGATTCCGGGCCCACCGAGGCTAGGGGCGAAAGGACCGAACATGCCCAAGCGCGAAGATATCAAGTCGATCATGATCGTGGGCGCCGGTCCCATCGTGATTGGGCAAGCCTGCGAATTCGACTACTCCGGAACGCAAGCCTGTAAAGCTCTCAAGGAGGAGGGCTACAAGGTGATCCTGGTCAATTCGAATCCCGCGACGATCATGACCGATCCGGGGTTCGCCGACCGTACCTATATCGAGCCGATGACGGCTGACGCGGCGACCGCGATCATCGAAGCCGAGCGTCCCGATGCATTGTTGCCGACGATGGGCGGACAGACTGCGTTGAATCTCGCGCTGGAACTCGATGATCGCGGCGTGCTCGCGAAGTATAACGTCGAGCTTATCGGCGCGAATATTGACTCGATCAAGAAGGCCGAAGATCGCGATCTCTTCAAGAGCGCGATGGCCAATATCGGATTGGATCTGCCGCGCAGCGGTTACGTGCATTCGATGGAAGAGGGCCGCAGCGTCGTCGAAGAGATCGGCTTGCCCGTTATGGTCCGCCCGTCACGAACACTCGGTGGGGCAGGGGCCGGTATCGCGAAGACCGCTGAGGAATTTGAAGAGACCATGCGCTGGGCGCTGGAACTCTCGCCTGTTAGCGAAGCGCTGGTCGAGGAATCGATTGAAGGCTGGAAGGAATTCGAACTGGAGGTGATGCGCGATCGAAAAGACAACGTGGTCATCGTCTGTTCGATCGAAAACCTTGATGCTCTCGGCGTGCACACCGGCGATTCGATCACGATTGCACCGGCGCAGACGCTCACCGACAAGGAATACCAGATCATGCGCGATGCGACCTTGGCGATCATGCGCGAGGTCGGTGTCGACACGGGTGGTTCGAATGTTCAGTTCGCGGTGCATCCGGGTGACGGTCGCCTCGTCGTCATTGAAATGAACCCGCGTGTGTCGCGGAGCTCGGCGCTCGCGTCGAAGGCGACGGGCTTCCCTATCGCGAAAATGGCGGCGAAGTTGGCGGTCGGGTACACACTCGACGAAATCCCGAACGACATTACGCGTGAAACACCGGCAAGCTTCGAGCCGACGATCGACTATGTCGTGACCAAAATTCCTCGATTTACGTTCGAAAAGTTCAAAGAAGCCGAAGACAAACTTACCTCACAGATGAAATCCGTAGGCGAGGTAATGTCGATAGGGCGTACGTTCAAAGAAAGCCTGCAGAAGGCGCTGCGTTCTCTCGAGATCGACAGCGCGGGCTTCGAGCCGCGAACCGAAAAAAATATCGATGACAAGATCACGACGCCGAACTCGGAGCGGCTGTGGTATGTGGCCGAAGGGTTTCGACGGGGCTACACGGTCGCGAAGCTGTACGAGCAAACGATGATCGACCCTTGGTTCCTGGAGCACATTCGTCAGATCGTTGATTTCGAGAAGCAGCTCGCGGGTGCGGGACTGCTCGGCGCGATCGATGACGAGACTCTACGCCGCGCCAAGACCTGGGGTTTTTCAGACAAGCGTTTATCGGACTTGCTCGCTTGCGATGAGGTCGACGTGCGGGCGCGTCGAGACGCGGGTGGGATTCACCCTGTCTACAAGACCGTCGATACGTGTGGTGCCGAATTCGAGGCGTTCACTCCGTACTTCTACTCGACCTACGAAGACGAATGTGAAGCGAATCCCACCGACCGAAAAAAGATCATGATTCTCGGTGGGGGGCCCAATCGGATCGGGCAGGGAATCGAGTTCGACTATTGCTGTGTGCATGCATGCTTCGCTCTGCAGGAGGCCGGCTACGAGAGCATTATGGTCAACTGCAATCCCGAAACGGTCTCGACGGACTACGATACGGCCGACCGCCTCTACTTCGAACCGCTGACGCTCGAAGATGTTCTAGAGATCGTACGCACAGAGAAGCCTTATGGTGTGATTGTACACTTCGGTGGGCAGACACCACTGAAGCTGGCGAAGGCGCTCGAAGCCGAGGGTGTGCCTATCATCGGAACACCCCCCGATGCCATCGACAGGGCCGAGGACCGAGAACGCTTCAGGCAGGTACTCGACAAGCTCGGGCTCAATCAACCTCCGAGCGCGACGGCAATGGAGGTCGACGAGGCGCAGCGGATAGCGGCCCGCCTCGGCTTGCCGGTTTTGGTGCGTCCATCGTACGTGCTCGGTGGTCGTGCGATGGAGATCGTCCACGACATGGACCATCTGCGCGAGTATATGGAGCGGGCGATCGCGAGTTCGTCCGAGCATCCGGTGCTCATCGACAAGTTTCTTGATAATGCGATCGAGATCGATGTCGACGCCATCTGTGACGGTGAACGCGTGGTCGTGGGTGCGATCATGGAGCATATTGAGATGGCGGGCGTTCATTCGGGCGACAGCGCCTGTTCGCTCCCACCGTGGTCGCTCAGCGACGAAGTCCAGGGCGAGGTCCGTCGCGCAACCCGCGCGCTGGCGTTAGAGCTCGGAGTGGTCGGTCTGATGAATGTCCAGTACGCGGTCGTCGATACCGAGGTGTACGTGATTGAGGTCAACCCGCGTGCGTCACGAACGGTGCCTTTCGTCTCGAAAGCCATTGGCGTACAGCTTGCCAAGATGGCCGCGCGTGTCATGGCCGGCGAAACACTCGCAGAGCTCGGCTACACCGAAGAGGTAGTACCGAAATTTTCGTCGGTGAAAGAAGCGGTATTTCCGTTCATCAAGTTTCCGGGTGTCGATACGTTGCTCGGACCCGAAATGAAGTCGACCGGTGAAGTCATGGGGATCGACAAATCCTTCGGGCTCGCCTTCGCGAAAGCGGAAACGGCCGGTGGGAATCCGTTGCCGATCAGCGGGACGGTCTTCATCAGCGTGCGCGAGGACGATCGCAGGGAACTCGACAAGATTGCTCGCCGCTTCGCCGCCGCCGGCATGGAGTTGCTCGCCACGGGGGGAACGGCCGAGTACATAAGGGGCCTCGGTATGACCTGCGACATCGTGAACAAAGTTCGTGATGGTTCACCCCATTGTGTCGATGCGATTAGGGAGGGGCGTATCTCGGCCGTGATCAACACGGTTGGCTCGCCGGAGAGCATCCACGAGTCGTTCTCTATCAGGCGCGCAGCTCTTGAATGCGGCATTCCGTACTTCACGACCGCGGCTGCGGCCGAAGCGGCATCGGAAGGCGTAGAGCTTCTCGACGGAAACGTTCCGGGCGTCAACGCACTGCAAGACCTACACGCCGGTAAGGTGTAGAAGAGTCTTGATCAGCTGTAGCGCGCTTCTTTGCCGCGCGAAGTGCCCGGGTTCTTCACGGCCTCACGGAGGTCGCCGAGAAACTGTTCAACGATCTTGGCGTGATTCGGAGTCACCATCATGTGCAGCGCCCGAGGATTTTCCTGTCGGTCTAGATGCCATCCACGATCGTCCATGAAGTCTCCGACCGCAGCGATGTCGAGATCCTCCGACCCGAAGGCAAGCAGGGTCGCGTCGGGTTCCCCCCAGATATGCAGTTGGTCGATGCCGTTGATGCCGGTGCGTATCCGGTTGACGGTGTCGAGTATTACTCGGGCCAGACGGATGTAGCCTTCCTCGCCGAGGTAGTTCATGACAGCCCAGGCGGCGGCGATGGGTGCTGCCGGTCGTGCACCGGCGAGTGCGGGGGAACCGTACAGGCCGCCCGGCCACTGGTCGTATAGAAAAATCTGGTGGTCGAGCGTTGCCTTGTCGCGATGAGCGATGACCGACGCGCCCTTCGTGCAGTAGCCGTACTTGTGAACGTCGGCTGAGATCGTCGTCACGCCCGGTACCCGAAAGTCGAACGGTGGCACGGGGTGTCCGATCTTTTCGAGAAACGGCAGGATGAAACCGCCGACGCAGGCATCGGTGTGAAACGAGATACCGGCTGCGGAGGCCAGCGCGGCGAGTTCTTCGATCGGATCGATGACGCCGTGTGGATAATTCGGCGCTGAGCCGACGATGAGTACGGTGTTCGGCCCGACGAGGCGTGCGACTTCCTCGACATCTACGCGCAGATCCGCGCGCAGCGGAGCTTGTAGAAGTTCGAGTCCAAGATACTTCGCGGCTTTCGCGAATGCGGGGTGCGCCGAGATGGGCGCGATCATCTGGGGCGCGGTGATCGAACGCTCGACCAACGCGAGATCGCGTGCGGTCTTCACCCCCATCAGAATGCTCTCGGTGCCGCCCGAGGTCATGGTCCCGCTGGATCGTTCATCGCCGCCCAGCATGTCGACGGTCATGGCGACGACGTCGGCTTCCATATGACGCAGGCTGGGAAACCGGAAAGGATTCAGGGCGTTCTCGTAGACGTAGAGTTCGTTGGCGCGGCGAAGCACCTCGTCGACGTCCTCGCCGGCCGGGTAGATGAGACTCCAGGTACGGCCGCCGCGCCAGTCGGCGTCTTCGGCCTTCATCTCGTTGATGCGTGCGAACAGGTCGTCGCTCGGGGTTCCGGTCTTGGGCAACTTCATGGTGTTGCTCGCGGTTATGTCACCGCGACAGCGGTCTCGCTAGACCTCGAGCGCCGCGGTGACTCGGTCCTCGTCGGCGACTAGATGGCGCCTGGCAGTCAAGAAAAACGGAATGGCCAGCGCGTTCGCGATAAGCGCCAACTGAATGGCGAATCCGAGATCGCCCGTGACTTCGCTGGCCTTGCCGATCGAGTACGGCCCGAGCGCCAGACCTACGAATGTCATCATCAATATATAGATCGCGCCGGCTACGGCGCGCATGCGGGGCGCAACGAGGTCCTGCACGGTCGAGATCGCCGCGCCCAGCCAGATCCCGCTGCTGACCTGGGCGAGGAACGCCATCGCGTAGGCGACGGCCAGTTGATCGGTTCGTACGAGCAGTGCTACGAACGGCATCGGGAGCACGGCCGACACGACGCAGAAATTGAGCCGACCTAAGCGCGCACGTTTGCGCCACGCATCGGCCGTAAATCCTCCGACGGTTGCACCGAGCCAGCCGCCGACCGCCGAGATCAGGCCGAGCGAAGTGCCGACCTCCGATACGCTCAGGTCGAAGGTGCGCAAGAAGTAGGGAACGACCCAGAATCCGACGCTGTAGCTGCTGAAAGCCATGAGCGAGAACCCGACTACGGCTGAGCGTAGGGTGCGCCCGCGAAAAATCATTTCGAAGGTCGACGGGTCGGTCAGCGCCAGGTTTTGTACCCATGAAAATGTCGCGTAGATGCCGATCGCGAGCGCGTACCATTGGATCGCATCGCCGAGCTGAGAGGTGAGTCCGGCGGCCGTCGCGACGAGTCCGGCGGCGGCGGCAAGGTTCACCATGATTCCGCGGCTGCCCGCACCCGCACGGCTGAGGGTGACAAGCGTGAAGCCCGGCATGACCATAGCCAGCTCGCTGCGGAAAACCCCCCACGGATCCTCTGCCTTCGATCCGTCGCTTTCCGCCTCGCCGCTGCGCGGAGGTTCGCGCAACGTGCGCACCCACAGTGCCATCAGGAGTCCCGGCAGTCCCACGATCATGAACGCTGCTTGCCAGCCTTTCAGCCCCAGTGGTGCGTTGCCTGTGGGCCAGGCTCCGTTCCATGAGTCGACGATCCAGCCGCCAAGGAACAGGCCGATTCCGGCACCGACGTAGAGACCGCTCGAATAGATCGCCATGACCGTCGCGCGTCGCTCGGGCGGAAAGTAGTCCGACAGCAACGAGAAGGCCGACGGAGATGCGCTGGCTTCGCCGATGCCGACGCCGATGCGCGCCACTGCCAGGTAGCGGAACGACGTGGCGAATCCAGACGCAGCCGTCATCAGGCTCCACAGCGCCATGCCGAGCGAAATCACAGTGCGTCGCGTCCACGCATCGGCCAGCCGCCCAAGCGGAATGCCGAAGATGGCATAAAAGACGGCGAACGCGGTGCCGTAGAGAAAACCGATTTCGGCATCGCCGAGGCCGAGGTCGGCCTTGATGTCCTCGGCCAGGATCGAGAGGATCTGCCGGTCGAGGAAGTTGAAGACGTACACCAGCACGAGCACGCCGAGCGCGTAGCGGGCGTAGTTTTCACTGATCGGTGGCTGTTGGGGGTCGCTTGGCTCTGGCATGGGCGCCTGTGCCGTAGCTATCCGATTTGCCGAGCCGGCGAAAGGCGCGGCTGTGCTCGTTTTTGCGCGACTGTGCCTCGGCGATTTGTTGGGGGCAGTGCCTGTGACAATTTGGTGGGCGCGTGAAACTGACGGATCCCATCCAGTATCTGAAGGGCATCGGCCCGAAACGAGCGCTGCTGCTCGAGAAGAGCGGTCTCGCGACAGTTGAGGATCTGATCTACCACCTTCCGTTTCGTTACGAGGACCGTCGAAACGTCATTGGATTGGACCAAGCTAGTGTCGACGAGACAGTAACCCTTTTTGGAGCGATCACGGGCGCGCGCGAAATCCGCATGCGCGGCGGCCGCCGCACAATGCTACAGGCCACCTTCACCGATGAAGGCGGCTGGCTCACGCTGGTGTGGTTTCATCAGGCTTCCTACTTCAAGAAGCGCCTCGACGGTGAAAGCCGATGGTTGGTGCACGGTAAGGTTGAAGCCTCGCGGCGCGGCGGGATCCAGATCGTCCATCCCGAGATCGAGTCGGTAGGCGAGGGCGAAACCGTCGCCGATCTAGCGCGCATCGTTCCCGTGTATCAGAAGCCGACCGATATCCCGGTGGCGGCCATCCGAGCGGCGATTGGGCGAGCCGTTGACGACGCCGCCGATCAAGCAGCGAGCGTCGTGCCGCGCGAGATCCGCGAGCGTCGCGACCTGGTGCCGATCGCGCACGCCCTGCGTGCGGTGCACGCACCCGACAATACAGTCGAACCCGCTGCGCTTGCGCAGTTCGCGACGGCGCCGCATCGTACGCTGATCTTCGAAGAGCTGTTTGCGCTTCAGACGGGAATGAATCTGCGCAAGAAAGCGCGCGAAGCGCTTCCCGGCACCGCAATTCCCGAAGCGCCCAAGCGTATGGCGGAGTTTCGAGGCTTGCTGCCCTTCGAGCTGACCGGTGCTCAGGACCGCGTCATCGGTGAAAT
>Ga0315338_1000948_pt1 | contig 45887 bp, 43 predicted proteins | sample ASW8metaG_FD_204518 | JGI IMG/M metagenome (GOLD analysis project Ga0315338, IMG submission 204518) | Ammonia-oxidizing marine archaeal communities from Monterey Bay, California, United States - ASW #8 | ecosystem: Environmental > Aquatic > Marine > Coastal | place: USA: California | collected... | reverse complement strand
GGTTGGCGTCTACGCTCTGTGATGTCACGCAGATGTAGACTGGACGCGGCCGCCTGCGCCCGCGAATATGACGGCGAGGAGTCGGTCCATGAAAGCCTTTGAGTTTCGAACAGTTCCGCACATCCACGTCGGAACAGGGTCCACGGTGAATTTCGCCGAAACCGCGGCGCTGATTTTAAGCGGTCATCGCCGCATTTTTATTGTCTCCGACCCGGGCGTCCGCGCTGCAGGGCTGATTGATCCATCGATTGCGTCACTGGAATCCGCCGGATTCAGCGTCTGCGTGTTCGATAAGGTCCAGGCCGATCCTCCCGATTCTGTGGTCATGGATGCGAAAATCCGAGCCGAGGAATTTGGTGCCGAATTAATCATCGGGTTTGGCGGTGGCAGTTCGATGGATACCGCCAAATTGGTGGCGCTGCTGCTCGGCTCTCCTCAAACTCTTGAGCAAATGTATGGGGTCAACAAGGTGACCGGACCGCGCCTGCCCCTGATTTTGGTGCCGACCACGTCGGGCACCGGATCGGAAGTCACACCCATATCCGTTATCACTGTCGGCGAAAGCTCCAAGATGGGCGTCAATGCGCCGCCGCTCTACCCGGATATGGCCATCCTCGACGCAGGCTTGACCATCGGATTACCACCCGCCGCCACCGCGGCTACCGGCATCGATGCCATGGTGCACGCCATTGAGGCCTATACGACCAAACTCCAGAAAAACCCGGTCTCTGATGCTCTGGCACTGGCGGGTCTTAAAAAGCTGCACAGCGCCATCGAGCGCGCGTGCACTGTGGGCAGTGATATCCAGGCGCGCGAGGACATGCTGCTGGGTGCCATGTTAGCCGGGCAGGCCTTCGCCAATGCGCCGGTCGGCGCGGTCCATGCGTTGGCCTACCCGCTGGGCGGCGTTTTTCATGTTCCTCACGGGTTGTCCAATTCTTTGATGCTGCCACCGGTCCTGCGATTCAACGCACCCGTCGCCGGCCCGCTCTATGGCGAACTGGCCGGGCATCTTGGCCTGCATACGTCTACGGAGGCGCTTGTCGAGGAAATGGAACGCATCGCCGATGCAGTGGGCATAGAAACCCGGCTCAACCAGGTTGGAGTCGCCGCGCACGATATCCCGCGCCTGGCGGAGGAGGCCATGTTGGTCACCCGGATCCTGGTTAATAATCCACGCGAGATGACGCGAGATGCCGCCGCCGCCTGCTATGAGGCCGTGCTGTGATCGGCAAGCGCACGCGATCCGACTATGCCGTCTGGCGGACCCTCGCCACACGATGGGCCGACAATGATGTGTATGGCCACATCAATAACGCTGCCTATTACGGCTTTTTCGACACGGCCGTGAATTCACATCTCATAGAGTCGGGTGTTCTCGACATCCATGACGGCGAGGTCATCGGACTCGTTGTCGAAACCGGCTGCTCCTATTTCGCACCGCTCGCCTATCCGCAAGATATCGAAATCGGTCTGCGGGTCGCGCATCTGGGAAATTCCTCGGTTCGATACGAGTTGGGCTTGTTCGAAACAGGTCAGAACACGCCCGCGGCCGAGGGTCATTTCGTTCACGTTTACGTGACCCGCGAAGCCCGAAAACCTTCCAGTCTACCGCCCCCGATGCGGCAAGTTTTGCAATTATTGGTGCGTGATGATGCGTGATGTACAAAAATTAAAATGGTTGTTCGCCGCACTGGCACTGACGTTTGTCACTATTGGGGCTGCATTCGTCCGATTATGGCCTACGGGTTGAGACATAATCGGACCTGGGTGTGAATTGTTGGCTTTCTCAAACCGGCTTTTCCCATAAACTCCTCATTATGGCCCGGTTGGTGACATCGCGTGGGGATATTGTGATGGGTGCCAAAGTCGACAGACCGCCGGGGCGGGGCAAATCGGGATTTGAAATTATGGGTAAGACAGTTCTTTCGGCCATCATGGCCGCCGCAATCTTGGCACCGGCTTGGGTGACAACCGCGCTCGCGCCATCAGCCTTGGCGCAGGAGGACGCCGCGCCAACGCCACAAAGTATCTCGACCGAGCTCTACCAAACAGCGATGCGTCACGCCAATGCCGGCGATTACGAAACCGCCCGTCGCTTGCTCGAGGCCAATCTCCAGATCAAACCGGGCCAGGTCGCCTATTTGCGGTTATTGACCCTGCTCGCCGTCCTGAATGATCGCCCCGACGACGCCTTTGCTGCACTCGATCGGGTTGCCGATCAGGGTCTGACATTGGGTTTGGAGCGGTTTGAAGAAGCTCTGCGCGCTGCGGATGCGGCCCGCTTCGACGCCTTGATCGCGCGTTTCGCCGAAAATGCGGCCCCGGTTGGCCGCGCTGAACGCCTCGCTGTGGTTGATGCACCCGACGCCCTGATCGAGGGTGTCGCCATGGATATCGAAATGGATCGCCTGTTTCTCTCTTCCGTAGCGGAGCGGGAAATATTGATGATCGAACCATTCTCACCCGATGAGGTCACTGTCTTTGCCGATGCAGATGATGGTCTTTGGTCGGTGTTTGGCATTGGTGTGGACGATCGGACTCGTATGCTCTGGGCGTCATCTGGTGTCTTGCCACAAACACCGATGGCCGAGGGCGAAGAAGTCGGCACCGGCCTGTTTGCTTTCGACCTTGTGTCTGGCGACCTGCACCGGAAATACGAAATCGAGGGTGCCGAACGCATGACCGATTTTGTTGTCCGAGACGGTGCGGTTTACGTGTCTGATAATGGCGCACCGCGCGTCTATGTACTGGACGATTTGTCCAGTAATCTGCGTGTGTTGGTCGAGGACGATCGCTTCACCAGCTTGCAAGGCCTGGCCCTGTCACGGGGTGCGCTCTATGTCGCCGACTACACGATTGGCATCTGGCGCATTGATTTGGGCGATCAGTCCGTCTCGCTGGTTGAGGCGGGGGAGCACAGTCTCGTCGGTATCGATGGTCTTCTCAATACGCGCGATGGTCGCCTTGTCGCTGTGCGCAACGGCGTCACGCCCCACCAGGTGATGGCAATTGATCTGGACCGAGAGGGTCGGGCAGTGGCCAATGTCGACGTGCTCTTGAGGGCCCATCGCGATATGGGAGACAATACCGAGCCGACCCTGATCGATCTTGCCGATGGCCGTGCCTGGTTGGTTGCCAATGCCGCCTGGCCGCTCTTTCCCGGTGATGGAAGTGCGCCCGAAGCTCCGCGTCCATCGACGGTGATTTTAGAAATGAATATGCCCTAGAGGCCGATAATCATTATCTGACTCAGCTTTCATTCATCCACTTCTCATAATATGCTGATTGTCCACGCCGCACGCTCCGCGGTGTGGCGGCCGCGCGTGTTGTACGCGACGTTTATATGAGGAGACGATTATGGAGAGAGTAGACCCAGATTTTGCAAGCCAATTGGGCGGAAAACGGCTCACAACGACCGAAGTGTTATACTTTATGCCCGACCACCCAACCCTGCTACAGAGCTTCCTCTGGCAGACGCAGGATCTCGCCCCGAAATATCCAAGGGTGATCCGGTTTCTGGATTTTTGGCGTCGGGAAATTGATGCTGTCATCCACACGGTACGCATCGCCCATAATGGCCTGATCAGCCCGGCCGAATGGCGAAAAGTGGACATTGAACAGCGGTTGAATTGATATAATCAACTGAAATCAATATTTTGCAGAGAATTTATGGCTCGTCAGCCAGTTGATTGAGCAGGGCTAGCCCGCAGGATTGTCTGATGACGATATCCGCATTGGTAACCCGTCGAATGAGAAAATCTTGATCGGCTGGTGACATCGATGCGCTTTCGACACGGGAGGCAAACTCCTCCCGTTCCGCTCTCCGATTTGCCCCAACAATCAATTCGAGTTCAGCCGTATTGAACCGCAATTGCGCTTCGCGTGAGACACACGCACACGCCGCCGATTCACCACCTCTCATTATGCAGCTCGATAAAACATGGCCGTCGACCCGGATAGCGCCGGCCGGCACGGTTTCGGCCGAGCACGCAGCGGCACCTATGATTGAACCCAGTATTGGAACGATCCAGCGGATCATTTTTCTACCCCGACACAGACACCATCCAGCCGATTGCCCCGGAATTGGCAATGGCCAATATTGTTGGCTATAATTTCAGCTCTTTTCTTTGCGCGAATACGAGTCATAATTGATAAATATGACCCAATTCACTGGCAGGAGCCCATCATGAAGCGTCTCATTGTTATGTTGACTGGCTTGGCACTTGTCACAGCCTGCGCCACCGCAACGCCCTATCAATCCGCGGTCGGTTCGCGTTGGGGTTTTGAAGAAAATCAGATCGAAGCCGATCGCTTTCGCGTCTCATTTGGCGGCAATTCGCTTACAGATCGTGAGACGGTTGAGAACTATCTGCTTTATCGAGCGGCCGAATTGACCCTCGAGCAGGGGTTTGATCATTTCATCTTTGCCGAGCGTTATACGGACGAAGAAACGCGTCGCCGTGTCACCGGTCGTAATCTGTTCCTGGATCACCGCTCTCGCTTTCACTATTCCTTTTTCCACCCGCGCTGGGGCTGGCGCGGTGGTTATGATCCGTTCTGGGATGATATGAATCACCGCCAGATTTCACGTTATGAAGCCAGCGCTGAAATCCTGTTGGGACATGGGCCCAAACCATCAAGCGAAGCCGCTTTTGATGCCCGCGATGTGATGGCCAATCTGGGGGATCATATCGTGCGACCATCGCCCAATGACTAGGCCAAATCGCAAATAAAAAAGGCCGGAGCATAGGCTCCGGCCCTTCTAATTTCAGATCGTAAGAGCGATCAAAAATCCACCGACAATCCGAACAGCACCGCGCGCGGGGCACCCGGGCGAACGCCGGCCGGGCGTCTGGCAACTGCATACACCTCATCGGTCAAATTGCGTACGGAAACTCGGGCTCGAACATTATCGGTGACCGCATACCAGGCTGACGCATCGGTAACGGTATGGCCTTCGACGCTCGTCGTCGGGTCCAACGCTCCCTGACCGGCGCTGGTACGCACCTCATCAACCCAGGACACGGCAATTTCACCGCCGAAATGACCGGCATCAATGCCAATCGCCGCAAACAATTGGTGCTCCGGAATATAAGGAAGTTCATCGCCGGTGGAGACATTGCCCCAGGGGCCAAAACCGGAATTGAAATCGGTCTGGAACTCAGCGTGTGTATAGGTATAGGCGCCACGCAGAGGCATGGAAAAGGGCAGGTCAAACATCTTGCCCAAATCCATATTACCGGTCAGCTCGACACCCGACACGTCCACTTCACCACCATCAAACTGGTCACCGATGACACAGCCGCCGCCGGTTGAATTGGTGCAGGTACCGATCAGGTTTTCATAGGCGTTGAAGAAGCCGATCGCCTCCACATGCCAGAAATCGGCTGCGTAGCGGGCACCAAATTCCCAATTGGTTGCATCTTCGGCATCCTGGGTCGTTGATCCCGGAGCTGGCGGGGCAAACCCACGATGCACGCCACCAAACAGGCTGATTTCCGAATTCACATCATAGCGAATTCCGAAGCCAGGGATGAAGGCGTCAACGCTATTGGTTTTCACCACCAGATTGGCACCGGTCCGATCTGTGTCCAGCTTGCCAAAGTCTTCGCGCATGAGGTCAATCTGCTCAAAGCGCAGGCCGGGCGTGAAGGTCCACTGATCGAAAACAATCTCGTCCTGGATGAAGAATGCGACGGCTTCGGCACTATCAATCCGGTTGGATTCTGAACCCGGAACATCATTTCGGGTCCGGACCAGCGTACCATTATCCATGCGGAAATGTTCACGCCACTGGAAGCGATCCATCTCGTCTTCGTGGATGCGCAGACCCACGCGCCACATATGGCTGGCTCCGGCCATGTCTAACTCGCCGGCCAGCTCAAACTGCACACCCTGGGCCAAATAATCGCGGTTATTGTGCTTGATCAGGACCGCATCATCGACCGACACAAACCCGGCCGCGCCCTGAATGATCTCAAATGCCGCGGCATTGCCACCCGGATTGGCCAGGATTGAGGAAATACTGCTCGCACCGCCGGCGCCTGCGCCATCAGGATCGATCCGGTCCAACTTGAACCAGTCGCGGGAAAACTCAGTGGAGTAGGCGACGGCCGACAATACGACATCATTGTTGAAGACGGCCTGATAGCGAAGGGATTGCTCGGAATGCTCCGCATCCATCTGATCAAGCTGACTGGCGGAATAGCGGCGGAACGGGTCCGCGGCGAAATCAGAATCGGTTAGACCAAGATAGGTGACATTGGACAATTCGTCGGAATATTGCAGCTTCAGCTCAAAGCTTTGATCGGCAAAGTCACCGTCGATTTCCAAACGGAGCTTCCCAACATAATCCTCGATCTCATAACCGGTCGATTGATCTTCAAATCCGTCAATCGTCTTGAAGCCATCCGCACTATCAAAATAGCCCTCCAGAAGGCCGCCAAAGCGGACACCGTCATCGATGTCAGTCATCCCGCCAAAATAGGCATGTCCGCGTTGTGTGTTCTCATCACCAAGCCAAAGGCTCATAAAACCGGCAGTCTCCTCAGGTACCGGCGTGGAGAGCAGATTGAGCGAGCCGCCCTGTGTGCGAGGTCCGTAGCGCACACCTGCCGCGCCCTTGATGACTTCCACACCGGCCATGCGGCCTGAATGTGGAAAGTAATAGGCGGCAGGAGCGGAATAGGGCGCCGGCGAGATCAACACACCGTCTTCCATCAATGTGATCTTGTCAGAGCGATCGACGCCCGTGCCGCGCATACCAATATTCGGGCGCAGGCCATAACCGTCTTCTTCCTGGATATTGACCCCGGCGACCGCGCGCAGGATCCGGGTCACATCCGCATAATCATGGATCGACAGGTCTTCGGCAGTCAGCATGTCGGCTGAGCCCGGAATGGCGTCGGGATCACCATTCAATCCGATAACCGTAATAATATCCGGGGCGGAATTGGAATCCGTAGCGACAGCGGCATTGGTGTTGGCAAAGGTGGCGGACGACAGGGTGGAAAGCGCGGTAGCGGCGAGAAAAAAGGAACGCACGAGAGACTCCCGAAGGTCTAGGTTAAATTGCGAATGATACGCAATTACGGGGAGAGGGTCGTAATGTCCACCCTAGATGCGAATGATTTGCATAAACTGTGACGACCTGTCGCACGGAAGACACAAAAAAGGCCGGAGCAGCGGCCCCGGCCCTTTGATTTCAATTAGTTTCGCCTATTTTGGCGGCATGCGCGCACCGGCATCCAGACGGACACATTCCGCATTGATATAGTCGTTGGACACCATAAAGGAGACCAGATCTGCATACTCAGCCGGCGTACCAAAACGCTGGGGGAATTGCAGATGAGCGGCCAGATTGACCTTCACTTCCGGCGGCATCTGCTCGTAAATCGGTGTCTCGAAGAAGCCGGGCAGGATCGTATTTACGCGGATGCCTTCGCGAGACAGGTCACGCGCCATTGGCAAGGTCATGCCATAAATACCGCCCTTGGAAGCAGAATAGGCCAGTTGACCAATCTGCCCGTCCTGGGCCGCCACAGAGGCCGTGTGGATGATCACACCGCGACCGCTTTCACCGTGCGGATCGAGCGCCATCATGCCCGCAGCGGATTTCGCCGCACACATGAACGAACCGATCAAATTGATCGCAATGACCTTGTTAAAGCCCGCAAAGGAGTGAGCACTGATCTCGCCAGTCGATGACGAGCGACGCGCTGTCTTTTCGGCCCAACCCACGCCCGCGCAATTGACCATCACACGTTCTTGGCCATGCGCCGCGCGCGCCTTGGCAAAACCGGCATCGACGCTGGCTTCATCCGACACATCCACCTGGCAGAATACGCCACCAATCTCGCCGGCAACCATTTCGCCGCGCTCGGCATTCATGTCGAAGATCGCAACCTTGGCACCATCCGCCGCCAGACGACGGGCTGTGCCCTCACCCAGCCCGGAGGCACCACCGGTCACAATCGCGGCAATCGAGGATTCAAGTTTCATTGGATGGCTTCCCTGAACAGATCAAATATCAAGTCGTCGACATAGCGCGGACCCGAAGAAAAGAAAATGTGGCAGGTGCTTTGGGGTGGTTTCTCCGCGATGGAGAAAACGGCTTCAAGCCAATGCGTTCAAATGTTAGGACAGCATTCCATTTTTGAATTCTCCATGAAAGCCATGCCCATGCCTTCAAAATTCGCCCTTCTAATCCACGGCGGTGCCGGTGTTCTTATCGATAGCGACTACGCGGCGGAGCGAGCGCACATGCAAGGGCTCGCCGAGCGCGGAAAAGCCATGCTGACCGACGGCGCAAGCGCGATGGATGTGGTCACCGAAATGGTGCGCGATCTGGAAAGCTCCGGCCTGTACGTGGCCGGCAAGGGTGCCTCGCCGAACAATGTGGGCTGTTTCGAGCTCGACGCTGCGATCATGGATGGGGCCACGCGCAAGGCTGGGTCTATCGCAGCGCTGCGCGGCTTCATCAGCCCGATCAAGGCAGCCCGTGCGGTGATGGAGCAGACCCATCACGTCATGTTGGCGGGTCGCGGCGCAGAGGAATTTGCCGGGCAGCAGGATCTGGAACGCGTTACAAGCGTCAATGATTATTACACGCCCGCCGCCGCCCCGGACGATCGCGATATTCCCACCGGCACCGTTGGTTGCGTCGCGCTGGACCAGTCCGGCAAATTGGCCGCAGCCACCTCCACCGGCGGAACCCTCAACAAGATGGAAGGCCGCGTCGGCGACACACCGATCATCGGATCCGGCACCTGGGCCGATGATGCCGTGGCGGTCTCTTGTACCGGCCAAGGCGAATTCTTCCTGCGTGACGCCACCGCCAAGGACGTCTCCGCCCGCATGAACTATGCCGGCGAGAGCCTGCAATCCGCCACTGACAATGCGATCGCCGCGGTCGGCGCAATGGGCGGGGAGGGTGGACTGATCGCCGTCGATAAGGACGGCAATATCGCCCAACCCTTCAACTCACCGGGCATGAAGCGCGCAGTCGTCCATAGCGACGGCTCCATCACCGTCGACGTGAAATAGGAGATGAGCATGCGCGGATATTTTGCCGTCGGCGCCGAGGGAATTTCCAAGGCGATGAATCTCGGAGCGATCCTGCGCACCGGTCACGCCTTTGGTGCCAGCTTCGCCTTCACGGTGGATGCCACCCACAAGGCGCTCGACGTCTTCCAGTCCGACACCGCAAAATCCGCCAGCCATGTCCCCTTCTATGAATGGGATAATATCGACGCCATGCGCATGCCGGCCCAGTGCCAGCTCGTCGGCATCGAACTGACAGATGAAGCCGTCGATCTGCCCACCTTCAAACACCCGTTGTGCGCCGCCTATGTCTTCGGCCGAGAATGGGGCTCCCTGACCGAGGAGATGCAGGACCGTTGCGCCCATATCGTCAAGATTCCAACCAAATTCTGCGTCAATGTCTCTGTCGCCTGCGCCATCACACTTTATGATCGCAGCCTGTGTCTGGGCGGTTTCCCGGATCGTCCGCTCATGCCCGGCGGTCCCGATATTGGTGATATCGAAAACTGGAAGAAATTCGGCGATCACCGCTGACGGCCTAGCGCCCGTGTGTGCCGGTAATCTGTCGGCAACTTCCTTCCAATAACCTCCGATTAACCCTGTTTGTGCGGATCCGGTATTGGCCATGAAACCGCCATCTCCGTGTCCAAGACTGAGTGTCAGTGTCTTCCGGCCATTGGTAGTTCGAGGAAAAATTCTGTGTCATTGCGTTCGTCATTTGTAGTTTCTGCTCTCGCCGCCCTGACAATCATGTTGGGCATGCCCGTCAGCGTCGCCACCGCCCAGGACGCCCCCCAATCACGCGGCCAATATCGCGACTGGCGCGTCTTCACGCGCAGCACAGATGCCGGGCTTGTCTGTTACGCCCTTGGCCGGCCCACCGATTCCGCCCCGCGCTCGTTCGAGCATGGCGATGTCTATTTCATCCTCTCCAGCTGGCAGTCCGGTGCGGTTGAGGAACAACCCAATATCCTGGTCGGCTATGACATGCTGCCCACTAGCCCGCCTCGCGTCCGTGTCGGCTCTAGCCGCTTCGACATGTTTGTCGACGGTCAGGAGGGTTTCATGGATGACCTCGAGGACGAAGCCTCACTGATCCGCGCTATGCGCCGCGGCTCCGTCATGCGCATCACCGCCACCACTACCAGCGGCGTCGCAACGTCCTACGAATTCTCACTTTCTGGTGTCACAGCCGCCCTGCAGCGGGTTGAGGCCCTCTGCTAGTCGGCCCGCGATAACCGCATTCGCCTGCGATACTTGGCAAGTCCATCCATAGTGTGATACTCCGCGCGCCTCTTTGACAGACCTGCAGGACTTTGCGCCATGACCAATGCGCTCAACATTGATGCCGCCAACCCCAATGCGCCGCGCATTGAGGATGCAATTCCAGCTGCGCCCACCAAGCCGTCACTGGCCGGGATGAGCATGGTGCAATTGCGCGAGGCGGTCATCGCCCTGGGTGTTGATGAGAAAAAATCCAAAATGCGCGCCCAGCAATTATGGGGCTGGATCTATAATGCTGGCGTGCGGTCCTTTGACGACATGACAAACGTCTCCAAGGCCCTGCGCGCCCAATTGGCCGAGGCCTATACGCTGGATCGCCCCCGCGTCATCGAGCGCCTGGTCTCCAAGGACGGCACCCGCAAATACCTGATAGAGCTGGCCCCGGGCGTTGAGTGTGAGACGGTGTTTATTCCCAACGTCTCAAAGACCGGCGCGCTCTGCGTCTCCAGCCAGGTGGGCTGCACGCTCAATTGCACCTTCTGCCACACCGGCACCCAGGCCATGGTGCGCAATCTGACCGCCGCGGAAATCGTCACCCAGGTGATGATCGCGCGTGATGATGTGGGCGAATGGCCGACCACGCAGGAAAACCGCCAGATCACCAATATCGTCTTCATGGGCATGGGCGAGCCGCTCTACAATGTCGACAATGTCGCCGACAGTATTGATATCCTGTCCAATGAAGAGGGCATGGCCATTGGCCGGCGCCGCATCACAGTCTCCACTTCCGGCGTCGTGCCGCGCATCAAGGAGATCGGCGAGCGCACCAACGCCATGCTGGCGATTTCCCTGCACGCCACCAATGACGCACTGCGCGACGAGCTGGTGCCACTCAACAAAAAATATCCGCTGGATCAACTGTTCGACGCGATCCGCTCCTATCCCAGCCTGTCCAATTCCAAGCGCGTGACCTTCGAATACGTCATGCTCAAGGGCGTCAATGACAGCCTGGCCGAAGCGCGGGCCCTGATCAAAATGCTCCAGGACATCCCGGCCAAGATCAATTTGATCCCCTTCAATCCCTGGCCCGGCAGCCCCTATGAGTGCTCCGATTACGACCAGATCGAAAAGTTTGCCGATTTGCTCAACGCCGCCGGATTCTCCTCGCCAATCCGCACACCGCGAGGCCGCGATATTTTTGCGGCCTGTGGTCAGCTAAAGTCGGAGAGCGAAAAAGTTCGCGCCTCAGTCCTGCGCAAGCAACGCCTGCAAGCTGAACAGGCAAATCCCTGATTGGGTATCGCTTGAGGTGCGACAATTAACACCAGTGTCCGGCCTGTTCCTGCCCGCCAATTCACCCTAAACTCCGTTTGCAATCAGCAGCGTGAACGGATCCTCGATGCGTCTCTCTACCCAGTTGAAACCCGCAGACGTCGCGGCCCGTATGACGGCAGACCGTCGGGTCAGAGTGCCCGGAATTCTGGCACCGGGCGCCGCAAAGCAATTGGCCAAGGCGCTTGAAGAGCTCTCCCTGTGGAGCCTGCAAACCCGGATCAAGGGCAAACATGCCGATCTCGACCCGGCGGGCATTGACGCACTCGAATTCGCGCAAAAAACCGCCTTCAATGAAGAGGTGGGCCGCCAGGCACGTGAAGGTTTCCAATACCTGTTTGACAGCTATCCCCTCTATGATCGCTGGCATGCAGGCAGCGCCCAGACTGAAGCACCGATGCTGGCAAAGCTGTTTGAATTTCTCAATGGTGAGGACTTTCTCGGCTTTGCCCGAACCATGCTCAATGATTGGGATATCGGCTTTGCCGATGCTCAGGTGACGCGTTATCGCGCTGGTCATTTCCTCACCCAGCACGACGATAATATCGATGGCAAAAATCGGGTTGCCGCCTATGTACTCAATATGACGCCGGACTGGCGCCCGGATTGGGGCGGACAGCTACAATTTTACGACGCTGACGGACATGTCGAAGCGGCTTATCGCCCAACCTTTAATGCGCTCAGTGTGTTGCGTGTCCCAACGGAGCATGCCGTCAGCGTTGTCGCTCCCTATGTCACATCCGCTCGTTATGCTGTAACGGGCTGGTTGCGGCGTGGAGATGATCCGGGACTTTAGCCGCCGCCGCGATCTTGAGGATTGGCGCGTTGTCGCTTGGCATTTTTGACGGGCTTGTTTAGTCATCGCTCCATGACCTTTGCTGTCCTGTATCGCTGGAAAATAAAATCCGGTCGCGAGGCTGAGTTTGTCGAGGCCTGGACCGCCGGCACGACAATGATCCATGACATGTGTGGTTCCCACGGAGCCTGTCTACACGACGCCGGCGATGGCGTGTTCTGGTCCTATGCGCGCTGGCCAAGCGAGCAAGCCCGGTCAGAGTGTGGCGCGACCGGCGTGCGTGACAATTCTTGCTTCGCCGTGATGCAGGATTGCATCGAGACCCATTTCGATGAAACGCGCCTGACGGTATTGGCCGACAAGCTGGCCCTTCCTAAAACGGGCGTCCCGGCGCCGCTTGTGACGACTGAGCGATTATTGCTTCGGCCGATGGCCCTGGAGGATGCCGAATGGCTCGCCCCCGCTCTGTCTGACGAGAAAAATATGCGATATTGGAGTCGCGCACCTCTGGAAGGCATTGAGAGCGTGCGAGAATATCTGCGCTACAATATCGATCCCCCGGCCGCGGTCTGTTTTGCTTTCGCACGTCAAAGCACGCCGGATGAAGCGCTTGGTTGGGTGATTTTGATGGACCGCAAGCCGAATGTTGCAGAAATCGGCTATATGTTACGGCCGGATGCGCAGGGAAATGGATATGCCCGGGAGGCGTGTGAGGCGGCGATCGCACATGGATTCTCAAACCGAGCGCTACGGCGCATCTATGCTGATGCGGATCCCGACAATATTCCCTCAATTAAACTAATGAAATCTCTGGGTTTTCAATATGAGGGGTGTCATCGGGCCCAGTGGGAAACGCATATTGGTGTTCGGGACAGCGTTATCTATGCGCGACTCAATACCGATTGATTGCGCCCCAAATCCCGGTATCGCAAACTTTAGTTAACCTTATTCCGGCCTTATCTGCACTGGTTTGTCGGGATAATTGTCTTGATTCGTTTGCTGCAAAATTTCCGCGCAATTCTGCCGGCCATTATAGTCGGGCTTGCGGTTATAAGCGCGCCACTTCTGATATTATTTGAACCCGTTGAGGGAGAGGCGGCTGCGGCTATTTTCCCACCGGGATGGAGTGAATCTGACGTTCTGCAAGCGGCGGCCGGTGTTGATCTCTCGGTGATCCGCATCGGGGCGACAAGCAATATCGCCATTGTCCAACTTCCCACAATTACCGCCGCCCGCTCCCTTCGGCAGGCAGGTGCCCTGTTATTGCTGCCCCCGAATGTTTTGGGTGGTTGCCTGCTGGCCAAGACAGACCAGACCCTATTCTCGCGTTCAACATCTATGAGTGGAACATCGACATGAATCGTCTCGACCAACTACGCAATCAAGCTCAGCAAGCCCTGACAATGTTCATCGGCGCGTCGGTTGTACTCTATCCGCTCATCGCATTCTTCGAGGCGCCGGATCGATTGTTGCCTGGCACGGTTCTGCTTGCACTTGTCGCGGCGGTCGGCTTTTTCACTTGGCGGACAGCGCCAAATACCGACATGTCTCGTATGACGACCGGTGCGGGCCTGGTCGCTCTGCCCGCTACGATGGTCTACATGATGTCGGGTGCGTCCTGGCAGATTGACATGCACATGATGTTCTTCGCTGCCCTGGCCGTGTCAGCTACCATGCTGGATTGGCGTGCGATTATTGCGGCCGCTGCCGTAACAGCGGTGCATCATTTGGCCTTCAATTTTATGCTGCCCTGGGCTGTCTTCCCCGAGGGCGCTGACTTTACGCGCGTTCTTTTCCACGCCGCGATTGTCGTTGCCCAGGCCGGTGCACTCATCTGGATGACCTATCAGACCGCTCTGGCACTCGCTGACGCCGAATCGAGTGCGCGTGAAGTCGAAGAGGTTCAAGTGGTCGTTGAAGAAGTCACAAAGCACGAAGAAGAAAGCAAAGTTGCAATCGACGAACGTCAATCGGCGATTGCTGAAATCGCTGAGGAATTCGAAGGTGCCATGCGCACCGTCGCCAGCGGTGTTGGTGGTGCGGCTCAACAAGTAGAAACCTTGGCCACACAGTTGCATACCGACGCGGGCAATACGCAGGTCAGCGCAGAGGGTGCCTCCACAAAAGCCAGCGAAACCAGCAATCACGTCCAGTCCGTCGCCGCCGCCGCGCAGGAAATGTCGGCCTCCATCACGGAAGTCGCACGCATTCTGAAAAATTCGGACGAAGTCTCCGAGCGCGCTGCTGCGGAAGCCGAAGGGGCTGGTCGCTCGATCGACGAGCTGCAACAGGCCGCCAAGGAAATCGAAGACATTATGCAAATGGTCTCCGGTGTTGCCGAGCAGACCAATCTTTTGGCTCTCAACGCCACCATCGAGGCGGCGCGCGCCGGTGAAGCCGGCAAGGGATTTGCCGTTGTGGCCTCCGAGGTCAAGGCCTTGGCCGAACAGACCACCACCGCATCCAGCGAAATTGGTGGCCGAATTGACGCCATGCGCGGCGCCTCCGGTGGCGCGGCATCGGCTCTGTCCCGCATCGCTGAGATCATCGCCGAGCTACGCGCGTCATCCGACAGTGTCCGCGGTGCCTTCACCGAGCAAAGCTTTGCCACCGAAGAAATCGCCAAGCTGGCCGAGCAGGCTGCGGGCGCGACTGCTGAGGTGACCGCAGATATGAGCAACGTCAATGAAACCGCCGCACGGGCATCAGCGGCCGCCGATGAATTCGCCCTGGCTTCGGCCGAGCTCAATCAGTCTGCATCCCGTCTCGATGAGGAAATCAACGCGTTCAAGAGATCGCTTGATGCTGCCTGACCCAGACAGGTCTTACAAAAAACGGGGCGGCGCTATACCAGCGCCGCCCCGTTTTGTTTTAAGAGCGCTCTATGGGCGCGTGTCGGTTATTCCGGCTTTCGGAAACGGAGGACAAACCGGTCTGTCCGACGGCGTATGCTCGAGTCAAAGACCCCGACCTCGCGCGTATCCTCGGCATTAGCGAGCATGTCACTCTGCCCATCGAGAACAAACCCGGCGGCGGTGATTTCCTCGATAACCAAGGCTGCATCGACCCGATGGAATGTATCGGTCGCGTCAGAGCCCGAGCCGTCGACAGCGGCATGATCCGCGACCAGATAAACACCACCCGGGCGCAGCGAGTCAAAAATCTGGCTATTCATGGCCGCGCGATCCGTCTCGGGTCGGGTCGGCGTAGAGTTAAACGTGTCATGGTAGAATAATACCATGAACACCGCATCCAGCGGCGCATCCATCTCGGCATTAAACGCTTCCAGCGCATTAATCATATGAGTCATATTGGCGCGTGAATCGGCCAGTTCGATCTGCCGGGTATTGGTTTCGGTATAAGCCTGGGCAACCCAATCCGGGTTAAACGCGACGACATGTCCACTTTCGCCCACGGCGGTTGAAAGAACGCGCGAGTAATAGCCGCCACCGGGGACAATATCGGCGACGCGCCAGCCCGTGGTCACACCGGCAAAATTCATGACGTCACCGGGGAGGCGAAATTCATCCAGGGCCCGATCTTCTTCCGGGCGGGACGCATCGGCGATCGCGCGTGTAACCGCGTCTGTGTCGGCGACTTCAACCGCTGCCTCGGAGATTGGAGTGCCCATATCCTCGCCCGACGCGTCGATGACAGCATCATTTGCTGCAATGTCTTCATCCGCAGCGGGTGAGCAAGAGGCCAGCAAAAGGGCCGCCATAGAAGTTGTCATCAGAGTACGCATCGAAGTCCCCCTTCAAAAATCAAAAGATCAGCCCGTCATCATGCGCGCAGCGCGCCGATTGGCCAATCACGAAGCTGTTAGCGCGAAACCGACAATATCGAACCGAATCCATGCCCATATTTACTGTTGTGCAGGACTTATAGTGCATGACTGTAGCCGTGTCGCGGGGACTTTGGGCGATGCGGGTTCAGGGGTCGTAAAATGCACTATATTCTCGTCTGCACAATTCTACTCGCCGCGCTGGCGACCTTTATCTACCGATCCGAAAGCCGCAAGCACTGAGTGGTCCCTATTTGACCTTGCGCTAGCCGCCAAGGCACGCTTTTCTTCTGGCCAAGAAATCTGCCCGAGGAAAACGCCCATGCTGCTACACCATGCCACCTGGCCTGAAGTTGACGCCTATTTGGCCCGCTGCAAGGGCATCATCATCCCGATCGGTTCCACCGAACAGCACGGCCCCAACGGCCTTGTTGGCACTGACAGCATCTGCCCGGAAGTCATCGCCACCGAAGCGGGTGCAGAGGCGGGTATTCTGGTTGGGCCAACCTTCAATGTCGGCATCGCCCAGCACCATCTCGGCTTTGCCGGCTCGATGACGCTGCGCCCGTCCACCATGATCGCGGCGCTTAATGACTGGATTGAAAGCCTGGCGCGCCACGGTTTTGAGCAGATCTTCTTCTTCAATGGACATGGCGGCAATATCACCACGATCAACGCCGCCTTCGCCGAATATTACGCCAATTACTCTCTGGCCGGAGAGCCGTGCCCGATCAAACTGATGCAGCGAAATTGGTGGGAGCTGAATGGTGTCATGGCCACGTGCAAGAAAATCTTCCCGGTCGGTGAGGGCATGCACGCCACAGCGTCGGAAGTCTCCGTCACCCAATATGCTCTGCCGCAAGCGATCAAGAAGGTAGAAATGTCCCCGAAGATCGCTCCAGTCGGCGGCTTCGCCGACGCGGCCGATTATCGCGAACGCTTCCCAGACGGCCGCATCGGTTCGGACCCGGCCCAGGCGACACCGGAAGCCGGTGCAGAAATCGTCTCCTTCGCCAAGCAGGCGCTAATCGGTGAGGCGCGGGAATTTTTTGGCATGGACATCAAGATTGAAGCGGCCGAATAGCTCGCAGAAAGCGTGACCTGATGCGTAATTCCTTGCTTGCCGCCTTCGCCGCGACCCTGATGCTGGGCACCGCCCAGGCGCAGGAAGACGCCCCAGAAGCCTGGGCGCATCTGCCCGAGCCTGTCACCAATAACGCGGTAGCCGGAGCCATGGTCGAGGGCCGCATGATGGCCTATTCCTTCGCCGGTCTGCACGAGGGCAAGACCTGGCAAGACGTCACCGCCGACGCCTATGCCTGCGACCTGGAAGCCCGCACCTGCCGCGAAATCGATCCCATCCCGGATGGCATCGGCCGTCTCGCCTCAGTCGCGGTCAATGTGGGCGGCCAGATCTACATTTTCGGCGGCTACACCGTCGCCGAGGACGGCTCAGAATCCTCCACCCCCGAAGTCTGGCGCTTCGACCCCGCCACCGAGACCTACACCCACATCACCGACATGCCCGTCCCCGTCGACGACACCGTCGCCCTCGCCCACCAGGACCGCTACATCTACCTCGTCTCCGGCTGGCACGACACGGACAATGTGGATTTGGTCCAGGTCTATGACGTGGAGGAAGGTGTCTGGTTTGAAGCGACGCCGTTTCCGGGCGCACCTGTGTTTGGGCATGCGGGGGCCATTGATTCGTTTAGACGCATTCACATATGCGGCGGGACTGCAGTAATTCCGCCGACAGAGGTGGGTGGACGAAGGAGTTTTGCGGCCATTGACGATTGCTGGTGGGCGAGTATTCACGACGATCTGGAAACACTTGAATGGGAGCGGGTTGATGATGTCCCAGAGGGTCCGTTCTATCGAGGAATAATGGCCTCAGTCGACGGAGAGTTAGTCCTCGTGGGAGGGTCATCAAACGCGTATAATTACAATGGTATAGGGTATGACGGTATTCCTGTTGAACCTAGAAGTGACATCGTCCAGTTCACCAACGGGCTGTCCGATTACTGCCGTCCGAGATGGTCGAGAACGCCGCGTTGGGGAGTAGTCGGGGTGCATCCCCCTAATCCGAAATTGGGAATAATGGATGTGAGGGGGTCGGCTTATGGTGCCGTGCTCGGCGGGATGGTCGGTGATCAGCGGGTCAGCGATCGAGTCGTATTTTTGTTGGATTTTGGCTTTGTCGAAATTGAGCGAGTTTGTGAAGAGCTGCTCGATATCGACTAGCCCCTAACCCGACACAACATCCCCGCCCACAACCTTCACAGCTACCGCCGTAAGCCCCTCATCTCCGGCCGGGCCACCGGCGCACGCACCGCTATCACTCTCAAAGCTCGCCCCATGGATAGGGCAAACAATAAACCCGTCCTTGTGCAGGAGCACCTTGCCACTGGTCAGGCTGAGGCGGAGTTGGGCGTGGGGGCATTCGTTGATCCAGGCGGTCACCTTACCGCCGCGATGCACGAGGATTACCGCGCCCTCATTCCAGTCACTGGCACGGGCGCTGGGGTCGGGCAGATCGCTGAGATTGCCGAGAACCGTGCCCGCCGTCGGAGCCTGGCTCATGCCTCGACCGGGGCATTGATCACCCACTTATACGGCGCGGCTTCGACCTTCGAAAACAGACCGGCCAACGCGTAGGGATCAGTCGCCAGCCAGGCATCCAGCGCGGCGCGGTCGTCCATATCCACGATCAGCAATGAGCCGGCCATTTCGCCCGCCTCATTCATCCACGGCCCCGCCGCCTTGATGCGTGTGCCTGCTGCCTTCAGCCAGCCGACATGCGTCTCACGATTGGCCATACGGGTCTCAAGCCCGCCTTCGCGGTCATAGGTGTGCACCAAAAATAACATCAAAATTCCTCAGGCAGTTTCAAGCGTAAATGGGCGATTGAGCAAGCCCTCGATTGCGTCTTCAACGCTCACCCGTCCGGCGAGGATATGATCCACCGCCTCACAGATTGGCATCTCTACACCATGGCGTTTTGCCAGTTCCACAACGGCGGGCGCACTGGCCACACCCTCGGTCACGGCGCGTCGCGACGACATGATATCATCCAGATGTACACCGCGTCCGAGCGCCAGCCCGCAAGACATATTGCGTGATTGTGGCGACGAGCAGGTCAGCACCAGATCACCCAAACCACACAGCCCGCTTAGCGTTTCGCGCTGGCCACCAAGCGCCATACCCAGTCTCACCATTTCAGCAAATCCGCGCGAGATCAGCGCCGCATGCGCCGACTTGCCCAGATCACGGCCCTCGGAAATCCCGCAGGCAATCGCCAGCACATTCTTCACCGCACCGCCCACTTCAGCGCCGGTCAGATCCGTCGCCAGATAAGGCCGAAAGCGCGGCGTACCCAGCGCCTGGATCAGGCCATTGCCAATCGCTTCATCTTCACAGGCCAGCGTCACAGCCGTCGGCAGGCCCTTGGACGTGTCGATGGCAAAACTTGGACCCGACAACACAGCCGGTATCGCCGACGGGATCGTCTCGGCCAGCACATCGGTCATCAGCTGCAAGGACGATTGCTCGATGCCTTTGGCGCACAGAACAATCGGAATGCCGCGCGGGGCAAACGGCGCGAAGCCTTCCAGCACGCGCCGCAAATGCTGCGCGGGTGCCACCGCCAGCACCGCGTCACAGGCGTCCAGATCCGTCAGCGCCGTGACCGCATCAATGCTCTCATGCAGGGCGACATCGGGCAGATAAATCGTATTCTCATGCTGCTTGTTGATGACGTCAGCCACGTCGTGTTCGAACGACCACAGGGTCACGCTGCGCCCGGCACTCGCCGCCGTCTGGGCCAGAGCCGTTCCCCACGCACCTGCACCTAAAACACCGATTGTGTTGAACTGTGTCATGCCTTGGGTCCCTTTCGTCCCGCACCAATTGCCGGGTTCATTTTGGCCGATTGTGCGTCCAGAGGCCAGCGCGGCCGCGCGGCTGCGTCCAGATCATCGGTTTGACCCCGCACCAGATGCTCCATGCCGGCCAGCGCAATCATCGCGGCATTATCCGTGCACCACTTCATCGGTGGTGCGGTCATCGTAAACCCGCGCGCGGTCGCCGCATCACTCAACGCGGAACGTACAGCCTTATTGGCCGCCACGCCGCCGGCCACCAGAAACGGCCTCGGCTCGGCGACATTCGGGTAGCGCTCTACAAACATGTCCATCGCGCGGCCGGATCGCTGCGCCAGTGATTTGGCAATCGCTGACTGCACGCCCGCCGATAAATCCGCCCGGTCCTGATCGCTTGGATTGTCGAGCTTATCCCAAACCTGTCTCGCGGCGGTCTTCAGCCCGGCAAAAGAAAAGTCACACCCCGGGCGTCCCCGCAATGGTGTGGGCAGGGCGAACCGTTCAACGTCACCCGTTTGCGCAAACTTTTCCAGCGCAGGTCCGCCGGGAAAGCCCAGCCCCATAACCTTCGCTGTTTTATCGAACGCTTCACCCGCCGCATCATCAATCGTCGAGCCCAGCCGGTGATAAACGCCGACATCCTCGGCAATCAGTAATTGCGTATGCCCGCCGGAGACCAGCAGCAGCAAATACGGGAAAGCCACATCTTCGCTAAGTCGCGGGGAGAGGGCATGCCCCTCAAGGTGATTGACCGCAATCAGCGGTTTGCCAGTGCCCAGGGCCAGCGCCTTGGCCGTCATCAGTGCTGCCATCACACCGCCCACCAAACCCGGACCGGCCGTCGCGGCAAACCCGTCAATATCGTCCAGCGTCAGCTTGGCCGCCTTGAGCGCTTCCACAACCAGACCGTCAATCGCTTCCACATGCGCCCGCGCGGCAATCTCCGGCACTACGCCGCCAAACGGCGCATGCGCATCATTTTGACCAAGCACCAAATCGGCAAGAATTTCCTGCGATCCGTCCGGCGCACGGCGCAGGATGGCCGCCGCGGTTTCATCGCAACTGGATTCAAGACCAAGAACCGTGAGGGTCTTCTCTTGCGTTGTGGGGGAGGCGGGGGCTAAGTCCATGTCTGATCGATATCCTTACCGCGGGGTTCCTGCAACGTGTCTACACTGACAAAACCCATGCCTATCGCCACACGGCGGTCACCTCTGGCTCTTGTTCAGGCCCGTGATGTGCAGGCCAAGCTGGCCGTCGCGCATAATATTGCCGATGCAGATCGCGAGGAGGCCTTTCCGATCCTTGGTCTGGTCAGCACCGGCGACAAGATTCAGGACCGCACACTGCAGGAAGCAGGCGGCAAGGGCCTGTTCACAAAGGAAATCGACGAAGCCCAGCTCGACGGACGCGCCGCCTATGCCGTGCACTCCATGAAGGATGTGCCGACTCAATGGCCCGCCGGTCTGATACTGGGCGCGACTCTGGAACGCGAAGATCCACGCGATATGCTGCTCGCCCGCGGCGGCGAAACCCGTCTTGTCGATCTGCCAAAGGGTGTGGTCATCGGCACGGCCAGCCTGCGTCGCCAGGCGCAATTGTTGCACGCGCGACCTGATCTCACCGTGGTACCGATTCGCGGAAATGTCGCCACGCGGCTGTCCAAACTGGAATCCGGTGAGGTTTATGCCACCTTCCTGGCGCGCGCCGGTCTCAATCGCCTCGGTCAACCGGAAGCGAAAGCCGACCCGCTTGAGATCACCGAAATGCTGCCCGCCGTCGCCCAGGGGGCTGTTGGCGTGGCGGTTCGCGACGACGATGCGTACGCGCAAGACATATTGAAGCCGCTCAATCACGTTGATACCGAAATGGCCATCACCGCTGAACGCGCCTTCCTGGCAGCCCTCGACGGTTCCTGCCGCACCCCGATCGCCGCCCATGTTGATCTGGAAACCCTGGACTTCGTCGGCGAAGTTTTAACGCCGGACGGTCAGAAGAAATGGCGTGAGCAGGGGAGTTTGAAAATGTCTGAGCGAACCCTGGAGGCCATGGCCGCCGCGGGTCACCAATACGGCATGGCGGTGCGGCGGGCCGCCGGACCGGCGTTGCTGGCAGTCATAGAAACCGCATGACCGTCCTGGTGACACGCGGGCGGCCCGGTGCTGATCGAACGGCCGCGGCCCTGCGTGACATCGGAATAAATCCCATCGTGTCACCGGTTCTGGACGTCAATTTTCGCGCCCGTATCGATACCGACCTCAGTGATGTTCAGGCGATTGCCTTTACCAGCGCGAATGGTGTCCGGGCCTGGGCCGCGCGTCGCCCCGAGCGCGATTTCCCTGTTTTCGCCGTGGCGAAAGCCACCGCAGAAGCGGCGCGGGGGATCGGGTTTGTCGACGTACAGGCCGCAGGCGGAAATGTCATCTCATTGGCGGAGATGATCGCACGCCAGCTCATGCCCGAGGATGGCGAGATTCTGCATGTGCGAGGCGTTCATACCGCCGGTGACCTCGCCGGTGATCTCGAGAAGGCTGGATTCAAGGTTCGCAATGCGATGGGATACGGCACCGTCTCGGTCGATACGCTGGGAGAACAGGCCATTGCCGCCATCATCTCCGGGGGCCCAATCCGTGTCCTGATACACTCCGCCCGTGGCGCCAAGTCCTTCCTCGATCTGATGACGAAGTTTGGTCTGATGCGCTGGTGCGGCTCTATGTCGATCTATGGGCTCAGCGAAAACGCCGTCAAACCGTTGCAGGGCTGCGCATTTGCCTGCGTGAAATTTGCCGCGAGTGCGGACGAAAAAGCACTTTTATCCCTTCTTGGGCCGGACGCGGAACTGGCGCAGGCGCGCGACCCGTCCTAGAGTATTCAAAACCCAGTTAAAAAACGCGGACCTCCATGGCAAAATCATCTGATCCTGTCGCCCCAGAACCGGTCGATGCCGAATTCGAACCCGCTGACGATGAAGGCGGTTTTGCGCCAATGACAAAACCATCCGGCCTGACGGGCAGTGTCCTTGTCGCCCTGGTTGTCGCCACACTCGCCGGTGGCGCCTTGGGAATTGCCGGTTCGCGCATGTTCGCCGCACCGACTGCGGCAATCGATGATGCCGGTCTGTCTCAGGAACTTGCTGCCCAGACCGCCATAATCATCGGCCTTGAAATACGCCTCGCGGCCTTGGAAAGCGAAGACCCGGCGCAGACCGCGCGCATGGCGGTTACCGGTCCGGTCGAAGATCTGGATGCCCGCCTGGGCGCGCTTGAAGCGGTACCGCCCGGAACGACGGATCTAACCGCGATCGAGGCGCGACTGACGACGCTGGAATCGATTCCGGCCGAACCGGCAGACATGGCGGAGCTGCAAGACTTGCGTGTTCAGATCGCAGCTCTGCAGACAAGCGACACGGCGCAAACCTCACGCCTGCAACAAGTCGAACTTGACGCAGGCCAGGCCAGTGGCGGTATCGACCCGCAAATATTGGCAAATCTGTCCGAACGCCTCGTCGCGCTCGAAACCGCACCGGCGACGTCATCAGAGATTGCAATCGATCACGGCCCCGCCCTGGCGGCACTCCAGACACGCATCACCGATCTTGAAGCAGAACTGGCCCAAACCCGCACCATCGCCGACACGGCCCAGACCACTGCCACCAGTGCCGCAGACCGCCCGGCTGACACCGGCAATGCCGCCCGCCAACTCGCGGCCCGCACCCTGGCCCTGACCGCCATGCGCGATATCGCCGCCAGCGGCGACGCCTTCGAAGCCGAACGCGCTGCCCTCGCGCGCCTGTGGCGCGGCAATGCAGACGTGGCTGCCCTCGCCAGCTGGTCCCGCGCCGGCGTGCCAACACAGCAAACTCTGATCGAAGAATTTCCCGGAGCCGAGATTCGCGATGCGGCCGGTTCTGGGCGAATATTCTTTGGCTTGATCGAAGTGCGTTCGGTTGACCCGGATGAAAATGACACCGACCCGCTGGCCATCACTGAATTTGCTGAGCAGCGTTTGCGTGAGGGGGATCTGCAAGGGGCGGTCTCCATGATTGAGCGTCTGCAAGATCAACCCCTCGAAGCTGCCCAGGCGTGGCTTCTCACCGCCAGCGCTCGTTCCAGCGTGGACACGCATATCACCAGTCTGAGGCAAGCCCTCGTCCGGGATGCAACAGCCCAGGGAGCCAATCCGACATGATCCGATTTGTTCTAGCGATCACCGTCGCCGTGATGACGGCGTTTCTTGGTGCCTTTCTGGCCCTCAATCCCGGTCGAGCCGTATTCGAATTCCTGGGTGAGCGCATGGAGATGCCGTTCGTGGTGGCGGTCGCAATTTTGTTTGTCTCCACTTTCCTTCTTTTTGTCGCGATCTGGGCGGTTTACAAACTTTGGACATCGCCGGATAAATTTAAAAACCTTTACGCCCGTCGCCGCAAAGAACAGGGTTTTGATGCCCTCGAACGGGCGCTGATCGCCTCCGCCGCCGGAGATGGAGAAACCGCCGTCCGTCAGGCCGCGCGGGCCGATGCCTTGCTGGATCGTCCGGCTTTGTCGCAACTTCTCGCAGCCCGTGCCGCTGAAGCTGCCGGTAATCTGGAAGGCGCTGAAGATCATTATCAAACCCTGTTGGAAGATCCCAAAACACGGGTCGTCGCCCGCCGTGGACTCGCTCAATTGGCGCATGATCGCGCCGATCATGAGCTGACCATCGAGCACGCCACAGACGCCTTCGAAAAAGCAAAAGGCGCGCGCTGGGCCTTCGACGCGCTGTTTGATGCGCAAGTCGCGCAGGCCGACTGGCAGACCGCTCACTCAACCCTCAATGAAGGCGAGCGCCGCAAACATATACCCGCCGACCGGGCCCGTCGCCGCCGCGCCGTCGTGCTGACCGCCGCCGCACTGGAAATCGAGACGGACGATCCCGAACAGGCCCGCGAATTGGTTGAAACCGCGGTACGAGCCGCCGCAGGTTTCGCGCCCGCGGCTGCGCTGGCGTCGCGCTTGCTTGCCAAGGCGCGACGTCACAAGAAGGCCGCCGACGTGCTCGAAGCGTGCTGGACCGCCGCACCGCATCCCGCCATCGCTCGCGCCTATCATTTCCTGCGCAAATCCGACAGCAAGGCCAAGCGGGCCGAACGTCTCAAAGCCCTCGCCGCGCTCAACCCCGATCATCGGGAAAGCAAGCTGCTTCTCGTCCAGATCGCCCTGGACAATGGCGAGGCTGTGCACGCCAAGCGTATTCTCGAGCCTCTGATGGAGTTGGGTACACCAACTGCCCGTCTCTGTGCCGTCGCCGCGCGTCTCGCCCGCCTGCAGGGCGAGGATGATCTTGCCCGGCGCTGGATGACCCGGGCCGCTGCCGGCGCCGCCGAGCCCGATTGGTCCGACATCGACACCGATGGCCGCGCCTTCGCCTACGCACCGGAGGATTGGAAGCGCATGGTCTTTATTTATGGCGACGAAGCGCGCCTTATCCATCCGCGCTATGAACGCTTTGAATCCAATGCAGAAGCTGTCCCTGAGACGGCATTGCTGGAAGCGCCGAGTGAGAAAGTTGAAACTGGGGGCGTGACTCCGGGCAGTGGAACGGCCTATTACGAGCAAACCCGTCAGCCCGATGATCCGGGCGTGGCTGACGATGAGGCGGATTCCAGCGGACAGGCGGCCTGACATGAAACCTTTTATCTTGGCAGTAACGGGTGGCTCTGCATCGGGTAAAACCCGATTGGCCCAATCTCTGGCACACGCCTTCGCCCAGCAGGGGTGTTACGTTATTCCCGAAGATGACTATTATATCGATGCGGGAAATATGCCGGGCTTCGATGCTGCGACCTTCAATTTCGACGAGCCGGCCGCCAAGGATCACGGCTTGCTGACTGCTCACCTGCAAACATTGCAATCGGGCCAGCCCGTCAATGCCCCGCAATATGATTTCGGCACGCATTGCCGGTGCATTGACACCGTGACTCGAAAGCCCGCACCGGTTTTGATCGTCGAAGGCCTGCATCTGCTCGCGACACCGGAACTGGCGAAAGTATTCGATTTGACTGTCTTCGTGGATGCCAGCGATGAGATCCGCTTCGAGCGCCGTCTTGCCCGCGATGTCGCCGAACGCGACCGCACGCCCGAGAGTGTACGATTGCAATACCAAACGCTGGTTCGACCCATGCATGACAAGCATGTAGAACCTCAGCGTCATCGGGCCAACATTGTCATCGAAAACATGGGTGAGCCCGATTTCGACCGGATGGGTGCCGGCATCGAGGCTCGCATACAGGACAAAGTTTTCATGGGTGAGCCGGCCTGAATTATTCAGCCCCGGCGAGGGGTAGCGGAGATGTATCGGCGTTAAATTGAATTGCGAATCCGTCCCGATTCTGGTGGTTCTGATCGTTCCGCAATCAACGAATCCAAGATTTCCAAACCTGCCCCATCCGGCAATGCAAACCCGACAATGAGAGCCTGCCTCTCGACTTGCTTCGCGCAAATTTCAAAGCTAATTTCCGGCCGCCTATGGTCGAATGGCCTACGCCCAACATGGTTGGCCGCATTAGCTCAGCTGGTAGAGCACATCATTCGTAATGATGGGGTCAGGTGTTCAAGTCACCTATGCGGCACCATGGTTATTCAATCTGGATAAATTTATTCCCGTATTCCCGGTCACAAGTTTCCGTCACGCGAAAATTCCCCCATAGGGCGAATTTTTCTGGTAAGATGGTGTTAATAGAATAATTGTGCCTGCAAGGAGCGAGGCATGAGTGATGATGGTAACGATGGAAAGTCGATCGATTCGACGGATATCGATGCAGAGGTCGCTGCCGGGTCCGACGCTGAAGCGTTGAGGGTCAGGCCCCACTATATCAGATCGGCAATCGGTACGCTGATTTTGGTGTTGCTCATAAGCGTGGTCTGGTTGTGGACGCAGACAAATGTCGATCAACGCCCGACGGGAATTTGGGCGGAAACAACCCACGAATTTGATCCGAATTGCGACGTCGAATGTCCTGAAATCATGGAGCCCCGCCCGATCGGGCATGGCGGAGAGAGTGGGCTGACCTTTTCCATGCGGACCGATCCCAGGCTTGATGATCCGATCGCCCAATGGGGCATGTGCATGGATAGTGTCTTCACCTGCATCGGCGTGGATTTGTCAGAAGATGCCGATGAGCGTGCAGACATGATCCGGCAGTGTGTCGCCCATTCATCCTGCCCGGAAACGTGCAAATCGCATTTCGCCGAGGAAGCCACCGGTGATCTGGAATCAGTTGCCGCCGCGTTTGAGAGCAATTTCATCGAGGAAACCGCATGGTGCAGCCCGTCCCGATAGCGCCGCGAATGCGCCGCCTCGCCATCTTCAGCCTGGTCACAATCGCCGTATTTGGTGTGATGGGCTGGGACACAAAGGAGCGGGCTCGAAACGGCGAATATGCAGCCCATGACGGGTCTGACCGCGACAAGTGGCATGCCCTCTATTACTGCCACCGGACATCAACAAACAATTGCCGTGACAATGAGCATGCCTGGTTGGCCCAATTGGCTTTGGATCGCGCGTCGCCAGGATCGCCCTGGGGTTTTACGCCAACCCACCCGCTGACGGTCAATGATCTGGCAACCGGCTATTACCGGACCAATATTGGCGCGCGTGATGGCGCCGTTTGGGATCCCGACGATGTCATGGGGATTCCGCGACGCGTACTGCCCGGAGCGGCCAATTTCGCCGGTGTGCCCGATTTTAGCTATTCGATCTATGACTGGATCAATAAGAACGAACTTTGCCCGCCTGTTCAGACCGGCCAAATGCCGGCGGGAACACCAAAGGATTGCCACAACTACTCCTACTGGCAGGGTGGAGCCTTCAACGCCTCACACTTTGGATCGCAGGCGACCCGAACCTATCAGCAATTGCATGCGACCGCCCTCTCGGCAGCTCGCCGCGCGCAAACCATGCGGGCCGCAATTTCTGCCAATGCAAATGATCTGGAGATGCACCGCGACGCGATCCGTGAGGCGGAGCTGGAGGCCTTGGCCTTCGAAGGTTATGCGCAACATTTCCTGCAAGACCGCTGGGCGATGGGCCATATGTGGGACCGCTGGGGTTCACCCGAATACAACGCCGATGGGATCGCCTTGGACCCAACGCGTGCACTTATGGCCGGCGCCTTTACGGGTATTTTGCACGGCTACCAGGCGATCGGTAAAATTCCGGACGCCATGTCGGCCCCTGAAGTTGGCGTGGTAAATTCAGTGGTCAATTTTGCTCGCCGGGGTCTGAACCGGCTCGGTGCAGCATTGGGTGTCGTCGAACGAAGCGACCCGCCGGCGACGTCCCTCTACATTCCGCAATGGCGTCATACCGGCGATGAGGAGACGCATAATGGTGTTGGTGACTATGTTGCCTACGACATGTCCCGGCGGCGCTACGCCGCAAGCCTGAGCGTGCCGGGTCTTCCTGTTGAATATAACTCTGAGCAAGCGCTGCCCGTCTCGCGCCAGTATCGAGAGTTTATGAATTGCAGCGCTGCCGGGTTTGCCGAAATTATCCAGGCTTTCGGGCAGAACGGCAATGGATACGGCGTTGATGCGGCGACGCTCAACACGAATGTCTCAACCCGCGTTGGTCCGCGCTGCTACGATGTGTGGGCGACCAATTCCTCCATAGTCGCAGGCATGGGCACTGAATTCGCCCTAGCCGGTGGCGTGTCTACTCTGGCGCAGGCCGGATTCCGGATCGGCAATGTCATCAATAATGTGTCGGGAAATGCGACCCTGGAAGATCTGCCGCCAGAAATTCAGGGCTTTGTCTCCAGTCGAAATAATACGCTCAGCATCACCCGCATTTATGCACACGCCAGATTGCGCGCCATTGTCGATCCGAACGGTATCGATCTGGCCCGGGGCGGGCTCGGTCGACTGCTCGATATTCCGACGGGCGACACCTATCCGGTCGCCAGCTATATTGAGCCAGCCAATATCGACAGTCTGCCGGCGACCGATCCAAGGGGGCGTGACGCGCAGACCATTTACGGCTTTTTCAACCGCGCGCACGCCGATCATTTCTGTACCCAATCGGCGACGCTTTTGAGCGAATTGCGTCGAGCGACAGAGCCTAATCAACGGGCGATGTGCCGAATTCTAGGGCAGCGAATTTACGAGCAAACGCGTGATGGCGTTGTTGCCATCTCAGAGCGCATGTCGTTCGCGCGTGATGGCAACAATGTCGACGCCGCTCCATTGTGTCAGCTGGTTGTCGACAACTGGACCGCCCCAACCTTTACTGGCGATGCTCTGGATGAGTTGCACCCTGGTTACGTGCCTTGGAATCACGAGCGTGATGAGACGTCGGCATACGCAATGGCCGACGGCGATCATTCCTTTCAATCGGTGGCCAATTGGTGTGACCAAACACCGATTATAAATTACGATGAAGACGCCGATTTGCAGGCGGCGGGTATTGTCGCGGTTATCGAAGATACGCGAGATGAATTGATCATACGCGGGCTGCATTTTGGATCCACACCGGGCGAGTTGAAGATCGGGCGAACGCGGGAAAGTGCAGTCGCGGTAGCCGATATAAGCCGCTGGCGAGACAATGAAATTCGTTTTGGTGTTGAGGATATTTTCTCTGATCTCAGCTTTGACGATCAGGCGCAGAGTTATGTCTTTGTCAGTCGCGCGGGGGATCAACCCGGTGGGACTGACGCGCGCACAGATCAGCCCGATGAGGCAAATGATCCGGGACGTAATAGTGCCGGGCGGTTCATTATTCGCCGCGATGTTCGACCACCGGAAATTGCCCTTATCGAGGTCAGCGGTGATGACCGCGACCTCTACTATCGCTATGTCGCCGAAATTGAGAGCGATCCCCCCGATGAGGATGCATCATTTTTCGATCGCCCACTGCCGGAATCGCCCGCGCCGGGGGAATTGGCCTTCTGGCCAATCCCTGCCGACGAAAGCCTGCGCATCGAAATCCGGTTCAATACCGAGATGGATCGCGAAGGTGAACGGGAAGAATTCCTTTTGGGCGAAGTGGCTCTTGAAGGTCGCTGGATAAATGGCCGTACCTGGCGTGGTGAATGGGAGGTGCCCACAGATGAGGAATACGAAGCCATACGGGGCCCAAGGCAATTATCGGTCTCCGCGCAATCGCGCCGCGGCGCGCGTGTCGATGGCGATCGTGATAGGACCGGTGATCAGCCGGATATGTCGCACACTGTTCTGCTGGATCCCTTGCCGGTGCATGTCCAGTCGCTGCGTGTCCGTGGTCGCGGTCGAATGTTATATGAAGCGGAGTGGCGCGGAGGGCCGGACTATCAGTCCCAACCGAATTTGACCCACACTGTGTTGGGCAATGTTGAACGCACACTCCAGGTCACGACAGCACGTGCAGCCCCGGCCGATGGGCGCGGTGAATTGCGGCTGGAATTGTCTGGCGACGTCACGGATGCGCCCGTGATCACGATTGGCGGTGCCGCGGTAGAAATCGAAGGCCAGGGGCAGAGATGGCGCGGCCGCTTTGATCTCGCTGAAGCAACTGAGTTGCAAGACGAGAACGGCGATTTACAAGTCACAATAACCTTGGGCGGCGGACGTCAGGATTCTGATCCGCGTACGGCCGTGGCGATCAGCGATCCGGCCGGCTGGTCCTCCGGCCGGTATTGGGCAGCATTGGAAGATCAGCGAGGCGGCACAAATTCTGTCAATGGCGGTTCCGATGTCTGGCACCGGATCGGGCCGCCACCCGCGCTGTCTCTGCTGGTGATACTGGATGCGTCCGGCTCTATGGGCGAGCAAACTCGAATGGAGAATGCGCGTTCCGGTATCAATCAGACCATGGCCGATTTGCCGGAGGACGAGATCATCGAATTTGCTGCGGTGATCTTCAACGATTGCAACTCATTTTCGACCCGAAGTTTCACCCGGGATGCGGAGTCAATCCGGGCGTTTTTGACCTCGGCCACACCCGCCGGCGGCACCCCGCTGGCCGACGCGCATGATCGTGCCCGCAATATGTTTGCGTCGCTGGCTGACCCGCGTTCGGACGAATGGAGCTTTGTCAGCTTTACGGATGGAGCAGAGACCTGCGATGGCAATGTCGTTGGGTCTGTCCGCAATCTGGATATGTTGATCAGCCAGCATCAGGCCCCGACCAATGAAGCTCCTGAGGAAGCGGATGCGCCCGTGCCACCCGTTGCACCCGTTAATTGCCAGGTTGAAACCTGGCGTGGCTATGAGGTCGAGGTCAGCGATGGCGGGCTTCATCTCGATTCGATCACCTTGATCGAGCACAATTATCTCGAACGTGCACTCCCGGATGGCCGGTGTATTGCCCGTTACGAGACCAAGAATTACGGCGTCTATTACGGCAGTATCCGCAATCGCTCCGGCGGGCCGACCCGCAATCGCTGGGGTATTAATTCACGGTCCAGCGAAAGCCGGTCAGACTTCGGCACAAGTCGTCTGGGTGAGGCGGACTTGCTGCGGGTTCGCAATGCTGCGAATGCCGCGCGGCGCGGCCTGATCTCGATTGGCGAGGCCCGTCAGCAAGTTGAGACAGCCGTCAATATCGCAGCACCGGAGAGCGGATGATGCCCCCTTTTGCGCGTGGAGTCTTGAGTTCATTTGCGCTGATTGCGCTTCTCACCGCGCCGGGCCTTGCTTCCCAGCGGGCCCAAAACTTGACGGCCGATGAGATTGAAACCGTGCGCCTTGACGAAGACGGTCAGGCGCTGATCCGAGTGCAGGTGGATCATGCTAGCTTGCCGGCATTTGATCTGTTTTCCGGGCCCGCCGAATTGTCGGATCTGACAATGGCACTGGCCGATTCAGAGCCCGGTGACAAACGGGCCGGGCCTCTCATTCTTCTGCCCGGTCGTCACGAGATCATTCTGACGGCGCCCGAAGGTTATGAATCCGGTGCTACAGAAATTCAGGGACGCCTGCGTCTGGACCCGCCGCTCGATGCATTTGAACCCAATGATACTGTTGCTCAAGCCACGCCGATCGACTTGCCCTTCCACCAAATTGTCAGGCTTTCCGGTGAGGATTGGGACTGGTTTCGGGTCGAGCCCGGTCGTGGCGGGATAATAGGTATTCATTTGCACTATTGGGGCGGCGGCTATCTCGGCCCCCAGATACAGGTCGTGAATGCCGCCGGTGATCAGCTGCTTGCGACCGAGATCAACATCTATTCCTGGCGCGGTATGCGCTATGTGCGCGCCGAGGGTGAGCCGCTCTTTATCGGTGTCAATGACAGCTATGACTGGGCACCCAATCAAGCGGACGGATTCAAAATGCTGGAAATTGTCCATTATCGTCCGACCGGTGCGGCCAACGGCACGCTCATTACGCTCGGGCTGGGAGAGACCGACACATCCTTCTTCCAGCTGGACCTGGTCGGTGCGGCGACGGGAACACCGGTTCGCACTGCTGATGAAGCAGCCGCAGTTGCAACCGAACTGGCTAGAGCGGTCTCCGGTCGCAGTTTCGGCGTTTGGCCTTCCTGGGTGACCTTCCTGATTATTCTTGTGGTTGGGGCGGGCGGTTATTATGGCTATCGAAGATGGATTCCGCCCGGAACAGTGACCAGCGTCGACCCAGGCCCGGACATTCAGTCAGCGACTAAAATCAAGTCCGAGGCGAAGCCCAAAGCCAAAGTGCCAGACTGATGGGACTCTTCGCATTCTGGACCACAAGCACTGGTGTTAGGTCGCTGCGTGGCCACTATCCGTGCCAAATAATCAAAAGGGCTCGCCAAATCAACACAGTGCGCTAGAATCATCCCTCGCGACCGGGTTGGTTTCAGGGAGGAAGCCGGCTCATCTGCGCGCGCGCAAGCCAAGGGGAATCTATCCGCATGCCAAAACCACAGGACGATACCGCCAGCACCAATGGCCGCAGCGCCGACAGTCTCTGGAACGAAGATCTGGCTCCAACCAGCCAGGCTGCCCGCACCTGGGACTGGAAAGCTTATGCCGCCCTGTGGGTGGCAATGGTCGTGTGTGTGCCGACCTATTTGTTGTCATCGGGTCTGATTGCCGAGGGCATGTCCTGGTGGCAGGCTGTTTTGGTGGTTTTGCTTGGCAATATGATTGTCCTCGTTCCGATGATCATGATCGGTCATGCCGGTGCCAAGCATGGCGTACCGTTTCCGGTCTTGCTTCGTTCGGCCTTTGGCACCAAGGGCGCGCGCATTCCCGCAGTCGCGCGTGGATTGGTCGCCTGTGGCTGGTTTGGTATCAACACCTGGGTCGGCGGTTCGGCCATTTATGTGATCATCAATGCCCTGACCTCGGATATGTTGGCGGGTTCAGCTTTGCCGTTTCTCGGTATCGATGCCGGGCAATTGCTCAGCTTCCTCGGCTTCTGGGCGATGCACCTCTATTTCATCCGAAACGGAACGGAGAGCATTCGCTGGCTGGAAACCTATGCCGCACCATTTCTGATCGCCATGGGCCTCGCCCTTTTGGCCTGGGCCTATAGTCAAGCCGGCGGCTTTGGCGAAATGCTCTCCGCGCCCTCCCAATTTGCCGATGGGGGCACGCGTGAGGGTGAGTTTTGGGGCGTATTCGTCGCCAGCCTGACCGCCATGGTCGGATTCTGGGCAACAATGGCTCTCAACATTCCGGACTTCACACGCTTCGCCAAAAGCCAGAAAGATCAGATGATCGGTCAAATAGTCGGCCTGCCAATACCGATGGCGCTGTTCGCCTTCATCAGTGTCGCCGTAACATCCGCCACCGTCGTCATATATGGTGAGGCGGTCTGGGACCCTGTCGCTCTTGCGGGTCGTATGGGCGGTTTAGGTGTCATCGTCGCCCTAGGAGCGCTTGTTTTGGCCACGTTGACCACCAATCTCGCCGCCAATGTTGTGGCACCCGCCTATGGCTTCTCCAATCTCAATCCGCGCAAAATAAGCTTCAAGATGGGGGGCTATATTACTGCGGGCATCGGTATCGCGATCTTCCCTTGGAAACTGCTGGAGACAGCTGGCGGATATCTGTTCGTTTGGTTGATCGGCTATTCCGCCCTGCTGGGTCCGATCGCCGGTATTTTGATCGTGGACTATTTCCTGATCCGCAAAAGCGAGCTCGATGCGGATGCCCTCTATGATCACAATGGCAAATACGGAGCATGGAACATGGCTGGGATGATCGCCTTGATCATCGGTATTCTGCCGAACCTTCCCGGCTTCCTGCATGCTGCCGGCTTTGTTGAAACTGTCCCCGCCATCTTCGATACGATCTACAGTTATGCCTGGTTTGTTGGATTGTTCCTTGCCGGTGCTGTCTATCTCGCCCTCGCCAAAAAATCCTGACCCGAACGGAGTTGACCATGTCTACATTCATCCGCGGCGGTACCGTCGTGACCGCCGAACAATCCGTCCGGGCTGATGTCTATTGCGCAGACGGCGTCATCAAGGCAATCGGTCTCGATCTCGATGTGCCCGCTGGGGCCGAGATCGTTGATGCCTCCGGCCAATATGTGATGCCCGGCGGTATTGACCCTCACACCCATATGCAGCTGCCCTTCATGGGCACCGTCGCTTCCGAGGACTTCTATTCCGGCACCGCAGCGGGTCTGGCCGGTGGCACCACGATGATCATCGACTTCGTCATCCCGGATTCTGAGCAGCCTTTGATGGAAGCCTATCAAACCTGGCGGGGTTGGGCCGAAAAAGCCTGTGCAGACTATAGTTTCCACGTTGCGGTGACCTGGTGGGATGACAGCGTCCACGCCGATATGGGCAAGCTGGTTCGCGCAGAAGGCATAAACTCTTTCAAGCACTTCATGGCCTATAAGGGTGCCATTATGTGCGATGATGAAGTGCTCTATAACAGCTTCACCCGCGCCCTTGAGCTCGGTGCCATGCCCACCGTGCACGCCGAGAATGGCGAGTTGGTTTTCCAGCTGCAGCAAAAACTCCTCGCCATGGGTATGACCGGCCCGGAGGCGCACCCGCTATCCCGCCCGCCTGCCGCCGAAGGCGAGGCCGCCAATCGGGCCATCCGACTGGCCGAAGTGATCGGTTGTCCTCTTTATCTGGTGCATGTCTCAACCAGCGATGCGCTCAATGAAATCACGCGCGCCCGCAATTCCGGACAGCGAGTCTATGGCGAGGCGCTTGCCGGACATCTATTACTCGATGAAAGCGTCTATCAAAATCCTGATTTTGAGGCTGCTGCTGCCCACGTTATGTCGCCGCCCTTCCGCTCGAAATCACACCAGGACGCACTCTGGAAGGGTCTCCAGTCTGGCAATCTGCAGACCACCGCCACCGACCATTGCTGCTTCTGCGCTGATCAGAAAGCCGCCGGCAAGGATGACTTTACGCTCATCCCCAATGGCACGGCGGGCATTGAAGACCGCATGGCGGTGCTGTGGACACACGGCGTTGGTACCGGCCGTCTGACCCCGCAGGAATTTGTCGCGGTCACTTCGACCAATACCGCCAAGATTTTCAATATCCATCCGCGCAAGGGCAGCATTCAGGTCGGTGCCGATGCCGATATCGTGGTTTGGGATCCGGAAGGCACACGCACCATTTCCAGGACCACGCACCATCAGAAGATCGATTTCAATATCTTCGAGGGCATGGAAGTGAAGGGCATCCCGTCCCACACGCTCAGCGCCGGTAAAGTGGTCTACGCCAAGGGTGAGTTGAAAGTTGAACGCGGCGCAGGCCAATACGTCAAACGCCCGGCCTACGCACCCGCATTTCATGCATTGGAAAAAATCGCGGATGCCAATCAGCCGGTTCCGGTCAAGCGTAACTGAGGGCGATGCTTCAAATTCGTATGCATAATGAATAGTTTGGTTGATCCGGAACACGCCGGATTGATGTGAGGGGTAGGAAGAAAACATGGGTCACAGGCCAGTCACCAGCAAGGGATGCGGTCACGCATCACCGGCAGAGATCAACGCCAATTTCGCGGATCTGCACGAACCGTTCAGCGGACTTCAGGCCAAGGCAGAAGCCAGTCGATGTCTGTATTGTTACGACGCGCCCTGCATTCAGGCCTGCCCAACATCGATCGATATTCCCGGATTTATCCATGAGATCACCACCGGCAATAATTCCGGTGCCGCCAAAACGATCCTCTCGCAAAACATCATGGGTGGGACCTGTGCTCGCGCCTGCCCGACCGAAGTCCTGTGCGAACAGGCCTGCGTGCTCAACGCCTCTGACGAACAACCTGTCGAGATTGGGCTGCTGCAGCGCCACGCGGTCGATCATTTGATGGCGAAAAATGAGACCCACCCGTTCAAACGCGCCGCCTCAACCGGAAAAACCATCGCCGTCGTCGGAGCCGGCCCCGCCGGCCTGTCCTGTGCACACCGGGCTGCTACTCTGGGTCATGACGTGGTGGTCTATGAGGCCAAGCCCAAACCTGGCGGTCTCAATGAATACGGGCTTGCGGCCTATAAGATGGTCGACGATTTCGCCCGCCGTGAAGTCGACTTTTTGCTTGGCATTGGCGGAATTGAAATCCGCCACGAGCAAAGTCTCGGGGATAATCTGTCCCTCGACACACTCAAGAACAATCACGACGCGGTCTTCATCGGTATTGGCCTCGGCCAGACCAATGGCCTGCGTATCGATGGTGAAGACATGGGTGGTGTCCTCGACGCCGTGGATTTCATTGAGGCTCTTCGCCAGTCCAATGACAAATCCAAGCTGTGCGTCGGAGAAGACGTGATCGTCATCGGCGCCGGCAATACCGCCATCGATGCCGCGGTGCAGAGCAAACGTCTCGGCGCGCAAAACGTCACCCTGGTCTATCGCCGTGGCGAGGCCCAGATGAGCGCCACCGAGTTTGAGGTCGATCTGGCCCGCACCAATGGCGTCAATATCCGCCTCTGGTCGGCCCCGGTTGAAATCACAGGCCGAGGCGCCGTCGAAGCCATGAAATTCGAGAAGATGACGCTGGATGGCGACAAACTCGTCGGCACCGGCAAGCATTACGAATTGCCCGCCGACATGGTGCTCAAGGCGATCGGTCAAAAGATGGATACTGGCCCGGTCAATGGTTTCACCATTGATGGCAACAAGCTGACCATTGGCGACAATTTCGAGACATCCGTCACCGGTGTTTTCGCCGGCGGCGATTGCATCAAATCCGGTGAAGATCTCACCGTTCAGGCTGTGGAAGACGGCAAGCAGGCCGCCCACGCCATCGACACTTATCTGGGAGGCGAGGGCTGAACATGGCTGATCTCAAATGCACCATCGCCGGTATAGAAACTATCAACCCGTTCTGGCTCGCCTCTGCCCCGCCGACCGATAAATACATCAATGTCGTGCGCGCCTTTGAAGCGGGTTGGGGCGGCGTCGTCTGGAAGACGCTCGCCGTCGACCCGCCCGTGATCAACACATCCAGTCGCTATGGCGCACACAAGGATGGCAATCAGGGCATTCTCGGCATCAATAATATCGAGCTGATCTCCGACCGGCCGCTGGAAACCAATCTCGAAGAGATCCGACGCGTCCGCAAGGAATGGCCTGATCGCGTGATCATCGGATCGATGATGGCCATCATCGAGGAGGATGTCTGGAAAGACTTGGCAAAGAAGATCGCTGCCTCCGGTGTCCACGGCATGGAGCTCAATTTTGGCTGCCCGCACGGCATGTGTGAGCGCGGCATGGGATCGGCCATTGGCCAAGTCCCCGAAATGGTCGAGCAGGTCACACGCTGGGTCAAAGAGGCGATCGACATCCCGGTCTTCGTCAAGTTGACGCCGAACATCACCAATATTCTCTGGTCCGCCGAAGCGGCCCAGCGCGGCGGCGCTGATGCGGTGTCTCTGATCAATACGATCAATTCCATCATCACCGTCGATCTCGACAAGATGGCGCCGACGCCAACTGTCGATGGCAAGGGCACGCATGGCGGCTATTGCGGCTCTGCGGTCAAGCCGATCGCCCTCAATATGGTGGCGGAAATTTCCCGCAATCCGGAGACGAAAGATCTACCGATCTCCGCCATTGGCGGGATTGAAACCTGGCGCGATGCGGCCGAGTTTTTGGCGCTGGGGGCAGACGCTCTCCAGGTCTGCACCGCCGCCATGCTGTACGGGCATCGAATTGTCGACGACATGAAGACCGGCCTGTCCGACTGGATGGACGCGCAGGGTTACACCTCCATCGACGCCTTCAAGGGCATGGCTGTCCCCAATGTGGTGGACTGGAACGAACTCAATATGAATTTCGACACCAAGGCCTTTATCGATCCGGAAAGTTGTATCGAGTGCGGTCGCTGCCACATCGCCTGCGAGGACACGGCCCACCAGGCCATCGTGTTTGACGTGGCCGAAGACGGAAAGCGCAGCTTCACGGTCGATAATGACGAATGTGTCGGCTGTAATCTGTGTCAGATCGTCTGTCCGGTGCCGGATTGCATCGAGATGCGCGATGTGCCGACCGACAAGCCCTACATGACCTGGCCGGAACACCCGCTCAACCCGATCAAAGCCGCGACTTGATCCACCCACATCAACTGGACGGATAATCCCATGTCTCTCGTCGAACATATCATCGCGGGCAAACCCACCACCGGCTCTACCGATGCGCGGGCTCCAATATTCAATCCTGCCACTGGCGCTCAGAGCGGCGAGGTGGTTCTGGGCGGGGCTGCGGATATCGATGCGGCCGTCGCCAATTCCCTGGAGGCCGGCAAGGACTGGGCGGCGACACCGCCGGCGAAGCGGGCGGCGGTCATGTTCAGCCTGCGCGAAGTGCTCAAGCGCCGCGCCGATGAAGTGGCCCGCACCATCAGCCTCGAACACGGCAAGACCCATGATGATGCGCTGGGCGAAGTCACGCGCGCGCTGGAGGTAGTGGAATATGCCGCGGGCATTACCGAGAAGCTCAAGGGTGAATTCAGCCGCAATGTCGGCCCGGGAATAGACACCTGTTCCGATCGTCAGCCCCTGGGAGTTGTCGCCGGTATCACCCCGTTCAACTTCCCCGCCATGGTGCCGCTCTGGATGATCCCGATGGCGCTGGCGACGGGAAACTCTTTCGTTCTCAAACCGTCTGAGCGCGATCCCTCATCCGCCAATCTGGTCCATGACCTGTTTGAAGAGGCCGGCCTGCCTGCTGGCGTGCTCAATGTCGTCCATGGCGGCAAGGAAGCCGTGGATGCCCTGCTCGACCATCGCGATGTGCGGGCCGTCAGCTTTGTCGGTTCCACACCGATTGCCGAATATGTCTACACGCGCGGCTGCGCGGCCGGTAAGCGTGTCCAGGCGCTTGGTGGTGCCAAGAACCATATGATCATTCTGCCTGACGCTGATCTCGACCAAGCCGCCGACGCTCTGATGGGCGCTGGCTTCGGTTCAGCCGGTGAGCGCTGCATGGCGATCTCGGTGGCCGTGCCGATCGGTGAGGAAACCGCGGATCGTCTGGTCGAAAAGCTCACACCCATGGTCCGCTCGATGAAAATCGGTCCGCACGATGATGGCGAGGCGCAAATGGGCCCGGTCATCACCCGCGAGGCCCAGCAGCGCATTGAACGCATGATCTCCGCCGGCGAAGGCGAGGGCGCCGAAGTGCTTGTCGACGGGCGCGGATTGCGCTTGCAGGGTTATGAGGACGGCTTCTGGGTTGGCGGCACGCTGCTCGATCGTGTCACACCGGATATGACAGTTTATAAGGAAGAGATTTTCGGGCCGGTCCTGTCAGTTTTGCGCTCCAATTCCTATGACCAGGCCGTCGATCTGATCAACAGCCACGAATACGGCAATGGCACCGCGATCTTCACACGCGATGGCGATGCCGCCCGTGACTTCGCGAGTCGTATCCAGGTGGGTATGGTCGGCGTCAATGTGCCGATCCCCGTCCCGGTCGCCTATCATTCTTTTGGGGGCTGGAAGCGATCCATCTTTGGCGCGCATGGCATTTATGGGCCTGAGGCCGTGCATTTCTATACCCGCCTGAAAACCGTCACGACGCGCTGGCCAACCGGTATCCGATCCGGCGCGCAATTCAATTTTCCGAGCATGAACTAAACAGCTCGACCTACACATCCGAAGACAGAGGGAAGCAAAAACATGAGTACACTTCGCGGCGGCCTGATCCAAATGGGCCTGAAATCATCGACCGATAATGATCCTGAAACCATCCGCAAGGCGATGATTGAGGCGCATATTCCGCTCATCGAGGAAGCCGGCGAAAAGGGTGTACAAGTCCTGTGCTTCCAGGAAGTCTTCACCCAGCCCTATTTCTGCCCGAGCCAGGACCCCAAATGGTATGAGAGTGCCGAGAGTATTCCCGATGGTCCCACTACGCGATTAATGCAGGAATACGCCGCCAAATATAAAATGGTCATCGTGGTGCCGATCTACGAAAAGTCCGATACGGCCGGCGTCTATTACAACACCGCCGCCGTGATCGATGCTGATGGCAGTTATCTGGGTAAATACCACAAAACCCACATCCCGCAGGTCGCTGGCTTCTGGGAGAAGTTCTTCTTCAAGCCGGGCCAGTCCGACTGGCCGGTCTTCCAGACGCAATATTGCAAGCTGGGCGTCTATATTTGTTATGACCGCCACTTCCCAGAAGGCTGGCGCGCCCTGGCCCTCAATGGCGCGGAATACATCGTCAATCCGTCGGCCACCGTCGCGGGACTGTCAGAATATCTCTGGAAGCTCGAACAACCTGCCTCCGCCGCCGCCAATGGTTGCTGGATCGGTGCGATCAACCGGGTCGGCACGGAAGCTCCGTGGAATATCGGCGAATTTTACGGCCAGTCCTATTTCGTCAATCCGCGGGGCCAGATCGAAAAAGAAGCCTCCCGGGATCAGGACGAGTTGATCATCCACGACATGGATATGGGCATGGTCCAGGCGGTCCGAAACAATTGGCAATTCTTCCGCGATCGTCGCCCCGAAGCCTATACGCGGCTTACTGACGGCGAATAGGCCCGGCATACGCTACATGTAAAAGGGCGCGTTGACCGAGGTCGCCGCGCCCTTTTACTATCGGCAGAATACGCCGGATTAATTGCCGCGAACGATACTTCCGATCGGCCCGAGAACCGAGCTTTCGCCCTGTCCGGAGCCACCCAGGGGAATATTGGCCATAATCCGTCCGGCGAGTCGTGAGAATGGCATCGACTGAATCCAAATCTTGCCGGGACCGCGAAGCTTGGCAAAAAACACGCCTTCGCCACCAAATATCATCGACTTGATATTGCCGGCCCGCTCGATCTCGAACTCAACGGTTTTGGTATAGGCCACCACACAGCCGGTATCGATGTGGATTTCCTCGCCCGCCGCCAATTCCCGTTCGATCAGCGTGCCGCCCGCATGGACAAAGCACCAGCCGTCGCCTTCGAGGCGCTGCATGATGAAGCCTTCGCCGCCAAACAGGCCGGTCATGATCTTTTTTTGCAGGGCTATTCCAACCGACACACCCTTGGCGGCAACCAGGAAGCTGTCTTTTTGACAGATCAGCTCGCCGTCGACATCAGGCAGATGGATCGGGATGATTGTACCGGGAAACGGCGCCGCAAAGGCTGCATGAGCCTTGCCCTGACCTTCATGCGTAAACACCGTCATAAACAAGCTCTCACCGGTGAGGAGGCGTTTGCCCGCACCCGCGAGGGCACCAAAGAACCCTTGGTTTTTCGATGAGCCATCCCCGAAAACAGATTCCATATTGATGCTGGGTGACTTGTACATCATCGCGCCAGCTTCACAGACCACGCTCTCATTCGGGTCGAGTTCAATCTCGACATACTGGATGTCTTCGCCGCCGATCTTGTAATCGATTTCGTGTGCACCGCTCATGGACGCTCCCCTTTTCAAATAGCTTTCGCGCAATCTAGAGCGCTTTCGCTAAAGAAGGGAAATGTTTTGAGAGCGAAGGAAGGTGTTTCAGGCGCGATAAGTGGGATGAGTCAATCCGGTCTTAAAGCTCGAAGACTTCACCCGAACCGGAATCTGTCGCGGTAGCTTTCAGCCTGATCGTTTCGGCCAACTGATTGCGGCCATTTCCGCGTAGGCCGCGAAAGCTTTTATTTTTGTCGATTTGCGTGACATTACTGGGCACACAATCACCATCGACCTGGATTGAGCCGGAGAGTACCAAAACTGGCGTGTCTCCACAGCACGAGCATGTTGATTCCAGCGTATCGCCTGGATCCAGGGAATCAGGCAATCTCAAATCGAGCAAAACAAGGTCAAATTCCTTGTTGGTCAGCTTCCTGCGGGCCTCTTTCAGGGTGCAGGCGACCTCGATATCGATGTCAAAATCACCGGCTTCGCACAGCGCATGTTGCACCAGCATCGCATCGGCAAAATCGTCTTCGACATGCAATACACGCAAGCTCGGATTGGTCATCAAACTCTCCCTTGCGCGCGACTCTAATTGGCCAGCGTAAACGAACCCTCAATTTCGAGTCGAAAAAACGACGTTACAGTCCCTCAGGTGCCGGAAGCCCTGCGCGCATGGCGGCGGCCAACACGGTATTGCGGAGCAACATTGCGATGGTCATGGGTCCAATTCCGCCCGGAACAGGCGTGATGGAACCGGCATGTCCAACAATCTCGTCAAAGGCTGCATCCCCAACCAGACGTGTTTTGCCTTCGCCGCGCTCGGGCGCATCGATCCGATTAATTCCAACGTCCAGAACGCACGCTCCCGGCTTGATCCAATCCCCTCGGACCATTTGTGGGCGCCCGACAGCAGGGACTACGATATCCGCCGTGCGAACGAGTTCGGCCAGGTCCTTTGTCCGTGAGTGGGCGATCGTCACCGTCGCATTCTTCTCGAGAAAGAGTAGGGCCGCCGGCTTGCCCACTAAAATCGAGCGCCCGACGACGACGACCGACTTGCCGGATAAATCACCCAGCGTGCGTTCGGCCAGCAGCACGCAACCCGCCGGCGTGCAGGGGCGCAGTCCCGGCTTGCCAAGCACAAGGCGACCGGCGCTGGTTTCGGTCAGGCCATCTACGTCCTTATCCGGGTGAATGGCCTCAACGACCGCATTGGCATCCATATGATCGGGCAGCGGAAGCTGCACCAGAATACCGTCAACGCCGTCATCGTCATTGAGACCGCGGACGATATCAATGATTTCTTGCTCGGGGGCATCGGCGGGACGACGGACTTCGATCGATTTGAGGCCGGCCGCTTCGGTGCGTTTGACCTTGTTACGGACATAGACCTGGCTGGCCGCATCGTCTCCGACCAGCACAACGGCAAGGCACGGCGCCCGCCCAATCTGTTTGGCGAGAACGGCACCAGCCTCACCGGCTAAGACGTCGATGTTCGCGGCAATCGCTTTGCCGTCAATCAGTTGAGCGCTCATCGGTAAATTTCTCCATCAGACTTAGAGTTTTGTGTCGGGTCTTGTCATCAATTCGGATCGAAACAGATTTCAGGCGAGAAGTTTGCCCTTTTATGATTGAGATATCGCGCTTGGCCACGGCCAACGTCTTGGAGAGCAGGTCCGTCAGGGCCTTGTTGGCCTTGCCCTTCTCGGGCACTGCCCGAACACGAATATTTAGATGCTGCCGACCGTCAGCCGTTTGGCCGGAACCCTCAATCTCATCGCGGGAGGCGTTGGGTGACAGGCGCACGCGCAAGATAATCTCGTGTACGCCTGTGTAAAACACCCGATTAAAGAATGCCCAGTAATTGTGGCAACAGGCCCATTTGCACGAAGCGCAAAAGTAAAAGCAGGATCAGGGCAGAAAAATCCATTCCGCCGAGCACTGGAACAAACCGGCGAATAGGGCCGAGAAGCGGCTCGGTAATCGCGTTGGAAATTTGCCAGATCATCGCCACCAGCTGATTGCCGGTATTAATAACGTTGAAATTGATCAACCAACTCATGATGATCGAAACAAGGACGATGAACTGGAGCAAGCCCAGCACCGGATAAAGAATGTAGATTATGATGGGGTCAAGAATTGACATCGGCGATTTCCCGGGGCGATGAAACGTTGATCCTGCTTCTAGCCCGGCCCGGCCTGTCCCGTCCAGATGCCAATGCTTGACGTCGACCGAAGTTGGGTTAAGCGACTTTACGAGTCCGGCTACGGTCGTGCCCAAATCGCGTTTGACACGTGTCGATCGGGTCGGTTTGGAGACCACTTGGTTGGATCAAACGCGCATCAAAATCGTGTGCAGAGGGAGGGGGGCAAAGATGGATTGGGCAAAGCAGCTGAGAAAATACCGGTCTCAGGAGGGGATTAAGCAGAAAGAGCTGGCGACGCGGCTGGGCATTAGCCAGGCGTTTGTTTCCCGTCTCGAAGCCGGCCAAAGCGAGCCGGGCGAAGCGTTGGCCATTCAGATCCAGAGCATGCTACTCGACCCGGCCAGCCGCAGCGTAATCGAGCATATTATCAATAATGTGCGCCGAAACCCGCATGTGGCCGGCTTGCTACGCGCGGAGAAGGACCAGATGCGTTATATTGCTTTGAGTAAGGGCCTGAAAGAACACCCACAATTTGCCCCTGTTCGGGAAGGACAGACCATCCGAACCGAAGTCGCCGAATCCGGGAATGAATTGGTGAGCGCTGTCTTGGCATCCGGTGCATTCAGCGGAAAAGTTGAGATGATCGACATGCTGTGGGTGGTCAATATTGACGGTGCGACAAACCATTGGCGTGGCATCTTCACCCCGATCCAATACGATGTGCAAACCTGGTATCTGCATTGTGCCATGCAGCAAATGGATGAAGACGGTTATGCGGCTTTACATAATCGTCGCGGTTCGTCCTTACTGATCAAACGATACAATTAAATACAAACGGCAAACACTTGATTCATGCTGCGCTGCTATGTGTAGGCCATGATGATGTTTTCGAAGCTGACAAAACTGTCCCTGATCTTGGCTTGTACGCTTTGCCTGGGTCTCTCTGCGACCTATCCGGCTGTCGCCGGCGCGCCGTCCGCTCCGGCTCCGTCAGCTGATGATGGCCGTCGCCGCGCGATTACATCATCAGAAAATTTTGTGCCTCTGCCGGTGCTCATGGCGACCGTCCAGGCGGATTTTCGCGCCCAGGGCTTGTTGCAAATCGAATCCGGACTGGAAATTCCCGATGCCGCCCTCAGGCGACGCGTGACCGAGCATATGCCACGATTGCGCGATGCTTATATTTCGGCCCTCAGTCTCTATACCGGCATGAATTACCGCTATGGAGATATCCCTGATGTCGAGCGGATTACACAACTCCTGCAAAATGCCACTGACCATGCCCTTGGTGAAGAGGGTGCGACGGTTTTGCTTGGCATGGTGATGATTCACGCCAATTGAGTGTTCGCTTGGGCGTCCGGCCTAGCCGTTCATACTGTCCATGAAACGCGCGAGCGTGGTATCCAGCTCTGTGACACCGCCCGCATCATGGGTGGCGAGGGTCACATCCACGCGATTCCACACATTGAACCATTCAGGATGATGATTCATCGCTTCGGCCTTCACCGCGACCCGACTCATAAAGCCCCAGGCTTCATTAAAGTCAGCAAATTCGAAGGTCTTGCAGATCGCGTCGCGGCCATCGACCGCGCTCCAGCCAGAAAGTTGTGAGATTGCCGTGTCGGCACCGATCTTGCTCGCCATGCTTCACCTTCGCTATTGTGTCGCTATCTGATTATAGAGTTTGCGCATGCTGTCACTCTTTACGTCCATATTGATCGCCGGATTGCTGCAGCTAGAACCGGTTCAAACAACCGGCGCTGAGACCGTTGTGGACGCGGCAAACCCGCAAGATATCTGTGATGTCACTTTGTGCCGCGAAGCCCGCGATGTTTTGTTCATGGTGGACGGTGAGGTGCGTGCATCACCGATACCCATCAATAAATCTCCCTATCTTCTCGACGACAG